>Ga0247790_10000127_pt1 | contig 39314 bp, 37 predicted proteins | sample UWRJS171409R4_FD_179913 | JGI IMG/M metagenome (GOLD analysis project Ga0247790, IMG submission 179913) | Soil microbial communities from Arlington Agricultural Research Station in Wisconsin, United States - UWRJ-S171-409R-4 | ecosystem: Environmental > Terrestrial > Soil > Agricultural land...
CTCCGTCCCCTCGCCCGAGGGCTGCGGGCGGGCGTGCGATCCGTCGCCCAGCGCGGTGAACAGCTGTGACACCGGCTATCACTGCTCGGCCGCCGGCACCTGCGATATCCAGTGCACGCAGAGCGGCGACCAGTGCGGCGAGGGCTACCGGTGCTCCTCCGAAGGGCGCTGCGAGGACGATCACGGCCCGGGGATGAACGGCCCGGACCCCATGTGCCCCGCGGTCCAGTTCACGCCGATGCCGACCACGCCGTCGATCGGCCTCGTGCTCGATCAGAGCGGCTCCATGATCGATTACAAGCTCGGGACCCAGACGCGCTACGCGGCGATGCGCGACGCGCTCGTGGGGACCACGGGGGTCGTGTCGCAGCTCGAGGCCAAGGCGCACTTCGGCGCGGAGCTCTACACGTGCAACAGCAATAACCTCCTCGAGATCAACCAGGTGCCGCGCGCGCTCAACAACGCCAGTGTCGTTCGCGCGCTGATCGACTCCAAGCTGAGCGTCCGTGGCGGCAACACGCCGACCCACGCGGCGATCAACCGGATGGTCGCGTCGTTCGCGCAGACCCCGCCGCCCGCCGGCTCGCCGCCCGCGATCGTGCTCGCGACCGACGGCCTGCCGAACTCGTGCGACGACACCGGCGCCGGTGGCGAGGGCGCGTCGGTGGCGGCCGCCAAGGCCGCGCACGCCGCGGGCATCCCCGTGTACGTGCTCGCCATCAACCAGACCAGCTCGCACTTCCAGGACGTCGCGAACGCCGGCCAGGGCTGGCAGCCGGGACAGCCGAACGTCAAGTACTACCCCGTCGCCGACGCGCAGGAGCTCAAGGCGGCGTTCGACCAGATCATCAAGGGCGTCATCTCGTGCGACCTCTCGCTGACGAGCTCGATCGACGCGGGCCAGGCGATGAACGGCACGCTCGTCGTGAACGGCCAGACCTTGACCTACGGCACCGACTGGACGCTCGTGAACGGCAACGTGATCCGCATCCTCGGCAACGCGTGCACGTCACTCAAGACGGCGACGAGCCCGATGGTGAGCGCCAGCTTCCCCTGCGGCAGCGTGATTCTATAGAGAGGGGACCTTCCCGTCCCCTCTGGCCCGGCAAGCCGGGCCATTCACCCCCGCCGCGCGTCGCGTCGCGCGGAACGTTGTCAGCGATTCAGTATCAAGACTGAATCAACGAACGCGCCATCCGCAGCGCCTTCTGGCCGCGATCGTAGGTGGCGGAGCCGTCGATGACGCGGAAGCCGTGGCGCGCGTACAGGCGCTGCGCGCCGGTGTTGGTCTCCGCGACGGTGAGCCGCAGCGCCGAGATGTGGCTCGACGGGGCGACGCGCTCGGCCACCTCGATGACGTGGTGGAGCAGCCTCGTGCCGATGCCGCGCCCCTGGAAGCTCGGCAGGACCGCGAGCGCGAGCAGGTCGGCCACCACCTGCGACGAGCTCGCGGTCGCCGCCTGCTCGTCGAGGTAGAAGCCGAGCATCGCGAAGCCGCGGCCGCGGCCATGCACGTCGTAATCGATCCACGCGAGCACGCCCGGTTGCTCGAGCCACGACGGCAGGATGCGCGTGTAGTCACCGAGGTCCAGATAGGCCTCGGCGCCCGTCGCGATGATCCAGGGGTGGTCCGCGAGCTCTGCTCGGCGGATCATCGTCGTGGCCGGCGTCGCCAGGCTCAGCCGGCGAGCCCGTTACCGACGTCGCCCTCCGTCCGGGCGCGCGACGGCGCAGCAGACGGCCCCGCCGCGACGGCGGGCTTGCGGGCGGGCAGCGCGGACATCGGCTGCGGAGAACGCGCAGATTCGGAGCGCATCGCGGAGGCGGCGAGCTGCGTCGGCGCGGCCTCGGTCAGCGGCGCCGCGGCGGTGGTCTGCGTCGAGGTGACGGCAGAGGCGAGCGAGCGCAGCGTGTAACGGCCGGGAGTGGTGCGGATGAAGAGCGAGGCCTCGCCCTTCTTCTTGATGTCCATCGACAGGTCTCGCGCGACGACGGTATCAGGAGTCTTCGACTTGCTCGGCAGGCGTGCACCCGCACGCTCGACAATCTCGCGCACAGACATCGGCACGGCGGTCTCGCGCAAAATCTCTTCCACCACAGCAAGCGTGCTCATGTCCGTCGTTCCTCCCTCGAAAAACTTTTCGTTCGGGACCGTCGAGAGGGAAGCATCCTAGCGCCGCCGCCTCCCGGAACCAGTCTTGACATCGATTTTTTTTCGGAGCGCGCGGATGTCATCGGGAACAGAACGCATGCTGGTTGAAATTTTCCGCCAGCGTGTTCCGTCCCAAGCATTGCGGCGCGCCGCGAGTTCAGTGAATGCTCGGTGCGGACGCTGCCCGAGGAGGAACGAGAGACATGCTTGGAATCGTCGAGGTCATCCTGCTGCTGTTGGGGTTATCCAACTTCGGCCTGCAAGCCAATCCCACCCCGCCCACAGCGGACACCTCGCTGCAGTACGCGATGGCCGACGCCGACGTCGTCCTCCACGTCGATGCCGCGACGTTCGTGCCGAACAACTACAAGGCGCTGCTCGCGCTCGAGACCCAGCCGCAGATCAAGGCGTCGCCGGAGCTGCTCAAGATCGTGCGCGAGCTGGTCGTCGAGGTCGACGGCGGGCGCCGCATCGTGAAGTCGGCGGTCGGCATCGACGTGACGACCGACATCGCGAACGCGACCTTGTTCGCGCAGCTCGCGCCGCAAGGCCCGCCGAGCTTCGTCGCGGCGGTGCGCGGCAAGTTCCCGGCGACGAGCATCGACAAGATCGCCGCGCTCACGAGCCAGAAGGCCACGAAGATCGGCGGCGGCGCGATGGTCGAGCCCGGCGGCGACATGCCGGCGGTCGGGCTCACGAAGGACGGCGTCCTGCTCGCGGGCACGCCGAAGCTCGTGCGCGAGCGCCTCGCCGACACGTGGCGGGCGCCGGCGCGCCCCGCGGGCGGACTCCTCGCGCACGCCGCCGAGGTGATCGCGCAGAAGCCGGTGTTCGCGACGGCGTTCTCGCTGACGGCGACCACGCGCAAGATGCTGATCGACAAGCACGGCTCGCAGAAGAACTTCCTGACCGACCTGATCCAGCGCCACAAGGCGGGCTCGTTCGCGCTCTACCCCGATGGCGTCGGCTGGACGTGGATCGATCGCGACAAGGCGGGCCTCGACTCGATGGCGCAGATGTCCGAGGGCGCGCTCGACCTGATGCGCGCGGCGCAGATCGCGCCCCGCGGCATGGCGAAGTTCGCGCTCGCCGCGCTCGAGTCGTACCGCGGCACGGACAAGAAGATCGACGAGCTCCTGAAGCGCAAGGCCGACATCACGAAGATCGTCGAGTCCTACAGCGGCGACGGGAACTTCAAGATCAAGGTGGACAAGAACCCGGCGACGCTGCGGCTCGACGTGCGCGCGACCGGCAAGTCCTTGAGCGAAGTGCTGCCGGTGGGCGCGATCGTCCCGATGGCGGGCGTCGTGCTCCTGGGCACGCGCATGAAGGAGGAGATGAGCGCCCCGCCGCCGGTGATGGTGCCGGCTCCGCAGCCCGGCCGGCCCGCGCCGGCCGGCAAGGGCGCGCCCGCGCCGAAGCCCGCGCCGAAGCCCGCGCCCGCGGCGCGGCCGTGAGCGCGCGCCGCGCTACTGCGGCAGGGAGCCGATCGCGCGGATGCGCGTGACGTCCTCGGCGGCGTGGTCGTCGCCGGGCGCGAGTTCGGCCTCGGGTGCCGGCGCGGCCTCGGGCGCCGGGCCGGCCGCCTCGATCGAGACCTCGACGATCATGTCATCGAGGGCGCGACCTTCGCCCTCGGCGCGACCTTCGCCCTCGGTACGGCGCTCGCCGACGCGGCGCTCGTAGCGGAACACGCGCGTGTCCGGCTTGCCCGTGCGCCGGTCCGTGCGGCGCCGCTCCCGCGAGACCGCCTCGCGCAGCGCCTCGAGCGTCGGCGGCATCGGCTCGAGCTTCTGCACCTGGCCCGCGCAGTTGAAGCACATCGGCTGCCAGCTCCCGAGCAGCTCGACGAGCTTCAGCACGCGGCGGCGCCGCTCGCTGCACACGATGCAGTGAGCGCCGTAGCCGACGGGGCGCGCGTCCACCCACCGCGCGTAACATCCCCAGCACCGGCCGCGCCGCAGCTCGCCGACCTTCGCGTTACAGACCTCGCACGTGTGCACGCAACCGTTGTCGGCCAGCGAGCTGCCACCGGCAAGTTTTCGGCTACCCTCTGCCGACGGTGCCGTCGACGCGCGCGCTCATCCACGCCCCGTGGTCGGCCTCCAAGGTCGCCACCGCGCTGCGCTGCCCGCGGCTGTTCCACTTCAAGTACGTCGACAAGCTGCCCGAGCCCGAGGTGATGCCCGAGGCCAAGATCGGCAAGGCGATCCACAAGGCGCTCGAGCTCGTGCTCCTGGGCACGCCCGTCCAGGAGGCGATCGCCGGGGCGCGCGCCGGGCTGTCGGAGGCCGAGCAGGTGCGCTTCGACACGCTGACGCCGAGCATCCCCGCGTTCACGAGCCGGCTCGCCCAGTTCCGGCGGCGCCGCCGCGTGGCGCGCCAGCTCGTCGAGTACTCGCTCGCGATCCGCGAAGATCTCTCGGTCACGCAGTTCTACAGCGGCGACGCGTACTACCGCGGCGTGCTCGATCTCGGGTACCTGTTCGAGGACGACGCGCTCGCGCTCGTCGATCACAAGACCGGCCAGCGCATCCCCGGCAGCCCGATCGTCGAGCAGCTCGAGGGCTACGTCGTCCTCGCAGCGGCGGCGTTCCGTCACGTGCGGACGTTCTGGATCGGCGTGCACTGGATCGCCGAGCGCGCCGTCGAGTGGGGCGCGCCGGTGACGCCGGAGGCGGTGATCGATCGGCTCGTGCCCGATCTGCTCGACAACATCGAGGCAGGCGCGCTGGCCGTGAGCGACGGGCCGCGGCCCAACCCGGGACCCTGGTGTGATCGTTGCAGCTACCGTGAGCTGTGTCCCGCGAGCCGCGAGCTCCGGTACGAGCCAGTCGAGTACTACGAAGATGATGAAGACTGATGTCCGCCTCGCCCTCCTGGCGCGCCAGCGGCGCTTCGAGTGGGCGCTGGCGCACGACGCGCAAGCACGCACGGCCGCGACCTTCGTCCGCGGCAAGACGCATGATCTCCTGAACCTGCTCCAGATCATCCGGCTGTCGGCCAGCGTGCTCGAGCAGCGCTGCGACGCGGCCGTGCGCGAGATCATCGTCGACCTGCAGCGCTCGGCCGACGAGTCGCACCGCTCGCTCACCGAGCTCATCGAGATCGCGCGGCCGCCGGAGGTCGCCGCGCGCGGCGCGCCGGTGGCCGAGGCCGTGCGGGCGGCCGTGGCCTCGCTCGAGGGCGGGGCCTCCGTCCGCGCGCGCATCGAGGCGCGGCCGGAGGCGGTCACGCGCTGCACCGCCGAGGAGATCGATCACCTCGTCCTGGGGCTCGTGCTCGACGTCGCCGAGACGCGCGGTAGCGAGCCGCCGGTGGAGATCCTCGTGCGCGAGCGCATGATCTCGAGTACGCCGTGGATCGAGATCGTGCGCGGGAGCGAGGCGGTCCCCGTCAGCGATCGGTTCGAGCTGCGCGTCGTCGAGGCGATCGCGCACCGGGCCAGCGGCGAGCTCGTGCGGTCCGAGCAGCGCGGCGGCGAGGAGGTCATCGTCGCGCTGCCGCAGGTCGGCGCGCGCTAAGGCGCGCTAAGGCCGCCAGCGCAGGACGCGCGCCGGCCACGGCGGCAGACCGTCCGCGCGCCGCTTGGCGGCGCCGCGCGCGACGAGCTTGGCGAACATCCCGAGCATCTCCTCGAGCTCCGGCGGCGCGCCCGTCGGCAGGAGCTCGACCGTCCCGTCGTCGGCGAGCCGCGCCTGTGCCGCGTACGAGGCGTCGGGCACGAAGATCGCGGCGCGGTACTCGGCGCGGCCGCCGTCCTCGCTCGTGCGCTCGAGGAGGAAGCGCGCGCCGCTCGCGGGGGTGTGGTCGTCGCTCACGGGGCGATCACTCTCCGAGGTCGGCCGCGAAGCGCGGCGTGACGTTCCCGGCGTTGCCCCACCGGGACTTCCGCCACACGGCGTGGTGAGCGCGCAAGAGCGACATCGCGTCGAGGACGAGGCGGCCGCCGATCGCACCCGCCGGCGTGCCGAACACGTCCTTCTGCTCGTCCGGATCGCTCGGCAGGTGGTACAGCGACGGGGCGGCGGTGCCGGCGAGGCGGAGCTTCCACGGCCCGACGCGCGCGCCGTGCTCCTTCTCGTAGCCCGAGGAGGACGCCAGGCCCGCGTAGGGCTCGGCGCCGTGCGCCGCCGGGACGAGCGAGGTGCCCTGCCACTCCGCGCCCGCCGGCAGGCCGAGCGCCGCGGCGATCGTCGGCAGCACGTCGATGCCCTCCGTCGCGTGCTTGATGCGCGCGGCCGGGAACAGCGGCGGGTACCGGACGAGCAGCGGGACGTGCAGCAGCGTGTCGTCCTGCCCCGTCTCGTGGCCGACGCGGCCGGCCTCCCACAGCTCGTCGCCGTGATCGGCGGTGATGACGAGCAGCGTCGTGTCCCAGACGCCCCACTCCTCGAGCGTGGCGACGAGCTTGCCGAGCAGCTCGTCCTGGTACGACACGTTGGAGTCGTAGAGCGCGCGGACGTGCTCCTTGTCGCGATCGGTCAGGCTGCGCGGGACCCCGCCGGGCTCCTCGTCGCCGAGGTACGCCTTCGCGAAGCGGCCCTTGTAGTCGGTGCTGTAGCGCTCGATCCACGGCGACCTGGCGCGGAGCGGGACGTGCGTGTCGATGAGGCCCAGGTAGAGGAACCACGGCTGGGTCTTGCGCAGCGCGACGAACGAGAGGCCGCGCGCCATGACCTCGTCGCCGCGGAAGCCGGTCTCGTCCTCGATGGCGTTGACGAGCTTGTTCCACGCGGTGCCGTAGCCGCGCGAGGTGCGGATGTAGCCGTTGGCGGTGGCGCCCGCGACGTACAGGCCCGCGCGCCTGGCGATCTCGTCGAGCGTGACCGCGCGCGCCGGGATCGAGTCCTGCCAGCGCGCCGCCTCGTGCTTGGCGAGGTACATCGACGTCCACATCGAGGCGTGCGAGACCTGCGACTCGTTGCCCTGCACGTAGTGGGAGAGGAACAGGGTCGAGCTCTTGGCGAGGCGATCGAGGACCGGCGTCTCGGCGCGCGCGGCGGGCGAGAACGCGTGGACGCGATCGAAGCGGAGCGAGTCGAGGACGATGAACAGGACGTGGGACGGCGGCGGCGGCGCGGGGATCCGGGGGGCGCGGCCGGAGACGACGAGCGCGGCGCCCAGGAGCTCCGTGCGCGCGCAGTCCGCGGGCGCGAGCTCGAGGCGCACGGCCTTGCCGGCGAGCGCGGCCAGATCGAGCGCGGCCTCGCCGGTGAGCACGCCTTCGACGGGCTCCCCCGCCTCGGGGACGGCGCGGGCCCGCGCCGGGCAGCCGGGCGCGACCTTGGCGACCAGGCGCGCGCGATCCGGCACGAGCACGTACCAGCTCATCCGGCCGTACCGGGGGATCGCGAGCGCCTGGCGCGCGGCGTCATAGGCCAGGTCGGCGCGGGCCTCGAGCGGCTCGTCCGCGCCGATCTGGAGCCACGCCACGGCCACGCCGGGCGCGCCCGAGACCAGCTCGAGCGTGTTCTCGCCCGCGGCGAGCTGGCCGGCGGGGAGCGTGAAGTCGACGGTGGACCAGCCGCCGTCGAGCTGGCCGCGGACCGGCCGCTGACCGTTGGCGCCGAGCCACAGCGTGCCGGTGCCGTACGCGCGGACGCGGACGGTGCCGCGGGCGGCCTGCGCCGCGCTGAGCGGCACGTGCACCGCCGCCCGCACGCGGGCCAGCCGCGCGGCGGGGACGCCGCCCACGTGCTGCCGCAACTGCCACGCCGGCCGCTCGCCGGCGAGCTGGTTGCCGAACCGGACGTACTTCGCGAAGCCGGCCGAGCCCGCGGGGACGAAGAGCCCGCCGCCGCGCTCGAGGTGCGCGGCGAGCCGGTTGTCGATCAGCGAGTAGGCCGCGCGCTCTGGAGCGCGCGGCGCCGGGGGCGGGGCAGGCGCCGCGGCCGGGGCAGCCGCCGCCGGCGCACCCGCGGCCGAGGGACCCGCGGCCCGCGGGCTCGCGGCCGGCGCGGCCGCGGCCGGAGATCCAGCGAGGCCCGCCCCATTCTGGTCCTGGCAGCCGGCGCCGCACGCGGCGAGCGCGGCGAGCGCGACGAGCGCGGCCCAGGGCGGCGTCGGGCGGTGGAGCGAGCGGGCGGGATTACGCACGTGGCCTCGGGGTCCTCGGGGTACCCTCGCGCGCGATCGTACGCCGCGCTCAGCGAACGCGCCAAGAATGGGCATAGAGGTTACAGCGCGCCTCACGCACAAAGCCCGCGAGGGCGACATTGAACCGCTCCGCGAGCTCGATCGCCAGCGAGCTCGGCGCCGAGACCGCCGCGATGATCGGCACGCCGAGCATGATCGCCTTCTGCACCAGCTCGTAGCCCAGGCGCCCCGAGAGGAACACGACGTGGTGGGCCGGATCGATGCCGGCGCCCAGCGCCCAGCCCACGAGCTTGTCGACGGCGTTGTGGCGGCCGACGTCCTCGCGCGCGGCGACCAGCGCGCCGGCCGTGGTGAAGAGGCCGGCCGCGTGCAGCCCGCCCGTCGCGGCGAACAGCGACTGCGCCGCGCGCAGCGCGCCCGGCAGCCGGGCCAGCACCGCGCGATCGATCGCCGTGTCGGCGGCCACCTCGCGCGCGCGGAGCTCGAGATCGGCGATCGCCGCGCGGCCGCACACGCCGCACGCCGCGGTGGCGAGCAGCCCGCGGCCCGCAAACACCGACGGATCGGCGTCGATCTCGACGGCGTCCTCGCCGGCCTGCGCGACGCCGGCCGCGGGGACCGACTCGGCATGGCAGAGCCCGCGCACCAGCTCGAGGTCGTGGCCCGGCGTGCGCATGATCATCGCGACCGGCTGGCCGCGCGCGCGGAGCTGGAGCGGCGCCTCGACGACGACCCGGTCGCGGTCGGCGCGCCGGGCGTCGCCGTCCAGCCGCTCGACGGCGACGTCGCGGACCTGGATCATCCGCGCCATCTTAGCCTGCGCCTTGCCGCGCGCGGAGCCGGTGCAATGGTGCAATATTGGCAGCGGAGAGGAGTTCCCACCATGAGCTTCAAGCAAGGTGCGCTGATCGCGATCGCTGCCGGTGGCCTGTTCGCCGCCGCGTGCAAGAAGGCCGATGACAAGCCGACGATGCCGTCCAACGGCGTCCAGCCCGAGGCGGCCAAGTCCGGCGAGATGAAGGCCGGCGACCAGCCGGGGATGGCGCCGGCGGGCGGGGACGAGAAGACCGCCAAGGTCCACTGCATGGGCGTCAACGAGTGCAAGGGCCGCGGCGGGTGCGCGACCGCGAGCAACTCGTGCGCCGGCCAGAACGGGTGCGGCGGCCAGGGCTTCGTCGACATGGCCGAGGAGGAGTGCAAGGCCAAGGGCGGCACGGTGATGGCAAAGACCATGAAGCACTAGGCCATGGCGCTGTTCCCGCACCTCGGGCACGGCCTCGGGCTGCGGACGCAGCACTACGCGGACGCGACCGCGGGCGCAGGCGCGGGCGCGGGCGCGGGTGCCGGCGCGGGCATCGACTGGTTCGAGGTCATCACCGAGAACTTCCTCGTCGCCGGCGGCAACCCGCGGCGCGTGCTGCGCGCGGTGCGGGAGCGCTGGCCGATCGTCCTGCACGGCGTGTCGCTCTCGATCGGCTCGATCGATCCGCTCGACGAGGCGTACCTGGATCAGGTGGCCGCGCTGTGCCAAGAGCTCGAGCCGGCGCTGGTCTCCGATCACCTGTGCTGGTCGTCGCTCGGCGGGCACACCGTGCACGATCTGTGGCCGCTGCCGTACACCGCCGAGGCGCTGGCGCACGTCGCCGCGCGCGTCCACCGCGTCCAGGACCGGCTCGGGCGGCGGATCCTGCTCGAGAACCCGTCGAGCTACGCGACGTTCGCCGCCGACGAGCTCGGCGAGGCGGAGTTTTTCGCCGAGCTCTGCGCGCGCGCCGACTGCGGCATCCTGCTCGACGTCAACAACGTCTTCGTCTCGTGCAAAAACCACGGCTGGGATCCGCACGCGTACCTCGCCGCGATCCCCGCCGAGCGCGTCGGCTACCTGCACCTGGCCGGACATGTCCGGGAGGGCGACCTCCTCATCGACACCCACGATCACCCCGTCTGCGATGAGGTCTGGGCGCTGTACGCCGAGGCCGTGCGCCGGTTCGGCACCGCCGCGACGTGCCTCGAGCGCGACGATCACATCCCGCCGCTCCCCGAGCTCATCGCCGAGCTTGGCCGCGCGCGGGCGGTGGCCGCGGCGCAGACCGCCGAGCCCCGGGCGGCCGCGCGTGGCTGACCTCGCGGCGCTCCAGCGCGCGTTCCACGCCGCGTGCACTGGCGCCGCGCCGCTCGCGAGCGCGCTGCCGCTCGTGCGCGAGGACGGCGTCTCCCCGGCGCGGCGCCTGCGCGTCTACGCGCACGCGTACTGGTCGCGGATCGCGGGCGCGCTCGCGGCCGACTTCCCCAAGCTCCGCGCGCTCCTCGGCGCCGAGGCGTGGGACGCGCTCGTCCTGCCCTACCTGCGCGCGTACCCGACGCGGCACCCGTCGCTGCGCGAGGCCGGCGCAGAGCTCGCGACGTTCTTCGCGGACCGCGGGGAGGCCGGCCACGCCGACCTCGCGCGGCTCGAGCGCGCGCGCACCGTCGTCTTCGACGGCCCGGACGGAGCCGGTCCGCTGTCGCGCGACCAGGTCATCGCGCGGCCGCCCGAGGCGCTCCCCGAGCTGGCGCTGCGGCTCGTCCCGGCGAGCGCGCTCGTCGAGCTGTCGACCGCCGCGGACCTCGTGTGGGACGCGCTCGAGGACGGCCGCCCGCCGCCCGCCGCCGCGCCCGGCCCCCGGACCGTGCTCGTCTGGCGGCGCGACCTGACCGTGATTCACCGGACGCTCGAGCCCGACGAGGCGGCCGCGCTGCGCTGCGTGCAGCGCGGCGCCAGCTTCGCGGAGGTCTGCGAGGCGCTCGGCGAGGTGCTCGGCCCGGCGGTCGGCCTGCCGCTCGGCCTGCCGCTCGCTCCAGAGGACGCCGCGGCGCGGGCCGCCGAGCTCCTGCTACGCTGGCTGGACGCCGCCGCGATCGAGCGCTGACGCCCGCACCGGCCGGATGCGCCGGGCACAGACGGACACCGATCCTGCCCGCGGCACTGGCACTCGCGCCGGACCGGCGCTGTACACTGCCGCCTGTGAAAGGCCGCCTGTGAAAGACCGGGTATTCCGGGATCCTGTTCACGGCTTGATCGAGTTCAAGGGCGCCGATCGCCCGCTCGCCGATCTGCTCGACACGCGCGCGATGCAGCGGCTGCGGCGCATCAAGCAGATGGGGTTTGCGTGGCTCGTGTACCCCGGCGCCGAGCACTCGCGGTTCGGGCACGCGCTCGGCGCGTTCCACATCGCGCAGCGCATGACGCGCCGCCTCGAGCTCGACGCGACGCTCGCGCTGCACGTGAAGGTGGCCGCGCTGCTCCACGACGTCGGCCACGGCCCGTTCTCGCACGCGTGGGAGCACGTGTTCCCCGGCCACAGCCACGAGCGCTGGGGCGCGCGCATCGCCGCCGAGAACGCCGAGCTCTGCGCGGTGCTCGAGTCGCTCGAGCCCGGCCTCCCCGCGACGCTCGGCGCGTTCTGGGGCAAGGGCTACCGGCCGCACTTCGCGCGCAAGCTCGTGTCGTCGCAGCTCGACGTCGATCGGCTCGACTACCTCCTGCGCGACGGGCACTACTCCGGCGCCGGCTACGCGACCTACGATCTCGACTGGATCATCCACGCCGTCCAGATCGCGAGCGTGCGCAGCGGTCACGACGATCCCTCGGATCTGGTCGTCGACTACCGCCGCGGCATGTACGCCGTCGAGCAGTACCTGTTCGCGCGCTCGTATATGTACGCGCAGGTCTATCACCACAAGACCGTGCGCGCGGCCGAGTGGATGTTCATCAAGACGATCGAGCGCTTCGCGCAGCTCGCCCGCCAGGCCGAGGAGCCGCCCGGGCTGCCCGTCGCGGCCGCGATGGCGCGCGGCGCGGACATCCCCGTCGACGAGTACGTGAAGCTCCACGACGTCTCCGTCACGACGGCGCTCGATCAGTGGGCCGGCCACGACGGCGCGCCCGCCGGCGATCCGGTGCTGCGCGATCTGGCGGCGCGGCTCGTCGATCGCCGGCTGTTCAAGACGTTCGATCTCGGCGACGACCGCGTCGCCGCCGAGCGGCTGTGGCCGCAGGCGCTCGAGGTGGCGGAGCGCCGGTTCGGCGCCGCCGCGAAGAGCTACCTCCACCTCGACACCGCGCGCCAGGTCGGCTACCTCGCCTCCGACGACGAGGAGCTCCACGTGATCGATCACCCGCGCTACGGCGCCGTCACGCTCTCGCGCCTGCTCGAGGACATGCCGCTCGGCCAGCCGATGGCCACGATCCGGCTGGTCGCTGCGCCGGAGCTGACGGACGAGCTGCGCCCGCTCGTCGAGCACGCGCTCGGACGCGGGCGCGGCCGGCGCTGACCGCGTTATCCTTGGCGCGGAAGTGACGGGTCCTGCCGACGCAGCGGACGCAGCGGACGAGGCCGGCGCCGACGATCACCGGTACGACGACCGGTACGATCACCGGCGCGATGCGGCGACGGTCGTCGCGCGCCCGCGGCCGCAGCCGCCGGCCGCGACGCAGACCTCGCTCGGCGCGATCTCGATCGGCGCCTCGCTCGACGCGCTCGAGCGCGACGAGCGGCTGCGCACGCGCAAGTTCTGCTTCATCGCGCTCGGGCTCTCCGCGATGGGCGTGATCGGCCCGTTGACCCTGCCCGGCGATCCCGCGGCGAGCGCGCTGATGCTCGTCGCGTGCCTCGCCGCCCCGCCCTTCATCCTGTTCCTGCTCCACCGCACGCGGGACCCGCTCGAGTTCCGCAGGCCGAGCACCGCGCTCGGCTGGCTCGTGCCCGCCATGGCCGTGAACATGGCGATCCCGTACTTCGGCGCGTTCTCGCCCGCGCCCATCATCATCGTGCTCGGCACGTACTTCCTCGGCCTCGGCCGGAGCCGCTGGCTCGCGGTCGCGGCGTACGCGCTCGGCGCCACCGCCCAGGCCACCGTGGCCCTCCTCGTGATCATGGGCGCGACGCGCGACACCGGCCTGATCAAGGTCCCCGGCCTGTCGGCGCGCGATCAGCTCATCGGCCAGGGCCTCGTGCAGCTGGTCCTGCTCGCGACGTTCCTGGTCGCGCGGCTGTCTCGCCGCACGACGGAGACCGCGATGGGCGAGCTCGAGCGCGCCGTCCGCGTCGCGGCGCACCGCGAGGCGCTGCTCCACGAGGCGCGCGAGGAGCTCGAGCGCGCGCTGCGCTCGGGCCGCGGCCGCTTCACCGATCAGACGCTCGGCGTCTACCAGCTCGGCGCCGTGATCGGCCGCGGCGCGATGGGCGAGGTCTACGAGGCGGTGGATCCGCGGACCGGCGAGCGCGTCGCGGTCAAGCTGCTCTCGCAGGCGTCGCTCGGCAACCCGCAGCACGTGCTGCGCTTCCTCCGCGAGCTGCGCACCGCCGCGGAGATCGCGTCGCCGCACGTCGTGCGGGTGATCGAGGTCGGCGAACAGCCCGTGCCGCACCTCGTCATGGAGCGGCTCGAGGGCAAGACGCTCGCCGACATCCTCCGCGGCACGCGCGCGCTCGCGCCGCGCGAGGTCGCCGAGCTCATCGCGCAGGTCGGCGCTGGCGTCGCCGCCGCCGCCGCCGCCGGCGTCGTGCACCGCGACCTCAAGCCGCACAACCTGTTCCGCCACGGCCCGGTGTGGAAGATCCTCGACTTCGGCATCGCGCGCGCGATCGACGCCAGCGACACGCTCACCGCCGGGCACGTCGTCGGCACGCCGTCGTACATGGCGCCGGAGCAGGCGAGCGGCGGCACCGTCGATCACCAGAGCGATCTGTACGCGCTCGCCGCGATCGCCTACCGCGCGCTGACCGGGCACCCGCCGTTCGCCGCGGGCGAGCTCGCCGAGACGTTGTACCGCGTCGTCCACACGCGGCCGCGCCGGCCCACCGAGCTCGCCCACGAGCTGCCCGCCGCCGTCGATCTCGTGCTCGCGGTCGGCCTCGCGAAGCGGCCCGCCGATCGCTTCGCGAGCGCCGCCGCGTTCGCCGCCGCGCTCGCCGCCGCGCTCGAGCTGACGCCCGACGCCAGCTCGGACGTCGGCTCGGGCATCAGCTCGGACCGTACGCTCGATCCGGAGATCCGGACCCGCGGCGAGGCGCTCGTACGTCAGGGCGCCTGGAGCTCTTCCTCACGCGCGGCGACGAGCAGCTAGCCAGCTCGCCCGCTGACTCACGCTCGCCGCGGCGCGCCACGCCGCGAGCTCCGCGAGCACCAGAAGTTGCTTGCGAGCGCCGCCCGGACCAGGTAATCGATCCTACTTCGGGGCGTAGCGCAGCCTGGTAGCGCACCTGGTTTGGGACCAGGGTGTCGGAGGTTCGAATCCTCTCGCCCCGACCATCGTTTCTCGACGAGGACAGGGGATCCTCGGCCTCCATGGGCAACATGTTGCCCACCTATTGCCCAAACGTGCGCTCGATGGCGCTCCTTTTATCGGCGGACGTCACCGTGACGTAGCGCTGCGTCATCGATGCGTACGCATGCCCCATCAGGTCGCGCAGGGTCATGACCGGAACGCCCCGCCGAGCGCACTCCGTGCCGAACGAGTGCCGCAGGCTTTGGAACGGCATCGTCTTCCCCGTCTCGGACCTGGGCACGACCACCCCGGTCGACGAAGCACTGGAGGCTGGCAGCGCCGCGAACTCGGTCTCGGGCAGCTTGCCGGCGGTGATCCGGACGAAGCGGTCCTGCGCCAGCGCCTGGAGGCTGATCGGGCCGAACAGCTCCTCGGGCGTCGAGAACTTGGTGAGCAGCCGCTCGAAGTAGCTGCCGCCGAACACCTGCGCGAGGCAGCGGACGAGCGTCGACTTCGCGGTGCCCGGCGTGCCGATCAGGAGCACGTGCTCGCCGGCGAGCACCGCCGCGAGGGAGTCCTTGCGCTCGGGGAACTGCGCCATCAGGCTCGCGCGCAGCTGATTGATCTGCTTGTGCATGACGAACCTCCGGAAAGACGAAGGGCGACCTCGTCTCCGAGATCGCCCTCCATGTGGTTGATGATGATGTGGTGGCTACGCGGCCTTCTGGTCGATCATCCCCTCGACTCTCGCCGACATCTCGTCGAGCTGCCGGTCGAGATCGGTCACGGTGATCGCGAGGACGCTCCAGTAGAGCTTGGCGCGCTCGCGCAACGCCGCGAACGCCTCGAGCCGGCGGGTCAGGGTCGAGGTCCGCTCGGGCAGCATCGACACGAACGCCGCGATCTCGGCCTGGAGCTGCGCCAGCTCGGCCTTGAGCGAGGCCGTGGCGATCGCGCCGAGCGCGCGGCTGGCGTCCTGGCTCTCGTGCACGGGCAGGGACATGGACACGGGATGCCCCGATCTTCTCGACGGCGCCTTGAAGGCGCCGCAGCTCGGCGGCGTAGACCGACTCTTGTCGTCGCTTTCAGGTGTCTCTCACTGGCCGCGTTTTGGTGTCCCCGAGGCCATGCAGCTATAATCGTCCTACATGTTGGGCTTTCCACGCACCGGCACGAAGACGCATTGGAAGTGAAGAAGACGACGATGCCGAAGTGCCCGGTCTGTGGCCAGTCGATCGACGATCCGCGCGCCGCCGCCCGCGTCCACGCGAACCTTAAGAAGCTGCACGCGAGCGAGCGCAAGGATCACGAACGCCAACTCGCGGCCGTCACCGCGAAGTCCGCGCGTGACGCGAAGCAAGCTGCGAAGGAGGCCCGACGCGCCGCCGTGGCGGACGCGCGCGAGAGGTTGGATCTGGAACGGCGCCGCTACCGCGCCGAGGCCGCGGCCGCGGCGGCGAAGGCGCGTACCGCCGAGCAGCGACGAACCGCCCATGAGATCGACGCGATGAAGCGGCAGATCGACGACTACCGCCGGCGGTTGGAGAAGATGACGGCCGACGAGCGCGGCGAGATCGGCGAGTCCGAGATCATCGAGGTGCTTCGGGCCGCGTTCCCCTTCGACCAGATCGAGCGGCTCGGCAAGGGTCGTGGCAGCGCCGACATCCGTCACGAAGTGATCGAGCGCGGGAAGCGCTGCGGCCTGATCGTCTACGAGTGCAAGAACGTTCGGCAGTGGTCGAATGGTCACGTGGCGCAGGCCCGCAAGTCGCGGACCTTTCATCGCGCGTCGCACGTCGTCCTCGTGTCGAACGTGTTCCCCAAGGGCACCAAGTACCTCTACTTCGTGCGAGACGTGCCGGTGGTCCATCCGACGATCGTCACCCACGTGGTCCGTTGCCTTCGGCAGGCGCTCGTCGTCATCGCCGCGTCGAGCGGCAGCGCGTCGGAACGCGAAAGGCGCGCTGACAAGCTGCTCCAGTACGTCAAGGGCGAGGACTTCACGCGTCATATGACCGCGATCGGGGATGCGGCCGGCGATCTGCGCATGCTCCAGGTCAAGGAGCGCCAAGCGCACAACCGCGTCTGGGAGCTGCAGACCACCGCGTTCGAGGCGCTGGAGGCGGCGCACCAGAAGCTCCAGACCCGACTCGACGCGATCGTGTCGGGGACGAACGTCTCCACACGGCCGGAGCTGGCGGCGGGGTAGCGATGGCGATCATGATTCCCGATCCACCGCTCGAATTCCACGGCAGCCCGGGCGAGCAAGCTGTGTACGAGGCGCTGCGCACGCTGCCCGACGGCGTCCACGTGTTCCACTCGCTGTGCTGGATCCGGATGCCCGGGATGCGCGCCGCGCGGGAAGGCGAGGGCGACTTTCTCGTCTTCGATCCCGATCGCGGCCTCCTTGTGATCGAGGTGAAGTCAGGCGGGATCCGCGTCGAGGCCGGCGCTTGGTACCAGCGGAATCTGTCGACGCTGGTCGAGAAGCGGATGCAGAACCCGGTCGAGCAAGCGAACCGGAGCCGATGGTTCCTGATCGAGCACCTGGAGGCACGGCTCGGGGCGCAAGTCCACTGCCCCGTCTATCACGCGGTCTGGTTCCCGAGCGTGCGGTTCCCGCGGCAAGGGCTCCCGCCCGAGCTGCATCCGGCGATGGTGTTGGACGCAGACACTCTCTCGAACCCGGCCGAGGCCGTGCGCGTCGCGTTCGCGTTCGGCTCAGGTGGCCCACGGCCCGCGCAGATCATGCGGCACGAGGTGCGACACGTGCTCCAGGCCCTCGCGCCGACGGTCTACGCTGTGCCGTCGATCCGTCAGGGGATCGAGACGCGGGAGCGAACGTTCGTGCGCCTCACCGCCGAGCAGGCGCGCGTCCTCGACTTCCTCGAAGAACAGCATCGCGCCGTGGTGGCCGGTGCCGCCGGGACCGGCAAGACGATGGTCGGGCTCGCGCTCGCCCGCCGCCTCGCCGATGCCGGCCAACATGTGACGTTCCTCTGTTACAACGCCCCGCTCAAGGCGTATCTCGAAGCGCAGCACGCTTCCCCTCGCATCACGTTCCACACGTTCGACAGCCTCGCCGCGGCGTATGTCCCCGAGCGCGCCGGTGACTTCGACGCGGCGAAGAAAGAGCTGGTAGACCTGCTCATGACGGCACCGACGCCAACGTTCCAACACGTCATCGTCGATGAAGGGCAGGACTTCGAGGACGACTGGATCGAGGCGATCTCGGACGCGACCGCGCGGACCTTCTACGTCTTCTACGACGCCAACCAGCTCATCCAGCGCGACCGCGTGCCGCGCTGGATCGAACGCGCAGAATGCCGGCTCGTGCTGCGGCGGAACTGCCGCACGACCACGCAGATCGCTCAATTCGCGTATCGCTGCGCGCTCCACCCGATCACGCCAGGACCCGACACCACGGACGGCCCGAAGCCTCGCGTCTATCCATGCGCGACTCGCGACGCGGCTCTCGATCGCGCGGCCGCGCTCTTCTGCGAGCTGCTCGCCGACGGCAAGTACGCGCCCCACGACCTCGCCGTCTTGACGTTGGCGTCACTGCAGACGTCGATCCTCGGCCCGTTCGACCAGATCGGCGGGCACCCAGTCACCGACGTGCCACGCACCGGTGCGATCACCTACTCAACGATCCGCCGCTTCAAGGGGCTGGAGGCGAAGGTCGTCCTCATCATCGATGTCGACGCCGTTGCGCTCGCCGATTCGTTGACCCGCAGTCTCCTCTACGTCGGGTCGTCGCGCGCGATACACGAGCTGCACGTGATCCTGCACGACGCTACACGCGAGCACATCACCGCTGCGGCGCGCGCATTTCTGGGGCCGGGCCGGAAGGCCAACCGTCACGCCCTCGCCAATCACCTGGGCGCCATCTGGGAGGAGGAATCCAGCGATGATTAAGTCGTGGTGCATTGACGACAACCCGAACGCCGAATGGAAGGACATCCGCGCGCCCGCGCACGTGGCGAAGGTCCGCGCCGCGATCGAGAAGAACTTCGCACGTTACTTCGAATCACAGGTCCAGACGCAGGCCGCGCCGGCCGGGACGGATCTGCTCGCGCGCCTCGGTGAGAAGTACAAGGTCACATCGTCGAAGCCTACGCCGGCCGCGAAGGCGGACGCGTCAGCGTTCGTTAACGCGATCGAGGAGCACGACAAGAAGGCGCACCGCTACCACGCGGTGTTCGACACGGAGGTGCTGAATGAGTTTCGCGTCGACGATCCGGACTCGTTCAAGACGCACTTGTCCCGGAAGTGCCCGGTGATTTTGTCGCTCCTTCAGTCAAGCGACCGCGATCTGAAAGAATGGAAGATGAAGTACCGGATGCGCGGCTCCGAGGAGCTACTGGTCGTATTCGAGAACCTGCTCACGTTCGCCGCCGAGTACATGGCCGACCACGGCGACGAGAAGACGTACGCGACGCTCGAGACCGCCAGCGACCTTGAGCTCGACGACTTCGACAACGAGGAGCTGAGCATCCTTGGCGTGATCGGCAGCGGCATTAAGTCGCTCGTTCTGCACCACTTCTACCCGCGCGTCTTCCCGATCCTCCGCGGCCCGTCGATGTTCGCTCTGTTCTTCCTGACCGACAAGAGCGCCTTCGATCTGCGCAGCGACACGTCCGAGTTCCTGATCGTCGACGACGGCAAGAAGGGCAAAGACTTGAACATCGCGATGGACCACAACTACTGGTACCCCTACGCGCAGTTCACCGAGTATGCGGTGCTGGTGGCCCGTCTCCTCGAGGCCGCGTGCAAGGCCCGCGGCCTCGACTTCGACGTCGAGCACCGCCACGTCTACGTCGACGCGTACTTCGCGCACGTCTGCGAGGTCCACGCAGCGGACCTCAAGGTGATGCGCGGGATCGACGAACTCGCTTGGGCCTCCAAGTGACGGACCTCGACAACGCGGCCGTGCTCGCGCGGTACTTTCCGACGCTCCCGGCCTTCCGCGAGGGACAGACGGATGCCATCGATCGCGTTGTCTCTGGCCGTAACACCGTGTGTCTCATGCCGACAGGGGCCGGGAAGTCGCTCGTCTACCAGGTGGCCGGGATCCGACGAGGCGGGACGACGCTCGTTATCTCGCCGCTCGTTGCTCTCATGAGCCAACAGAGCGATCGGCTCAGCCAACAGGCGGGCATCACGGCGATGAGCCTCAGCGACTACTCGGGGCCGAAATTCTACCAGGTGTTGCGCAGTTTCGACTTCGCGCGGGCTCCGAGCTTCCTGTTCACGTCGCCGGAGCGCGCCGCGAACGACGGCTTCCTCGAGTTCTTGCTCCACGAGCATCGCGAGCACATCAAGCTCGTCGTCATTGACGAGGCGCACTGCATCTCGCAGTGGGGCCACACCTTCCGTCCACCGTACAAGGCCATCCCGCGCTTCCTCGATCTCGTGTTCGGGCCGATGGTATGGCCGCCGGTCTTGTGCCTCACCGCGACCCTTAACCCGCGCGACCTCGGCGAGATCCAGGCCGACTTCCGTATCGCCGACGCCGACGTTCTCCGCTCGCCTACGGGCCTGCGAACGAACCTGACGCTCACATGCGAGCACCACCACGAGAACGAGACGGCGAAGCGCGAGCGCCTGTGCGCACTCCTCCGCGAGCACGACGGGAACAAGATCCTCGTCTACGTCCATCGGAAGAAAGGCGACTACGGCACGAGCGGGCTTACCAGGTACCTCGCCGAGCAGGGCATCGCGTGCGACTACTTCGACTCAGATCGCACCGACGACGACAAGCGACGCGTTCTCGATGGCTTCGAGCAGGGCGCGATCAAGGTGGTGCTCGCAACGAGCGCCTTCGGCATGGGGATCGACATCCGGGACATCCGGGTCGTCATCCACTACCTCCTGCCCGAGTCGATCGAGCAGTATTACCAGGAGGTCGGGCGGGCCGGTCGAGACGAGCTTTCGGCGCGCGGCTACCTCCTGTTCACACGGACGAACGTCCGCATCCGCCGGCAGTTGATCGAAACCAGCGTGCCGACACGCACCGAGATGGAGACGTTCTTCACGGCCAAACTTGCACCCCGCGCCGGCGAGTCGTTGCGCACCCTCGACCCCTACCAGGGGCTCGCCGAGGACGCCGGCGAGCCGTCGACCTGGTACCTGCTCCAGGGCGCCGGGATCGCGACAGTGATCGCAAAGGGCGTAGCGAAGATCGACTGCTTCACCGTGCCGGCACGCGCGCAATCGCCGGAGCCCTTCGCGCGGTACCAGGCGGCGGCCGGCGCGACCGGGCTCGTCCGCGGTGTCGCGCGCCGCCTCGGGGAGCCGGTCTCCGAGATCGTGTCGAACCTCTGGCGCATGTTCGCGAGCGGCGCGTTGAACCTCGTCAGCTCGCCGATGCCCGCGCACTTCTTCACGTGCCCGGCGACGCTCTCCGCCGAGGCGCTCGACGCCCTCGAAGCCGATGTCCGTCAGAAGCTCCGGGCCCGGCTCGACGGATTCGAGGCGCTCGTCGCGCTCGTCGAGAAGGGCGGCGATCCGACGCCCGGCGTACGCAGCCACCTCGGCCTCGGAGCCTCGATCCTTCTGTAAACCTCGACGATCGTCGCCAACTCGACCGGCTCGAGTCAGATCTCTTGGCCGAGGTGCTGACCAACGAGAATGAGGCGCGCAGGGCCTTGGGCACACCCGAGTAGTCTCACTGCCGTGGGTAGCAGATCCAACGACCAGCGCTCCGCCAACGCGCCGGGCCGGGTTGCCGACGAGAGCCCGTCGTGTGCCAGAAGTGGATCTCGCGGGTACTGAGAACGCGATAACCGGAAGCCGCCAGGCACTCGCCGATCGCGTGCATCGCTGGCCGCATGCCGATGCCGGCGATGTAGAACAGCACGTTCGCCTCGGCGCCGAAGTCGTACGCTGGGCACGCGCCGTCGTCGGTGGTGAACGAGATCTCCGGCATGACGGCGACCCTACCGCAACGGCTCAGCGGGCCGCTGGAAGTTCTCCGCGATCCCGGTCGCGGCGCGAGGGTCAGGCGCGTCGGAGATACCCGTACTGAAGACGCTCGAGGTGCCTCGCTTCGAAGAGTTCGGACAACGGAGACCCAGCCGCTTGAAAGCGAAACGTCTCCGCAAACCCGATCCGCTCCTCCGCAGTTCGTTCGTCGCGGAGGGACAGTACGGCGAGTCCGCGTGGAGCGCGAACCAGCCCGAGGAACCAGGTACGATCGATGCGGAAATCGATCGAACGCACGAGTTCGCGGCCGTAGGGGACACGCAGGATCGACGAACGCGGCACCTCCAGCACGTCGCCGCGGATGCAGCGACCGCCGTGGAGATGAAGCCAGTCCCACGTGCCGAGTTGATCGAGCGTCGTCCGGAGCGCGCGGATCGCATCCACCGGCGGCGACACCATACGCTCGGTCCATCCGAGGAACCGGGCCAGCGCCTCGAGGACCGATGTCAGGATGGATCGGTGGCGCGGCAGGTTCCGCTCGAACTGCTGCCAGCGCACGACACCATCGGCCCGCGCGAAAGCGTGCGATATGACGAGGCGCGGGTTCCAGAACACCAGGTAGTGCCGGATGCGCAACTCGCGCGCTGGCTCGCCATGACGGCGGTGATGTTCTTTCAGCGCGATCGCCTTGGCTCGCAGCGTGTCCAGGATGCACCCGTGAGCGATGACTTCGTTGCTCGGCCACCTGGTTTGCGTGACGAAGCCTGCCTGATCGATGTCAGCCCGCCCCGACCAGTTCTTGAGCTCGATCACGAACGCTTCGTTCGGCGAGGTGATCACGAAGTCGAGCTCACGCCGTCCAACTCCGGTGGGAACCCGGAGCTCTCGATGAAGCCGCCACCCCGTGTTGTTGAAACGCCGAAGTAGATCCGCCGAAACCTCCTCTTCGGCGACCTGACCTGCCTTCTCGCGGGGGTCCCACGTGAAGGTCTTCCTGTTCCGGGAAAGCTCTCGAAACCGCTCACGGAACCTCATCGACCCTCCACGGTATCACGCGAGTGGCTCGGGCTCGGCTCAAGCCGCTTCCTGTCTGCCGGCCGAGGCTGCGCGACGGTTTGAAGGCGCGCGCGTAACCGTTCACCACAAGCAGCTTGTGGCTTTCTTTGCTGCTCGTGGTAACGCGTTTGCACCGTCGTTCAGCCAGTCGCTTGGCAGCTTGAGCGGTTCCTGGGCCTGGCTGACCAGTTGGTCCACCATCGCCTTTTCCGTCCTGGCGTAGGTCTCCAGGTCCCGGTCCAGTCCTGGCCGGCGCCTATGACCAGGCCGATTTCCGCGCGCAGCGTTGCAAGGTCTACCGCCGCTTGCGCCAGTAGCCCGGCTCGCGCCCGCCGTACACGACGGCGGTGATCTGGATCTCCGTGTCGGTCACGACGTAGACCACGATGCAGGGGAAGCGATCGAGCACGAACCGGCGCTCGGGCCCGCGCTCATCGAAGGTCTGCCAACCCTCGACGTACTCCTCGATTCGCTCGATCGCTTCCAACACCTCGTCATTGAGCTTGTCGCCCCAACCAGGACGCGCGCGATCGACGCGACGGGCCGCGTCTTCGAGCTCGACGACGGCGGCCGGCGTGAACCGGGCGTGCTTCACTTACCGCTACGCAGGCGTGCGCGGATCCCGCCGATGGCCTCGCGCGCGTCGACCGTCTGAACCTCACCCCGCTCGAGCTCCTCGCGTCGGCGGTCCAGTTCGGGACGCCACGCCGCGGCGAGGTCGTCGGGCGACAGCGCCGGGGCGTCCGCGCTCATGCCATCCAGCGCGTTCGCTACTTCGGCGCGCTCCTCGGGGCTGAGCTGCATCGCCTGCTTGAGCACGGCTTTGACGGCGGCGGTCATCGGGTCAAGCCTACCGCGTTCCACGGTACACCGCATCGGCCACGCGGTCGGCGTCGGTCACGATCTGCGTGGCCTCGTACTCACCGTGCGCGTGGAGCGCGGCGCTCGCGGTGTCGGCGTCGCGCGTGAGGCCGGCGTGCGCCGCCGCGGCGTCGTCCTCGAGCCGGGTCCCGGCGTGCGTCGCGAGCTGCGCCATCGCGGTCCCTGCCTGGTCGCTGCGACATCGGCGCCGGTCCGCGTCGCACTCGCCGTGCTGGTGAGCCCGCTCGTGAACTGTGGACCGCCACCCCGGCTCATTCGGGAGGCAACCGTTGCCCAAGAATCCGAGCAAGACAGGGACCAGCCGGGATGAGCCGGGATCAAGCAACCGGGCAACCACTCGAGATCGTATGAAGTCGCTGTTTTACTTCGCCAAGTGGCGGCCCGGAGGCGAGGTTCGAATCCTCTCGCCCCGACCATCATTCTCGACGAGGATCTGGGGATCCTCGGCCAGCGCGACCTGGCGCCGTCCTTACTTCTGGCGCTTCTCACGCTTCTTCGTGCGCGGCGACGGCGCGGCGGAGCGCGGCGGCTCAACGATGGCCTCGACGATGGCCTCGGCGATGCGCCGATCCCGTTCCAGCTCGCGTTCGAGCTCCTCGACGCTGGGCAGGTACGTCACGTACTTCGCCGCGAAGAGCTGCTCGTGCTCGCTCAGGATCGAGTACCTGGCGATGGCCTCGTTCTTCTCGGCGCAGAGAATGAGGCCGATGGTCGGGCCGTCACCCTCGGTGCGCCCCTGTGCATCGAAGAGCCGGACGTAGCTGTCCATCTGGCCGACGTCCTGGTGCGTGAGCTTGCCGAGCTTGAGGTCGATCAGCAGGTAGCACTTGAGGATGACGTTGTAGAAGACGAGGTCGACGTAGAACTCCTCGTCCTCGAAGGTCAGCCGCTTCTGCCGTGCGACGAACGCGAAGCCCTTACCCAGCTCGAGGAGGAACTGGGACAGCTTGCCGAGGATCGCGCTCTCGAGGTCGCTCTCGCGCAGCACCTCGCTGTCAGGGAGATCGAGGAAGTCGAGCACGACCGGCGACTTGATGAGGTCGCTCGGCCGCTCGACGGTCTGCCCCTTCCGAGCAAGCTCCATCACGCCCGCCTTGTCGCGGCTCTTGAGCAGCCGCAGGTGGAGCGCGGTGAAGATCTGGCGCTCGAGGTGCGGCGTCGACCAGTTCTCGCGCTCGGCCTCGATCTCGTAGAAGGCGCGCGCTGCCGGGTCGCTCACCTTGAGCAGCGCACGGTAGTGCGTCCACGACAGGCGGCTGGAGAACCCCTGGGCGAATTCTGCACCAGCCTCGTGCAGAATCTTGGCTGCGTCGATCGGCTTCGAATTCTGCACGAGGCGCTTCGAATTCTGCACGAGGCTCGTGCGGAATACCTCGGCCCGGATCGAGGGCGCTCGCTCTCGATAGGTCAGGTAGAAGTCACGGAAGTACCAGAGGTTCCTCGTCGAGTAGCCGCGCCCGACGCGCGCGAGGAGCCGCGCCGACATGTCCTCGATCACCTGCTCGCCGTACTCTGCGCGCGAGGAGCCGCGCTGCACGTACTCGACGATCTCGCGGCCGATGTGCCAGTACGACAGCACCATCTCGCTGTTGACCGTGCGGATGACGCGGGCGCGCGCGTCCTCGATGATCGCCACCACGCGCTCGACGAGCGCGGCGAAGTCGCCGGTCGACGCGAGCGCGTTCCATTGTCTCCGCGCTGCGGAGGCTCTCCTGGGGCTCGGTTGCCCGGCCTTCTTCCTCGCTCGCTTCTTCGTCATAGGGCTCGCCCCGACGAGACGACGAGCTCGCCGCAGGAGCGTTGGCCGCTCCTGCGGTGAGCGTTACTTGCCCTTCTTCTCGGGCTCGGCCTTCTCCGCGTCCTCCGCCTTCCCCTCGTCCTTCTTGGGCTCGGGCTTGGCATCGGTCGCGGGGGCCTCGGCCGGGGCCGCCGCCTTCGTCGGCGTCTTGCCGCCCGCCCACGAGAAGTAGTTGCGCATCATCGTGGTCTCGACCTGCAGCGCCTTGAGCGCGGTCTTGCCCTCGCCAGCCTTGAGCGCGGCGTCGAGCTTCGCCTCGCACGTCTGGCACGGGAGCTTCGCGATCTTCGGCAGCGCGAGCAGGATGCTCTGCCGGATGATGCGATTGTCGCTCTTGGCGTTGTCGAGCAGCAGATCGGTGTACTTCGACGCCGCCGGGCCGCGCTTGCCGATCTCGAGCATCGCGCGCTCGATGTAGCCCTCGCGGAGCCGCTCCAGATCGTCCTTGGCCCACGTGCCGATATCGGGGATGTAGGACCCCACGAACTTCTTGCCGTCCTCGGGCTTCATCTTGAGCGTGTCCGCGTAGCAGTCGAGGTTGTCCTTGCACCGGACACCGACCTCGATCCGCCCGATGTGATGCTGGAACAGGCGCCCGAAGCTCTTGTACGCCTTCGCCAGGTTGTCGAGCTCCTTGTACGGCCGCGTCGCCTCGCGGTGCTTGAGCTTGTGGCCCTTGAGGTCCGTCTCGGCGTCCTTGACCGCCTTCGTCGCGGCCGTGATGTCGGCCGCGGACTTGGTCGTGTCCTTCGTCAGCTTGATCAGCTCGACCTTCTTGTCGTCGACCTTCTTCTTCTCCTTCTCGAACACCTTGTCGGCCGCGTCGGAGTCCGCCTTGGGCTTGCCGTCGGCCGCCTTGCGCTTCTCGGCCGCCGCGTCGAAGTACTTCTTCGCGAGCCCCTGGAGGATCGAGATGCCCTTGCCATCGCGCGACATGCGCGCGAACGCCTCGGCGGCCGCCTGGCGGAGCTGATCGTGATACTCGGCCTCGCGATCGTTGCCGTTGTCGCCGGCGATCGAGGCGAGCTCCTCGACGCCCGTCTGGTCGCGCGCGAGGAACGGGTACTTCACGATCGCGAGGAGCTTCGTGCCGAAATCGGGCGGCGCGACGTCGCCCTTCTTCGGCGCCTTGACGCCGTGCCAGAGCTCGTAGACCGTCTTGGCGGCCTCGGCGCTGCCGATCTTGCCGAGCGCGTCGAACACCGCGACGTGCTGCGTCGGGCCGGCGCGATCCTCGGCCTCGCCTTCACCGCCCAGGTAGTAGGCGGGGAGCGGCGGGCGCCGGAGCACCGCGAGCAGGTCCGACACCGTCGCCGGGTCGTAGAAGTCGCCGAGCACCGTCGACGCGTAGAAGTCGCGCGCCGACACCGGCAGGCACTGGTCGGTGGACTTCTTCTCGCCGCAGTACTTGGCGTACTTGTCCTGCTTGAACAGCTGCTCCACCTCGGGCTGGCTGCCGGTGATCGTCTTGCGCAGCTCGGCCTTGGCCTCGGGGCCGCTGGCCACGAGCGCGCGCCGGATCTGCTCGAACAGCTCCGGCGTGCGGTACTGCGCGAGCACGAGCGTCTTGGCGGCCTGCGGCGCGCGGAGCTCGGCGAGCGCGTTGATCGCCGCGCCCGTGGTCGCGAGGAACAGCTCGAACTTCTCCATCGCCGCGGCCTTGTTGTCCGTCTTCACCGTGCGCGGGTTCGGCGGCGGCTCGCGATCGATGAGCTTGCTCAGCGCGGCGACCGCCTCGGGCTTGTGGCCATCGTACTTGCCGATCGCGCGGATCGCGCCGACCAGCGCGGTCACGAGCTTCTTGGAGACCGGCTTCTGCGACAGCTCGACGAGCGCCTCGAGGCCGCCGGGCAGCTGGGCCTCGCCGAGCGCGTCGGCCGCCTTCGCCGCCGAGTCGACCGAGCGCGGGTTCGCCTCGTCGACCTCGAGCAGGGCCTTCTTGAGGTACGGCAGCGCCGCGTCCCAGCTCGCCGGCCGGCCCTCCTTCTCGAAGTCGGTCACGAACTTCGCCTTGGCCTCCTCGGCGCTCAGCGGCCGGGCGAGCGAGATGATGACCTGGAGGAAGCGGACCGGCTTGCCCTGATCGGCCCAGGCCTCCCCGAGCGCGGGGATCGCGCCGGGGTTGCCGAGCTCCTCGAGCTTCTGCACCGCCCGCTCCGACTCGTGCGAGTCGCTGAGCTTCTTCGTCCAGGATTTGTAATCGTACTGATCGGAAGGACAGCCAGCGAGGCTCGCGAGCCCCGCCAGCGTGATGATTGCCAGTCGGCGCGTCATCAGGTTCGCCTCTCTTACTTGTTCTTGACTGCGAACAAGAGGTTATCGAAGCCGGCGGCCTTCGCCGTGTTCACGATCTTGTTGATGAGCCGCGCGTCCGTGGACTCGTCGGCCTGCAGGATCGCGAGCCCGTCGGGGCACACCATGCCGGGCTCGGGCCGGATGTTGTTCTTGGCCTTCTCACAGGCCTCGAGCAGCTTCTTGTCGATGCGGCCCAGCCCGACGTCCTCCTTGATCTTGCGCGCCGCCGCCTCGAGGCGTTCGTAGAGCAGATCGATCTTGAAGGTCGCCGAGTCGTCCTTGAGCGCGAGCTCCGTCGTGATGATCGACTGGCCCTGGTACGTGATGTCGCTGCGCGTGACGATGATGATCGGCGCCTCCTGCAGGGTGGCGGTCGTCTGCGCGATCGGCAGCTCGAGGCCCTTCTGGGCCTGGAGCAGCTGACCGCTCGACGAGAACACCATCAAGAGGAAGCAGACGAGGATCGTCATCATGTCGACGAACGGCACCAGGTTCAGCGAGATGTTCGACGCACGCCCGCCGCCGTGACTGCCGGTGTGCTTGACCAGGTGGTGAAACTTGATCGAGCGGTAGAGGCGTGAGCCTGCTGCATGAATGGCCATGTCCGCCTCCTTTCCTTAAAGTTGCGGCCGGGCCGCGAGCCCCGCCGGATCGGCGAGACCGACGTCGAGGAACCCGACCTTCACGGCCACGTCCATCGCGCGGATGACGTCCTGGTACTTGACCGGTGACTGGATCGTGCTCTCCGCGGCGACCTCGATGTCCGCGCGGTCGCTGAAGAACGCCGAGGTCTTGTGTTGCTTGATCGTGGTCTCGAACTTGTCCCAGTCGTGCTCGCCGCTGGCGAGCTTGGGGATGTCCTGGAATTCGTTGACGCGCGACAGGCCGACCCAGATCTTGTCGGACTGGACGAGCACCGACAGCACGACCTTGTCCTCGTCGTCGATGACGTTCGAGGTGTCGCGCGTCTTGCCCTTCGGCTGGATGTTGATCTGGGCGATGTTGACCCAGACCGCGGTGACGAGGAGGAAGGCCGTCAAGCAGCTCATCAGGTCGATGAACGGCACGATGTTCAGCTCGACGTTGACGCTTCCTTTTCCTTCAGTTCCTACGGATGCGCCCATGGTGGAAGCTCCTCGCTAGGGTTGTTCGCGTAGCGAGGGACCTCACGCCGTGGGCTGCATCTGCGCGCGGTGCGACGTCACGAGGTTCACCACCTGGACGGTGACCTCGTTGATGTCATCGACGACGCCGGTGGTCTTGCCCTGGAGGAGCGAGTAACCGAGGAGGCCGATCAGCGACGTGCCGATGCCGAACGCGGTGCAGTTGAGCGCCTCGGAGATGCCGTTCGCGAGCTCGGTCGCCTTGTTGCCCGACTCCTCGGAGCCGACGGAGCCGAACGACTTGATCATGCCGGCGATGGTGCCGAGGAGGCCGGCCATGACGGCGAAGTTCGCGAGCATCGCGAGGTACGGGGTGCGCGTGTTGATCTTGGGCAGCTCGCGGAGCGCGGCCTCGTCCATCGCGGCCTGCACCTCCTCGTCGCTCTTGTTGAACTTCATGAGGCCCGCCTGGACGATGCGCGTCATCGGCGTCGGGTTGCCAGAGCAGACCTTGATGGCGCCCTGCACGTTGCCGCTCATGACCTGGCTCTTCAGGAGCGCGAGTAGCTTGTCCTTGTCGACCGACGCACGGAACAGGTACACCGAGCGCTCCACGATGATCGCGATGATGAGCACCGAGGTGAAGAGGATGGGCCACATGCCCCATCCGCCCTTGTGAAACGCGGTCGAGATAGCAGTCAGCATCGAATCGTCCTCCGGGGAAAACTGGGAAGGTCGGGAAACCTTGGTCGGTGGGGCCATAGTGCAAAGGGAGATCCACGCCTCAAGCGATGGAGATGTTTGGGCTTGACCGATCCCAAGCCGACATCACCGCCGTAGCATCTCGGGACGTCTCGGGGCGAAATGCTACGTCGCCGCAGCCGGCCGCTGCGCGCCTTCGATAGGCACTTCGATACGCGGGCCCCGTGGCCTCCAATGAGGTCGGCCCGGACGGTCGCGCAGAACTTTGCGAGGAGCATTGCAAACCGCGCGGGTGGAGATGGCCGGGTGCAGGAAGTGCGGGAACCGCGCTGACCCGGTAGTGTCGTAGGGGCATGAAGCTGCCGCGTTTCATCGGCCTCGTCGACCTCGCGGTCATCGTGTCCCTGGCCATCGCGATCCCGATCCTGTCGTCGCCGCGCCCCATGCAGGCGAGCGACGCCGTCAAGGGCACCGACGCCGAGCGGTTCGCGCTCGCGCACGCCGAGGCGCAGGCGATCGCGAACCCGACGAGCGGCGCGAAGATCGCCGAGCTCGCCGAGCGCGTCGGCGAGGCCGGCTTCAAGGACTGGGCGATCGAGACCGCGGTCGGCGGCGCCGAGCGCGGCAAGGGCGCGCCGGATCGCTGGCGCGCGCTCTCCGCCGCGTCGGTGGCGTACGTCGATCGGCTCGATGTTCGCCCGGCGCTCCAGTACATCGACATGGCGCTCTCGGTGTGCGAGTCGAGCCGCGAGGCGTGCCCGAGCTGGGAGCAGCTCCGCATGGACTTCTACCGGCAGCACCTCGCGGCCGGCATCGAGAGCGGTATCGACCCGCGCAAGGACCCTGTCGGGTTCCGCAACGCTGGCGAGAAGGCGCTGCGGCCGGTGCGGCTCTCGCCGGCGCGCCAGCAGCCGTAGCGTGCGCGTGTGCCGCCCGGCCGTGCGGACGCTCGGCGCCCGCGGTAAGCTCGGACGCATGCGCAGCTTCGTCGTGCTGCTGGTCGGGTCGACCGTCGCCTGCGGCGGCTCGCAAACCAAGGGCGGCACGGGGTCGCGCACGCAGCTGACCCCCAAGGACATCCTGACGCAGTCGAGCCCGGCGATCGTCCGGATCGAGGCCGGCGAGGGCACCGGCACCGGGTTCATCGTCGACAAGCGCGGCCTCGTGGCGACGAACCTGCACGTCGTCGCCGGCAACGAGGTCGTCAAGGTCAAGCTGCACGACGGCACCGTGTACCCGGCGGCCGCGATCGCGAGCGTCGATCCGGGACGCGATCTGGCGCTGCTCAAGATCGACGCGCCCCGGCCCCTGCCCGCGCTCCGGCTCGGCGACAGCACCAACATGGCGGCCGGCGATCAGGTCGTCGCGATCGGCAACCCGCTCGGCGTGTTCACGTACTCGGTGTCGAACGGCCTGGTCTCGCAGGTGCGCGTCGTGTGCTCCAAGGAGCAGGTCGAGCATCACAGCAAGCACCTGCCGCGCTACACCGAGCTGACCGACAAGGTGCGGAAGCTGCAGCGGTGCCTGAAGCCGCGCCCCGGCGAGGAGCGCGGCAGCTGCGAGGAGCACGCGCTGTCGGAGGCCGAGCAGCAGGAGCTCTCGGAGCTGCAGTGCTCGCAGGAGCTGACGCTGCTCCAGATCTCGGCGCCGATCTCGCAAGGCTCGAGCGGCGGCCCGCTGTTCAACCAGTTCGGCGAGGTCATCGGCATCACGACGGCGATCATCACCGGCGGCCAGAACATCAACCTCGCGATCCCCTCGAACTACGTCCGGCCGATGGTCGCGAGCCCCGGACAGGTCTCGATGCAGGAGTTCGCGAGCAAGACGAAGGACCTCGCGGAGCGCGAGTCGCGCGACGACGGGCCGAAGATCAAGCGCGCCGTGCCGACCCACGATCTCGGGATCTTCACCGGCTGCAGCCCCGAGCAGATCGCGAGCATGGTGCTCGCGATCGAGCAGGCGATCGAGGTGGGCGCGCCGCTCTACAACAAGGGCGAGATCGAGGCGTGCTTCCGGATCTACGAGGGCACCGCGGTGAAGTTCGAGCGCGACTCCAAGTGCCGGGGCATCAGCGCCGCGTTCAAGGACGGCCTCTCGCGCGCGACGGGGCTCGACACGTACAAGGAGAAGGCGTGGGCGATGCGTGACACGTTCGACGGCCTGCTCAACGTCGCCCGGCGGTGGGTGCAAACGAACGGCAAGAGCCTGCCCCAGACGCCGCCCGCGCCGTAGCGCCCGGGCCTCGCAGCGCCGTGGCAGCGATCCTCTACCTGTTCGACATCGACGGCACGCTGATGCACGCCGCCGGCTCGGGGCGCGCGGCGTTCGACGCGGTGTTCGCCGAGCGGCACACGATCCCGAACGCGTCCGAGGGGATCCGCTACGGCGGCAAGACCGATCCGGCGATCATCGAGGAGATCTACGCCGCGCGGCTCGGGCGGCCCCCGGCGGCCGAGGAGCTCGCCGCGTTCCTCGACGCGTACCTGCCGCGGCTCTCCCAGCTGCTCGAGCAGGGCAGCGTGCAGGTGCTGGGCGGCGTGGTCGACGCGCTCGCGTACCTCAAGGCGCAGCCCGGCGTGGTGCTCGGCGTCGCCACCGGCAACGTGCGCGCGGGCGCCGACGCCAAGCTCGCGGCCGCGGGGCTCGCGCGCTGGTTCGAGCTCGGCGGCTACGGCTCTGACTCGCACGTCCGCGCCGAGCTGGTCGCGCGGGCGATCGAGCGCGGCCGCGCGCGCGGCGACGTCCGCGAGGTGGTCGTCGTCGGCGACACGCTCTACGACATCGCCGCGGCCCGTGCCTGCGGCGCCACGGTGTGCGCCGTGGCGACCGGCGCCGACCCGGCCGAGGCGCTCGCCGGCGCGGACGCCGTCTTCGCGTCGATGGCCGAGCTGCCGGCGTGGCACGCGCGGCGGTTCGGCTGACGGGCCAGCCCCGGGCTAGAGCACCGGGCGGGCCGACAGCCCGTCCGGATCGGTGAGCCCGACGTCGACGAAGCCGACCTTGACGGCGATGTCCATCGTCGAGACCAGCGTCTGGTAGCGCACCGGCGACTGCGACGTGCTCACGGCCGCGATCTCGATCGCGGAGGAGTCCTTGAAGAACGCCGAGGCCTTGTGCTCGCGCAGCCGCGCCTCGAGCTCGTCGAAGTTGTACTTGCCGTCGGAGCCGCGGGCGATCCGCTGGAACTCGTTGAGCCGCGACAGCCCGATCCAGATCTCGTCCTGATCGACGAGGACCGACAGCTTCACGCCGCAGTCCTCCTCGGCGCACGGATCCCCGCCGTTGCGGTTCTTGCCGACCGGCTCGACCGGGAGGTTGGCCGTGTTGACCCACACGGCGGTGACGAGCAGGAACGCCGTGAGGCAGCTCATCAGATCGATGAACGGCACGATGTTCAGCTCGATGTTACGGCCCTTGCCGCCGCCTTTTTCTTCGATGTGCGCCATGCCGAGGTGACACGGGCACCGCGCGGCCGGTTGCAGCCGCAGCGCCCGGCCCCGGCGCCGCGGCCCGCCCTCCTCCCGGGCCATGAACCGCCCTACGCCACGACCGCCAGCAAGTGTTCGGCGTCGACTTGCTGGCCCACGCTCGCGTGGATCGCCTGGACCCGGCCGGCGGCCGCGGCGCGCACCGTGTGCTCCATCTTCATGGCCTCGAGCACGACCAGCGGCGTGCCCGGCGCGACGTCCTGGCCGACCTCCACGAGGATCTTGACGATCCGGCCCGGCATCGGCGCGACGAGGCCGCCCGCGACCTGCTCCGTGCCGACCTCGGGGAACCGCGGCACGAGCGTGAACGCGAGCTGCGCGCCCTCGGCGAGCACCCACGCGCGCGCGCCGGCCACCGCGACGCGCGCCGTCCGGCGGTGGCCGCCGTGCTCGACGAACCAGACGCGATCTCCGTCGACGCCGAACGCGCCGACGCGCGTCGGCTTGCCGCCCAGGGAGAGCTCGACGCCGCCCGCCACCGGGCGGTACGCGACGACGACGTCGGCGTCGCCCAGCCGGTACGTCACGACCTGGTCCGCGAACCGGACGTTGCGCCAGCCCGGCGGCGCGAGCGCGCCCGCGTCCGCGCCCGCGCCCGCGCGGCGCTCGGCGATGCCGTGCAAGACCAGCGCGACCGCCGCGACGCGCACGCGGTCGAGCCCCGGCGGGCGCGCGGCCAGCTCGCCGGCGTGGCGCTCGAGGAAGTGCGTGTCGAGCTCGCCGGCCAAGAACGCCGGGTGCGCGAGGATCCGCGCGAGGTACTCGCGGTTCGTGACGAGCCCCGGCATCCAAGTTTGTTCCAGCGCGCGGCGCAGGAGCTGCGCGGCCTCCTGGCGCGTCGGCGCGTGCGCGATCAGCTTGCCGAGCAGCGAGTCGTAGTGGATGCCGATCTCGCTGCCGGCCGTAACGCCGAGATCGGCGCGCACGACGTCGGGCACCTCGGCGGCGAGCACGGTGCCGGTCGTCGGCAGGTGATCGCGGTCCGGATCCTCGGCGCACAGCCGGACCTCGATCGCCCAGCCATGCTGCGGCGGCGCCTCCGCGTAGCCGAGCGGCTCGCCGCGCGCGATCCGGATCTGCTCGCGGACGAGATCGAGGCCCGTCGTCAGCTCGGTCACCGGGTGCTCGACCTGCAGCCGTGTGTTGACCTCGAGGAAGTAGAACGCCCCGTCGGGGCCGACGAGCAGCTCGACGGTGCCGACGCCGACGTACCCGGCGGCGCGCCCGAGCTCTGTCGCGGCGCGCCCCATCGCGGCCCGGAGCTCGGCGTCGACCGCCGTCGACGGCGCCTCCTCGACGACCTTCTGGTAGCGGCGCTGGATCGAGCACTCGCGCTCGTGGAGGTGGACCACGGTCCCGCGCTGATCGCCGATGATCTGGATCTCGACGTGCCGCGGCCGCTCGATGTACCGCTCGAGGAGGAGCGTGTCGTCGCCGAACGCCGAGCGGGCCTCGCCGCGCGCCCGCTCGAGCGCGTCCGCCAATTCGTCCGGCTTCCGGACAATGCGCATGCCCTTGCCGCCGCCGCCCGCGGACGCCTTGACGAGCAGCGGGAACCCGACCTCGCGCGCCGCGGCGGCGAGCGCCTCCGGCGAGCCGTCGTCGCCGCCACCGTCGCCATCGTACCCGGGCACGACCGGCACGCCGGCGCGCCGCGCGAGCCGCTTGGCCTCCTGCTTGGACCCGAGCTGCGCGATGACCTCGGGCGGCGGCCCGATGAACGCGAGCCCCTCCTCGATCACGTCCGCGGCGAACCGCGCGTTCTCGCTGAGGAAGCCATACCCCGGGTGCACCGCGTCCGCGCCGGTGCGCCGGGCGGCGTCGAGGATCGCGTTCGTCACGAGGTACGACTCGCGCGCGGGCGCCGGCCCGAGCCGCACGGCCTCGTCCGCGAACCGGACAAACGGCGCCTCCGCGTCGGCGTCCGAGTACACGGCGACCGTGGCGATCCCCATCCGCCGGCACGTCCGCATCACCCGCAGCGCGATCTCGCCCCGGTTCGCGATCAAGACCTTGTCGATGGCGCGCACGCCGGCAAGCTACCGCAATCGTCGGGTCGCCCGCGACCCCGGCCACCTCGCAGGTCAACCAGGTTGGGCTACACTGCGGCGATGGTGCGGCCCGCGAAGGATCTCGATGCTCGATTTCGACAAGAGACCGCCGTCCGCGCGGCGCGCGTCGCCGCCATGCTCGATCGATGGGAGGCCGAGGACATCTCCGCTGAGCCGGAGTGGAGCGCCGAGGACGTCGAGCCGATGACCCTCAGGCACAGCCCGGTCGACCGCGAGAAGCGAGAGCCGTGAGGCTGCTGCTCGACACCGGCGTGCTCGGTCAGATCTGCCATCCCCGCAAGCACCACGATGTCCGCGCCTGGTTTCGCCGCACCGTCCAGGACCACGAATTTCTCGTGTCGGAGGTCGCCGACTATGAGCTCCGCCGCGAGCTTTTGCGGATCGATTCTCGCAAGAGCATCGATCGGCTCGACGAGCTCACGCGGGAGCTTCGCTACCTGCCGGTGACGACAGCGACGTGGCGCGCCGCCGCGCGGCTGTGGGCGGAGCAGCGGCGCGCCGGCCGGGTCACCGGCGAGGGCCTCGACGGTGACGTCCTGATCGCTGCACAGGCACTCGAAGAGCTGGCCACAATCGTCACGACGAACGAGAAGCACTTCGAAGGCATCGTGGATGTCTCGTCTTGGACAGCAGTGCCTTGACGCATCAGCCTTGAGTGTCGAGCTCACCCCGACGCGCCTGCATTCCAAGCTCGTACCACCACGCGACGATCTCGCGTGATTCGGGATTGCTCGCCTCGGCGATCTGTGGATGAACGATGGAGGTGGCGATCTCTCTGGTGATTCGCGCGGCGACGACGTCGATTGTCTCCCGGGCGAGCCGTGGGCCAAAGGGTGGCGGCCACATCGTAGTGGCCATGGCTCGGACCACGGCCCCGGCGACGGATGTTGACCACAATCGATCGACGGCCAGCGCGAGATGCCTATCGAGGGCTAGCTGGCCCAGCACCCTCGGTAGATCGCCACAGAGCAGTTCGACCCGCGCGGGCGTGGAGCCGAGCTCCGAGAGGTCGGAGAGCACTCGGATCCGATCTTCGGCATCCGTGATCTTCGAGAGGACAACATCGATCTCCGAGGGCGGCAGTGTGGACGCGATGTGCACCCGTGCCCGTCGAGTCGGGTCCCCTGTCATCGACAGGTCGTAGCCCACGATCTCCAGCTTGAGGCTGGCCGGCAGGAGATCGACGATCTGCTCCGCGATCTCGACCAGAGAAGGAATGACCCGCCACAATCGGAACGCCTCGTGGTCATCCGCTCGCTCCGAGATCCTCGACTGGGCACGCTCTCGAGATCGCCGCCGTGCCTCATTGTGCCTCGAGCCGAACCTCGCCAGGAGGTGGATCACGAAGGTCGCGACATCCTGGCGCATCCCCTTGATCAGCAGAAATTCGAGAGCACGCGCCACGAACCATTCGTCGCCGGACGCGGAGGCGATCCGCACCTTGCAGAGCTCCGCGAAGCGCGCCTGCTGCTCCGCACTCCAGCTCCGGACCTTGGCAAAGTTGGCCGCTAGTCCGAATTCATCGGTGCGGTCCGCTATCTCGAAGGCCAGGTCGTCGAATGCTGGAAGGCGATGTGCCGTGGCGATTTGCCAGAGATCGGCTCGCTGATACTGATCTGCACTCTCATAGGCGCTCCGGAGCCAGACCTCCCAGCCGGCAGGAAGCTCCTGCTCGCACACGAGCTTCAAGATCCGATCCCGATCCATACCTGCTTCCTGACTCCAGGGTGGATCTCCCTCGAGAACCTCCGGTAGCAGCGGCGTGATGTCCACAGACCGCTGCATCACCTTGGACAGAATCTCCATGAACGGCAGCGCATCCTTCACGGGGAGCGCGGGCAGCGCCGCCTCGAACACCCTGGTGGCGTAGGCCGGCGCCAACGCGTGAAGACAGTTTCCAGCGGCATAGAACGTCGCCAGCGACGAGGACCCGATCGCGACCGCCGTCACGCGATCGAGGTCCGTGTCGTCGCCAAAGCTCTGGATCGTACGCAGGGAGAGCACGATGCGGGGATCCCGCGAGCTCGCATCGATCCTGGCGCGCGCCAGCGAGAGGATGGCCGCCGGCGGCCCACTCCACCATGCGTCGAGGTAGCCGCTTGAGATCCCGAAGTCGGAGCTCAGGCCCGGCTCCTCGTGCGCCAGGATCCCGTTGAGGACGGCTAGGTCGCCATGCCATGCGAGCGCCAGCAGCGCCTGGTGGTAACGCTTGGAATCCGTCGGCTCACTCGCGAGCCGGTCCTGGAGCCGAACGAGACACGTCGGCGTGCCCAGGATCGCCATGCACGCCGAAGTCTGCGAGATCGAGAGCGGTGTCTCGCGCGCCTCGTCATTCAGCACGAGCGGCTCCAGCAGGCTCGTGGCAAGTGGCCCGATCGCCTTGGCACACCGCGCCGCCAAAATCGGATCGATCGCGTAGATGGTCGTCAGGAACGCTCTCCATTGCGCCTCTGGGACGAGGCGCGCTGCATGCAGCCAGACCTCACTGCCGACCATCTGCTGCAAGTGGCTCACGTGCGCCTCCCAGCGCGCCGCCAAGAACGGCGCCGCCAGGAGGTCCGCCAGGAGGTCGTGGACAATGCGAAACCGACCTTCTGGAAGGACGTCTACGAGCTCGTAGTGACGAAGCAGAACTTGGACATCCAGATCGCTCAGCGCCGAGATGCCGGCAGTGCTCGATGCCTTCAGCGCCGCCACCGCTCTAGCGACGACCGCGTACCACTCCTCCTCGTCGAGCGAGGCACGCTGCATCTGCACGCGCACCTCGAAGGCGACCTGCGCTGCGATCTTGCGGATCGTCGAGTCCGGTACCTCGCGGAGGCGCTCCTCGATGGCTTGCGCGCGCATACGATTGCGATGGAGTCGACGCTGGAAGATCCCCTCGAGCAACGCCTCGGAGTCCGCTGGCAGTGATCCTGTGCCCAGGAAGATCTTGCAGGCTGTCGCAAACCCGAACGGACGAAGCAACAGCTCCCGCTCGAACACCCGGAGCCGAGCCCTGAGCTGGTCGAGGAAGTCCTGACGCCGATCTGCCGGGATGATGCCCTGTGCGATCTCGATCGACTGACGGAACGTGATCGGCCGCAGCTTCAGGCTGTGACCGAAGCGACGGAGGGCGACCGGGCTCCGCAGGCCGGTGTCTCTGAGGGTGACGACCGCGGCGATGCGCCCGGTCTCGAGGAGTGGTGCCAGCTCGTCGAGAAGCTTTTGCGCCAGCCCGAACGGGATCTCGTCCAAACCATCCAGCAAGAGCAGAAAGCGGCCCGGGAGAGAGGTCCAGACACCGTTGCTGATCCCGAGCGCCTCGTGGATGTTCTTGCGCAGGTCGCCCAGGTAGGAGCTCAGCTGCACGAAGATCGGGATCGCCGGCTCGTCCTCCTCTGCCACTTCGCTCGCGACTCCCTGCACCGACAGGAGCGTGTTGGTCTTGCCGCTTCCACCAGGTCCATGAAGCACCGTGCATGTGCCGAGCGGCGTCTTCCTGAGGGCCTCGAGGAGATTCGCATCTTCTGCCTCGAGCGTTGCCAGTGCAGGCTCTCGCTCGCTCCACAGCGGATCCTCGCCGCGCGTGCGCAGCAGGTTTGGGGGTAGCTCTGTCGAGATCGCTGCGAGCTCGACCTGATCGGCAGGCCTCGCGGAGAGGCACCGGCGGCGATGAGCGCTGCGATCGAAGTCCGGACGCGGCTGCTCGTGGAGGACGTGCTCCAGGGCGAAGTTGCGCTCGAGCGTCGGCAAGATCTTCGACCACACCCGGCCGAGCTCCTGGTCGTAGTCGCGGCCGGTCCACACCCTGATGTGCTCGAGCGCGTGGACGTACTGTTCGGCCGTCTGTCGCAAGTTGAGGCCACGGGCGAGCGCCTGTTCACGCAGCGTCTTTAGATCCGGGTGGTTCTCGGCCGCCTTCGCGGCCCCTATGGCAAGTGTGGTCCGGGGGCGCTCTCGCAGCGCGGATCGGAGGCTCTCGCCGGCGGTGGACGCGACGATCACGAAGTGCTCGGCGATGTCGTAGCCTTCGAGCGCCGCCTTGAGGGCCACCTTCGCGAGCTCGGGGCCGATCATGCTCAGGTGAAAGGCACCAGCGAGTTGCTTGCACTGGATCGCCACCCGCCGGTGGTCCGCCAGGCGCTCGCCGTCGACGTCGAACCCGGCGTCCGCCGAGCCGGCGGGCCCCCCTACGACCTTGAAGCCATGGAGCGGCCCGACCTCCGATAGCGTCGCGTAGACAAAGTCCTCGTACTTGTCGTGATCGAGCGCGAGCAGCGCGAGTAGGTTGATCGGCTGCCCGCGGTAGAGGTTGGGGCGGGGCTGGCTCATAACCCGGATCACCGCCCCGCGGCATGCGCCTCGTCCGCGAACCGGACACACGGCGCCTCCGCGTCGGCGTCCGAGTACACGGCGACCGTGGCGATCCCCATCCGCCGGCACGTCCGCATCACCCGCAGCGCGATCTCGCCCCGGTTCGCGATCAAGACCTTGTCGATGGCGCGCAC
>Ga0247790_10000128_pt1 | contig 39242 bp, 29 predicted proteins | sample UWRJS171409R4_FD_179913 | JGI IMG/M metagenome (GOLD analysis project Ga0247790, IMG submission 179913) | Soil microbial communities from Arlington Agricultural Research Station in Wisconsin, United States - UWRJ-S171-409R-4 | ecosystem: Environmental > Terrestrial > Soil > Agricultural land...
GGTCTCGATCTGGACATCGCGCTTCTGGGCGCGCGCCTCGCCGACGATGACGAGGAGGACGAGCACAGCAGCGAGGAGGACCCGCATGGGCCGCGGATGATACCGCGCCGGGAGTCCGGGTGCAGCGGGCGTTGAGGTGGGTGCCGTGGGTGCCGTGGGTGCCGCGGGTGCCCGGTGCCTCGTGCCAAGCGCCCGGCCATAATCGGCTCGTGATCGGGCCCACCAGCAGCGCGGCGTTGCGGCTCGCGGGGCTGCTCACGGCCCTGGGCCTCGTGACCAGCCGGCTCGGCCTCGTCGCCCACGAGCTCGTCGGGCACGGCGCGACGGCGGTGGCGCTGGGCGGGCGCGTCCTCGAGGTTCGCCTGTTCTGGTTCGCCGGCGGCTGGATCCGGTACCGGCTCGAGGACGCGAGCGACGGCGCCGCGATCGCCGTCGTGAGCGGCGGCATCGCTGTCGAGCTGGTGATCGGCGCCACGCTGTGGCTCGCGCTCTGGCGTCGCGCGAGCACGGCGGCGCGGCTCCTGCGCGGCATCGGCGCGGCGCTCGTGGTCCACGCCGCGTGGTACCTCGCGGCGGGCACGTGGCACGGGTTCGGCGACGGCGTCATCCTCCGCCGCGAGCTCGGCGCGGCGCAGGTCCCGGTCGCGCTCGCGGCGGGCGCCGTGGCGATCGCGATGGCGTACCTCGGCGCGCGCGCCGTGCTCGGCCTCCTCGCCGCGATGGTGCCGGGCGGGCGCGCGGCGCGGATCGGCGGCGCGGCGGCGGCGATCGTCCTCGCGGGCGGGCTCCAGCTCATGCTCGCCGCCGGCGAGGTGGAGCTCCGGCGCGACGAGACGTACGGTCGGATCATGCGGCGCGAGCGCGATCGGCTCGTCGAGCGCGAGCTGGCCGAGTGGCAGCGCGGGCTCCGCGAGCGCGGGCTCGAGGCGAGCCGCGACGACGCGCGGCGCCGCGCGCGCGAGCTCGAGGAGCAGCACCGCGAGCTGCCGTTCGCGCACGTGCTCGGCGCGCTGACGCTGATCGCGATCGGCGCGGGCGCGTGGCGATCCCGCGCCGAGCCCGCGGCGCCGGTGCGCGGCCGCCTCCTCGGCGGTACCGCGGCCGCGGCCGCGGCATCGGTGCTGCTCGTGATCGCGCTCGACGCTATGCTCGTCTAAGATGACCGCGAAGATGACCGCGATGGAGCGCAGCGTCCACGAGCTTCTGGGCGGCAGCCTGCGGCCCAACGACGCGCGCAGGTTCCTCATCGAGGCGATGCTCGGCGCGCGGAGCGCCGACGGCGTCATCGACGCGCGCGAGACCGCCGCGCTCGAGCGCGAGATCGCGCAGCACCCGCTGTTCCAGGGCCTGGGGCCCAAGGCGCGCACGCTGATCGATCTCTCGACCGACGCGATCCGCTTCGCGGGCAGCGCGATCAGCCGCGCGCCCGCGATCGCCAAGGGCCTGCCCGCGCGCATCCACCGCCTGGCCGCGTACGGCATGGCCGCCGAGGTGGCCGCCGCCGATCAGTCGATCGAGGAGGGGGAGCTCACGTTCCTCGAGGCGCTGCGGGTCGCGCTGCGGATCGCGCCGATCGAGGCCGAGCAGCTCGCGGCCGCGGCGGGCGAGGGCCGGATCGCCGCGCACCTCGATGATCGCTACCTCCGCATCAAGACCCTGATCCCGATCGCCGCCGAGGTGTTCGCGCTGCGCGCGCTCGCGCGCGGGGGCGCCACCGACGAGGAGCGGTTCAAGCTGCGCGACTTCTTCGCGGCGATCCCCGATCTCGCCATGTCGCGCGACGAGCTCGACGCCGAGATCTTCCGAGCGTTCCGCCGCCCGCGCGCGCCCGGCGCGGCGGTGTTCGGCGAGCTGGCGCGCGTCGCGAGCGGGCTGCCGGATCCGGTGGACCGCTACTGGATCGTGGTCTACACGATCGTGGCCGAGCAGCCGGCCGCGGTGGCGAGCTGGCGCGTCATCCCGTTCGTGGGGGTGATGCAGACTGCGTTTCAGGTCGCCGAAATGGATATGGAGCTGGCGGTCATCGACGCGCTGTCGTTTCCGGCGTCGCTGCCGCGGCCGAGTTGATCCGCGGCGCTCGCTTCGAATGTCGTCCCATGCATAATGCAGCCGAGCTTCCCATGACCCCCGAGACCATCCACCTCGTCGAACGCGTTCGCAGCAAGCTGAGCGAGAGCGAGCGCCCGTGCGAGATCGCAGGACCCATCCCCGAGTCCGCGATCTCTGCCGCCGAGGAGGCGCTCGGCGTGACCTTCCCTCCGTCGTATCGCAAGTTCCTGCGGACGTTCGGCGGGATCGCGATCCCTGCCCACCTCGGCGTGGTCCACGAGTTCGTCGGCGTCACGCCGCCCGGCCGCGATCCGTCGGCCCGCCTCGGCGCGCCGGGCGACGTCGTCGGCCGCACGCTCGCCGCGCGCGCCGAGCGCAAGCTCGCCGAACACCTCGTCGTCGTCGGCCTGGGCGCCCAGTCGCAGTCGCAGGAGGAGTGGTTCTGCCTCGACGTGAGCCGCCCGCGGTCGAACGGCGAGTGCCCGGTGTTCCTCTACGATCCGCGCGACAACGCGCTCGATCAGGAGTTCTACAAGGACTTCGGAGAGATGCTGGAAGAGGTGATGGGCTTCGTCGCCGACAACCTCGATCAGCCCCTCGACTGAAAGTAAACATCGCCCGAGCCGGTCCTCCCGGCCGGGCCGATCCCTGCGCGCCCTCGCGCGGTGGGCGGCTGCAAGACTGGTAGTCGATTTCACAGACGTACCCGGGGCCACCCCGAGGCGGTGCGCTTTCCGCTATCGGGCCGCGCGATCATTTGTGTACGTTGCGCGCGATGCGCCTTCACTTCGCCTGCGTGATGCTCGTGCTTGTCATCTCTGGCGCGGGCAGCGGCGGATGCGGCGATAACAGACACCTGCCTGGCCTCGACGGTCCCCCCGACGACGGATCGCCGCCGCCGGACGGGCCGCCGGAGAACGAGACGATGTGCGAGGCGCTGCCGCCGATCACGTCGGGGACGTGCGCGGTCACCGGCACCGGCGCGGGCAAGCTCCTCAAGGGCAATGTGCTGACGCCGACGACGGTGTACCGCGGCGGCCAGGTCGCCGTGGACGCGGCCGGCATGATCACGTGTGTCGGCTGCAACTGCGCCGCGGCCGACCAGACGGTGATCACGTGCCCCGACGCGGCGATCTCGCCGGGCCTCATCAACACGCACGATCACATCACGTACACGCATAACCAGCCGTACACCGACGCTGGCGTGCGCTACGAGCACCGCCACCAGTGGCGCCTCGGCCAGGACGGCAAGCCGGAGATTCCGTACCTGAGCGGCGCGAGCGCCGATCAGGTACGGTGGGGCGAGCTGCGCTTCCTGATGGGCGGCGCGACCTCGATCGTCGGCTCGGGCGGGCAGAGCGGCCTCTTGCGCAACCTCGACAGCACGAGCCAGGAGGGGCTCGGCCAGGGTCCCGTCAACTTCGACACGTTCCCGCTCGACGACGGGAGCGGCAGGCGCCAATCGATGGACTGTGACTACAACGGCACCCCGACGACGGCGGCCCAGATCGCCGGCATCGACGCGTACGAGCCGCACACCTCCGAGGGCATCGATGGCTCCGCGCGCAACGAGTTCTTGTGCCAGAGCTCGACGACGTACGACACGATGACGCCCGGCGTCTCGAACAACCTGCTCCTCGGCAAGACCGCCATGATCCACGCGATCGGCCTCCAGGCGCCGGACCTCGACGCGATGGCCAAGGCGGGCACCGCCCTCATCTGGTCGCCGCGCTCGAACATCACCCTGTACGGCGACACCGCGCGCGTCACCACGGCGGCGCGGCTCGGCGTCGAGATCGCGCTCGGCACCGACTGGATCCCGACCGGCTCGATGAACCTCCTGCGCGAGCTGCGCTGCGCCGACGACCTCAACAAGACGTACCTCGGCAAGCTCTTCACCGACGAGCAGCTCTGGCAGATGGTGACGCTGAACGCCGCCGCGGTGACCGCCACCGACGACGTGATCGGCCTGCTCGCGCCCGGCCGCGTCGCCGACATCGCCGTGTTCGCGGGCCGCGGCAAGACGTACCGCGCCGTGATCGACGCCGAGCCCGCCGACGTCGCGCTCGTCATGCGCGGCGGCAAGGTGCTGTACGGCGACGGCCGCACCGTCGAGTCATTCGCGCAGAGCTGCGATGTCGTCGACGTCTGCGGCACCGAGAAGCGCGTGTGCCTGACGACCGAGGTCGGCAAGACGTACGCGGCGCTCCAGACCGCGGCGAGCGGGGGGACCGGGATCTACCCGGCGTTCTCGTGCGGCCCGCCGGCGAAGGAGCCGTCGTGCACGCCGAAGCGCCCGACCACGTTCGATGGCTCGACGATCTACACCGGCGCGGTGACGCCGACCGACAGCGACGGCGACGGGATCGCCAACACCGCCGACAAGTGCCCCGGCGTGTTCGATCCGATCCGGCCCGTCGACAAGAGCGCGCAGGCCGACGCTGACGCCGACGGCCAGGGCGACGCGTGCGACGTGTGCCCGCTCGTCGCGGGCAGCACCACGTGCCCGGTGATCGATCCCAACGACCGCGATCAGGATGGCAAGCCGAACATCTCGGACAACTGCCCCGACATCGCGAACCAGGACCAGGCTGACACCGACGGCGACGGCAGGGGCAACGTGTGCGACGCGTGCCCGGCCGACGCGAACCCGGGCACCGTCGGCTGCCCCACGACGATCTACAAGATCAAGAACGGCATGACGCCGGTCGGCTCGAAGTCGCGCATCACGAACGCGCTCGTCACCGGCAAGGGCTCGAACGGGTTCTTCGTCCAGGTGAAGGAGGGCGATCCGGACTACATGGGCGCCGACTACTCCGGCCTGTTCGTGTTCACGGGCACCGGCGCGCCGCCGCTCGCGAACGCCACCGTCGGCGCGCGCGTCACCGTCGACGGCCGCGTGGCGAACTTCATGGGCCAGCTCGAGCTCGACACCGTCCTCACGGTGATCGCCACCGCGCCGGGCCCCGAGGCGCTGCCACAGCCGATCGACGCGACCTACGCCGAGGCCAAGACCGGCGGCGCGCGCGCGGCGGCGCTCGAGGGCGTGATCGTCTCGCTCGGCACGGGGACGGTGACGGCCGTCGACGCCGCGAACGGCGAGTTCACGCTCTCCGACGGGACGGACGCGCTCGCCGTCGACGACTTCCTGTTCGTGCCGAGCCCGACGCCGCAGGTCGGGGCCGTGTTCCGCGCGGCGCGCGGCATCCTCACGCTCCGTCAGATGCAGAGCAAGCTCGAGCCGCGCGGCGCCGTCGACCTGGTGCCGGGGCTCGCGTCGCTGTCGCCCGCGCTGGCGTTCGCGCGGGCGGGGCAGACGACGGACATGCCGACGTTCCCGGCGGCGCTCACCGTCACGCTCTCCGGGCCGGCGCAGGGCGCGACCACCGTCACGCTGACCTCCAGCGATCCCGCCGCGCTCACCGTCACCGACGTCACGATCCCCGACGGCCAGGTCTCCGCGACCGTGAACGTGACCGCGCTCGCGCAGAGCGCGTCCGTGACCGTGACCGCGATGCTCGGCACGACGACGAAGACGGCGGCGGTGCGCGTGCTCGGCGCGGCGGAGGTGCCGGCGACCGTCACGCTGTCACCGGCCACCGCGAGCATCGCGCCCGGGGGCATGGTGCAGCTCACGGCGACGCTCGATGTGCCGGCGCCTACCGGCGGCACGATCGTGGCGCTCGCCGTCACCCCGCCGGGGTCCGGCACCGTGCCGGCGATGGTGACGATCGCGGAGAACCAGCTGAGCGCCATGTTCACGTTCACCGACACCGTGGGCTTCGGCAGCGCGACGGTGACCGCGACGCTCGGCACACAGACGAGCAACGCGACGATCAACGTCCTGGGCAAGCCGGACCACCTCGTGATCAGTCAGCTCTACGGCGGCGGCGGCAACGCTAACGCCACCTTCACGCATGACTTCGTCGAGCTCCACAACCCGACCGCGGCGCCGCTCACGCTCGCCGCGGGCTCGGTGCAGTACGCGTCGGCGGCGGGGACCGCGTGGACGGCCAACGCGCTCCCGGCGAACCTGACCGTCCCGGCGGGCGGCTACCTGCTGATCCAGCTCGCCACCAACAGCGCCACCGGGATGCCGCTGCCGGCTCCCGACGTGGCGATCACGATGGGCACGATCATCAACATGAGCGCGACCGCGGGCAAGGCGGCGCTCGTCGGCAGCACGACCGCGCTGTCCGGCGCGTGCCCGACGTCGGCCACCATCATCGACCTCGTCGGCTACGGCACGACCGCCTCCTGCTCCGAGGGCAGCCCCACGCCGAACCTGTCGGCGACCAGCTCGGCGCAGCGCAAGCAGGGCGGCTGCATCGACAGCAACAGCAACAGCGCCGACTTCACGACCGGCACCCCGATGCCGCGCAACGGCGCGACGCCCGTCTTCATCTGTCCGTAGCGCCGCCCCGCGTGGCGTTCTGTCGCACGGCACCGTGCGTCATGTGCGGAACCGCGCGGCCGTCCCAGGCCGCGGGGCCATCGTCCTCGGTACAGGCGCGCTCGGGCGCGCTCGGGCGCGCCGCAAGCGCCGACCGCGATGGTATAAGCGTCCCTTTCCAACCGCGGAGCCTCGCATGCCGTTCTCCCTCGATAAACAGGGTATCTCCGTCACCGAGATCCATCGCAACGCCTCTCCCGCGTTCCTCTACGAGGCCGCGCTGCGCTTCGAGAAGGGCTCGACGATCTCGTCGACCGGCGCCCTGATCGCCTACTCCGGCAAGAAGACCGGGCGCAGCCCGACGGACAAGCGCATCGTCGACGAGCCCGAGGTCCGCGACGACGTCTGGTGGGGCAAGGTCAACATCAAGCTCGATCCGCAGAGCTTCATCATCAACCGCGAGCGCGCGATCGACTTCCTGAACACGCGCGAGCGCCTGTACGTCGTCGACGGCTATGCCGGCTGGGATCCGAAGTTCCAGCTCAAGATCCGCGTGGTCTGCAGCCGCGCGTATCACGCGCTGTTCATGCACAACATGCTGATCCGCCCGACGGAGCAGCAGCTCGAGACGTTCGGCGAGCCCGACTACGTCATCTACAACGCCGGCGGCTTCCCGGCGAACCGCCACACGGCCGGCATGACGTCGACGACGTCCGTCGATCTGTCGTTCCAGCGGCGCGAGTTCGTGATCCTCGGCACCGAGTACGCGGGCGAGATGAAGAAGGGCGTGTTCACGATCATGAACTACCTGATGCCGAAGCAGGGCGTGCTCTCGATGCACTGCTCGGCCACGCAGGCGCGCGACGGCTCGGACACGTCGATCCTGTTCGGCCTGTCCGGCACCGGCAAGACCACGCTGTCCGCGGATCCCAAGCGCCTCCTCGTCGGTGACGACGAGCACTGCTGGAGCGACACCGGCATCTTCAACATCGAGGGCGGCTGCTACGCGAAGGTGATCAAGCTGTCCAAGGAGCAGGAGCCCGACATCTGGAGCTCGCTCTGCTTCGGCGCCGTGCTCGAGAACGTCGTCTACGAGCAGACGTCGCACGTCGTCGACTACGACAACACGTCGCTCACCGAGAACACGCGCGGCAGCTACATCCTCGACACGATCCCGAACGCGAAGCTCCCCGCGGTCGCCGGCCACCCCAAGAACGTCATCTTCCTCACCGCCGACGCGTTCGGCGTCTTGCCGCCGGTCGCCAAGCTCACGCCCGCGCAGGCCATGTACCACTACATCTCGGGCTACACCGCGAAGGTCGCCGGCACCGAGGTCGGCGTGAAGGATCCCGAGCCGACGTTCTCGCCGTGCTTCGGCGGCCCGTTCCTCGTCTGGCACCCGACGAAGTACGCCGAGATGCTCGCCGAGAAGCTGCGCAAGCACGACGCGCAGACGTGGCTCGTCAACACCGGCTGGTCGGGCGGCGCCTACGGCACCGGCTCGCGCATCAAGCTGAAGTACACGCGCGCGATCATCGACGCGATCCACTCCGGCGCGCTCGCCGACGTCCCGACGCAGGAGGATCCGGTCTTCGGCCTCGCCGTCCCGACCGTGTGCCCCGAGGTCCCGACGGAGATGCTGCAGCCGCGCAACACGTGGGCCGACAAGGCCGCGTACGACGAGAAGGCCCGCAAGGTCGCCCAGCTGTTCAAGGACAACTTCAAGCAGTACGAGGCGCAGGCCACCGCCGAGGTCCGCGGCGCCGGCCCGAAGATCTAGCTCCGAGCGCAGGGGCGCGGCGGGCTGGCGCCAGCCCTGACGATGAATCCGTCGCGTGCGGCGCGTCTCGACGCCGCGCGCGGGGCACGCGCATAATGGGCCGATGCACCGGATCTCCGCGCTCGTGCCCGTGCTCGTGGTCGTGACAGCCGCGTGCGGCTTTCACGCGCCGGGTGGTAGCGGCGGCGGCGGCGGCGATGATGACGGTGGCGGTGGCGGCGGCGCTGACGCCCGCCCTGGCACCGACTCCGGCGTGAGCCCAGGGGCGTGGTGGAATCCGGCGTGGTCGTCGCGGATGCGGATCGCGATCAACACTTCGGTCGCGCTGCCGGCCGGCTTCCAGCTCGGCGTCCCTCGCGATCTCGACGTCGCGCCGTGCGACGGTCCTCGTGACGCGGTCCGCGTGGTGCGCAACCACACGGCCGAGCTGCCGCGCGTGATCGACGAGCTCGGCAGCGGCGTCTCCGACGAGTGGATCTGGTTCCGGCTCCCCGCGTCCGTCGCGGCGGGCACCGGGCCCAGCGAGTACTGGCTGTACTGCGGGAACGCGAGCCCCGGCGCGCCTCCCAGCTCCACCGACGTGTTCGATCTCTACGACGGATTCGACGGCAACTCGCTGTCCGGGCTATGGAACGCGCAGGGCACCCAGGTCACCGTGATGGGCGGTGCGGTGACGCTCGGCGGCACCGGCAACACGATCCACTCGAAGACGTCGTACGGCGCCGGCACCGCCACCGACTTCGTCTTGCAGGCGGCCGGGAGCGCGGTCAGCAGTCCGTGGTTCTGGGGCGGCTTCGAGGTCCAGTTCTCGGTCACCGCTCCCTGGGTGATCTGGCACGCCCGGAACGCGAACCAGGTCCGGCAGGAGATCCTCCGCAGCGGCTCGAACGCGAGCTTCGCGAACGAGCGCGCGCTCGATACGGGCGCGCACCTCTACGGCGTGGAGCACTACGGGACCTCCGCCGGCTTCCGCTACAACAACGCGCCCGTCGGCACGATCTCCTACGGCGGCAACATCGGCTTGATGAACGTCCGGCTCCACAACTACCAGAGCGGCGGCACGATCCAGATCCTCATGGCCCGCGTCCGCAGGGCGGTCTATCCGGTCCCGACGGCGACGCTCGAGGCCGTCGAGACCCAGCCATAGCTGCGCTCCGCGCGAGGCGGCGCGCGTCAGCGGCGCGGGGGCGGGGCGGCGGGCGCCGCGCCCGGCGGATCCCACTTCGGAGCCAGCATGACCGGCATCGGCTCGGTCGCCTTGCCGTCGATCTCGAGCACGAGATCGAAGCCGCGCGAACGCGGAGTTGAGGGCGGGCTACGGCTTCGGTGTGGTCGGCGGGGGCGCGCTCGCCTTCGTCGGATCGCCGGCGTCGACGAGCACGAGCCGGCTCGGCTGCAGGTGCTTCTTCGCGACGCGCTCGAGGTCGGCCGGGGTGACCGCCTGGAGCTTTGCGCGCAGCGCCTTCTCCTCGGCGGTCGTGCGCCCGAGGTACGTCTCTTGCCGGAGCAGGTACGCCACGTAGCTGTCGTTCGACAGGTTCGTGTCCTGGTCCTTGATCCACGACTCCTTCGCGCGCGCGAGCTCGTCGGTGGCGACCTTGCCCGTCGCGATCTTGTTGATCTCCTCGAGGATCGACGCCTTGGCCTTCGCGAGGTTCTGCGGCGCCACGATCGCGTACGCGCCGAACCCGCCGGAGGCGTCCTCGGGGTCGGCGTACGCGTACGCGCCGGTGCCGTACGACAGGCCCTCCTTCTCACGCAGCCGCATCCACAGCCGCGAGCTCGCGTCGCCGCCGAGGAGGTGGCCGACGAGCAGCCACGCCGGGTAGTCCGGATCGGTGTCGCGCATCGCGAGGTCGTGCGCGACGGCGATCTGCGTCATCTCCTTGTCCTTGACCTCGATCGACTTCGTGGTCGCCGGCACGTTGAACGGCTTCTGGGTGAGGCGCGCGTACGGCTGCTTCGACTTCCAGCCGCCGAGCACCTTCTCGACCTGCGCGGCGAGCGCCGCCGCGTCGAAGTCGCCCACCACCACGAGCTCGGCCTTCGCGACCCCGAGGAAGTCGCGGTGGAACTGGCGCAGGTCGGCCGCCCTGACGGCCTTGATCGCGGCGATCCGCTCCGCCGGCATCCAGACGTAGCGCGGATCGTCCTTGGGCCACGGCGACGTGATCTGGGCGAGCGTCGTCCACGCGAGCGTCGACGGATCGGTGAGCTGCTGCTCGAGGCGCGCCAGCCGGTCCTGCTTGACCAGCTCGAGCTCCTTTTCGGGGAACGTCGGCGTCATCAGCACCTCGGCGGCGAGGTCCAGCGCCGCCGGCAGCTGATCGCGGAACGTCTCGAGCGTGAGCGTGAACGTGCCGGGCGAGCCGTTGATGTCGATCCGGCTCTTCAGCTTGTCCTCGAGGTCCTGGATGTCCTGGTAGCTCCGCTTCGCGGTCCCGCGCGTGAGCGCCGCGCCCGCGAGCTGCGCGATCGTCGCCTTGCCCCGCAGGCTCTTCTCGTCGCCGAAGTGCAGCGCGAGCTGGAGCTCGACCTTGCCGCCGCGCGTCTTCTTCGGCAGGAACGCCGCCTTGATCCCGCCCTTCAGCTCCTTGCGCGTCGTCCGCGCCTCGATGTTCTCGAACGTCGCGGCGAACACCTCGCCCTGGTCCTTGACCGTGCCGCTCTCGATGCCCTTCACGGCCGCGGCGACGTCCGGCGTCTCGGTGTGCGGCGCGCGATCGACCGCCTTCGTCGGGATGAACCGGCCGGTCGTCCGGTTCGACTGCTTGAAGTACGCCGCCGCCACGCGCTGCACGTCGGCGACGGTGACCTTGCCGACGCGGTCGCGGTACGCAAACAGCGTGCGCCAGTCGCCGAGCGCGGCGAACTCGGAGAGCTCGACCGAGATCTCCTCGCTGTTGGCCATCGTCAGCTCGAGCTCCTTGAGCGTCGCGGTGCGCCAGCGCTCGACCTCGCGCTCGTCGATCTTGCCGGTGCCGAGCTTCTCGATCTCGGCGAGCATGAACTGCTCGACCTGATCGAGGTTCTTGCCGTCGCGGACCCGCGCGGTGAAGTACGCGAGGTACGGATCGCGGAACATGAGCTGGTAGCCGGTGACGCCGGCCGCGAGCTTTGTCTCGACCAGCTTCTTGTACAGCCGGCCGGACGGCTGGCGCGTGAGCACGTCGATCGCCGCCTGCACCGCCGGGAAGTCCGGCGAGGCCCCGCCGACCGTGTGGTACGCGACGCCGAACGCGTGGATGTCGCCGTTGCGGCGCAAGGTCACCGAGCGCTCGCCGTCCTGCACCGGCTCGACGGTGTACGACTGCTGCAGCACGCGCGCGGGCTTCGGGATCGCGCCGAACGTGCGCTCGATCGTCGCGAGCGCCGCCTTCTCGTCGAACTTGCCGGACACGACCAGCAGCGCGTTATCGGGCTGGTAGTACTTCTGGTAGAACGCGCGCAGCGCCGGCACCGGCACGCGCTCGATGTCGGCGCGCGAGCCGATCGTGTCCTTGCCGTAGTTGTGCCAGAGGTACGCGGAGGACACGATGCGCTCGCCCAGGACGCCGATCGGGTTGTTCTCGCCCGCCTCGAACTCGTTGCGCACGACCGAGAACTCGGTCTTCAGGTCCTCCGGCGAGATCAGCGCGTTCACCATGCGGTCCGCCTCGAGATCGAGCGCGAACTCGAGGTTGTCCGGCGTGGCGGTGAGCGTCTCGTAGTAGTTCGTGCGATCGGTCCACGTCGAGCCGTTCAGGTGCGCGCCGCGCTCGTTGAGGAGCTTCAGGACGTTGCGGTACTTCGCGGTGCCCTTGAACAGCATGTGCTCGAGGAGGTGCGCCATGCCCGTCTCGCCGTAGCCCTCGACGCGCGAGCCCACGAGGTACGTGACGTTGACCGTGAACGTCGACTGCGTCGGATCCGGGAACAGCAGCACGGTGAGCCCGTTGTCGAGCCGGTACTCGGTGATGCCCTCGACGGTGCGGACCTTCGTCGCCTTGGCGCGCGGGGCCGGCGGCTTCGCGGCGGCCTTGGGATCGACGGCGGCGACCTCGGTGGGCGGCGCGGCCGGCGGCGCGGGGGCCGCGGGAGCGGGCCGCGTCGGCGCCGCCCAGGCCAGGCTGGCCCAGAGCGCGAGTACGAAGGACGGGAGGAGCTTGCGCATGGCTCCTCACTAGCACGACCCCGGCGTCGAGATCGGCGCCGAATTCGGCGATCCGCGATCAGAACTCGAAGTTGGCGCCGGCGAACCAGGTCGTGTCGCCGACCCAGAGCTTGGTGTCCGAGCCAAAGCCGTCGACGCGGCCCCAGAACACCTCGCCGTAGAAGCCCGCGTGCTGGAGGCCGCTGTTGCGCATCGACCGGGCGGCGGCAGTGTCGATCCGCTCGGCGCGGATCGCGAGCCCCGCCGACAGCTGGACGCCGGCGGTGCCGCCGTACGCCTTGTCGTCGGTGCACATATCGCCATCGTCCGTGCCGCCCTCGCAGACCTTCGAGGTGCCGCTCGGGCCTTTCATCCACCACATGTAATAGGCCAGGCCGGCGCGGACGTAGGGGATCACCGGGACGCCCCAGCGATCGTCGGCGTACGTGAGCCGGTACGTCACCGTGGCCGCGAGCGGGATCAGCCGGAACGTGGTCTTCGATCCGGTCGAGCGCTCGCGCATCAGCTCGTCTTCGGTGGTGCCGTCCGCGTACGCGTACGCCGACTTCTGCATGTAGCCGATGGTGCCGCCGACACCGATCTGGCCGAAGCGGCTCCAGACGATGCGGTCGACGTCGAGCATCGGCAGGATCTGCCAGACGCGCTGCTCGTGCTTCTTGCCGTCGACGTAGTAGTTCCCGAACATCGCCTCGTACGGACCCAGGCCCGTAGTGGCGTTCTGCGAGAACTGGAGATCGATGTCGGGGGTGTACGGGCCGACGCGGATGCCGGCGTTCCACTTCACCTCGCCCGTGCCCTCGATCGCGGACTGCTCCTGCGACGGATCCTCCCAGTACGGCGTGAACTCGTCGGCTGCGGCGAGGCCCGGCGCGAGGCCCAGGGTGGCGGCGGCCGCGGCGGCGGCCGCGGCGACGCGCAGCCGGCGACCGCGGAGGAGCGCCGCCCGGCGGCGCCCCAGCCAGCCGAGCGCGGCGAGCAGCGCGAGCAAGAGCGGCAGGCCGAGCAGGTGCCAGGCGAGCGCGAGCGCGACGAGCGGCAGGAGCGCGATGCCGACGGCGATGCGCGCCGGCAGCGAGTGCACGTGCAGCTTGCCGAGCGTCGCGTAGTAGGCGGTCGTCAGCCAGCGGCCCGCCGCGCTGCGCGCGAGCGTGTCGTCGCGGAACTCGCGCAAGGTCCGCGTCAGCGGGTTGCCGTCGCCGTACGTCGTCGAGAGCAGGCAGCCGCCGTCGACCGCGCCGTTGCGGTCTTGCAGATCTTCCCAGAAGTCGATCACCGGCCTCGGGGTGACTGTCGTCGAGAAGTAGGTGGCAGTGTAATTGCCAGATGCGTCGATCGCGACCAGCGCGACCTTGTACGGCGTGAGGTTCTTGAGCTTGCTGATCGTCAGGTTCGTCGCGCCCATCTCGCTCTGGCCGCACAAGAACGTCGGATCGAGGGTCGTGAACGCGGCGGGCGGCGCGGTGACCTCCATCTCGTCGGGCGTGCCGGGATCCGTCGCGCTGATCATGAACGGATCGGTAGCGGAACAGACGTCCCCCACCCGCTGGTACTTCTGCTCCGGCACCACCACGTCCTCGACCTGCGTGTCGTCGAGGTTTGTGCACAGCGCCTGGAAGTAGAACAGGTCGGTCGAATCCGAGGGCAGCTCCCAGGAGATTTCGATCGAATCCTCGCTCCCCAACGCCGTCAGCTTGGTGGGGAGCGGTGGCGATTTCGTGTCGACTCCCTTGACGGTTTTATCACTGTACGGGCTCGGGACGGCCTCAGTGACCCAGTGATCGTACTCGGTGTCACCATCGCGGTCGACCATCAGCCACACAGACGCCGTCGAGATCGCTGGATTGCACGCCCCCATGGTGTTCACGTTGACGGCCTTGTACAGCGGGACCCGGATCTTCGCTCCACCATTAATCTTGATGCTGTCGATGCTGGAGATGGAGTCAATTTTCAGGCAATCCTGGTCGATCCGCAGCGGGTCGCCGCAGTTCTTCCCGACGAAGATATCGACCGGGCGCGAGAGGCCCGTTTCGAGGCTGAGCGTGATGTTGTACCCGAACGTCTGGGTGTTCAGATCCGCTTGGCTGCAGGTGCAGTGCGCACCATTTAGGATCTGGCGGACCTGGTCGCTGTCCTTGGGGTCTATGAGCTGGCCGCCTGTCTTGTCTTCGACCAGGAACTTCTCGAGCTTCAGGGCGGCTTGGTTCGGCAGCGGCATGTTATCCGCGGCGCGCGCCACGCCCGCGCTCGCCAGCGAGCCCAGGACGACCAAACCGACCGCTACGAAACGAGTCATCGGGGCTGCTCTTTGCAAAGGGAGGGCCGTCGCGGATCCTCGACGGTGATCGTCGATATCACGCACAGATGGGCGCAGCAAGAAGCCCCCTTCGGGCTGCCAATCTGGCACAGGCGCGACGTGCCGCATGTCACCCCGTCAGCGGCGTCCCCCGAGCTTCGCCCCTCGCTCGCGCCCGGGACTCAGGCGCGCCGACGCAGCTTCCGCACCGCCTCGACCGCGGCGCGCACCTCGTCGACGAGCTCGCGCGCCCGCGCCTCGGCGGCCGCGTCCGCCCGGGCGCCCCATTCGGCGGCGTAGTACAGCTCGACCAGCTCGCCGAACGCGGCCGCGCCCGGGTCGCCGCGCGCCTGCATGCGGGCCGCGAGCTCGCGCGGCGTGAGCCCCGGCGCGCGCGTGACGCCGCCCTTCGCGAGCGCCTTCGCCGCGCGATCGTAGCTCTCGGCGAGAGCCGACCGCACACGGACCGGCCGCGCCGCGCCCGCTTGCCCGCCGCCTGCCCGCCGCCTGTGCCTGCGCCTGCGCAGCACGAAGATCGCGATCCCGCCCGCGAGCGGGATCGCGAGCCACCACCGCGCCACCGCCGCGTCCCAGGCCGCCGTCGCCGCGCGCTTCACCGCCGCCGCGCCCGACCGCAGCGCGCCGCCCACCTCCTTGAACAGCGCGAGCTGCGACGAGAGATCGTACTCGATGACCCACTTCGCCCACTGGAAGCGCAGCGTGTCGAGCATCCGGCCCAGCCGCGCGGCGAAGCCCGTGCCGCCGCGGTCGAGCCGGTTGCGCTCGCTCGGCGGCGTCGGATCGAACGTGACCCACGTGCCGCGGTCGCCGACGCCCGGGAAGTACACCTCGGCCCACGAGTGCGCGTCGCCTGCGCGCACCGCGACGTAGCCCTGGTACTCGTTCCACTCGCCGCCGAGGAAGCCGTTGACCTGCCGCGTCGGGATGCCCACCGCGCGCGCGAGGATCGCGAACGCCGACGCGAAGTACTCGCAGTGGCCCAGCTTGCGATCGAACAGGAAGAAGTCCACCGCCTCCTGGCGCCCCGGATCCGCGAGCTCCAGCGTGTACTTGAGGTTCGCCCCGAGCCAGCGCTGGATCGCCACCGCGCGGTCGTAGGGGTTCGTCGCGCCCGCCGTGATCTGTGCGGCCAGCGCGCGCGTGCGCGGCGTGATCTCCGGCGGCAGCTGGAGGTAGGCCCGGAACTCCGGCGGCAGCTCGGCAACCGCGGCGCGGAGCTCCTCGGGCGGCGGCGTCTCCAGATCCGAGTACACCGTGTAGTGCACCGTGCCGCCGTGCTCGAGGCGGGCCTCGTCGTTGCGCTCGATCACCGGCTTTCTGCGCCGCAGCGTGTGCGGGTACTCGATGATCCGCGGCCGGCCCGCGCCGAACAGGACGTCGGAGTCGAGCGGCTCGAGCCAGACCTCCTGGCGCACCAGCTCGCCGGAGAGCCGATCGATCTCCGGCACCGGCAGCGCGCGGCCCGCCCACAGGAGCACGCGGCGATCGCGCGTCTGGTTCTGCTCGAGCGTTTGCCGGGTCGGCGGCGCCTCGCGGCTGCGCGACCACTGCCCGCCCTGGTACCGATCGAACGACACGCCGCGCCAGTGGAGCTCCGGCGCGGCGCGGCTGCCGTACCGCGGATCGATCTCGACCCGCATCACGACCGCCGCGTTGTACTTGATGACGCCGTGGCCGCCGAGCTTCACGCCGTCGGAGAACCCCGCCATGGTCAGCCCGCCGCGGCTCTTCAAGAAGAAGCCGAAGCCCACGCGCGGCAAGGACAAAAACACGAGCGCGGCGAAGAGGAACACGCCGAACGACAGCGCCGCGGTCCCGCCGAAGAACGGGCCGCCGACGATCCGCCGCGAGTCGAGGATGCGCCGCACCTCGACGCGCTCCGACGCGCGATCCGCGGCGTGCTTGACGAGCAGGTTGTCCTCCATCTCGCGGCGGAGGTGGAACAGCGTCACCGCCCACGTCGCCGAGATGACGAACCCGAGGAAGCACAGGCCGTACGTCAGGTCCGGGTTCAGCACCGAGCCCGCGACCAGCATGAGGAACGCGAGCAGGTAGAGCTGCTGCCAGTCGCGCGCGGCGCGCCGGTTGAACGCCTTGGCCACGGTGAGCCAGACGAAGAACTGCGCGGCGGAGCCGACGAAGTCCGTCGTGGCGACCGCCGTCAGGACCGCGTACGCGAGCGCCAGGATCGAGAGGACCGTCCACACCCACGTCCACGTCTCGAACTTGATGAGCGGCGGCTCCCACCACCACGACGCGACCAGACCGATCAGCCCGCCCAGCGTGATCAGCGGGGAGAGCGCGCCGCCCAGGACCATCGCGGCGAACGCGCACCCGACCATCAGGTACGTCGTCGTCTTGTGCGCGATCGCGAACCTCATGCGTCCATCACCACCGTCGTGGCCGGCCGCTTGCCGCCCGGGACGCCGCGCGGGATCACGAGCACGCTCTCGACGCGCGCCGGGATCGCCGCGAACGGCGCCTCCTCGGCCGCGTACGGCAGGAGCGCGAGCGCGCGGCCGATCCGCGCGTCGTGCGATCGACCCGTGCCCGCCGGGACGTGGCAGCCGCGCGCCGCCAGCTCGACCGTCCAGCCCACCTCGAGGTAGACCGTCGCGAGGCTCGCCGCGACGCAGATCGCGCGCTCGACGGCGTTCACTTGCGCCTCCTGCGGGGGCGTCAGCGGGCTGCCGTCGGCCTGCGCCTCGCGCACCGCCTGCGGCAGCGCGTTGTCGACGGCGATCACCACGCGCCGGGCGAGCTCGTCCTCGTACTCGCGCACGAGGAGCCGGCCCGTGCGCGCGCTCGATCGCCAGTGGACGTCGCGGCGATCATCGCCCGGGCGCCGCTCGCGCAGGCCGAAGAACTCGCCGCGCCGGCCCAGCCGGCTCACCGCGGCGTCGCCCGTGCTCGTCGTGCGTGCTGGCGGCCGCCCCACCGGGTAGCGCGCCGGGTACACCAGCACCTCGAGCGGCGCGTCGACGTCGCGCGACTTGCGGAACAGCGAGAACGGGAACTTCGTCGCGACGCGGTAGCCCGAGAGCTGGTAGAGGCCGCGCCGCGCGAACGTGTGGCGGTAGCTCGTGCGCTGCGACTTCCGCGGCGGGATCTTCAGGAAGTAGCACCGCTTGTCGAGCGGCGTGCCGCCCATCAGGTCCTCGACCTCGATCGAGAACGAGGCGCGGCGCTCCTTGGTGTTCTCGATCACGACCTCCATGAGGAACGGCTCGTTCGCGTACACGCGGGGCGGCGGCCGGCGCTCGACGACGAGCCGCTTGAGCGTCAGCTCCGAGAGGATCCCCGACGCGATGATGAACGACAGGAGCCAGCCGAGGAGCAGGTAGAGGAGGTTGTTGCCCGTGTTGACCGCGGCGAACCCGATGCCGACCGCGAGCAGCGTGATGACGCGGCCCTCGCGCGTGAAGCGCAGGCGGCGCGGCGGCCGCAGGCGACGGCGGAGGCGCGCCCAGAGCCCCATCGCCTACGTCGGGACCGGGACGCGGCTGGCGAGCTCGCCGATGATGCGCTCGGCGTCGCCGCGCGCGCGCCCCAGCGAGTCGTACGTCTGCGCCAGCACCAGGCGGTGCGCCAGGCACGGCACCGCGAGCCCCTTCACGTCGTCGGGGATCACGAAGTCCCGGCCCGCCGCGAGCGCCGCCGCCTGCGCGGCGCGGTACCAGGCCAGCGCGCCGCGCGTCGAGACGCCCACGGCGATCGACGGGTGGCGCCGCGTCTCCTCGACGATCGCCATCGCGTAGTCGACGATCGCGTCCTCGACGCGGATCGCCTCGACGCCCTCCTGGAGCGCGCGCACCGCGGCGAGATCGACGACCGGCTGGAGCCGCGCCACCGGATCGCCGCCGGCGCGCTCGCGGAGCAGCTCGCGCTCGACCGCCTTGGCCGGGTACCCGAGCGAGATGCGCAGGAGGAAGCGATCCATCTGCGACTCGGGGAGCGGGTAGGTGCCGTAGTGCTCGGCCGGGTTCTGCGTCGCGACGACGAGGAACGGCTGATCGAGGCTGTGCGTCGTGTCGTCGATCGAGACCTGGCCCTCGCTCATCGCCTCGAGCAGCGCCGACTGGGTGCGCGGCGTCGTGCGGTTGATCTCGTCGGCGAGCACGACGTTGGCGAAGATCGGCCCGCGCCGGAGCTCGAACACCTTGCCCGTCTGGTCGTAGATCGAGACGCCGACGATGTCCGAGGGCAGGAGGTCGCTCGTGAACTGGATCCGGCGGAACGTGCCGCCGAGCGACGCCGCGAGCGCGCGCGCGAGCGTCGTCTTGCCGACGCCCGGGATGTCCTCGATCAGGAGGTGCCCGCGGGCGAGCAGCGTGATCACCGCCGCCCGGATCGCCTCCGGCTTGCCTCGCACGACCGTCGCGATCGCGTCCTCCAACTTACGCACCGCTCCGATATCCGTGGAGGAGAGCGGAGCAGACACCGACACCGCGGACATGCCGGCGCAGTATAGCCTGCCGAAACCGATGCGGGGCCCCCGAGTCGCAAACCGCAGGCCCCGTGCCGCGGTGGCAGGCCTAGGTCCGGCCCGCCGGTCAACGTGGCACGCGTGCCACGCGTGGCGCGCTCAGTCGCGCAGCCTCATGAGGAGCTGCAGCACGTACCAGAACAGCGTCGCGATGGTCGAGAACAGCATCAGCGACGCCGCGACGTAGGCGGTCGGCGGGAAGACGCTCATGACGAGCGAGGTCTGGAAGAGGATGTAGCCCGCCATCAAGAGGATCATGAAGCCGCTGAACAGCGCGCCGAGGCTGAATCCGAACGCGATCGACGCCAGGATGATGCCGAGCGCGCCGAACGTGGCGATCACGAGGATGCCGCGCAGGAACGAGAAGTCCTTCTTCGTGACGAACACGACGAGCGTCAGGCCGACGAAGATCGTCAACGTGATCACGATGGCCTGCGTCAGGATCGACGCGGCCGCGCCCGTCATGAGCGGCGTGCCGGTCGCGAGGATCTCGGCCCGGATGCTCGGGCCGCCGGTGCGGAGCATGAGGATCCAGAGCAGCGGCTGGAGCAGCAACGCCTCGGCGACGACCGCGAGCGTGAGCCCACCGTACTGAAGCCCCCGCGAGGTCTCCGAGCGCGCCAGGCGCTCCGCGACCCAGCCGACCGCCATGAAGGCGACGAGGACGAGCAGCCAGTGCCACCTGCCGCTGGCGGCCCACTTCGTGAACCCCCAGCTCATCTTGGGCGCAAACCTCATCATGCCGCCCGTGATCGCGGCGAACGCGATCAGCGCGATGCCGAGGTGCGCGTACGTCTTGCGCAGGAACGAGACGCGGTCGCTGACGCCCAGCGTGGCGACGGCGCCTGGGATCGGACGCTGGTGAGCTGCTGCGAATGCCATGAATTCGCCCTCCTAGATGGCCCTTTTTAGCACGGAACCCTCCCTGGCAAGCCGCCACATCGCGGCGCCGCCCCGGGAGCCCACTCTCTTCGTCGGGCGCGTCCCTGCCGCACGCCGCTGCACGCGGTCGCCCGTCGGGCGCGTGGTACCTTCAGCCGTGGTCGACTTCGCCGACTACCTGCGCGTCGAGGAGGACAGCGAAATCAAGCACGAATTCGCGGACGGCCTGGTCTGGGCGATGGCTGGCGGCACGCCCGCGCACGCCCGGATCATCGCGAACGTCTCGGCGCTCCTCCACCGCGCCCTCGGCGATCGCCCCTGTGACGTGTTCTCGTCGGATCTTCGCGTCCGCGTGCGCTCGGTCAACCGGGCCACCTACCCCGACGTCTCCGTGATCTGCGGCCAGGTCGAGCTCGATCCGGAGGACCGGCGGGGGCACACCGCGCTGAACCCGACGGTGCTCGTCGAGGTGCTGAGCCCGTCGACGGCCGAGTACGATCAGGGCGAGAAGCTCGACTACTACAAGCAGATCCCGTCGCTGCAAGAGGTAATGCTCGTGCACCACGACGCGCGGCGCGTGGTCGTCTGGAGGCGCGAAGGCTCCGGCTGGCACTCGTCCGAGTCCGTCGAATCAGCCGAGCTTCGGTCGATCGGCGCGAGGCTCGCCCTCGCCGACATCTATCGCGACCGGCTTGCCTGAGCGCGGCGCTCGATCGGCGCGGCACGCGGCTCGCGGCTAGCGGCTCGCCTTGAGCTTCCTGATCTCGGTGATGAGCTCCGGGATCGCCTTCTCCCAGTCGGCGACCAGGCCGTAGTCGGCCACCTGGAAGATCGGCTCGTCCTTGTTCTTGTTGATCGCGACGATCGTCTTGGAGCCCTTCATGCCGGCGAGGTGCTGGATCGCGCCGGAGATGGCGACCGCGAAGTAGAGGTTCGGCGCGACGATCTTGCCGGTCTGGCCGACCTGCCAGTCGGCGGGGACCATGCCGGCGTCGGTGGCGGCGCGGGACGCGCCCATCGCGGCGCCGAGCAGGTCGGCGAGCTCCTCGAGCACCTTGAAGTTCTCGCCGGTCTTCATGCCGCGGCCGCCGGACACCACGACCTTGGCGTCGCCCAGGTCGGGGCGATCCGACTTCTGCGCGTCGAGCCGCTCGAACGCGGCGCCGAGCGCGTTCACGGCGCCCGCTGGCGCGCTCGTCACGGCGCCCTCGGTGCCGAGCTCGGCCGCGGCTTCGAACTCGGACTGGCGCGGCGTGACGACGATGGTCGGCGTGCCGATCTGCACCGTCGAGTACGCGTTGCCGGCGAGGATCGGCCGCACGAACGTGTCGGCGGCCTCGATCTTCGAGACGTCGGAGGCCATGCCGGCGTCGAGCAGCGCCGCGACGCGCGGCATCAGGTCCTTGCCGATGGCGGTCGCGGTCGCGGTCACGACCGTGGCGCCCTGATCCTTGGCGACGCTCGCCACGACGGGCGCGTAGGTCTCGGCGAGGTAGTGCTCGAGGCCCGGATCTTCGACGGTGACGACCTTCGGCGCGAAGCGCGCCGCGGCGGCCGCGGCCGCCGCCGCGCCCGGCCCGGCGAGCAGGATCACGACGTCGCCGCCGTGGAGCTTCGCCGCCTGGCGCGCAAACGTCAGGTTCGCGAGCGCGCTCGTACGGAGCGCGCCGCTCTGGAATTCGCAGAAAGCGAGGACGTTCCCCATGGTGGTGGTTCCTTTCCGTTCCCTAGAGGGCCTTCGCCTCGTCGGCGAGCTTCTTCACGAGCGTCGGGACATCGGGCACGAGCTGGCCCGGCGGCCGCGGCGGCGGCAGCGTCACCGACAGCTCGCGGATCGCCGGCTTGGCCTCGGCGCCGTGGTCGGCGAGCTTGCCCGTGGCCATCGGCTTCTTCTTCGCCGCCATGATGCCCTTGAGCGACGGCAGGCGCGCGCCCTCGCCGGAGTAGTTGTGCGTCTCGGGCGTGACGCCGTTCTTCACGGCGCGCGGCGCGACGATGCGGAGGTCCACCGTGACCACGGCGGGCACCGGCACGCGCTTGTACTCGACGCCGCCGTCGACCTCGCGCCCGACGAGCAGCGACTGCTTGTCCGCAGCGAGCTCGATCGACGCGGCGAACGTGGCCTGCGGCCAGCCGAGCTTGCCGGCGAGCATCTGGCCGACCTGGTTGGCGTCGCCGTCGACGGCCTGCTTGCCCATGATCACGAGGTCCGGCTTCTCGGCCGCGATGATCGAGGCGAGCACCCCGACGACGATCCGCGAGTCGATCTCGGCGTCGGTCGTGACGACGTGGATCGCGCGGTCGGCGCCCATCGCGAGGCAGGTGCGCAGCTCCTTCGCCGCGTCCTCGGGGCCGAGCGTCACGACGATGATCTCGCCGCCGTCGACGCGCTTGTTGTCCGCGCCGTTCTCGAGCAGCCGCAGCGCGGTCTCGACGGCGTACTCGTCGAACGTGTTGACGATCCAGGATGCGCCGGTCAGGTCGATGTGGCCATCCTTGATCTTGGCCTTCTGCGTCGGGTCGGGGACCCGCTTGACGGGAACCAGGATCTTCACGGTGACGTCTCCTTGTTGGGTCTGCGAGCGATTCCAGAAGTGACGAGCGCCACGACCCAGTCAGCGGCGCGCACGATATCGAACTTCTTCGGGCGGGCACCAGGCGGCACCGCCGAGATCGGTTGCCGCGCGAGCACCCACGCGAGCGAGAGCTCGTCGAGCATCCCGAAGATCATGCGGGCCGCCACGTGGCTCGGGATGGTGCGATCGAGCTCGCCGCGCTCCTGCCCGGCGGTGATGAGCCCGCCGAGCATGCGGAGGAAGTCCGCGAACTCGGGGTTCTCGTACTCCTTCATGAACTTGCTCGACTGGCGGAGCTCGATCGTGAGCACCTCGGCGGCGCCGGGCTCGTCGTGCACGAGCCGGAGGTACGCGCGGATGAACGCGCACAGCTGATCGGCCGGCGGCACGTCCGCGATCGCCGCGCGCAGCATCGCGTTGACCTGCTTCATCCGCGTCTCGAACAGCGAGATGAGGAGGTCGTCCTTGCTCTTGAAGTAGAGGTAGATCGTGCCGTCGGCCACGCCCGCGTCCTTGGCGATCTCCGAAACGCGCGCGGCGAAGAAGCCGCGGCGCGCGAAGACGCGCTCGGCGGCCGCGAGGATCCGCTCGCGCTTCTCGGTGCGGTCCGCCCGATCCGCCCCTGAATGAATGGTCATTCAGCGGAGAGATACCGCCCATGACGCGCGACGTCAAGCCACGCGCGCCGGTGTTGGGCGCCCCCGACGGCGGCGCCGCTTTCATTGAAATTGCCGAGGGCGAGAGCTACAACGGGGCCGTGTCAACGCCACGGATTTCGGGGTCTTTCCTCCTCCTGTTGGTCACGGCCCCGCTCCTCGTCGGCGCCGCCTGCGAGCGGAAGCAGACGACCGATACCGGCGCGATCCAGGCCGCGGATCGCGCGCCCTCCGGCCCGGTCGACACGACGCCGCTGACCGGCGTCGACGCGAGCAAGCTCGACGAGGGCAAGAAGAAGCTGTTCTACACGCTGGTCGGCTCGCTCGGCTCGCCGTGCGGGCAGGCGCAGAGCCTCCGGAAGTCGGTCACCGAGGAGACGAGCTGCAAGCGCGCGCCGTTCGCGGCGAAGTACGTGCTCGCGCTCGTCGAGGACGAGGTGAACGAGGCGACGATCCGCGAGACGTACACCGCCAAGTACGAGGCGAAGACGCCGCCGCCCAAGCTCGACATCGGCAAGGCGCCTCGCCTGGGCAACGACGACGCGCCGGTCCGGCTCGTCGAGTTCTATGACTACGGCTGCGGCGGCTGCAAGGCGTTCAAGCCGATCCTCGACAAGATCCTCGAGGAGTACCGCGACAAGGCCGCCGCCTACTTCCTCATGTACCCGCTCGGGAAGTGGCCGGACTCGAGGAGCGCCGCGCAGGCGTCGCTCGCGGCCGCGCAGCAGGGCAAGTTCCGTGAGATGCACGCGATGCTGTTCGAGCGCGCGCCGGCACACAACCGCGACGCGGTGATGGGGTACGCCAAGGAGCTCGGGCTCGACGTGGAGAAGTTCAAGGCGGCGTACGAGGCGGCCGGACCACAGGTCGACCTGGATCACGCCCAGGGCGAGAAGTCGGGCATCGAGTCCACGCCCACCCTGTTCATCAATGATCACAAGTTCTCCGGGCCGTCCTGGCGGTACGTGGGGCTGTGGATCGACGAAGAGGTCGCGGTGAATCGATGAGTGAATCGATGACCGGGGAGCGCCGTCTCAGCGACATGCCGCTCGTGTCCTTCCTCTGGAAGCTCTCGCCGCGCGCCTGGTCCGCCCTGGCGCTCCTCGCCGTGATGGCGGTGGCCGCGCCGGCCCGCGCCGATCTGAAGGTGGGCGATCGGATGAAGGAGCTCGACAACGCGGTCGACGCGAGCGACAAGCCGTTCAAGCTGAAGTCGATCAGCGGCTGGAAGTTCGTGAGCGCGAACGCCGCGTGGTGCGAGCCGTGCAAGAAGGAGCTGCCGCAGTGGGACAAGCTGCAGGCGGCGCTCGGATCGAAGATCACGTTGGTCGCGCTGTCGCTCGACAACGACGTCAAGGACGGCAAGGCGTTCCACAAGAAGCTGAAGCTCTCGCACATGAAGCTCGTGTACATGCCGGAGGAGAAGTCGGCGGTGGCCGCGTCCTACGGCGCGTCGACGATGCCGGCGTCGTTCGTCATCGACCCCGATGGCGTCGTCAAGTACGTCCACAAGGGCTTCGATCCGCGCAACGCCGACGGCGAGTACAAGAAGATGAAGGAGCGGCTCGAGAAGCTGCTCAAGTAGGGCGGGCGGCGGGGGGACTACTCGCGGACCCAGCGCTCGACGTGCGTGCTCGGTGAGGACCACGTGCACGCCTGCTCGGGCGCGTCCGGCCACGCAAGCGGCGGCGCCGGATCGGCGAGCACGAGCTGGAGCGCCTCGCCGGCGCACGCCGTCACGTGGGCGGGCGCCCGGCCGACGCACGCCTGCGCGCCGCGCATGTAGCGCCGGCGGACGTTGCCGTGGATCCCGCCGGGCGTGCGCTGAAAGCCGAGCACGCGCGGGGCGACCTCGAGCCCGGGCACCGGCGCCACGTCCGGGAACAGCGGGTACGCCTCGAGCTCGGCGCCGCCGTCGAGGATCATCCAGCGCTGGCCGCCCGCGACGTACACGCCGCGCAGGTCGTCGTCGCACGACGCGAGCGGCGGGCGGCGATCGCAGGCGCCGCTCCCGGCCGCGAGCGCGCCCGCCGCGAGCAGCGCGCGCGCCGCGCCACGGCTGGCCGGGCTCATGCGCCGGCCCGGCTCACGCGCCGGCCCGGCTCGCCCGGCTCGCCCGGCTCACCCGGCTCACCCGCCGGCCTGCGCCTTGAGCTGCTCCGCCTGGTCGTACGCACGCAGCGCCTCGATGAGCTCTTCGATGCCGCCGTCCATGATCGACGGCAGGTTGTGCTTCGTCAGCGAGATGCGGTGATCGGTCAGCCGGTCCTGTGGGAAGTTGTACGTGCGGATCTTCTCCGACCGGTCGCCGGAGCCGACCAGCGACTTGCGCTGCGCGCTCGCCGCGGCCGCCTGCCTGGCCTGCTCCGCCTCGAGGATCTTCGAGCGCAAGATCTTCATCGCCTTCGCGCGGTTCTTGATCTGCGAGCGCTCGTCCTGACACGCGACGACGACGCCGGTCGGCAGGTGCGTGATCCGCACGGCCGAGTCGGTCGTGTTGACGTGCTGGCCGCCGGCGCCGCTCGAGCGGTACGTGTCGATCTTGAGGTCCTTCTCGTCGATCTTGACGTCGACCTCCTCGGCCTCGGGCATCACCGCGACGGTCGCCGTCGACGTGTGGATGCGGCCCTGCGCCTCGGTCGCCGGCACGCGCTGCACGCGGTGCACGCCGGACTCGAACTTGAGCTTCGAGAACACGTCCTTGCCCTCGACCAGGGCGATGACCTCCTTGAAGCCGCCGGCCGTGCCCTCGGACAGAGACATCACCTCGAGCCGCCAGCCCTGGCGCTCGGCGTAGCGCGTGTACATGCGGTAGAGGTCGCCCGCGAACAGCGCGGCCTCGTCGCCGCCGGTGCCGGCGCGGATCTCGAGGAGCGTGTTCTTCGCGTCGTTCGGATCCTTCGGCAGGAGCAGGATCTTGATCGCCTGCTCGGCGGTGGAGCGCGCCTCCTCGAGCTCGGTGGCCTCCTGGCGCGCCATCTCGCGGAGGGTCGCGTCGGGCTCGACCTCGGCCATCTGCTTGGCCTGCGCGAGGTCGTGGAGCAGCTTCTGGTAGCTCCGCCACGCCGCGACGAGCGGATCGAGCTCCGCGTGCTCGCGCGAGAGCTTCATGAACTCGGCGCGCTTGCCGATCACGTCGGGGAGCGCGAGCAGCGCGCCCACCTCTTCGTGACGACGCTCGAGCATCGCCATCTTGTCCCGGAAGTTCTGGGTGTCGAACATGGCGCGTCGCGCAGGCGAGCTCGCCGCGGCCAGCGGGCCGGGCGACTACGACTTCTTCGCGTACTTCTTGTTGAACCGATCGATGCGGCCCGCGGTGTCGAGCAGCTTCTGCTTGCCCGTGAAGAACGGGTGGCAGTTCGAGCAGATGTCGACGCTGAAGTCGCCACGCGTCGAGAACGTGTCGTGGGTGGTGCCGCACGCGCAGGTGATGCGCGCGGGGCGGTAGTGCGGGTGACCGGCGGTGTCTTTCATGGCTACGTCCTTCTCGTTACTGCCGGCGAGCGGCAGGTCTCGGGGAGCCCGTATCTATAGGGAGAGCGCGCGCCGAAAGCAAGGCTCCCCGTACGGCCCGGTCGGTTCAACCGCTGGAAATCACGTGAGGCGCTTGCCGCCGAGCCGCGGCGGCGCCCGGTCGGGGTAGAGCGGCAGGAGCTCGTGGCCGACGCGGAGATCGCGCACGCCGCGGTACCGGGCGGCGAGGTCGAGGCTGACGTAGACCTTGTTCGCGTCGGACAGGCCGAAGCTGGTCGACACGATGATCTGCTCGTCCCCGACGCACTCGTAGCCTTCGGGGATGACGTCGTGGCCGTAGACGCTGAGCGTGCCGCCGGTCGCACGCAAGAACCGGCGCGCCTCCGCCTCGGTCGCCGAGCGGGCCCACAGGATGCGGCCGAGGACCGGCGTGTCGAGCACCTCGAGCGGGCTCGACAGGCCGGCGCCCGACAGGTCGACGCTCTCGAGGTCGGCGACCGAGTCGATCTGCGCGGCCGGCGCGCCGTGCGTGAACACGGCGCCGCACGGCGCGATCGCGACCAGCGCGAACGTGTGGATGATCGCCTTCATGCGCGCGGTGCCGGTGGGGCCGAGGATCTGCTCGAGGAGCGCGACCTCGTCGGCGGCGAACTTCGCGGTGTGCGGGCCGCCGACGTGGCCGTGCTCGTGGTTGCCGAGCAGCGCGTGGACGTGGCCGGGGTACTTCGCGGCGAGGGCGGCGTACGCGTTCATCACCTCGCCGGAGGCGTCGCGGTAGTACTCGCCGAGGAAGTCGGGCCAGTCCTCGGGATCGATGTGCGGCCCGTGGATGAGGTCGCCGGTGAACAGGAGGTAGGCGTCGCCGCGGTGCTCGCGCCGCGCCTGCTCGTACAGCTCGACCATGCGCCGGTAGTCGCGCATGCAGCCCTGTAGATCGGTGCAGACGAGGAGCCGACCGTGGTCGGGTAGTCGCAGCACACGGGCCATCCAACCTGACGCTACCCCGATCCGGGCGGGGGCGTCTCGTGTTCGCGATCGCGATGTGGGATCCTCCCCGGCGTGCGACGAGCGAGAGCCATCGTGACCGGTCGGGTCCAGGGCGTGTCGTACCGGGCCTCGACCGCGTCCGAGGCGCGCCGGCTCGGCGTGGTCGGCTGGGTGCGCAACCGCGCCGATGGCTCCGTCGAGCTGGAGGTCGAAGGGTCCGACGAGCGGGTCGCCGCGCTGCTCTCGTGGTGCGAGCAGGGGCCGCCCTCGGCGCGGGTGGCGCGGGTGGCGGTCGAGGAGATCTCGCCGACCGGGCAGGACACGGCGTTCGCGGTCGTGCGGTAATAGGGGGCGCAGCCGATGGCGCACGACGAGCATCGCACCGGCCAGGATCGCGCAGACGGTTCGACCACCGCCGGGTCCGGGGCATGCCGATGAGAGTGCCGAGCGGGGCGGCCTGGTGCGCCGAGTACCCGACGGGCCTGACCATCGCAGATCTCACGGACGCGAAGTTCCGGGCCAGCGTGCAGGCGTTCCACGACGCCCTGCTCGCGGCGGCGACCTCCGCGAACAACCTCAAGATCTATATCGGCGCCACGCTCCGACCCGTCCGGCGCGCGCACCTCATGCACTACGCCTATCGCGTCGCCAAGGGGCTCGTCACACCGGCCTTGGCCAACACCGCCGCTGCCGCAGCAGGAATCAACATCAACTGGGACCACGGCACTCTGGCCGTCTCCAAGGCGAAGGCGGGAGAGATGGTGACGACCTACGGCATCGCCTATGCCCCGGCGCTGACGAGCCGCCACACCGAGGGCAGGGCGATCGACTGGACCATCACGTGGAGCGGGAGCCTCATGATCGCCAAGAAGGGCGAGAAGACGAAGCTGGACTGCACGGGCAACGGGGCGATCTCCCCGAATCTGCACAGGATCGGCGCATCGTACGGAGTGGTCAAGCTGGTCAGTGACCCGCCACACTGGTCGACGGATGGCCACTAGTGCCCGGTGGGCGATGACCGCCGGAGCTCGCGATCGCTTGAAGCGTGTTGCGTGCACGAGCTGCGCAGGCGTGGTGCTCGTGCGGCTCGTCGCCGTCGTCGTCGTCGCTGCCTGCGGCTCGCAGCCTGCCGGGCCGCCGCAGAACGTCACGAGCGGCGCAGGCGCGTACGTCGCGGTCGCGCCGGATCAGCCGCTCGGCCGGATCGGCATCGCGCCGCTGCGCGCGCCCGACGCGGGCGACTGGCTCCCGGCGGGCGCCCAGGCCGTGCTCGTCCCGCTGCCCGCCGAGGGGCTGGCTCCGGGCGCCGCGCTGTCGGCGATCGACAGCGCCGGGCGTACCGCGCGCGTCACCGCGGGCGCTCCGGCGAAGGTGCCGTACGGTTGCGACGGCAACCAGCTCGACGTCCTGCCGTTCACAGGCGGTGAGCTCGCGCCGGGCCCGGTGTGGCTGCTGCCGCCGGGGGCGCCCGCGGCATGGAGCCCGCGGGCGCTCGCGATCGCGTCGCCAGGAGCGGCGACCGAGGCGCAGCGCCGCTACACCGTCGGGCCGCTGTCGCTCGAGCTTGCGCGCACCGACCGCGCGCGCGGCACGCTGGCGATCGTGCGCGGTGGCCGCGCGCTGCACCAGATCGCGATCGAGCGCGGCGAGATGGAGGGGGCCGAGCCCACGCCGCTCGACATCCGGAGCTCCGGCGTCGCGATCCCCGAGCCGGTCGGCGCCTGGTCGCTCGCCGAGGAGGGGCCGTTCCTCCTCATCCTGCGGGTGCCGTCCTACGAAGGCGTGAACGTGACGGCGATCCTTGTCGAGGACGCCGGCGCGCGCGAGCTGCCGGAGCTGGCGATCTATCTGTATCGCTGCGCGTTCTAGCCGCTCGTGCGGGAGTGGCGCTCGACCGGCGGCGGCTGAAGGCTCGGGGGCGGGGAGCTGCGCTGGCGCCGGAGCGTAGTAAGCTAGGTCTGCGCAATTTTCGTTGACGATCGCGGGCTTGCCGTACGGACCCGGGAGAGAAAGGCGCATCCCACATGGCTGGTGGATTCGACGCAAAACCAGGCGGGGGTAGCCTCGTCCAGAACGGTCAGGCCGGTGGAGCTCTTGCCGCGCCTGGCAAGCGCACGCTCACCGAGCAGGTGAACGGGCCTGCCGCGCAGGCACCGGCGCGCGTCCGGGTGACCGCGCGCGGCCTCAACGTGCGCAAGGAGCCGACGACGGACGCCAACATCGTGGGCGGGCTCCGCCGCGGCGATACCGTCGACGTGATCGATCGCGATGGCAAGTGGCTCGTCGTGGTGCACGGCGGCGCGAATGCGTTCATCCACGGCGATTACGTCGAGCCAGCCGAAGCGACGCCGCCAGCGGCGCACCCCGACGGCGCGGCGGCGCCGAAGCCGCAGGTCGCCGCCGATACGGCGGACCGCGCGACGCCGCCGCCGAAGACCGCGCCGCCGACGGGCGTCGCCGATGAGCAGCCGTGGTGGTTCGATGACGAGACGCGCGCCAAGCCGGTCGAGGCCAGCGCCAGCGCGAGCGCCAGCACCAGCGGCGGCAGTGGCGCGCAGCAGGTGCTCGCAGCGGTCGTGGGCGCGGCAGAGGGCCTGTACGAGGCGGTCGTCGCGCCGTTCGTCGGATCTGGTGGCGACGCCGACGGAAAGCGGCAGCCCACGACGCCGACCACGACCACGACCACGACGCCGACGCCCGATCCGACGCCGACCACGACCAAGACCCCGGCCACGACGACCAGCAAGACCTCGCCGGTGCCGTCGCTCACGCCGGGCGACCTCCACGACGAGAGCCTCGAGCAGATGGTCACCGCGCTGAACCTCCCGCAGGTGACGTCGATCGCGGGCGATCTGGCGGGCCTGAAGGCCAAGAGCCGGGAGCTGCAGGAGAAGGCGAGCCGCAAGGAGGAGCGGGGCAAGGGCCGCGACGATCTGGTCGCCAGCATCGGGGCGGTGCGGACCAAGCTCGCTGCCCTCGACGGCGCCGGCGCCGATCCCAAGCAGGTCACCGCGTTCAAGGCGGCCGTGTACCGGGCGCTCAACGACATCGCGCCGTACTACTTCCAGTCGCGCAACATCGACATCCTCGAGACTCCGCCGGCCGACAAGACGCGCACCTGCAACATCACGTGCCTCGGGATGGCGCTCGAGAGCCTCGGCCGATCTCCCGCGTCGTTCACCGGCGACCGCGCCGCGGTGCTCGCGGCGGCGCGCGTCTACCAGCACAAGGTCGTTGGCGACGACGTCTCGGATGGCGCCGTCGACGCCACCGCGGGGACCGGGACGTCGTGGGACAAGCTGGCGGGCATGCGGTTTCCCGACTTCCTCGAGCTCGCGGCGATCGCCCACGAGATGAAGGGGCCCCCCACCGACGAGAACGTCAAGGCCGGCGCGAAGCTCGCGTGGGACGCGATCCTCAAGTGGGACAACCTGAAGCAGCTCGGCCGGCAGTTCGGCGCCAGCGTCCAGATCAAGATGTTCGACGCGACCGGCATCAAGACCGACCGCAAGCAGAAGACGGTGAGCGACGAGAAGGTGATCGACCAGCACGGCGACAAGAACCGGATGCCGGTCGAGGCGTACATCAACGCGCGGAACAAGGCCGACGCCAGCGGCAAGGAGACCGATCGCGCCAAGCTCGAGAAGCTCCGGCCGGCCTACGAGCAGGCGATCGCGGGCGAGGGCATCGAGGACCGGCTCTCGCTCGACGCGTACAAGCAGCACGTGATCGATCACATCGGTGCCGACCTCAACGCGGGCGCCGCGGTGATCGTGGGGCTGGCCGGCCACTTCGTGCGGCTGCAGGCGATCCACGAAGATCACGTCGTGGTCGACGATCCCGCCCGCGACACGCGCAGCGGTACGAAGCTGACGTTCGCCGAGGCGCGCGCGATGGGGTACTTCCACATGCGCTTCGTGCTCTCATGAGCCGCCGCTTCCTGATCTGCGCGTGTCTGCTCGCCGCCCCGGCCGCGTGCAAGGGCTCGACGTCGTCCCCGGCGGCCGGAGCCGAAGGCAGCGGTAGCGCGGCCCGCAGCGCGGAGCCGGCGGGCTCGGCGGCGGGCGCGCCGGCTGGCTCGGCGGTGGGCGCGCCGGCTGGCTCGGCGGTGGGCGCGCCGACCGCAAGCGCGGCGGGCGCCAGCTCGGCAGGTTCGGCGGCGCCCGCACCCGCTGCTGCAGGCGCGGCGGCGCGTCCCCAGGCGTTCCTCGACTTCGAGGCCGTCATCTTGCCCCTGCTCCGCGAGCCGGAGGGCGAGGCGCGCAGCCGCAAGACGTGCAAGCAGCTCATGACGCTGCAGACGAAGGCGCGCGGCCTCGCGCGGAGCAAGCCACCCGGCGTCGACGAGGCGGCGTGGCAGGCCGCCTACGAAGACGTCAGCGGATCGCTCCACGGGCTCGCGCCGAACTGCAACGACGATCCGCCCGACGACTCGTCCGAGCTACCCGGCCTGTACAAGAGCTACCTGCGCCTGACGGCGCTGCTCCCCGGCGCCTCGAGCGCCGGCAAGTAGATTCCACCGCGGCGATCCCACCGCGGCCAACGGCAACTCGCGCCGCCGATGGGATGCGCTCGCTCTGCCAGCTCCCGGTCGGGGAGAGCTGCGCTGGCGTGGGCCGAACCTCAGCCGGCGGCCATGCCGGCGTGCAGTCGCACGGTGGCGGCGCGGTTCGAGATCCAGAACCGCATCAGGTCGCGCACCGTTTCCGAGCTCTGCACCAGCGCCGCGCCGCGGACGTCGGGGAGATCGCCGACGACGTGGCGCAGCGCATCGATGCTCGCCGTCAGGTCGTCGCTGACCAGCAGCGCGGCCCGGATCATCGACTGGTTGATCGCGGCCTGCCAGCGCGCGAGGTCGGCCGGCGGGTTGGCCGCGAGCTCGGCCGCGGCGACCTCCATCGGCCGCCGCCACTTGCGGATCACCGCCTTGCGCAGCACCTCGCGCGCATCGTCGACATTTCCGGGGGCCGCGCCGCGAAGCTGGAAGCTCGGCACCACGATGCGGGTCGCGCCGACCAGCGCGACCTCGAGCTCGGCCGTGCTGAGCGACAGCGCGGGATGGAGCCGGGTCGCGATCGAGGCGAGCGCGTGCGCGAGCAGGAACACCTGCTGCCCGATCGGCAGCCGGCGGACCGCCTGCGAGACCACGAGCGCGGGGAGCTCGAACGGCTCGATGACGATCACCGGCTCGGCGGCGGCGTGCTCGTAGAGCTCGAACTCGGCGCCGAAGATCCGGCCGATCCGCTGGGCGAGCTCCCACAGCGGGCTGCTCGATCGCGCGCCGAGCCGGTCGCGCGCGGCGATCCCGTAGCGATCGAGCGACGGCGGGTACAGCTTGCCGATCCCATCGGCGATCGCCGCGAGCAGGGCGGCCGCGGGAGCCGACGTCGCGGCGTCGACCGCGATCGTCGACATCACGGTCGCGTCGAACGAGCCGTCGGCGGCGCTCGCGGGGCGCGCGAGCGGCGGAGCGGCGCGATTGGCTTCGCCGAGCACCGTCAGGACGGACAGCACCCGCAGCGCGTCGTCGGCGCGGCCGCCGCGTTCGAACAGCGCGCCGAGCTCGCGCCATGACTCGGCGTGCCACGGATCGTCGGCCACCGCCTGCTTGAGCTCGACCAGCGCCTCGTCGAGCCGGCCGGTCTCGCGGAGCTGGCGGCCGAGCGCGAGGACGAGCCGGCGGTCCCGGTGGGTCGCCGCGATGCCGTCGCTCAGCGCCTCGATCGCCTTCCCCGGCAGCCGCATGCCCTCGGTATAGGTGCGCGCGAGCTCGAGGTACGCGCCGCCGAGCGAGGCCGGATCACCGGTCGCTCGCTTGATGTGCGCGGCGAGGCCGGCCGCGTACGCCGTCCAGTTGCCGTGGACCTCGATCGCCTGCTTGAGCTCGCGCTCGGCGTCGCCGCCCGGGCCCTCCAGCGCGAGCGCCTCGCCGAGCGCGGTGTCGGCGGCGGCGGCCTCGCCGCGCTTGCGCTGGATCCTCGCCACCCGTACCAGCGCGGCCCCCTTCTCCTGCGGCCCGTCCGCCAGCTCGACGAGGCGCTGGGTGGTCTTGACCGCCTCGGCCTCGTTGCCGCTGCGGAGCTGGATGTCGGCGAGCCGCCGCAGCGCGGCGGGGTGGTCGGGCTTGTGGCGCAACACGGCCTCGACGCACCGGGTCGCGCGCTCGATGTTGCGGAGGCGCTCGTCGAAGATCGCCGCGAGCCGGAGGTGCGCCTCGGCGCGAGCGGGCTCGTCGGAGGTGAGCGCGAGGAGCTGCTCGAGCGCGGCGACCGCGTCACCCCACTGGCGGTTGCGCTCGTAGGCCTCGGCGAGCCGCGACAGGGCGGCGACGTGGCCGGGCGTGGCGTCGAGCGCGCGCTTGAACGCGCTGATCCCGGCACCCAGGTTGTCGAGCCGGCCGGCGTACAGCCCGCCGACCTCGAGCCACAGCGCGGTGCGGCGCTCGGGCGACTTCGCCGACGTCGCGGTCTTCGACAGGATATCTACCAGCCGCAGGATCTGGCCGGTCTCGATCAGCGGCTGGAGGATCCGCTCGGCGCCCTGGGTGTCGTCGGGCCAGACCTCGAGCGCGCGCTCGAAGTCCTCGACCGCGCCGAGATCGTTCATCTGCTCGCGGCGCAGGATGCCGGACCGCACGAACAGCTTGGCCGCGATCTCGGGCCTGCGGGTCAGCTCGGCCTCGAGGCGCGCGGCCTGGGCCATCGCGCGGGCGTTGCCGAGCAGGTCCCCGACGCGGGCCAGCCCGCGGATCGCGGTCAAGAGCGCGGGGTCCTTCTTCACCGCGTCGCGGTACGCGTCGAGCGCGCGGCGATCGCCCAGCCGCTCGAGCGTCTGGCCGAGATCGGTGAGGAACGACGCGGCGACGCCGGGGTTATCGGAGACCTCGCTCGACCGGCGGTAGACCTCGGCGAGGCTCGGGTCGTCTCGGCGGGTCCGGCCGATCTGCTCGAGCGCGGCGAGCGCGGTGTCGTCGTCGCGATCGAGCGCGAGGATCGCTGCGTAGGCGGCGACTCGATCGTCGACCGTGCCGAGGCTCCGGGTCTCGCGCAGGCGCGCCAGCTCGCGCAGCGCGGCGATCCGCGCGCCGGGATCGGCGAGGGTCTCGCTCAGCCGCTCGTAGACCCGCGCGAGCTTGCTCCACGCGCCGGTGGCCGCGTAGAGCGGCTCGAGCGCGAGCAGGCCGGGGATCACGCCGACCTCGTGCTGGATGACCGCCTCGAAGCACGTCACCGCGCGCGCGGCGTCGTGGAGCTCGTCGCGATAGATCTCGCCCTGGCGCATCATCACGTTTGTCAGCTCGACGGGGTCCTGGGTCGCCGCCGCCCCCTCGGTCAGCATCTCGAGCAGCCGCGTCCAGTCGCCGCGCTCGCTGTAGAGCCGGGCCAGCGCGATGCGGGCCGGCCGGTAGCCGGCGCGGTCGTAGAGCGCGCGCTGGTACGCCGCGATCGCCTGGTCGGTGTCACCGAGCCACTCCTCGCGGACCTGTCCGAGCCGGTACCAGCTGATCGCGCGCGCGGGTGAGTGCTCGAGCCCGGCGGCCTCGAGCTCGAGCGCGCTGGCGAGCGCGGCCCAGTCGCGGCGCTCGCGCGCCAGCCGCACCAGCGCGCGGATCGCCGGGCGGTACGTCGGGTCGAGCTCGAGCGCGCGGCGGTACCGCGCGACCGCGGCGTCGACGTCGCCGAGCTTGTCCTCGCACAGCTCGCCCATCTTGTGGAGCAGCGCGATCGCCTCGGACGCGATCGTGGTCACCGCGACCTCGCGCTCGTAGATGTCGAGCAGATCCGACCACCGCCCGGCGCGGTAGTAGATCTGGCCGACGCTGGCGAGCGCCGGGACGAACGCGGGATCGAGCTCGAGCGCGCGCCGGAGCCGCGCCAGCGCGCCGTCCGGATCGGCCATGTGCTCGTCGAGCACCGTCCCGACGCGGTGGAGCAGCCCGACCCGGAGGGCCGCGTCGTCGACGAGCTCGATCTCGCGCTCGAGGGCTTCGACGAGCTGTGGGTAGCGCCCGGCCTTCTCGGCGACGCGCTGCACCGCGTGGATCGCGACGAGGTCGTCGGGATCGAGCTCGCGGATCCGCCGGAACGCGTGGAGCGCCTGGACCGGATCGCCGAGCGAGTCCTCCCACACCGAGCCGATCTTGAACAGGTAAGCGATCTTGAGCGACGGGAGGCCGGTCTCGGTGACCGCGCGCTCGAGCAGCTCGACGAGCTCGCGGTGGCGATCGAGCTGGGCGTAGAGCCGGGTCAGCGCCTTGAACGACGCAGCGTGGCCGGGGACGAGCGTCAGCACGCGCGCGTGGTGGGTCACCGCCTCGGCGGGATCGCGGAGCTGGATCTCGAACAGCTCGGCGACCCGGCTGTGCGCCGCCGCCGCCCGCGCCGTGACCGGGGTCGCGGCGGCCTCGGCGAGGTGCATCTGGATCAGCTCGGCCCATTGCTTGCGAGAGGCGAGCAGGCGGCCGAGCGCGTGGAGCACCGGCAGGTACGTCGGCTCGAGCTCGAGCGCCGCGCGGTAGCACGCGATCGCCTCGTCAGGCTCGGCGAGCGAGCCCTCGTGGACCTGGCCGAGGCGGTGGAGCAGCGCGATCCGCTCGCGGTCCTCGGCGGCGAGCCTGACCAGCGCGGCGAGCACCTCGGTGAGCGCGACGAAGTCTTCGGCCTGCTCGTAGCTGCGCGCGAGGTCCTCGAGCACCAGCGGATCGCCGGGCGCGGCGTCGCCCGCCTTGACCAGCGCGGCGACCGCCTCGGCGCGATTGCCAAGCCGCTCGCTCTGGATCCGCGCGAGCCGGTACAGCGCGAGCGCGCGGCGCGAGTCGTCGCTGGTCTGGTGCGCCTCGCGCTCGAGGACGGTGGCCAGGTTGCGCCACTCTTGATCGCGGCGATAGATCCGGCCGACCGCTTCGAGGGCGCCGAGCGTGCTGGGATCGAGCCGCAGCGCGGCCTCGTAGAGCTCGGCGGCGGTCGGGCCAGTGCCGTCGCCGCGCCGCTCGACGAGCTGGGCGCGCTCGACGACGATCGCGGCGCGGTGGCGGGCGTCGCCTACGACCGCGTTGGCGGCGTGCTCGAAGGTCTGGAGCAGGGCCTCGGCGGGACCGTGCCGGCGATCGCACTGCTCGATCGCCTTGAGCACGGACGCGCTCGACGGATCGTGCTCGAGCGCCCGGGCATAGAGCTCGCGGGCGCGCACCGGATCCCCGAGCTTGTCCTCGACGAGCCGGCCCTTGTGGTAGTGCAGCATCGCCTTGCGCTTCGACGACGACGTCAGCTTCTCCTCGGCGTCGAACAGCGCCAGCGCGGCCTCGACGTGCCCGCGCGAGATCTCGGCGCGCCGCGCGCCGCGGATCGCCGGCACGTAATCGGGCGCGCCTTCGAGCGAGCGCTGGTAATGGTGCGCCGCCTGCTCCGGCCAGCCGGTCGCCGCCTCGTAGGCGCGCGCGATCTCGTAGTGGAGGCGCGCGGCGCGCAGCGGCGGCGGCGCGGTGTCGAGCTCAGACTCGCAGGTCGCGATGATCGCGCGGGTCTCCGGATCGAGCGTCGGCCCGATCGGCAGCGAGGCGTTGGTGTCAGCCGGGGTGAGCTCGTCGAGATCGTCGTCGATCTCGTCGACCTCGACCGTGTCGGGCCGCGCCAGCGCGGGCGCCGCCGGTGCCGGCGGGGGCGCCGCGGGCGCCGCCGGGAGCGCCGCGGGCGCCGCCGGTGCCGGCGGGGGCGTCGTCGGTGCCGGCGGGGGCGTCGTCGGTGCCGGCGGGACGCGGGGCGGCGTCGTCGCGGGGATGCCGCGGGCGGGCGACGGCGGCTTGGCGCTCGGGGGCGGCAGCGTCGCGGAGGGCGGCGCGGGCGGCGGGGTCGGGGTCGGCGTCGGCGTCCGCGACCGCGAGGCGGCCGGGGAGGGCAGCGGCGCTGGCGAGGCGGGCGGCGGCGGCTGCGTCGGCGATGGCGCGGCGCGCGGCGGTGCGGCTCCCGGGGCGGGCGCGTCGCGTGGCACCGACGGGATCCGACCCGCGACCAGCCGGGCCTGGGGCGCGGATGGCTTTGCCGGCGAAGCGCCGTCGGGCACGCCTGTAGCGATCGGCGGCGGTTTCGTTGGATCGCGGGTCACCTGGAGGTCGTCGCCGACTCTACCCTCATCCGACTCGGCCCGTCATGGTCCGGGCGGGTCCCCCGCTGCTCGGTCAACCGGGCGACGTCAACTACGGGTGCTGAACACTTCGTCGAGCGAGGCGACGACGCTGGCCTTTTTCAGCCAGCGCTCCAGTTGCTTCAGATTCTGCTCTCCCAGGATGCGCTTCCGGGCAGCTGCCGACACGGGAATGCCGCGCACCTGCAGCACGGTGAGCACCGCCTTCGCCTGCGTTTCAGTGCTGCCCTTGGCGATGCCTGCGGCTCGCGCATCCTCCCAAGTCTTGTACATGGCCTTGATGAACTCCTCCCCTCGGAGAGTGCCACGAGCCCCGGACCGCAGCGACATGCTCACCCGTCGGACATTGATGCGCGTACTAGGAGATAAGCACTGTATTGTAAGATGCGCTACTGCCGGAGTGTGTCCGGTATAAAATATGGATAAGGGCGAAGGCGGAGGTGGACCGTGAGGGCGGGGGCGTGAAGAGCGCGGCAAGGGATTCGCAGCCTGGCCCCGAGTCGGGCCGACACGCCGACGCGCTGGAGCTCGCCCGTGACTTGCTCGACGACGCTCGGCACGTCATGGCCGCGCCCGACGACTCGACGCTCAGCGCCGAGGGCATCACCACATCGGCAAGCCCGAGCATGCGAAGGGCATGCTGCGCGCGGTCGGTGAGGCCGCTCGGGCAGCCCACACGGTTCAAGTCCCAACGCGCTACGGCGTACCAAGCCACCCTTCGCATGAGGAATCGAGCCCTGGGTCACCGCGGTCCAAAAACTTGACAACGTCTGCAGCACGTCGAGGATGAAACGATGAGCGCGCAGAGCTTGGCTGTGACTTCGTCGGCATTGTCGTGGGCCGAAATCCGCCAGCAGTACCCCAACGAGTGGGTGTGCCTGCTCGATATCGATCATGAACTGGATGGTTCGATCCGCTCTGCGCTCGTCATCAGTCACGATCGTTCGATCGTGGCGGCGCTCGATCAGCTCGGTACATCGAAGCCCGATACCACGGTCGTGCATACCTGGGGACATCCCTTGCAAACGCCCCGCATCGAGATCGTTCATGAGAGTCGAGACCTCGTTCGATCTAGTCGGTGACCTGATCGGCGTCGACGCCGTCGTTGTCGGCCCGACCGGTCGCGCCCAGGTCCAGCTCATCTTGGATACCGGGGCGGTGATGACGACCGTGGTGCCGAGCGTGGCCGACTCGATCGGTTACTCTTCTGCGCTGCGAGTGGGCTGGACCGTCACCCGCACAGCCGCTGCGGAGGAGCGCGGCTATATCGTGCGCTCCGAGGTCTCGACGCTCGGGTTCACGGTGCCTGATCTACGAATCGTCATTGCGGACCTTGGCTACGGCATCGAGGG
>Ga0247790_10000130_pt1 | contig 39054 bp, 32 predicted proteins | sample UWRJS171409R4_FD_179913 | JGI IMG/M metagenome (GOLD analysis project Ga0247790, IMG submission 179913) | Soil microbial communities from Arlington Agricultural Research Station in Wisconsin, United States - UWRJ-S171-409R-4 | ecosystem: Environmental > Terrestrial > Soil > Agricultural land...
GCCAGGGCGTTGACGAGCCATGGATGGCCTTGCGAGAGGTCGAATACGCGAGCGATGGCATCGGGCTCGAAGCGCTGGCCGGTAGCGGCCGTGTGCTGGGCGAGCAGCTCCTCGACATCGACGCGCGTGAACGTGGGCAAGGTGAGCGCGTCGGCGGTGATGTTGAACGGCGAGGTCGTGCCGAGCCAGGACACGGCCGTGCGATCCTGTTCGGTAAGGGCGTAGTCGCGCACCTGCCGCATCCCCACGAGCGCGACGCTGTGTGGGAACGGGCGCTTCGATCGCGCGATGTATCCGGCGAGGAGCTGTGTGAGGAAGCTGACCATGGTCTTGCCGACGAGCCCGTCCGCCTCGTCGAACAGGACCACGAGCGGCAGCGGACAGCGTTCGGCGAGATCGCTGAGGTAGAGCTCGAGTACCGCGGCAGGAGTGGCGAGGTAGCTCGCACGCTCCGCGGGGATGGCCACCTCGGGCAGGTCCGTCTGGACCGCTCTGTCGAGACAGCGCAGGATGGCATCGAACGCCACCGCAGGATCGGGCTCCTCGCGCGCGATCTGGAGATCGACCCAGAGGGCCGCGGCCGTCCCGATCTCGCGATAGTGAGAGACGATCCAGTACAGGCTCGTGGTCTTGCCGGTCTGGCGGCCCGCCGTGAGCGTGAAGTACTTGCCCTCGTCGATCAGCTCGAGCGCGCGCCCGAGCCGGCGCCCGGGCGACACTATGTAGTGCTCGCCGGGGAGGCACGGCCCGGCGATGTTGAACGAAGGGTGCATGGCGGCGAGGACATCTTGCCTCACGCGCGTGCGGGCGGCATCGGTCCGGTGCTCGAATCTCCCGCTCGCGGCGGCGAAGCGTCGCCCGCGCGCGCCCGCTGTCACGCCGTGCGCGTGACGCCGGACAGGCTGACCGAGTAGTCGTGCCGCGCGCCACTCCGCACGAAGTCCTGGATCACCCGCGCGAGCGTCGCGCCGACGAGGCCGATCATCGGCAGGTGCTCGCCGCCCTCGCAGGTCGGCTGCCCCGGCGTGTCCTCGCGATCCGGCGCGAAGCGCTCGTCCCAGCGCACGAGGCCGAACGTGCCGTCCGCGGCGAGCGCGCCGTGGACGAGCGGGATCCCGAGCGCGCGCGCCGCCTCGGAGAGCGCGAGCCGGCTGTCGGCGTTGTCGAAGCAGTCGACCGCCAGCTCGCAGCCGGCGAGCAGCTGCGCCGCGTTGTTCGCGGCGAGACGCACGCCGAGCGCCTCGCTCCTGGCGCCGTAGAAGTTCGCGAGCTGGAGCCGCACGGCCTCCGCCTTGTTCTTGCCGACCGACTGCTTGACGAACCACTGCGCCGCCAGGTTCTTCGACTCGACGCGATCGAAGTCGACGAGCCGCAGCTCGGCCGCGAGGTTGCGGCAGAGCGAGACGGCCGTCGAGCCGAGCGCGCCGACACCGCACACGACGATCCGCATGGCTAGCCTCCAGCGCCGAAGGGGACCTTCGGCCGCAAGTAGATCCGCGGCTCGCCGCGCGGCGAGCGCAGGCGATCCACGACGTAGCCGCGGAACGCGTCGTCGGTGAGGGCGGGCGCGTGGAGGCCGCGCACCGAGCCCGAGCGCACCACCTCGCACGCGATGCGGCGGATGTCCGCGTCGCTCGCGTTGTAGTCGAGCCCGAGCTCGTAGTCGGCCGACTGGCCCTGGTACGTGATGTTCAGGATCATCGTCTCATCTCCTTGTGAAAGTCCCGGGTCATCCCCGAGGCGAGCCGCAAGAGGCGCGCCCACCACGGCTCGGGATCCATTCGAAACGTCGCGCCGGCGACGCGCGCGATCGTGGCGCGCGCCGCGACGACCGTGTAACGCACGGGGCGGCCGAGCGCGCTGTCGATCGCCTCCATCGTGGACTCGTCCTCGTCGGAGAACGCCTCCGGTCCGCACGGGTGCGAGTGCGCGATCTCGGCGAGCTCCGCGCGGAGCCGCCAGATCGCCTCCCAGCGGCCGCGCGAGTCCGGCAGCGCCACGGCGCTCGCAGACGCGTCCGCCCACAGGACGCCGCCGTCGCGATCGATGAGGAAGCAGACCTCTCGCAGCATGGATTCACTACCGTCTCCGGTCCTCCCCGTCGTGCCGGGTGATGTTGAGGCTGTGCGTGCGGACCGCCTCGCGCACCACCGACGGGAGGCTGTCGAGGGTGATCATGCGATCCGCGCCCGCGAGGCAGAGGCCCGCGTCGAGCACCTGCAAGGTGCCCGCCGCCACGATCGAGACGAGGCGCACGTCGTCGACGACGAGCCGGATCTCGAGCTGATCGCCCGAGAGCCGGCGCGCCGACAGCATCCGCGCCCCCGCCCCCTCGAGCGCCGCGTCCGCGCGCTCGACGGGCCCGCCGCTGCGCCGGCGCGCGTACGCCTCGGTGGCCGCCGCGCGGAGCTCGACGTCGCGCAGCGCCCGCGCCTCGGCCATGCGCCCCTGGTGCGCGAGCAGCTCGATCTCGCGCGCCTGCCGCGCCGCCTGCTGGACGCGCTCGCGCGCGGCCTCCTCGGCGGCCCGCCGCGCGGCGACGAGCCGATCGAGCACCGCGCGCGCCGCGTCCCGGCCGCCCTCGCCGATCGCGACGGCGTGGGGCGCAAGCTCGCGCAGCGAGACGGGCACGCCGCGCTCGCGCGCGACCGCCACCGCGAGCGCGAGCGAGAACGCCGCGCGCAGCGACGGCACGACGCCCGAGAGCCCGGCGATCGAGCGCCCCTCCTCGAGGGCGGACCGGGCCGAGACCTCGGCGTCGTCCTCGAAGTCGGTCGAGCCCAGGAGCAGCTCGCCCGAGTGCCAGCGCCGCGCCGTCACGCGCGCGAGCGGCGGCGGCTCGTCCTCCGGTGGGAGCGCGATCCGTCCCAGCTCGCGGCCGCTCGCGACGACCCAGCCGTCCGTCCAGTGGCCGCGCACGGCCGGCAGCGCGTCGAGCAGGGCGGGCGACGCGCGGTCCCGCGGGATCGCGCGCCGGCCGTCGACCTCGAAGCGCCACCAGCCGGGCTCGCAGGAGGGAGCCGCGAGCCGCAGCCGCCGATCCGCCGCGTCGACGCGCGTGCCGCCGAAGTACGGCAGCACGAGCGACGTCTTGTGCGAAAGGAACGCCTTGTAGTTCACGGTACCCTCCCGGGGGCTTAGATCTCCAGCAGCTTCGTTGCCATCACCTTCTCGACGAGCCCCGACGTGGGCACTCCCACCGCGGCGCTGATCGGCGCCTCGAGCAACGCGCGCAGGACGCGCGTCACGTGGTACGGGTCATCGAACTGCTCGACCGTCACCTCGCTGTACGGCACGCGCAGCGCCTTCGCGCAGTCCCGCACCGTCGAGCCCCGGTGCGCCGCCTTCGACACCGACACGAGCAGCGCGATCGCGTCCACCCGGTAGCCGAGCGTGCGGAACGTGCCCGCGAGCTCGGTGCCGGCCTCGCCGCCCTCGTCGCCCACCACGATCAGGATCAGCTTCGCCGCAGCCGGCACGCGCAGCCCCTCGCGGTGGAGCGCCAGGACGCCCGCCCCGTGGATCGTGCCGCCGTCCGCGCGCAGCGGCTTCAGCATGTGCCCGACCGCGACGCGCGACGCCGCCTTCGGCCGCAGGACCTGGCCCATCGTGTCGAACGCCGCGACGTGGAGCTTCTCGAGCGGGAAGCCGCCGAGGATCTTCTCGAGCGCCTCCTTGGACTTCTCGATCGCGCCCTGCATCGAGCCCGACTTGTCGATGAGGAACATGACGCGCAGGTCGACCTCGGCGCTCGCCGCGGCGACGGCCTGCTTCGCAGCATGATCCGCCGACGCCTCGAGCTTCTCCTTGATGCCCTGGTCACGCACGTTCTTCGCGATGTTGATGCCCCGCTGATCCGTCGCCGCGGCGATCGCCTTCTCCCACCGGCCCCGGATCTCCGGCACCGCCAAAAGGCCCAGCTCCTCGAGCGTCGGCGTCAGCTGGCGCAGGTCGCGATCCGACAAGGTCGGCAGGAGCGCGACCATGATCGCCGGCGTGAGGCCGATGTCCGCGGGCAGCCGGCCGACGGCGTCCTTGTAGCGGAGGCGCTGCGTGACGATCGTCTCGCAGATCTCCGCCTCGGACAGCCCGTCGAACCGCTCCGCCTTGACGAGCGCGAGGTCGTCGCCCAGGCCGATCTGGCGCCGGCCGTCGTCCGCCTGCGACTGCTTCCAGCCGAGGATCGCGAAGAACGCGGGCGAGGCCGGCTTGTAGCCGATCTTGCGCGCGAGGTTCTTGATCGTCTGCTTGTAGCCGGCGCGGACGAGGCCCGACAGCATCGGCGCGTTCGCCTCGCGCGCCGCGAGCCACTTGGCGGCGGCCCGCGGCCAGCGGCCGAGCGGCGCGCGCTTGGCGGCCGGATCGCCGAAGCCCGCCTCGCGGTTCAGCGCGGCGATCTCCGGCGTCTCGAGCAGCTCGGCGATGCGCAGCACCGCCTTCGGCGTCAGCATGCGGGTCGACTTGCGGCGGTACCAGAGCACCATCGCCTCGCCGATCCGGCGGTAGTCGTCGTCGTAGAACGCGACCGTGCCGTCGTCGTCGTGGACCGGCTCGCCCCAGCGGGCCTGCACCAGCATGAGCGCCGCGCACGCGACCTTGAGGTCGCGCCAGTCGGTCTCGATCAGCGCGTAGCTCGCGAGGTGCGCCATGAGATCGGGGTTGAGCTTCCAGATCTCGAGCAGCCGCTTGTAGAGCGTCACCGCGGCCGGGACAAACAGGCCCGGGGCCACGACGAGGCCACGCTCCGGCTTGCGGGTGCCCTTGGGCTGGCTGCGTGCCGCCCGCCACGTGCCGCCCACGTTCACGCCCGGGCGGTTGTGCCAGAGGTGCGCCGAGCCGCCGAGGATGACCTCGAGCAAGCGCTCGGCCGGCCCCATCTGCGACTCCGGCAGCGGCGGGCGCGCCGCTGCCCCTGCTGCTGCTACTGCCACTGCTGCTGCTGCGGTCGACATGACACTCTCCCGTGCGGGCCTGTGCCGCGCGAGGCCCCATGCCTCGAGCGCGGGAATGGCCGGCACTTATAAAGTTCACCGAGCCGGTCCGGAGAAGCCGCAAGCGAGGACCGTGCGAGGTGGTAAATGTTTCGCGTCCGAGTGAGCGAGCCGCGTTCCTTGTTTGGAAGGCAACTGTCCTGGTCTAGCTAGACGACAGCCGCGCAGCGTGCGGCCGGCGGGATTCGCACCCGCGTTCGTTGCTTGAAGGTTTGCGTGTAGGGCTCGGTCGATGGAACGCGAAGAAAAGCTCGCGCCCGAGTGAGGTAGCCACGAATTCCCGTAACAAGGGACTGTCTTTACTTAGACGACGTTGGCGATGACGCCACCGGCAGGATTCGCACCTGCATTGGTCGTTGCGTGTAGGGCTACTTCAGCGGGGCGCGATAAAAAGGACTGCGTGCCCGAGTGCACAGAGCGCAAGGGTTGGAAAGCGGGAATTGAACCCGCCTCTTCTGATTAAGAGTCAGATGCCCCACCTTGGAGCATTTCCTGTGCGTGTTGGCTCGGCGCGAAGGAGCACGCAGAAACGAAGGCGCGCGCCCGCCGAGGCGGGGCGCAGAGGGAAAGGACCGCACGTCCGAGTGCGCAGAGCGCGAGTGTTGGATGCGGGAATTGAACCCGCACCTTCTGGTCTCGAGCCAGACGCTCCACCGTGGAGCTGATCCAGTGCGTGTTGGCTCGGCGCGAAGGGACGTGCAGAGATGTACAGAGACGAGCAGAGACGAAGGCCAAATCGCCGAAACGAAGAAAGCCGCCGGGGTGCCGGCGGCTTCTCGACGAGAGAAGGGGACGCCGCGGCTCCGCTAAGGGAGCTCGTTCTCCTGATGGGGCTTCTGAATCGACGACGTCGTGAGCATGAAAAGCACTATAGGCGACTCGATCGCCAAATCAAGATCAATTTTGCGAGCGCGGCGCAACTGCCGCGCAACCGCGGCGCGACTGCGGCTAAGCCGCGGTGCAACCGCGGATTACTCCTCCGCTTCGTCGCCCTTGGCGCGCTTCTCGACGCCCACGGCCCGCGCCAGCTCGCGGTGGACCCGCGCGACGCGCTCCACCTGCCCCTTCGCCGGGAACCGCTCGTAGAAGCCCTCGCCGCGGAAGCTCTTGGCGAGCTCGCCCCACGGCGCGAGCCGCTTCGCCCACCGCTTCACGCGCTCCTCCTTCGGCTCGGCGTCCTCCCGCGCGAGGTCCGCGCACACGCGCAGCATCGCCTTGAGCGTCACCGGCCGCGTCACCTGGAAGCCCGCGTGGCCCCACGCCTCCCCCCACGCCTTCTCGGCGGCGCGCAGGAAGTCGCGCACGATCTCGTAGTACCGGTCCGCCTCGCGCGGGTGGTTCTGCTTCTTGGCGATCTTCTTCCAGTCCGCGGCCGCCCAGCGGTGGATCTCGTTGAACAGCTCGGCCTGCAGGATCCACTTCTCCTGCTTGCTGCGCCCGCCCAGGCGGTTGATCTTGTAGCGGAGCGGGCTGTCGCCGTCGCGGTAGAGGTGATCGACGACGCGCGCGGCGAACTTCTTGTCGGGCGCCGCCCACGACACCTTCTCGTAGAGATCGACCAGGTGGCTCTTGTTGATGCGCGTCGGCGTCGAGTTGATGATGACGAACATCTCCGTCGCGAAGTCCTCGCTCTTGCCGTCGAAGATCACGCACGGGACGTGGATCGAGCGCGCGTCCTCGGGGTGCTGGCGCTGGAAGAAGTGCAGCGCCGCGAGCCGGTGCTGGCCGTCGATGATGAGGTACTTGCCCTCCGGCTCCTGGAGGTTGCCGACGTTCGTGAACGGCTTCACCGGATCGAAGGTGAGCCGCTCCTCGGTGAACAGGAGCACCGTGCCCGGGATCGGCGGCTGGCTGACCGCCGTCTCGTAGAAGTTTTTGATCGCCGTCACCTTCGCCTTGCCCAGCGCGCGCTGGAACGCGGCGTCCGTCGACTCGATCTTCGCGATGAACTGGGCCACCTCGTCGCCTTCCGCAACCTCCTCTCCGGGGAGGCTCGGCTCTCCCTCGGCATAGAAACGATGGATGAAGCGCACCTTGTCGAGCAGGTCCTCGGTCGGGTACGCGCAGAAATAGAAGACGCTGTCTTTCTGCCGGATCTGGGTCGCGAGCACGGGTCATCCTACCGAGCCGGCGTGACATTAGGCAGCCCCTCGCCTCCGCCCGGACCGCCGGACCCTTCCGGCCCCCTCTCCGGCTCTCCAGCGCAGGCCTACCCGAAGCTGATCTTGAGGCCCAGCCCCTTGAGCTCGAGCAGCGCCTCCGCGTTGCCGCGGGCATCATCCACCGGGTCGTGGGTATGCGCCGTCTTGCGCAGGTGCTTGAACGTGGCGAAGGCGTCCTTAACGAGACCTTTGTACAGGGAGCCCAGGTTCTGGGAGCTGTGGCCGAACGGGTTTCCGCCCGTGAAGTGGTGGAAGTACCAGCACACGAACATCCAGTCGAACCCGTTGTTGTCCGAGATGAAGATCGGCCGCTTGAGCGCCCGGACCCAGGCGCCGAACCGCTCCATCACCGGGCCGGGCTCCTCGTAGGTCAGGGTCTCCTCGCGGCTCACCTTCGAGACCGCCAGGGCCTCCGGGACGAAGCGCTCGGAGATCGGCCGGAGCCGCCCGGAGAACACGCGATCGAGCCCCGGCTCGACAACGATCGCGCCGAAGCTGATCATCGAGTAGTCGCCGGGGATCGGGCCGTCCGCCTCGATGTCGACCATCACGTACGTCATGGGCGCAGGGGATGGTACCCCGGGGGCGCCGGCTCAGAGCAGCGTGAGCGCCGCGACCAGGCCGGGGATCGCGACCGCGGAGAGGATGAGCAGGTACGCGACGCACGGGCGCCACGCGACGAGGGCGATGCTCGCGAAGCCGTCGCCCTGGTCGTCGTGGCGCCGCACCACGATCCCGTCCGGGCCGGGGATCAGCGCGCCCGCGCTGCGGAACGGGTGGTCCGCGGGCGGCACGACCAGCCCGCCGACGACAACGCGGTCGCCGCGACGGAGCACCGCGACCGACTCGCCGGCGTGGAGGACCGTCGAGACCGGCGGCAGCTGCGCCGCGAGCTCTGCCCCGGCCGGGATCGGGACCCGCCCGGCGGGCGTGGCGACCTCGAACGCGTCCACCAGCGCGCGCGGGCCGGCCAGCCAGCCCTCGAGCTCGAGGCACGCGACGAGGTTGCTCTCGCCATCGCGATCCTCGGGCGCCTCGGGGATCACGCCGGTGACCGCCGCGCCATCGAGCGACAGGCGGCGGCGCGCCGACCGATCGCGCAAGACGAGGCTCCCGACGAGCCCGACCAGCGCGGCCGCGGCGAGGAACGCGCTCGCAGCCAGGAAGTGCACGAGGTTCAGGTAGACGAGGTAGCCGCGCTCGGTGTCGCCCAGGCGCGCGACGACGGCGACCGTGAACCCGAGGAGCAGCGCGGTGCTCCAGAGCCCCCGCAGGCGCAGCGCCAGCGCCGGCCAGCGCAGCGCCAGCGCCGCGAACGCCGTCGCGGCCAGGAGCGGGGGCGCGAGCGCGAGGCCGAGCAGGCGCGGCACGGAGCCGAGCAAGAGATCGCGCTCGGCCTCCCAGTCCCACGTGATGCCGGCGTGGCGCGACCACCACCAGCTCACGAGCGGCAGCCACAGCCCGAGCAGCAAGAGATCGACGAGCGAGATCACGACGGCCGCCCGCATCCACGTCCCGCGCCCACGCCCGCGCGGGGCAGCGGCGAGCACGCAGAGCGTGAGCGCCGCGGCCGTAACGACCACCACCGCGAGGATCGGAACGTCACGGACCAGCGGGGCCACCTGGCGGAGGCGCGTGAGCCGCGGCGAGATCAGCTCCCAGGCCCCCCACGCGACCAGCATCCCGGCGAGCAAGATGATCGGCAGGAACGCGGCGAGCCGCACCGCCTGCCCTCCCCGCTCGCCGGTCGCGAGCACCGCCGCGATCGCGGCCGCGCTCACCAGCGCGAGGCCGTACTGGAACCAGAACGCGTTGAACGTCGACTCGACCCCGTCCATGCGCCAGATCGCCCGCGACGCCACCACGGCGACGGCGATCGCCAGGATCGCGGCGCAGCCGATCACCCACTTCGTCCAGGGCGCGACCGTGCCCGCCGGTGGGCGCGACAGATCGAGCAGGTCCACCTCGCGTATCTCACGGCGCATACCCGGAAAGACAAGCAGGCCACCCGTGCGGTTGCAACGATCAATATCGGGCGCGCCCGGCGGTGCGCGGGCTCACCAGGGAGCGGGCTTGTAATCCTTGAGGAACAGGCCCCAGAGGTGGCGGCCGGTGCTGATGCCGTCGAACAGCGGATCGACGATGCGCGCGGCGCCATCGACGATGTCGAGCGGCGGGTGGAAGTCGTGGACCGCGACCTTCATGGCGGCGAGCGCGGCGGGATCCTCGTCGGTGACCCAGCCGGTGTCGACGCTGTTCATGTGGATGCCGTCGCGCACGTAGTCGACGGCCGAGGTGCGCGTCATCATGTTGAGCGCCGCCTTGGCCATGTTCGTGTGCGGGTGCTTGTCGGTCTTCCAGCGGCGGTAGAACTGGCCCTCCATCGCCGAGACGTTGACGACGTGGGCGTCGTTCGTCGGCACCGCGGCGAGCAGCGGCCGGAGGCGCGCGTTCAGGACGAACGGCGCGACCGCGTTCACGAGGTGGACCTCGAGCAGCTCCGCCGTCGGGACCTCGGCGAGCGTCATCCGCCAGCTGTTGAAGTCGCGCAGATCAACCTGCTGCAGATCCTGATCGAGGCGGCCCTGCGGGTAGAGGTGGCCGCCGCGCTCGCGATCCTCGGCGAGCAGCGGGACCTGCGACAGGACGGCCGAGCGCCACAGGCCCGTCGCGCGGATCTGCTCGCCGGCCGCGCGCGCGAGGCTTTCGCCCGCGTCGCCGCCGCCCGCCGCGCCGGCCACCGCGCCAGCCAGTTCGCCGCGCAGCGCGCGGTTGCGCTCGAGGAACGCGCGCTCGAGGGCCGGCGCCGGCTCGTCCTCGCGCGCCACGACGTGGTCGTACCAGCCGCCCGGGCGGCGCACCGTCTGGCAGGCGTTGTTGATGAGCCCGTCGAGCCGCGGCAGCGTCGCGACGAGGTGCGCGCACAGGGCCTCGACGCTCGGCGTGTGGCGCAGATCGATCCCGTAGACGTGGAGCCGGTGCGTCCACTCCGCGGCGTCCGGCTCGGCCGCGAACCGGCGCGCCGCGTCGCGCGGGAACCGCGTCGCGGCGATCACCTCGGCGCCCGCGCGCAGGAGCTTCACCGCGGCCTGGAAGCCGATCTTGACGCGCGCGCCCGTGACGAGCACGACGCGCCCACGCAGGTCCGCCGTGGCGTGGCGCTTCTGCCAGTTGAGCTCCGCGCACGGCGGGCACAGCTGATCGTAGAAGTGGTGGATCTCGTGGAAGTCGGCCTTGCAGACGTAGCAGTGCTGCGCGACGTCGAGCGTCGCGCGGGGCGGCGGCTCGTCGCGGCGCGCCTCGGCCTCGGCCCACGCGTCGGGCTCGCCCTCGTCGTCGCGCAGCGGCGCCTCGAGCGACATCGCCGGCAGCGGCAGCGGCGTGCGGAACACCGGCTCGCGGCGCAGCGCGCGGATGCCGCTCTGCTCGAGGACGGCGCGCTCGGCGTCCCGGCGGGCCTGGCGGCGCCCGCGCAGGAGCGCCTTGTTCATCGCCTTGCGGGTGTAGCGGTCCGGCCGCGACAGGTGGCCGGCGGCGGTGGCGAGCCGGATCCGCAGCGCATCATCGATGCCGGCGACGGTCGACGGATCCGCCGCGAGCGACTCGAGCAGCTCGATCACCTCCCGGAGCTTGGCTTCGTCCACGGCGGCGTATACCACGGCGGCGTATATGCCGGCGTATGGCGGCGTATATTGCCCGCGACATGATCATCGCCAAGCGACTCAAGGGCAAAGCCATCGCCACGTGGCTCGGGCCCACGGGCGACGCCGCGCGCCGCGCCGTCCAGCGCGTCCGTGACCGGATCACGAGCGCCGCGCCGCGCCTCGAGCTCTACTTCGACATCGCCGATCCGTGGAGCTACCTCACCGCGCAGGCCGTGTCGCGGCTCGCCGCCGCGTACACCGTCGACCTCGCGCTCCACGTCGTGACGCCGCCCGCGTCCGACGTCGATCCGGCCCCCGGCCTGCGCGCGGTGCACGCGGTGCGCGACGCGCTGCAGCTCGCCGCGTACTGGGACGTCGAGTTCACCGGCAAGCGCGAGGCCGATCCCGGCATGGTGCGCGACATCGGCACCGCGCTCATCCGCGCCCGGCCCGCCGCCGAGCAGCTCCGCGCCGCGCTCGAGCTGACCGGCGCGATGTGGGCCGGCGATCGCAAGCGGCTCGAGGCGCTGCTCGGGACGTGGGGCACCGAGTCGCACGGCTCGGTCGCGCCGATCCTCAACTCCGCGTACGCAGAGCTCCGCAAGGCCGGCCACTACCAGGGCGCGATGATGAGCTACGGCGGCGACTGGTACTGGGGCATCGATCGCTTGCCCTACCTCGAGGCAGCGCTCGCGCGCGACCTGGGCCGCGAGGTCGCCGGCGTCGTCCGGCCGCGCCCCGAGGCGGAGCGCGGGCCGCAGCGCCTGTCGGACAAGCCGCTCGCGTGCGAGCTGTGGTTCTCGTTCCGCTCGCCGTACTCGTACCTCGCGCTCGAGCAGATCGAGGCCGTGCTCGCCCCGTACCAGATCCCGCTCGTCCTGCGGCCCATCGCGCCGATGGTCGTGCGCGGCCTGCCCGTGCCGCAGGTCAAGCGGCTCTACATCGTGCGCGACGCCAAGCGCGAGGCCGACCGGCTCGGCATCCCGTTCGGCGAGCTGTGTGATCCGCTCGGCGGAGGCGTCGACAACTGCCTCGCGATCGCGCACTGGGCCGCCAAGCGCGGGCCCGCCGACGCGCTCGCGTTCGCGCGCTCGGCCATGCGCGGCATCTGGTCCGAGGCGCGCGACGTCTCGGAGTACGTCGACCTGCGCGCGGTCGTCGAGCGCGCCGGGCTGCCGTGGGACGGAGCCCGCGTCGCGCTCGACGATCCCGAGGCGCTCCGGGCGGCGCAGGCAAACGCGACCGACCTCGCGGTGATCAGCCTGTGGGGCGTGCCGTCGCTCCGCGTCGGCGACTTCGTCGCCTGGGGGCAGGACCGGCTGCCGCTGCTCGCCGACCGGCTGCGCCGGCACGCGCTCGCGGCGAGCGCCCCGGCCCCGGTGCCCGGCCCGGGCTAGCCGGCTCGTGTGCGCCGCGCCGCTCGACCCTCGGCGGCGTAGTAGTAAGCTCCGGGAGCCATGCTGAGCGAGCGCCCGCACGCAGAGGTCGTGGAGCTACCCGGCGCGGGGCTGCCCGCGGACCGCGGGCTCTCGAGCCTGGGGCTCCTGATGCAGCTCGCCGGCGGCGCGTTCGCGGCCGGCGCCTGCGTGATCGCGGTCGTCGCCATCCTCGCGCTGCGCGAGCAGCGCGGCGAGCCGCCCGGCTCCGTCGGGTGGATCCTCGCGGTCGCCGGGCTGTGCGCCGCGCGCTCCTGGGCCCACCGCGCCGCCGGCACGCAGCTGCTCTACGGCGGGCGCTGGAACGCCGACGGCACGCCAGCGAGCCCGCTCGGCGGCGTGCGCCGGTACATCGCGATCGCGCTCGGCCAGACCGCCCTGCTCGCGCTCCTCGGCCGCGCCGCGCTCGGGCTGCCCGTCGCCGACGTCCTGGCGTGGTGCGCCGGGCTCGCGCTGTGGCCGCTCGCGCTCGCGGCGCTCCTCGCGAGCGGCGCGCTGGCGCGCTTCGAGGCCGAGCTCCCGCACGGCGAGGACAAGGGCTTCGAGGCCGCGTCGATCCTGATGACGGTGCTCGGCGCCACCGGCCTCTTCGCGGCCGGCGCGATCCTCCTCGCGAATCTCGAGACCGGCCTCGGGGAGCTCGCGCGCGGCCCCGGCAGCATCGTCATCGGCGCGCTCGGGCTGCTCCTGCTCCGCTCGTGGCTCCACGTCCGCGCCGGGCTCGTCGGGCTGCGCGAGACATCGATCGATCGCTCCGTCGAGCTCGCGGGCCGCTACGCCGAGCTCGGCGTCGTCAGCTCGCTGTGGTTCGGCGGCGTGCTCCTGCTCGCCGCGATCGCGAACGGCATGGACGTGTGGGGGATGATGCTCGTCGCCGCGCTGTGCTGGCTGATGATGCTGTGGCCGCTGATCGTCCGGCGGTTCTTCAGCGATCGCCAGCTCGCCGATCTGCTCGCCGGGGCCCGGGCCGCGCACCACCACCACCGCCGCGCGCCGGACGCCGGCCTCGCCGGGCTCGGCTGGCTGCTCGCCGGCCACGCCGCGCTGACCGCGTCGTTCCTCGTGCCGCAGCTCTTCGCCGGCTCGATCGCCGCCTCGCCGATCGCCGAGGACGCGCGGTGGCTCGCGGCGCTCGCCGCCGGCATCGGCGACGGCTCGCCGTGGTGGAGCGCGCTCGTGATCGCGCTCGGGGCGTGGGCCGGCGTCGCGCTCCTCCGCATGAGCCCGCACCACCGGCTGCTCGCGGTCGTCTATGGCGCCGTCGCGGCGATCGTGACCCTCGCCGAGATGTGGCCGATCCTCGCGCGCGCGATGCAGCTCTCGGTGCTCGGCAGCCGCGGCGCGGAGCTCGTGCTGCCTGTCGCGCTCACCGCGCTCCGGCTCGCGATCCCAGCGGCGGCCGTGCTGCTCGCGACGCGCGCGATCGCGCCCGCGGCGCGCGCGCGGTACCGGCGCGGGAGGCCGGCGTGACCGCCCCGCGCCGTCTACAACTCGCGCTCCTCGCGCTCGCTACGCTCGCGCTCACGCTCGCGATCGCGTGCCAGGACAACGTGGTCACGCCGCTCCCGCCCGGGATCGAACCGTTCGAGGACGGCGACGTCCCCGGCACCCTCCCGGCGCCCACCGGCGAAGCGCTCCAGACGTCCACCTCCAGCGACGGCGTGATCCGCGCGTACGGCCGCGGCCTCGTGCTCGCGCCGCCGAGCGTCGTGTGGCGCCTGGCGAAGATGCCCGAAGCGATGATCGCGCGCTGCAACACCGATCAGCAGATCGTCACGCCCGACAACGATCCGGCGCACGAGCTGAGCTTCCTCGTTCACTACGTCGTCAACGAGTTCCTCATCATCGAGTGGGATGATCAATGGCGCGGCGACGTCCAGGCCGGCACCGCCGACGCTCCCGAGCTCGCCCTGATCAAGCACCAGAAGGTTGAGGGCAGCAGCTTCATCTACGTCTCCGAAGGGACCGTCGAGCTCCGCGCCACCGAGGATCCCGCCGTGACCGAGCTGTGGTTCGTCGAGCACCTGGACGCGATCAGCGGCAGCACCGACCAGGTGGTCGGCGGCATGCGCGACAACTATGCCGCGCTCGTGGAGCTGGCCCACGATCGACCGATCCCAGCGTGCCGGTAGGCGCCTGGCACGTCGGCGCATCAATCGGCCACCCCTCGGTCAAAACTGCTGCGGCTACGCATTCGCACGTCATCGGCGCGCCGCCCTGTTACCATCCAACCGTGAGCTCAGGGCCGACGGAATCGTTCGGGCCATACCTCGTGTACGAGCAGCTCGGATCAGGCGGCATGGCCCGCGTCGATCGCGCCGAGCTCGCCGGCATCGAGGGATTCCACCGCCCCGTCGCGCTCAAGCGCATGCTGCAGCACGTCGCGTCCGACGACGAGATGGTCAAGGCGTTCGTGCGCGAGGCCCGGCTCGCGAGCTACCTCCGCCACGTCAACGTCGCCCAGACGTACGAGTTCGGCCAGGTCGAGGAGATCTACTTCATCGCCATGGAGCTCGTCACCGGGCCCACGCTGCGCCACGTCCTCAAGCACTGCGCCCAGACGACCGGGCCCATGCCCGTGCCGATCGCGCTCAACATCCTCAACCAGCTCTGCGACGCGCTCGACTACGCGCACAACCTGTGCGACGAGACCGGCCAGCCGCTCGGCATCATCCACCGCGACGTCTCGCCGTCGAACCTCATCATCGACCACGCCGGCGTCGCGAAGCTGATCGACTTCGGCATCGCCAAGGCGTCCGCCGCCGGCATGCAGACGATGAGCGGCACGATCAAGGGCAAGTTCGGCTACATGGCGCCCGAGTACCTCCTCGGCAGCATCGACGCGCGGGTCGATCTGTTCGCCGTCGGCGTGATCGCGCACGAGCTCTTGACGAACCGGCCGCTGTTCTCGGTCACCGACGACATGGAGACCTTGCGGCGCGTGCGCAGCATGCCGCTCAAGCCGCCGTCGCAGGGCAACCCGCACGTGCCGCCGGAGATCGACGACATCGTGATGACCGCGCTCGCACGCGATCCCTCCCAGCGCTGGCAGCACGCGACCGCGCTCCGCACCGCGATGACCACCGTCACCAAGCGGCTCGGCCTCGAGTGCACGAACCAGCAGGTCATCGACTGGATCAAGTGGGCGTTCGAGCAGACCAAGCCGCACGGCATCGATCTCCCCGGCACCTCGGGCCCGATGGAGGACACCGATCTGTCCGATCCGAGCGTGGTGCAGGAGCCGCCGACGCGCTCGGAGCAGCGCCCCGCGTCGCTCGCGGCGGCCGCGTCCGCCGCGTCGCCCGCGTCCAGCCAGATGATCACGATCCAGCGCCGGCCCGCGCCCGAGCGGCTCGCCGCGCCGGCGGCCGCGCCGTCGACCGCGGCCGCCGTGGCCGTCCGCTACGATGGGCTCGCGCCGGCCCCGCGGACCACCGACGAGATCCGGACCGCGCTCATCCGGCCCGCCGGATCGCGGTCGGACTCGCAACCGCCGGAGGCCGGGCTGGCCCGCCCGCGCACGCAGAGCACGTCGGCGGCGCCGCCGGAGGACCCGGAGGACACAGAGGACGAGCTCGGCGGCCACAACGTGACCCTGCTCGACGGCGGGGCCGCGCTGCGCAGCCGCACCGCCGCGCAGAGCACCGCCCCGGCTCCGAGCAGCGCGCCGCCGCCCAGCGGGCCGAGCGTCCCGGTCGTGACCATCAACCGGAGCGCGCCGCCCCCGCCGCAGCCCATGCAGCGGCCGTCGTCTCCCACCTCGCCCGCGCCCCTGTTCCGCCCGCGCCCGCCGAGCCAGCCGCCGGTGCCCTCGAGCCAGCCGCCGATGCCCTCGAGCCAGCCGCCGATGCCCTCGCTCCAGCCGCCGATGCCCTCGCTCCGGCCGCCGCTCGGCGCCGCGCCCATGGAGCGCCCAGGCGCCCCCGCCTACGGCGCGCCGCAGCTCGCCGCCCCCGCCGAGGGAGACCCACCGCGCCGCAGCAGCGTCGTATGGGTCGTGGTATTGGTGCTGCTCGCCGCGGGGATCGCCGCCGCGGCCGTGTACCTCGTCCTGCCGCACCTCACGTGACCACGAAACGCCGGATCGCGCTGATCTCCACTGGGGGAACGATCGAGAAGACCTACGACGAGCTGTCGGGGGTCCTCGCGAACCAGATCTCCGTGCTCGACGTGATGCTCGCCTCGCTCGAGCTGCGCGGCGTCGAGATCCAGCGCATCCAGCTCATGAACAAGGACAGCCTCGACATGACGCCCGACGATCACACGCTGATCGCCGAGACCGCGATCCGGATGGCCCGCGCCGCCGGCGGCGTCGGGGGCGTGGTGGTCGTCCACGGGACCGATCGGCTGTCGGTCTCGGGCGAGCGCGTCGTCGAGCTCGCCGGCACGCCGGCCACGCCGATCGTGTTCACCGGCGCGATCCGGCCGTACGAGCTGCGCTCGACGGACGCGCTGCAGAACCTCACCGAGGCGCTCCTCGCGGTGCAGCTCGTCCCGCCCGGCGTGTACCTCGCGATGCACAACCAGGTGCTGCAGTTCCCCGGCGTCCGCAAGGACCGCGAGCGCGGCACGTTCGTGAAGGATCCGGCGCCGCCATGACCACGGGCGCGTCCGATCCCGCGCCCGCGCCCGCTCCCGCGCCCGACCTCACACCGCTCATGCCGGCGCTGCTCGACGCGCTCGGCTTCGCCGGCATCGGCGTGCTCGTGATCGCCGATCGGGGCGCCGGCTTCGAGCGCTGGTACGCGAACGAGGCCGTGGCCGCGATCCTCGGCTACGAGCTCGCCGAGCTCCTCGCGATCACGCCGCTCGAGATGATCGCTCCCGAGCAGCGCGCGCTCGCGCTGCAGCTCTCCGCGAGCTCCCGCTTGGGCCAGCCAGTCCCGCCCACGCTCGAGATCACGGTGCTGCACCGGGACGGCGGCCGCGTCCCGGTGGAGCTCGCGATGGGCCCCCAGCGCATCCCCGGCGGCATCGTGTTCGTGCTGGTCATGCGCGAGCTCGGCGCCCGCTCGCAGCTCTCGCTGCTCGAGGCGGACCGGATCGGGCTCGTCGGCGCGCTGAGCGCCGGGTTCGCGCACGAGATCAACAACCCGCTCACGTCCGTGCTCCTGAACCTCCGCTCGCTGCGCAAGCAGCTCGGCAGGAGCCTGCCGCCCGAGGCGCAGCTGCCGGCGCTGCGCTGCCTCGACGACGTCACCGCCGGCTCCGAGCGCATCGCGAGCAACGTCCGCGCGCTGCAGACGCTCGCGACGCGCAGCGAGACCAAGCCGCTCGATCTCACCGCGCTCGTCTCCGCCGCGCTGCGCCTCGCCACGCCCACGCTCGACGCGCGCGCGCACGTGATCCGCCAGCTGTTCCCCGTGCCGCCCGTGATCGGCGAGGAGTCGCGGATCGGCCAGGCCGTGCTCGCGATGCTCCTGTTCTCGAGCTCCGGCTTCGAGGCCGAGTCCACGAGCACCGCCAACCGGATCATCGTCGCCGTCGAGGAGCGCGCCGGCTCCGTCGTCGTCGAGGTCTCCGACAACGGCCGCGACCTGCCCGCCGAGGAGGCGCGCCACGCGTTCGACCCGTTCTTCCGCTCCCAGAGCCGCGGCGCCGGCGTCGGCCTCGGCCTCGGCGTCGCCCGCGCGGTCGCCGTCGCGCTCGGCGGCCAGGTCACGCTCGGGCCGCGCCCCGGCGGCGGCGCCGTGATCACGATGCGACTGCCCATCGCGGGATAAGCGTTTCCTGGTACGATTCGCCCGTGAACGGCGGGCCGGTCGAAGTATTCGGGCGTTATCGGGTCTACGAGCAGCTCGGAGCAGGCGGGATGGCGCGCGTCGACCGCGCCGAGCTCGTCGACGGCACGGGGCCGCCCCGGCCCGTCGCGCTCAAGCGCATGCTGCCGCACGTCGCGGCGAGCGAGGAGATGGTCCAGGCGTTCGTGCGCGAGGCCCGGCTCATGAGCTACCTCCGCCACGTCAACATCGCCCAGACGTACGAGTACGGGCAGGTCGAGGACATCCACTTCATCGCCATGGAGCTCGTCACGGGCCCCACGCTGCGCGCCGTCCTCAAGCACTGCGCCCAGACCACCGGGCCCATGCCCGTCCCGTTCGCGCTCAACATCCTCAACCAGCTCTGCGACGCGCTCGACTACGCGCACAATTTACGCGACGAGCACGGCAAGCCGCTCGGCATCATCCACCGCGACGTCTCGCCGTCGAACCTCATCATCGACCACGCCGGCGCCGCGAAGCTGATCGACTTCGGCATCGCCAAGTCCCAGGCCGGCGCGCAGACGGTGGCTGGCGTCATCAAGGGCAAGTTCGGCTACATGGCGCCCGAGTACCTCGCCGGCAGCATCGACGCGCGGGCCGATCTGTTCGCCGTCGGCGTGATCGCGCACGAGCTCTTGACGAACCGGCCGCTGTTCACCGTCGCCGACGACATGGAGACGATGCGGCGCATGCGCACGATGACGGTCCAGCCGCCGTCGCAGCGCAACCCGAACGTGCCGCCGGACATCGACGGCATCGTGATGACCGCGCTCGAGCGCGATCCCGCGCAGCGCTGGCAGCACGCGACCGCGCTCCGCACCGCGATGACCACGCTCACCAAGCGGCTCGGGGCCGTCTGCTCGAACCGCCAGGTCATCGAGTGGATCGCGTGGGCGTTCGAGCAGAGCGGCAGACCGTCCGCCGCCGTCGAGGAGCCGAGCATGGCCCCGATCGAGCTGTCCTACTCGAATCTAGAGATCGAGTCGCCGACGCACGCGGAGCCCGCCGCCGCGCGGGCGGTCGCGGCCGCGCGCGCGGCCCCCGAGCCGCGCCCGCGGTCCCCCTCGTCGATCGAGCAGACGCTGCGCATGAGCGGCAGCGGCGCGCCCAGCCTGCCCGGCGCGTGGCCCAGCGGCACGCCGCCGCGCACGTCGTCGGCGCAGGACGCCACCTTCTTGTCCGGCGACTCGTTCACGATCCCGGACGCGACGGAGGTGCGCCCCCCCAGCGATTCGATCACGCACTCGATCACGCTCTCGGACGCGCTCTCGGAGCCAACGGCCGCGCGCGCCCCCGGTGACGCGGTCTCCGTCGGCGGCGAGCACGGCTCGACGCTGCTCGGCCCCGGGGCCGCGGTGCACGCCCGCGCCGCCGCGCGGCTGAGCCGCCCGAACCTGTCGCTCGACGGCGGCTCGCCGTCCCGATCGCCCTCCGTGCCGCCGAGCAGCGAAGGCCCGCCGCCTCGATCGCCCTCCACGCCGCAGATCCCGCTGCCGCAGGCGGCCGTCTCGCTCCCGCCCGTCCGCCCGGCGCAGAGCCCGCCGGATCACGACCTCGCGGAGCCGCTCCCTCCGCCGCCGCTCCGCGAGCCAGCGCCGGGCGCGGCGGCCCCTCACCTGAGCGCGCTGTTCAACGCCAAGCCTGCGCGCCGCAGCCGGACGCTCACGATCCTGATCGTGGTGCTCCTGGCCGCCGGGCTCGCCGCCATCGGCGTGTACCTCGTCCTGCACCTCCCCGCGTGAGGGGTTAGCCGCGCATCACCAAGAAGATCGCGTGCGCCGTCGCCACCGGGGCGGCGCGATCCGCCTGCCACGACTCCATGCGGACGTTCGTGACGCGGCGGCCCTGGCGCGTGACGATGCCGCGGGCGTGGGTGTCGACCGGCGCGCCCGAGCGCAGGTAGTCGACCGTGAGCGTGATCGTCTTCGGCAAGACGATCGTCTCGGCGCGCCACAAGAGCTCGAAGATCGCCGCGCACTCGAGGAGCGCGCCGAGCGTGCCGCCGTGGAGCGCGGGGAGCGCCGGGTTGCCGACCAGGTGATCGCCATACCGCATCGTCGTGATCAGCTCGCCGTCGCGCTCGCCCACCGTGAGGCCGAGGAACCGCGCGTAGGGGACCACGTCGACGAACGCCTGGTGATCGCCCGCGCGCCGCGCCGCCTCGAGGCGCGCGATCAAGGACGGCGCCGCCGGCGGTTCGCCCGCGCGCGGATCCACCGCGTCCGTCACGGGCGCGCCCCTCCCCCTCCCGGCTTGGTCGAGACCATGAACGTGCCGACCGAGTGCGCGATCGGATCCTCCGGGTCGTCGTGGTAGGCGACCGCGCGCGTGAACGCCACGTTGCGCGTCCGCTTGTAGCAGGTCGCGCGCGCCAGCACGGCGCGGCCCGCCTCGGCCGGCCGCAGGTAGTCGATGCGCAGATCCAGCGTGGCGATCGGGACCAGCTCGGTGAGCACGGCGAACACCGCGCACCCCGAGGTGCCGTCGAGCAGCGCCGTGATCGCGCCGCCGTGGAGCACACCGCTGTCCGGGTTCCCGACGAGCTTGGGATCGTAGGGCAGCCGGAATCGGACCGCCTCGCGCGTCGCCTCGACGATCTCGATGCCCAGCGCGCGGTTGTGCGGGACGTTCGCGCAGAACATCTGCACGAGGCGCAGGCGGAGCCGCTCGCGCTCGGCGTCGTCCGTCATGGCGCCCAGCTAGCCACGGGTTGGGCCCCGCGCACAACCGCCCCGGCCGGTTCGCGGGGGCGGGGCGGCGGGAATGAACCGCCACCGCGGCCGGTTCCCGCATGCTAAAGGAAAATCGCTCATGTCCAAGCTCGCCTCGTGCGCTCCATCTGCGCTGTCCGCGCTGTCCGCGCTGTCTGCGCTGTCCGCGTGCCTCCTCGCCGCCGCGTGTACCAAGCACGAATCCCGCCTCGACAAGGTCCCGCCGCCCACGACGCTCGTCGAGGCGCCCGGCGTCGCCACCGGCGGCGCACCGGGCGACACCTCCGTCGAGGCGCGCCTCGCGCGCGTCGAGCGCCGCCTCGACAAGGTCATCTCGATCCTGTCGCAGGCGCTGCCGCCCGATGGCCCCGATCCGGGCGTGACCTACTCGGTGCCCGTCTCGCCGAGCGATCCCGTCGAGGGGCCCGCCGACGCCAAGGTCACCGTCGTCGAGGTCTTCGAGTTCATGTGCCCGTACTGCTACATGGTGACCCCGAACGTCGAGAAGATGCTCGCGACGTACCCCAAGGACGTGCGCGTCGTGAGCAAGTACATGGTGATCCACGGCCAGCCCGCCGCGCAGGCCGCACAGATCGCGTGCGCGGCCAACAAGCAGGGCAAGTACGCGCCGGTGAAGGCCGCGCTGTGGGAGACCCTGTTCAAGATGGAGAACAACCGCCCGGCGATGAAGACCGAGAACGCGAACCTCGACGCGATGAAGAAGGCCGCGCTCGCCGCTGGCGCCGACGCCGCCCGGCTCGACGCCGACATGGAGGGCTGCAGCTCGTGGCTCGCGGAGAGCACCCAGGGGCTGCGCCCGCTCGGCGTGAACTCGACGCCGTCGTTCTTCGTCAACGGCCGGTTCATCCAGGCCATGGAGTTCGCGCAGTTCGACGCGCTGATCAAAGAAGAGCTCGCGAAGGCCGACAAGGCGATCGCCGACGGCGTGCCGCAGGGCGAGTACTATCAGCGCCAGATCGTGGCCAAGGGCGAGAAGAAGGCCAAGGGCCGGTTCGAGGACTGATCGCGTGGCTCGCGCGGCGCTCCCCACCTGGTACTTCGCGCTCGTGGTCGTGCGCCGCGGGCATCGCTTCCTCCTGACGCAGGAGCGCAAGTACGGCTCGACGTGGTCGATCCCCGGCGGCCGCGTCGAGCCCGGCGAGACGCTCGCGGCCGCCGCCGTCCGCGAGGTCTTCGAGGAGACCGGCGTGCCGATCCGGCTCGACGGCATCCTGCGCGTCGAGCACTCGCCCGCTCTCTCCAGCGGGCACGACACGCGCGTGCGCGTGCTGTTCACCGGGACGCCGCTCGACGACACGCCGCCCAAGACCACCGCCGACGACGAGTCGCTCGGCGCGGCGTACCTGACGCTCGACGAGATCCGCGCGCTGCCCTTGCGCGGGGCCGAGCTCGGCGCGCTGCTCGAGAGCGTCGCCGCCGGCCGCCAGGTGTTCCCGCTCGAGCTGCTCGGCCACGAGCTGTCGGTGTGATCGGCCAGCTCGGCTGGGACGATGCCTGGGAGGCCGCCGCGCGCGCGGCCATCGCGGCCGATTCGGCCGCCGCGCGCGCGGCCGTCGCGGGCGAGTCCAGCGACGCCGCGGCCGATTCCAGCGACGCCGCCGCGCTCCTGCCCGTGCGGATCGCCGCCGAGCACCGCGGCGCGTACCACGCGCTCGACCGCGAGGGCGGCACCGCCTGGGTCGAGCTCCGCGGCCGGACGTTCCACCGCGCCGGTGACAAGCGCGAGCTGCCCACCGTCGGGGACTGGGTCCTCGCCCAGCACTGGCCCCAGGCCGTCCGCGGCGCTGGTGCCGCCGTCGTGCGCGTGCTCTTGCCGCGGCGCAGCTTCCTCGTGCGCCGCGCCGCCGGCATCGCCACGGCCCCCCAGCCGCTCGCCGCGAACGTCGACGTCGGCATCGTGATGACGTCGGCCAACTCGGACCTCTCGCCGCGGCGCCTCGAGCGCTACGTCAGCCTGCTCCGCGATGGCGGGATCGAGCCCGTGATCGCCATCTCCAAGCTCGATCTGGCGCCGGATCCGGCGCCGCTGCTCGAAGCCGCGCGCGCCGTGGCCGGCCGCGTCGTCGGCGTCTCGATCCAGGGCGGCGCCGGGCTCGCCGGGCTCGCCGAGCTGCGCGCGCTCGGGGGCCCCGGCAAGACGGCCGTCCTGCTCGGCAGCTCCGGCGTCGGCAAGTCGTCGCTGCTCAACGCGCTCGTCGGGACCTCGCAGGAGACCCGCGAGATCCGCGCCGACGAGCGCGGCCGCCACACCACGACGCGGCGCGAGCTGTTCCTCGCCCCCGACGGCGGCATGTGGATCGACACGCCCGGCATGCGCGAGCTCGCGCAGTGGATCGACAGCGGCGGCGGCAGCGGCAGCGGCGGCGGCAGCGGCAGCGGCGGCGGCGGCGGCGGCAGCGGCGGCGATGCCGATGACGAGGCCGCCTTCGACGACATCGCTGCTCTCTCCGCCAGCTGCCGCTTCCGCGACTGCCGCCACCAGGGCGAGCCCGGCTGCGCCGTCCAGGGCGCCATCCCCGCCGACCGGCTCGCCGGCTTCCACAAGCTCGCCGACGAGCGCCGCGCCAGCAGCGCCAAGCAGGAGGCCGCCCGCCGCCTCGCCGAGACGCGGCGGGCGAAGGGCCGAAAGCCGCGGCTCAAGCCAGACGACCAAGGCTAGGCATCGGCCGAGGCCGGCCGACATCGCAGTGATCAGGATGTACGTCCACGCCCCGAAGGTATGGACCGTAATCGCGGTCGCCCCGGGGAGCATGCCAAGGACGCCGCACAGCGTGACTGCGAGGCCGCGTACGCGCGTGTTCATCGCGGCCCCCTTGTGGCCCGCATCGCCACGAATGCGAGGATCAGGCCGAACGCGGCGAGGGTTCGGGCGTCTGAGCGGCTCAGCACCATAACGATCGCGTCGGCCACGCGTGCATCGCTCTGCTTGCTGTGCGCGAGTTGAGCCATCAGCTCGCGCTCGTGTGCGGTCCGCGTCCGCTCTTTGCGCGTCTTCATTCCGCACGCTCCTCGTCGCGGAGCGCAACGCAGGCCCGCCGTGCGGCGCGACTCCATCGCCCGCGGCCGCACTCAATGTGGATCGTTCTCGACGGAGATGTTCAGAATTTTGGTCCATCGCGGACCGATCTCGCAGAACCCGCTTCTCTTGTCAGAGCGGACGGCCCTCGAACCTCACGTCCTTCGTCGGACGGATACGCAACGCAGGCCCTCCGTGCGGCGCGACTCCACCGCCCGCGGCCCCACTCAATGGGGAATCGTTCTCAACGGAGATGTTCAGAATTTTGGTCCATCGCGAACCGATCTCGCAGAACCCGCTTCTCTTGTCAGAGCGGACGGCCCTCGAACCTCATGTCCTTCGCCGGACGGATACGAGCCGCTCGCAAGCGCGAGTTGCGACACGGGGGCGTGGCGCGGGCGTCGAGCGCGAACGGGGATGGCTAGCGCGACGCTCGATGATGAAACCGTCCTTGGCCCAGTAACGTTCGGCCCTGGACGGGGAACTATCCATCGATGAGTATCATCACCGTCGCCGCTTGCTGAGGAAACCGCGCTTTTTGTGTAAGGGCAAAAGTTTTCCAATGTTCAGCACGGATCGGTCCAACTGCGGCCGGTCGCTGTCTTAGATGTTGGGCCATTGCGATAAGTGCATCACGAATTACCAAATCTGGCACTTGGACCATCTCACCAAATGACGAAACAAGAACATCCATGGCGGCAACCGAATCAGTTAGCAGATGAAAGACCTGACCAGAGTCATACATTTCCGGTGCTACTGTCGAAGTGGGATCGGATGCGTACTCGGTTACGAGCGCCTTCATTGCTCGTTGCCGAACACCTGTATAGGATCGCATGATTTGGATCGATTGGCTTCTGTCCCTGAATGACGCTTGTCTATTGAGTGCCACCAGCTCTAAAGCCTCAATGACCTCGGCAGAGGCAGGGACTCTGCGCATAAGTGCACTCTCTATGGTGTTCATCATCGCTGTCCGTTCTGATGCAATGGCTGATGAGAGCCCTGCGAGTATTGCATCAATTCTGAACTGCGATGCGCTTCCTGAAGCGGCTGCTGAATTTGGTGGTATAGCCCCCTTCGCGAGTTCCGCCTCTCGGAGGGATGAGTTTCTCTGATGGCGAGCCTGAGCTTCAAATGCGTCACGCTGCTGTTTCAACGCTTCTTGCTGCTGCTCGATCGCTTGTTGTTGTAGAGCGAGCTGCGCAACTTGTGTATCCGCTTTATCATCTAACTTGGTGAGCGGAGGTACTGGCCAGCGCGTTCGAAGCACTGCAAAGAGAAATCTGGCTGCCGCTTCCGCGGCATATGGCTTCCAAGCGTCTCGTTCGGCTGTGCCAACCCTCGTCCCAGGCATGTCCGAGATTGCTCGAATCATCGCGAAACCGACTTGCCGCCCCATTGCCTGCGCGGCCTCGATCGCAATAGCGGCACCAGCTCCTTCCATCTCGACAGCAAGAAGCTTCGGCCACGCCCGAAGAACGGCTGCGAAGAATGAGTCATCGACATCATCTACAACCTTATTCCCCGACGCGACGTCACCAAGTCGAGCCCCAACACGCTGTTTTGCCCGTGGTGGAACAGCCTTTATGCCGATCCACCAGTTACTTCCTGCAGCGATGAATGCGCTCGCTGCATTCATGATACCCTGATCAGCTCGATGACTAAAGTTGGGCCTCGGTTGAAAGCCACCACTGACCTTGCCGTATTCATAGCCGTAAATCGACTTGGAGATAACAACGTCTCCATGCTCTTGGCCATCTGCTGCCAAACCGCCGGCGATACCGACAAGCACAACATATCGCGGATTAAATCGTTCAATTGTAGCTCGAGTGACAATAGCGCCAACTTGGTTTGTAGGCTCACCAGCCAGTGCGACCACTACAGTATAATTAAGATTACCAGCGCCAACCGTCCCCATTTCCCATGAGTAAATATTCGGGGAGGCAGCAGAACCACGCACGTGCTGATGTATATCGAGGCATGCAACCACTGCCTGATACTCCTCAGGCAAGACGGTTATTACCGCCAAGTCAACTCGAGCGCACTGGTCGATGACAGGCGATTGAGAGGCAACTGGCAGAGGCGTAGATCTGTTGGATTCCGAACTTTGTGGGATAGAGTGCCGAAATGCAGGCTCGCTCGACTGCGAAGCTGGCGGCAAGACCGCTAACTCTCGGCCAACAACTAAAACACGATGACAGTTTCCGCTTTGTTCTTCTCGAAACTCGAAAAGCGAGGTATTCTGAAGGGTCTTGATGTGCATCTCATTGTAGTCAACACGCCAACTCTTCACTCCGTATACACTATCAAGCCACCGATGAATGACCTCCACCTGGAGTTCAGACGAAGGCAGTATGCTGTCGTAAGGACGCAGCTTTTCAAAGAGCTTACGCCAACTCTCCGGCAGTTCAGCGGCAGCCTTCAGAGCTGCGTTGAGCATGATGACACCTGCTGCCCCGGCTCCGATAACCAGCACAACCCATTGCAGCCCGCCAGTAACTGTCGACAATCCGAAATGATTTTCTTGCTCCGCCGTAAAACCGAGATCACGAACTGCGTTTGCAAGCTCGCGCATCTCCGCTGGCATCTCTCGCATATCGAGGAGAGACTTCGGTTTAAAATATACACGCGCGACGAAATCGCGATCGCCGAGGTGTGACCAAGGTCGTTCGTCCAACTCGAAGAGCCTAAGGATGTGCTTTATGTCTGCATCGGTGATCACGGAGACCCCACGGAGAGAGCGTACGAGGGGAGCCTATCGAATGTAGATCCCTGGTATGACATTTAGCCAAACCCAACAAGTATAAATCCTTAGGTCCATCAGCGGCGGGAGCTGGCCCGGGCGGCTCCTGGGCAGGCGAGTTCGCACAGTTCGCGGCGTTTGCTCGCCGCGGCTGCTCCCGCCGCAGTCGTGCGCCGAGCCCATCGCTCGTGGTTGTCTTGAACCGCGGACCACGCGCGATCTGGAATCTGGCCGTAGCCCCGAGGCGTCGTGCTCGTTCGGGCCGCACGCCGAGAGCGTCTGTCGCCCATCGCATCGGCGGATCGTAGCTGGATCGCGGCGCGTCGGCGGCGATTGCTTCCAGACGTGCAACCAGCGACAGGCGTTTCTTGCCCTGCTTCGAATCATTCGGCGGAAATCGAACGAGGGCTCCTCGGACGATCCTCGCCTGGCTGACATCGGTCTGTGCCTTCACGACCGCTTCGAAGCGTCCACGCGTCGTGCCCTCGATCAGGTTGGGATCGATGTCGAGATCGCAATAGCGGGGGTAGTAGCTCAGGCCCCCGAGGTACTCGCCCTCGACCCCGATGTACTCGTGGACGATAAGAGCGAGTTCGTGGTTGCTCATGGGCATGACGGCCGATCGCGAGCATAGCGCAACGCCGGCGAGCGGAAGCAAGCGAGGCTCGGCCTCGCGTCCACTTCTTCGGCCAATGGGAGCGGTGGTTGCTGAGCTGGGTCCGCGCGGCCCCGGCGACGGGCCGTGCGGAGCGGTGGCGACGCGCACGGCCGCCGGAGTCGCAGCTTCGTGGTCGTGTCTCGCCGCAGCTCGGCGCCGCTCAAGCTCAAGCGGTTGGTGAGGCTGCCCGCCGGTTCGCGACGGCCGATGTCGGCCTGTCCCCGCGCTACGCATGCGGGGCGGGCTAACGGCTGCAGACGCTTCCGAAGTCTAATAAGTCGATCTTCGAGGGCGGCCTGGGGACCTTGGCGAGCAGACTCGCCAAGGTCCCCAGGCGGCGTAGCCTAACCTTTACCTGCCGTGTTGGGTGTATTCTCGGACCGTGCTCGTCAGCAAGGCGGCCCGCACGGCACTCGACGTGCTGGATCAGGAATGGCAAGGGCGCCGCCGCCTTGTGAAGCTGCGCCAGAATGCGGCTGACGCGATTGACAAGCTGTTCAAGGGAACCCAAGTGCCCGCAGGCGTCATCGATGACGTTCTCGTTGATCTCTGCAAACGATACCCGCCGCTTTCTAGGCAGGAGCGGAGAGTATCTGATCATGTAATGGCCTCCTCCTACCTGCGCCACATCTACATGAGGACGAGCCAGGCAACAAGGTGTTTTAATAAAATCGATGTTCTCGACTGGATATCACTAATCAGCATTGCTGTCCGTGCGTGCATCGCGAATGCTTGGAACGAAGCGCCGCGGATCCCTCTGGCTATCTGCGGCACATTCCTTGCTGCGGCTGCTTCGGTTTCGTCACCCGGCGATCGATGGCATGGTCTGTTCGCTCAGCTGAATGAACTTAGACGGGAAGAAGCATTGCGAGATATCGATTATGCACTGGCGTGGGCCGGATATGTGCCGGCCAGTAATGATATAGAAGATGGTCCAGCGACGGATGAGCTCCTTGCCAAGAATATTGGGGGCCGTCGCCAAACCGCTTCTCGCGAGACGTTCAACCGTAGACGGCAATCTGGACTGAGGACACTCGGTCTTAGCCTCTCGGTGTGGCGTGCCGCCTTGCAACAGGAGAGACAGCCTCTATCCAAGGAGGACTCTCATGAATAAGTGTTTGAAGGCAATCATCGAGCTGTCCACCACCCTTAGCCGCGCAGCCGATCAAGAGCGCCCACCTTCCGAGAGTGATGCGCGGAGACTTGCTAAGCAACTCGCGGATGAACACAAGCTCTTCGAGCCAGATCGTCAGATACTCTTCGTGGCGGCCGCGGAACTTACCGCACCGCTTGTCGAAAGCGACGAATCGAGACTCTCAGGTATCAAGCGAAAAGGGAGCTCGTCTTGGCAGCAGGGCTCAGATCCCGATATCGAGAAGCTTCCCCAGGATCCCGATTCTCAGAAACGACGCGAGGCGAAACACCTGGCGATCTCGACCATCCTACACGTACCACCCGAACGGGCACTCCTCACCGAGAACTTCGAGCACCTGCGCACATTGGTACTCGAGGAGATGGTAAGCAGCCAGCGCGTCACATCAGATTCAGATGATGAGCGTGAAGCCCGTTGCATCGCGCTCGTTGAGCTTGTGGTCGCTGCGCCACAGGCCAGCAAGCACCAGGAGTTCGCGTTTTCCGAGTTGCTCCCCCTGATCTTGCCGATCATCGACCACCATTCCCGACGCCCCTACCTGCCGAAGGACGAGTCGGATTGGGCCGCGATTGAAACGCTCAGCAGGGTGCGCAACAAAAATTTCCAAAGCCTCCGGCAGTTCCTCGAGACCCGTAGAACCCATCCGTCGCAACGCCTCACCAACTGGCTTCGCAGGATGTGTGGCTGGGCGATCTCGAAACGGCTCGGCACGCTCCTGAAGACGGGCTTGCTTGCCGGCGACGAGAACGCGGTCATGGCGGTCGAGGAGGAGGACTCGACGACGGGGATCCTCAACAGGTTAATCAATGCCGAAACAGACGCGGTTCACAACCTGTACGCCCAGGTCGAGCTCGGCCTGAGCGAGCTACAGCGACGGTCGCTCACGATCTACCTCGCGATGCGCGAAGGCACGTTGCCGGACGAGTTCCCCAAGCATGAACGCAAGCGCTATAAGTCGCTCGCCAGGAAACTTGGAGCCCGCGAGCGGACGAATGCTGCGTACGCCCAGATCTCCGCCACACTCAGCCTGCCGAATGCCCGCAATGCGGAGCGCCTCGTCATGAGCGCGAAGCAGCGGCTCAGGACCGCACTTGAGCTGCTCGCAAAACAAGAGGCCGCGATCAGCCAGGGCGAGCGCGCGCACGAAGGTCGGCTCGAGAGAGTTCCGGGCGACCGACGAGGTGAACGAACGTCTCGCCCAAAAAAGGGAAAATCATAGGCAGTGCTTCGAATGAACATTGCTCATCGTCGGGTTGTCTGCCGAACGCGAGCCTGCCGTCGCTTTCCTGATCTCCGTCGTCGGCGATGCGGTGTCGAGGTTCCGCCACATATGCTGATTAAGAGGGTGGCGAGGAGCAGGAGACAGCGGCGCCATAGCGCATCGAAAACCATAAATAGCGTCTGCATGATCCGCGTATCGCATGCCTCGCCTTAAGCCCGCGTCCGCCCCTAGTGATCACGTTGCGATGCGATCACACACGCCTGTGATCACAGTCGGGCGCACCTCATGGGGCCTCGCCGGGTCGCTTCGGTGCACCTTGTCCACGAGCAGTCAGCAAATTTCGGCCTCTTATGAGGCCGTTGCCTCACCGGCGGTTGTCCCCGGAGGACGAGCGGGGCTGCTGGTCCGACGGGCGCAGCGTGTCGCCACCAACCGAGCGGCTGCCTGGCCCGCCCGCGCCTCGGCTATGGCGCGCCGGGCGGGCGCTACGGGCGGGGGCGGGCGCGCGCCGAGGCGGAGCATCAGGTCGCGCGTGTTCATGCAGGTGCCGAGCACGTCGCGTCCGCGGCGGCTCGCTCGCCGTCCGCGGCGGCTCGCCGGCCAGCCGCGCCTGCTTGTCCTCGCGCAAGGCGTCTACTCGAGGCGCGGCGGCGGGCCGGCGTGCGAAGGGCCGACGACTTGTACCCGCACGGCACCCCGGTCGAGATCGGCCAACGCAAGGAGCCTGCCAGCCAACCACGATCGAAGGTCGGCGGAGGGGCAGTGGTGGTTGTATCAGGCTCCGAGTGTGGCCCGCGCTCGTAGCTATAGGAGTGCGCGAAGCGACCTCCGCCAACTTGATTTCGCCGAGAGTCGCGCGCGACAGGACCGCCAGCTTGATTTCGCCGAGTGTCGACTGCCTTGTTAGAGTCCGCCATGGCTCGCGCACCCGACATGATCCGTGGCCGGTTCATGTTCGCTGGCGAGGCCGCACAGGAGCTGGCCCGCCGGGTGGGCCTCGGCGCCGGTGAGTCGCTCGTGCTGCCGTTGCCGCCACACGTCGACGTGAACGGTAAGAGCCCGACGGCCGGCCAGCTCGTGCCCACCGAGCCGGGATCGATCGTGATCGCGCGGGGTGAGCTCGTGGTCGAGGGGCTGTGGGCCGACACCGCCACGAGCAGCTTCGCCGGCCCCGCGTTCACGCTCGTCTCGCCCGATCTCGATGCCCCAGAGCTTTGGATCCGGATGGGCGATCGCGACTACCCCGCGGGCGACGAGATCCACATCGGCCGCGCGAGCACGGTCGCCATCGCGCACCCCGACGTGTCGCGCCGCCACGCGCGCATCATGCGCGAGGGCGCCGGCCACGTCCTCGTCCACCTCGGCGAGCACGCGACGCTCGTGAACGGCGTGCCGGTCGACGACCGATGCAGCATCGGCGCTGGCGATCGCATCGAGATCGGCCCCGCGACGCTGCGCCTCGAGACCGCCCCGGTGGCGGGCGCCTGGCGCCGGCTCGCCGAGCGCTGCGCGAGCGGGCCGATCGTCTGCGACCTCCCCGCGCTCGGGCTGCGCGTATCGCTCGAGCTCCTCGCCTACGCCCAGCGCCTGGCGCGGCTGGCGATCGACGACACCGTACCCGGCGCGGCGCGCAGAGCGCTCGTTCGCCCCCGGAGCGAGTGACGATAGGCGGCGCTCGGCGCTACCGGCGATCGAGGTACTCGAGGTCCTCCGCGATCGTCGGCTCGCCCGGCGAGAGCAGCGCGGAGAGCTCGCGCGACATCCGCGCGAACTTGTCGCCCAGGACCGCCTTCGCGCGGGCCTCGAGATCCGCGTCGCCGAGCAGGCGGGCGAGGCGCAGGTCGTCGAGGCCGGGGCGCGACCGGTCGTTCTTCATGTACCCGGCGAGCTCGCCCCACTGCTTCGAGGCCCGGATCGACGCGGCGAGCGGCGAGCTCTCGGCGGTGAGCTTCGCCAGCGCGGACGCCGCCGAGCGCTCGCGGCGGAGCTTGGTCCACGCCGCCGCGTCGGCCTCGAGGCCCGCCTCGTCGATCAGGCTGGACGTGATGTAGCCCGTCAGGTCGAGCGCCGGCCACAGCCGCATCGCCTCCAGCGACTCCTCGCGCGCACGGGCGAGCATCGCGCGGTCCGCCTTCAGCAGCGCGACTGAGATCCGCACCGAGGCATCGAGCGCCAGCGCCACGGCACGCGACTTGCCGGCCGAGCGCCGCGCGAGGTTCTCGGTCAGGCGCCCGAGCTCGGACGTGAACGACTCGAGCTGCTTTCCATCCGACTCGCCGCTTTGGTACTTCTTGCGGGCGGCGACCGCCTCGCTGGTGTCGAGCTGCTTCGCGCGACGCGCACGCTCGAGGACGGCGCGGGCGGCGGCCTCGTCGCGGCGGAGCTCCGCGGCGGCGAAGCCCTCCCGGTACGGGGCCGTGTTGCTCGGCGCGAGCACCTCGTACTGGAGCAGGAGCTCGGCGGCGCGCTGGGCGCTGCGATCGGCAGCGAGCTCGGCCAGGATCGCCTCGCGCTCGGGGCCCTCGACCATCAGGCCCAGGATCCGCTCGGCGTCGCCGCCGTCGATCGGGACCGCACGGATGTCGAGCCGCTTGCCGAGCACGCGCACCTTGCTGTTCGAGTCGAGCCGCCCGAAGAGGTTCCCGACGATGATCGGGTTCTCCTGCTCGGCGCGGTACGCCTTCTCGAGCGCCTGCTCGGCATCCACGAGCGCAGTGACGTCGCTCGTGCAGTGGTACCGAAGGACGTGCGCGACCGCGGCGTTGTTGTAGCTCAGGTGCGCGCTGTCGAGGTGCATCCGGGCCACCTCCGCGAACTTGGAGCCGCACTCGGCCCGCTTGCCCTGCCGCAGCAGCCGCCGGCCCTCGAGATCGAGCAGCGCCGCGCGGACGTGCGGCTCGGACGTGTTCGCCTTGCGATACCAGCCCTCCGCCGCATCGTCGTCGATGCCGGTCTCGAGCAGGCCGAGGAACCCCGCCGCGTGCTGGGCGACGCGAGGCTCGCCCTGCTTGTTGTAGACGGACGTCGCGACCTCCCGGGCGCGCTCGACGCTCCCGAGATCGCGGTAGAGCGAGGCCACCCGGAGGCTGAGATGCGGCTCGTTCTTCGCGAGCACCGCGGCGAACGCCGCCTCGGACTCCTTGCTCTTGCCGAGCCGCGCGTAGATCTCGCCGAGGCCGAGCTGGAACTCCGGCTGGCCCTCCGCCTCGGTGCGGATCGCGAGGAACGCGCGCTCCGCCTCGAGGAGCATCGCGTCGCGCGCGGCCCCGGCCAGGCCCTGGGCGCGGCGCAGCTTGACCATGCCAGCCACGATCGAGATCTGGACGACGTCGGCGACGGCGAGGAGCGCCTCCTCGGCCCGCTTGACCGCCGGATCCTCCGCGATCTGTTTGTTGCCCCACTCGCGCACGAGCGCGTTGCGCGCCTCCTCGCCGGACTCGGCCTGGAGCTCCCGCTCGAGGTGGGGCGGGATGTTCCCGGTCCGGAGATCGCGCTGGACCTGCTCGACCGCGCGCGTGCGCGCCTGCTGGAGCGCGCCGCTCGCCGCGACGAACCGATCGAGCCGCCCGGAGAGGAGCCCGGTCAGGAGCGCGTCCGCCAGGTCGAGCTTGCCGAGCCGGCTCGAGAGCTGCGCGAGGAGCAGCCGGCCCTCGCGCACGATCAGGCCGTGCGGGCCGAGCTTGTCGAGCCGGGCGGCCGCGGCCTCGAGCTTGCCGGCGTCGATCTCGGCGCCCGCGAGCCGGAGCTGGACGTACTGGTCCCAAGGCCGCTTCGCCGCCATCGCCTCGAGCTGCGCCGGTGTGGCGCCCTCGGCCTCGGCCTCCGTGCGCCCGGCGAGCGCCTCCGCGCGCCTCGTGGTCGCGGCCTGGCGGAGCGGATCGCCCGCCGGCATCGCCCCGAGCCACCTGTCGAGCGCGCCGCCGGCCTCGACGAGCGTCGACGGTGACTCGACGAGGCGGGCCACGATGGGCCTGGCGCGCGCCATCGCGTCGGTGGACGGCTGCTCCATCAGCACCTCGAGCGCGTCGATCGGCTGCTCGGCCGCCTTCGCGTCGGCCACGACGAGCCGCGTCGCCGCGACCTGCGTCAGGAGCTGCCCCGAGCGCTTGGCGTCGGCGACGTCGGCGCCGAGCTTCAAGAGCGCGAGCCGCGCCTCCGCGGTCTCGGCGCCCCCGCCGAGCTCCTTCGCCCAGCCCTCGATCGCGTCCACGACCGCGTCGCGCGCGGCGCCGGCCTGGACCTCGCGCGGCATCAGCTTGTAGCGCTGGACCAGCCGATTCGCGTGATCGACGTGCTCGCGCTGGAACGGCTTCGGCGCCATCCCGGCGGTGAGCCGGATGATCTCGGCGCCGGCGCGGCGGGCGCGGTCGTGCCCCGCCAGCCCGAGATCTGGCCCGGCGAGCAGCGCGTCGAGCTCGCGGATGCTGGCCTCGGGCGCGCGCGAAGACACGGCCGCGATCGCGCGATCGAACCGCTTGCGCGCGAGCCGCTCGGGATCGGTAACGTAGCTCCTGATCGCGATCACCGCGATCACCGCGGCGATCCCGCCGATGAGGACGTAGCGCATCGCGCGCGCGAACGTCGACAGCTGCTCGCGCGCGAGCACGATCCAGCCCTCGCCGTCGGTCGCCACGCGGTACGCGGCGATCGGGAACAGCGGGATGAACAGCCCGGTGATGCACTGGGTGGTCGCGTAGGTGCCGTCGGGCCACTCGTCACGGCGGCCGGCGAACCCGAGGCCGAAGCCGTTGTAGCTCCACAGCGACGGCAGATCGCCGTTCAGCGGCCGCGGCGCCACGAGCTCGACGGCGGCGGACTTCGCGATCGGGTCCTTCGCGCCGTTCTCGCCCCGGGCGAGCTGCTTCCACAGCTTCCGCGCCTTGCGCTCCTTGCCGTGCGCGAACAGGTTCCGCCCGTGGACCAGCGCGCGGAACCGCTCCGGCTGCTCGCGGGCGGTCGCGAGCTCGGCCCGCTGATCGTCGTCGCGCGCATACTGCGTCGCCTCCTCGAGCCAGCCGCGCGCGGTCTCCAGATCGCCCGCGGCGATCGCGATCGCGGCGCAGCGCCCGTGGAGCATCGCGATCGCCTCGTCGGCCTCCTGCGAACGCTCGGCACCGGCGGCGAGCTCGCCGACCCGCGCGAGCCGGGGCCGGACCTCGTCGACCTGCGCCTGCGTGACCGCGCCCGCGGCCGGCTCGATCGCGAAGGCGGCCTCCGCTGCCGCCCGGATCGCCGCCGTCAGGGCGTCATCGGCTGCCGCCTCGTCCGTTCCCTCGTCACCCGCTGCTCCAGCTTCCGCTTCCTCGTCCGTCGCCATGGCCATCGCGTATCACGTTCCGCGTGATCGCATCGCCAGAATCGCCACGATCTCCGCCAAGCGCCTCGCCCGCCGCCAGCTCCCCATCGTGGGCGGCGGCGGCGGCCGCGGCGGCCACGGATGGCCGCGGATCGCTCGCGCGCACCCGCCCGCGAGCCTGCGCGCGCTCGGGTCCAGCGCGACACCCGTGGAGCGCACGTGATACGACGACTGCGTGCCGACCCGCGGTACCCAGCGATCGCCCACGAGCCTGCGCCTCCTCGTGTTCCTGGCGCGCAAGAGCCTGTTCTCGAGCCGGGTCACGCTGGTGCTCCTCGTGCTGTCGATCGCCGCGAGCGCGGGCTTCCAGATCGCGAACACGGCGAACCTGACCGCCTTCCAGGCCGAGCTGCTCGAGGAGAACCTGACGCGCGGGCCCGGCGATATTCGCGTCGAGCCGCGCGATGAGGCGCGGTTCTCGGACGGCGACGCGCTCGCCGCGCAGATCCGCGCGGTCCCCGGCGTGCGCGACGCGCAGCCGATCCTCATGTACCCGGGCGCCGTAGGCAAAGGTGGCAAGCGGTTCCTCGGCGCACCCATCTACGGGCTCTCGCAGATGCAGCTGCCGCCGTTTCACCTGCTCGAGGGGGCGTGGATCGCGCCCGGCGATCGCGAGGGGATCCTGCTCGGCACGCAGTACCAGAGGCGCCTCGCGGTCGGCGTCGGCGATCGGGTCGAGCTGCGCGTGATCTACGGCGCCGCGGGGACCGCGATCGACGACGACAACGTCGGCCGCTACACGATGACCGTGCGCGGCATCGTCGCGGGCTCGGCGGGCGCCTACCGGTTCGCGTTCGTCGATCGCGCGTTTCTGGCGAAGGAGGCCGGCGAGCCGCACGCCGCGTCGTCGATTCTCGTGCACCTGCACGATCACGAGGCGGCGCGCGGCATCGCGGCGCGGCTCGCCGCGGAGCTGCCCGGGGTCGACGCCACCGCCTGGCGGGACGACGATCCGTACCTGCCGAACTACCTGGCAGCGAACGAGACGATCAGCGGCGTCTCGTACGCCATGGTGATCGCCGCGGTGTCCGTCCCGCTGTGGGCGCTGCTCTACATCCACGTCCTCAAGCGGCGGCGCGAGATCGGCATCCTCGTCGCGCTGGGGTTCCGCCGCGGCGAGGTCTTCGCGATCTACCTGCTCCAGGCGGTGGTGGTCGCGGTGATCGGCTGCGCGTTCGGCGCAGCGCTCGGGCTCGTGCTGATCCGCTACTTCCAGGCCAACCCGCTGTTTCAGTGGGAGACGTTGATCGTGCGCCCGCTCATCGCGGCCGGTGTGTTCCTCGGACCTGCGCTGGTGCTCACCGCGACGGCGCTGGTCGCGGGCAGCTATCCCGCGTGGTGGGCGGCGCGCACAGATCCGGCCGCGGCGCTGCGGAGGCTCGAGTGAGCCTGCTCGTCGTCGACGGCGTGCGCCGCCGGTTCGGCGACCGCGAGGTGGTCGCCGGCATCTCGCTCGCGATCGAGCCCGGCGAGACGGTCGCGCTGATGGGGCCGAGCGGCTGCGGCAAGACGACGCTGCTCCAGATGATCGGCCTGCTCGATCGCCCCGACGGCGGCCGCATCGAGCTCGCCGGGGTCGAGCCGTGGCGCGCGAGCGCGGCGGCGCGCGCCGAGCTCCGGCTCTCCTCGCTCGGGTTCGTGTTCCAGCACTCGAACCTGCTCGATCACCTGAGCGCGAAAGAGAACGTCGCGCTGCCCGCCTGGCGCGCCGGCATGGCGCGCCGCGCGGCGCTCGCGCGCGCCGACGAGCTGCTCACGCCGCTCGGCGTCGGGCCGCGGGCGAAGGCAAAGGCGGGCGAGCTGTCGATCGGGGAGGCCCAGCGGGTGGCGGTCGCGCGCGCGCTCGTCAACCGCCCGCGGCTCGTGCTCGCCGACGAGCCGACCGGCAGCCTCGACGCCGCATCGGCCCAGGGCGTGCTCGCGGCGCTCCTGGGGAGCCCCGGCGTCGCGGTGCTCGTCGTGACCCACGATCCCGAGGTTGCCGCTCGTGCCGCTCGCACGCTGCGGATGCGCGATGGCATGCTCGCGTCTGGCGCGCCATGACCGACACCCTGCTCCGAACCACGACGTCGCTGTGCGGGACGTGCAAGCGCGCCACGCCGGCGGAGCTCTGGCGCACCGGCGACCGCATCGTGATGCGCAAGGTGTGCGACGTGCACGGGCCGAGCGAGGTGATCGTGTCGCCGAACGCGGCGTGGTACGAGCGCGTCGTCGGCTACGCGCCGGTGGTCACGCCACCGCAGGCGACCCGGCCGGTGTCGCAGGGCTGCCCGTTCGACTGTGGACCGTGCACCGCGCACGAGCAGCAGGCGCAGCTGCCGATCGTGCCGATCACGAGCGCGTGCAACCTCGACTGCCCGATCTGCTACACGCACAACAAGAACGACGGCGCGTTCCACATGACCGAGGCGCAGCTGACCGCGATCCTCGGCCACCTGCGGCTCGCGGATCCCGAGCGGCGGATCATCAACATCACCGGCGGCGAGCCGACCCAGCACCCGCAGTTCGAGCGCCTCATCGAGCGCTGCGCCGAGGAGGGCATCCACCGGATCACCGTCTCGACGCACGGCCTCCGGTTCCTCAAGGACGAGCGCCTCCTGGAGCGGCTGGCGCGGCTCGGCGCGCGGATCGTGCTGTCGTTCGACTCGTTCAAGCCAGAGACGAACGAGCACATGCTGGGCGGCAAGCTCCTCGACGCCAAGCTGCGCGTGCTCGAGCTGCTCGAGAAGTACGAGGTCGAGACCACGCTCCTGCCCGTGCTCGCGCGCGGCGTGAACGACGACGAGGTCGGCGCGTTCGTCGAGCTCGCGCTCGCCAAGGACTTCATCCGCTCCGTCGAGCTGCACACGATGACGTTCACCGGCCACAACGGCCAGTCCTTCGACCGCCGCGGCCGCTACACGACCTACGAGGTCCTCGCCGACCTCGAGGCGCAGACCGGAGGCGTGCTGCGGATCGACGACTTCGTGCCGTCGCCGGCCGCGCACCCGCTGTGCTACCTCGTCACGTACGTGCTGCGACTCGACGACGGCCGCTGGCTGCCGTTCCCGCGGTTCATGCCCGGCTCCGACCTGCGCGAGCTGCTCGCCGGCATGCTCTACCTCGAGCCGACGCTCGAGATGGAGCACAAGCTCGGCGACGTGATCAACCGCCTGTGGGCCGGCGACATCGCGTGCGACGACAGCGAGCTCGTGCTCGCGCGGCTGCGCGCGCTCACCGAGTCGGTGTTCGAGCGCGACCTCGCGGCGCGCGAGCGCCTGCGCCGCGCGGAGGCGAGCGCGAAGGCGATCTACATCCACGCGCACATGGACGAGGAGACGTTCGACACCGATCGCATCCGCCAGTGCTGCGTCGGGATCCGCGAGCCCGACGGCACGAACATCCCGTCGTGCGCGTACAACACCCTGTACCGCGATCGCGACGAGCGGTTCGCGGCCAAACCGGCCGCGCCGCTCGTCACGCTGGGCCGTGGCCGACGCTAGCGCCCCCGCCAGCGCGGCCGCGCCCCGGCCGAAGCACTCCTGGCTGTGGCTCGTCACGCTGCTCGCGATCGGCATCGCCGGGCTCTACCTCGCAGCACCCGACGGCGCGATCCTCGGCGCGGCGCTGGCCCGCCTCCGCGATGCGCCAGCCGCCGCGCTCGCGATCGTGATCGGCGGCGCGCTCGGCCTGGTCGCGACCGAGGCGCTGCGCATCGGCGTGATCGCGAGGCTCGCCGGGGCGCGGACCTCTGCGCGCGATGCGTGGGATGCCGCGGTCGCCAACCACGTGATGACGGCGGTGACGCCGCAGGTCGGGCTCGGCGAACCGACGGTGGCCTACACGCTCGCGCGGCGCGGTGTGCCGTGGGACGCCGCGGTCTGCGTCCCGTTCGTGAAGTTCACGACGAGCCTGGCGCTCGTGTTCGCGCTCGGCGCGGGGCTCGTCGCGCTCGGCCACGGCCCGACGGCGGCGGCGGCGTGGATGACGGGCACGGCGATCGCGTGGTTCGGCGCGATCGCGCTGGTCTCGCTCGCGGTCGTCGCGGTGTGCGGAAGCCCGCGGCTCGCCGCGCGGTGGATCCGCAGCCTCGACGGCTGGGCACGGCGGCGCCGGCTGCTCGCAGGCGCGCGCTGGCAAACGCGCATCGCGCGCACGAGCGACGTCGCGGTGCGCACGGTCGATCGCCTCGCGGTGATGCGC
>Ga0247790_10000131_pt1 | contig 39040 bp, 32 predicted proteins | sample UWRJS171409R4_FD_179913 | JGI IMG/M metagenome (GOLD analysis project Ga0247790, IMG submission 179913) | Soil microbial communities from Arlington Agricultural Research Station in Wisconsin, United States - UWRJ-S171-409R-4 | ecosystem: Environmental > Terrestrial > Soil > Agricultural land...
CAAAGCGGCGCCACCAGCTCTACACCGCCTGCCTGCGCAACCTGGTGATCCACCGCGCGACCCAGCGCGAGCGCGACGGCGTGCTGATCGATCCCGATCAGCAGTGGCGTCCGAACGACGGCGAGGAGCGTCTGCGCGTGGTCGCGGAGCTGGCGTACCGGATGCAAGCCGCGGGATATGGGCGGACACGGCGCGCGCCGATCCCTTATGCCTGGAATGACGCCGTTGACTTGCTCGAGCACGACTGGACACCGGATCAGCGCGATCGGTTCTTGCGCTGGCTGGTGGCGAGCACGGGCGTCCTGCTCGATCGGACCGACGGCTCCGTTCAGTTCGCCCACCTGAGCTTCCAGGAGCACCTCGCCGCGTATCACCTGTTCATCACCCGCGAGAGCGACGAGTGTGAAGCCGCGGTGCAGGCTCACATGGATGACATGAGCTGGTGGGAGACGCTGCGTCTTTGGGCGGCGCTGATCGGCGACCATGGGCCCGACGAGCTCGGCCCGGTATTCGATGTACTTCGAGCAGGCGCTCATGCCTACTGGCTCGCCGGGGAAATGTTCGCGGATGGTACCGGCCGGGCGGCCGACTTCGATGCCTGGGTCACCGAGCTCCCGGCCCGCCTCTCCGACCCGTTCACTTATGGCGAGGACTGTGCGTCGGCGTGGGCGGCATGCAAGCAAGCGCACCGCCGCGCCAGCATCGCCGCGACCCTGGCGTCCGCGCGCGGAGACCTCCACTGGCTCGACGGATTCTGGCATGCGCGCTGGTGTGACATCGCCAGGCTCGAGGTCGATCTGGCCCCCGCGCTACTCGCGCTAGGGGCACCGACCGACAGCGCCGTCGCGGTGGCGCGTTCGCGCGTGCTTCACGGCGCAGCGGCGAGCTGGCCCGATGGACGCGAGCTTGCGATGCTTCGGCTCTGGCCGTCGACTCGTGTCGGGGTCGGTGTCCGGCTCCAACTAGCGATCAGTCTCCGTGCCCAGACCTCGGAGATCGCCGCGATACTCCCCTCGCTACTGGCACCGGCCACTCGGTCATGGTCTGCCGAAGCTCGCGAGCACGCGAAGGAACTTGTCCAGTCTCTTGTCCGAGACTTGGACAAGAGCTTGGGGCCCGAGCTAGGCCGGTGTTTTGGGCGCGACCTGGGGCTCGTCTTCGAGCGCGATCTGGGCAGGTATTATGGACAACATTTCGGACGAGATTTCGGACGAGATTTTTTTGGACGAGATTTGGGACGAGTTTTGAGCTTGGATTTACCGTCCGGATTTACCAGGGTTTTCGGTCGGGCTATTGAGCAGGACTTTGGCCAGTATTTCGGTCGGTATTTCGAGCGATATTTCGGTCCAGATTTCGGCAGGGATCATATCCGGCGCCTGCTCCATTTTGCCCGGTTTTTTGGCTTCTCCGAGGCCCCGCTCGGAGCGCCATGGCTACCGACCTTTGCGGTCCTCGAGGGCAGCTCGGTGGCCGGACGCGCCGCGCCCCGCGCCGCGCTGGCTCATGGGCGTACCGTCGACGGAGTGCCCCTGCTCGCGCTGTTCCGCGCGGCGTGCCAGGCGTCGTTCGCACCAGACGACGCGAGCTTGCGCGACGCGGCCGCTCGATCCTGCGACACCTTCGACGGTGACCCGCTGTGGCCCGCGCTCGCGCGCCACCTCGCCCGCATCTCGACAGCCGAGGATCGTGCACTCCTGGCGGACCTCGCTCGCCATCCAGAGCAGCGCGCCCCGCCGCTGTCGTGGGGCCTCCAGCACTATGTGCGCGGCGATCTGGTGCTCGAGGACGACTCGGTCGTCCCACTCGACGAGCTGTGCGCCCAGGCCGGCCTCGCCGCGCTGCCTTACCTCGAAGATATGCCCGACGAGCTAGACGTCTGACGCTGGTCGCTAGTCGCGGCGGAGCGCCGTCAGCAGCTGGAGCACGTACCAGAACATGGTGGCGATGCTGGAGAACAGCATCAGCGCCGCGGCGACGTGGGCCGACGGCGGGAAGTGGCTCATCACCAGGCTGGTCTGGTACAGGATGAACCCGGCGACCAGCAGGATGACGGCGGCGCAGAAGATCACGCCGAGCGAGAAGCCGAACAGGAGCGACGCGACGATCACGCCGAGGCACGCGAAGCCCGCGATGACGAGGAAGCCGCGCAGGAACGAGAAGTCCCTGCGCGTGATGAACACGGTCAGCGTGAGCCCGATGAAGATCGTGAGGGTGATCGCCGCGGCCTGCGCGATCGTCCGGAGCGCGTCGGCTGCGCCGAGCGTGGACATCACCGCCCAGAGGAGCGGCTGCACGATCAGGGATTGCGCCACGACACAGACGGCGAGCCCCACATACTGGAGGCCCCGCGACCGCTCGGACCAGGCGAGGCGCTCGCCCACGTAGCCGACGAGCATGAACGTGCCGAGCACGAGCAGCCAGCTCCACGCCCCGCCGAGCGCCCACCGCGAGGCCGCGAGGCTCTCCGCCGGCCAGCCGAGCATGATCGCCGCCGTGAGCCCCGCGAAGGCGAGCAACGCGATGCCGAGGTGAGCGTACGTCTTCCGCAGAAACGAGATCCGGTCGCTGACTCCGACCGTGGCGACGGCGGCCGCGATCGGCCGCGCATGGACTTCACTGGCCCTGTACATCGTGCGCCTCCTCCAGGAACCGTGGATCGGCACGCGGCGGAGACAATGCCCGGAGCCTCATGAAATTTGGAATGAATCCCTTTGCTCTTTGTCGAAATCACCGAGCGAGAGCCACTGAGCATCAAGGGCTGATTCAGATGAATCCCAGTCCCCGCGTCGCCGGGCCGTCGCCGGCCGTCGCACGTGTCGCGCCGCGAAGTCCGCGGGAGTAGGTTGAGCCGCACACCGAACTTGACCTATGGTCGCCGCCTCCCAGGGAGGGGGAATTTATGACGACGACTTATCGGACTGGGCAGTTCGTCTGGCGCGAGCTCATGACCACCGACGTGGAGGCGAGCCTGCGGTTCTACACGGAGGCGTTCGGCTGGAAGACCGAGACGATGAAGATGCCCGACGGCACGGACTACACGGTCGTGAAGGTCGGCGAGACCGGCGTCGGCGGGATCATGAAGCACCCGATGCCGGGCGCCCCGGCGTTCTGGGGCGCCGCGGTGTCCGTCGAGGACGTCGACGGGGTCGCGGGCCGCGTGACGGCGAACGGCGGCAAGGTGATCGTCCCGCCGATGGACGCGGGCGGCATGGGCCGCTACGCGGGGCTCCAGGATCCCCAGGGGGCGATCCTCAACGCGTGGAAGGGCAACGGCGGCGACTCGCCCGCGCCCGAGCGGCCCAGTGTCGGTATGTTCTGCTGGGAGCAGCTCAACACCACGGCGCCCGCGGACACGCTCGAGTTCTACAGCAAGGTGTTCGACTGGAAGAACGAGCCGTTCGGCGGCGGCGGGGACATGAAGGTGTTCAAGGCCGACGGCACGAGCGTCGCGTCAGTGATGCAGGCCCCGCCGGGCGCGCCGGCGCACTGGCTCAGCTACGTCGTCGTCGACAAGCTGACCTCGGCCTACGAGCGCGTGAAGCAGCAGGGCGGCAAGGTCCTGGTCGAGCGGATCGACGTCCCGACGGTCGGCGCGATCGGCGTGATCCAGGACAACGTCGGCGCCATTATCGGCGTCTTCGAAGGGCCGGGCGCGTAACAGCTCCGCGCCGGCTGCCGAGCCGCCGCTCAGTACGCGCCCCCGAGCGCCCGCCACGCCGGCGCCTGATCGAGCGGCGCCCGCGCGAATGACTCGAGCGCGCCGGCGACGGCGAGCCCGAGCGGCCGCGGCAGCCGCACCGCGAGCTGCCGGCGCGCGAGCGCATCGGCGTGCGGCGCGAGCGCCCGCGCGCCGATCACGACGAGCGCGCGATCGTCGAGCGCGACGCGGCAGCGGCCGATGGCCGCGCGCACCGGGCCGAGCGCGCCGGCCCGCGGCGGCGCGCCGATCCGCGCGGCCGCCCGCAGAAGCGAAGCGCCGACGATCTGCGCCGCGGCGGCGAGCGCGTGCGCGCCGGCCGCGCAGGCGGCGAGCGCCAGCTGATCGGCGCCCACCTCGGCGAGCCACCCCGCGAGCGCATCGCCGCCGAGGCGCACGGCCTGCTGGATCGACCCAGGCGGACCGACGAGATCAGCCTCCGGCAGCGGCGGCAGCCCGGCGCACGCCCAGCGCACGAGCCAGCACGCGGCGGGATCGGCGCCGCCGCCGGCCCCGATCCCGCCGCGCGCCAGATCCGCGCGCGCGCGGGCGGGCAGCTCCGCGAGCGCCGCCTCGATCCAGCTCCCGTGCACACCGCGCAGCCCCGGCGGCACCGGCGCCCGCGCCGCGGCGGCCCACGCGGCACGCAGCGCGCGGCGCGCGGCCGGCGATCCGGCCCCGGCCCCGGCCCCGGCCCCGGCCCCGGCACCAGCACCGGCCCGCTCGAGCCGCTCGAGCGCCGCGCGCGCGGCCTCGCCGAGCGGGCCGCCGATCCGGGAGAGCACAGCGCGATCGGCGCACGCGGCAGCGAGCGCCTCGCCGATCACGACTTCTCGCGCTTGCGCGGGATCGGCGTCTTGTCGGAGCCAGTCTCGGCTCGCCGGCGGCGCGGGCCGGGGCGCAGCTTGTAGCGCAGGAGCTTGCCGCCGGGGCCGCGCGGCAGCGCGTCGACGAACTCGACCCAGCGCGGGTACTTGTACGGCGCCAGCACGTTCTTCACGTACTCCCTGAGCTCGGCCTCGAGCTTGGCGTCGCCGGTGTGGCCGACGTTCGTCACCACGAACGCGAACGGCTTGATGAGCCCATCCTCGTCCTCGACGCCGATCACCGCGGCCTCCCACACGGCCTCGTGCGCGACCAGCGCGCGCTCCACCTCGGCGGGCGTGATCCACTTGCCGCCCACCTTGAACAGATCGTCGACCCGCCCGCAGTGGTGGTAGAAGCCCTCGCGATCGACCATGAAGCGATCGCGCGTGCGGAACCAGCCGTCGGCGAGCACGAACGCCTCGCCGGTGTTGACGCCGCCCCAGTAGCCGGGGAACAGCGAGTCGCACGAAAGCTCGAGCGTGCCGATCTCGTCGGGCCCGACCAGATCGCCGTCCTCGTCGATGAGCCGCACCTGCACGCCCGCCAGCGGCTTGCCGCACACGCCGGGGCGCGCCGCGGGATCGCTGCTCCGGCCGGCGAGCGCGAACTGGAAGATCTCGGTCAGGCCGTAGCCGACGGTGACCTCGGTGCCGAGCACGGAGCGGATGCGCGGGATCAGCCGCTCGGGCATGCCCTCGGCGCCGGCGACCGCGTGGCGCAGGCGCGCGAGCGGCCGTCCGATCGCCATCCGCTCGGCGTCATGCGCGAGCTGCGAGTACACCGACGGCGTCGCGAACAGGACGGTCGGCTCGTAGCTGTCGAGCGCGGCGAACAGGAGCGCCGAGTGCGGCTGCGCCGGGAAGAGCTGCGACTCCGCCTGGACCCCGAGCGGCACGAAGAGGCCCGCGCCGAGGCCGTACGCCGTCGACAGCCGGGTCACCGACAGGACCTTGTCCTGCGCGGAGAGCTGCAAGAGCTCCTGCCCGAACGAGGCGATCACCGCCTGGATCGTGCGCCTGCTGTGCGGCACGGCGCGCAGCTCGCCGGGCCCCGAGCCGGCCGAGTAGAGGAGGATCGCGACGTCGTTGTCCCCCATCGGGATCGGCGGCAGCGGCGCCGCGGCCTCGAGGAGCTTGTGGTAGTCGAGCGAGCCGCGGCGCCGGGGGCCGACGCAGATCACCTCGCGCAGATCCGGCGTCTCGGCGCGCACCGCGTCGACCACCTGCTCGTGCGCGGTGTCGGCGATCGCGATCGGCGCGCCAGCGTGGAGGACCAGGTCCTGCACGTCGTCGGGCGTGGACAGCTCGGAGACCGGCACGGCCACCGCGCCAGCGTGGATGACGCCGAGGATCGCCGCCGCGGCCTCGAGCGTGTCGCTCATGAGGATCAGGACACGCTCGCCACGCTGGAGCCGGAGGCCGCGCAGCGCGGCCGACAGCCGGGCGACGTGATCGGCGAGCTCGTCGTATGTCCAGGCGCGGTCGCCCTCCCGGAGCGCGCAGCGCGCACCCGCGCCGCTCGCCAGCGCGGTCTCGAGGAGCCACGCCGCCAGGTTGCCGGCCACTGACATGCCCTCGAATTGTAAGGGAGACCCGCCGTGACCACCAAGCGCTCCCCGTCAGAGAACTCGGTGACTTGCATCTCAAGAAGATCAGGCTCGCGAGCGCTGCCCTCGCCCGACCCTCACCACCGGCTCGGGCATACTGCGCGCGCATGCGCATCGTCGGCGGCGACCTCGGAGGACGGGTGCTCCGCGCCCCGCACGGCGCGGCCACGCGGCCGACCTCGGAGAAGGTCCGCGAGGCGATCTTTAGCATCCTCGGCTCTGTCGCGGGGGCGCACGTCCTCGATCTGTTCGCCGGCTCGGGCGCGCTCGGCATCGAGGCGTTGTCGCGCGGCGCCGCGCACGCGACGTTCGTCGACGCGGGCAAGCCGGCGCTCGCCGCGATCCGCGGCAACCTGCGCGAGCTCGGGCTCGAAGACCGCGCCGCGGTGCTCGCGATGGACGCCGTCCTCGCCGCGCGCCGGACGCCCGCGGCGCCGTGGGGCGTCGTGTTCGTCGATCCGCCTTACGCGTCGGATCTCGCCGCGCGCGCGGTCCTGGCCCTGCCGCCCGGCAGCCTCGCGCCCGGCGCGCAGGTCGTCATCGAGCACGATCGCCGCGGCACGCCTCCCGACGCGCTGGGATCTCTGATACGAAGGGATCAGCGTCGTTACGGCGACACCATGGTCTCGTTCTTCGAGGTGCCAACATGATGCAGCGTCCGGCCATCGCGGTGTACCCGGGCACGTTCGATCCGATCACGAACGGCCACCTCGACATCCTCGAGCGCGCGCTCGCCGTGTTCCAGACGGTCGTCGTGACGATCGCGCCGAACCAGCGCAAGAACCCGCTGTTCTCGACGACCGAGCGGATGCAGTTCATCCGCGACGCGCTGCCGCAGTACGGCGGCCGCCTCGAGTTCGAGGTGTTCGAGGGCCTGCTCGTCGACTTCTGCCGCCGCCGCGGCGCGCAGGTGATCGTGCGCGGGCTGCGCGCCCTCGCCGACTTCGAGTACGAGTTCCAGTTCGCGCACATGAACCGCCGGCTCGCGCCCGGCGTCGACACCGTCTTCTTCATGACCGACGAGCGCAACCACTACGTGTCCTCGTCCCTGGTCAAGGAGGTCGCCAGCCTCGGCGGCGACATCAACGGCCTCGTGCCCGCGCCGGTGGTGGCGGCGCTGGTGGCCAAGTACAGCAAGAAAGCGCCATGACCTTCCCGATCAAGCTCGCGTCCCGCCTCGATCCGATCAAGCCCTCGATCACGCTCGCCGTCACCGCGAAGGCGGCCCGGCTCAAGGCCGAGGGCGTCGACGTCGTCAGCTTCGGCGCCGGCGAGCCCGACTTCGACACGCCCGCGCACATCAAGGACGCCGTCCGCGCCGCGCTCGACAAGGGCGGCGTCGGCAAGTACACCGAGGTCGGCGGCGTCCTGCCGCTGCGCCGCGCGATCGCCGCCGAGCTGGCCGGCGTGCACCGGATGGTGATCGAGCCCGATCAGGTGCTCGTCTCGAACGGCGCCAAGCACAGCCTCTACAACCTGTTCATGGCGCTGATCGATCCGGGCGACGAGGTCCTGATCCCCGCGCCGTACTGGGTGAGCTACCCGGACATGGTGATGCTCGCAGGCGGCCGGCCCGTGATCCTCGAGACGCGCGCGATCGACGACTTCGCGGTCACCGCGGAGCAGGTCGCCGCGGCGGTCTCGCCCCGGACGCGCGCGATCGTGCTGAACAACCCGTCGAACCCGACGGGCGCCGTCTACACGCGCGCGCAGATCGAGGCGCTCGCCAAGGTCGTCGTCGAGCGCGACCTGCTCGTGATCTCCGACGACATCTACCGCCAGCTCGTGTACGGCGATGCCGAGTACGTCTCGATCGCCGCCGTGTCGCCGGAGGTCGCCGCGCGCACGATCCTCGTCGACGGCGTCTCGAAGACGTACGCGATGACGGGCTGGCGCATCGGCTACACGGCGGGCCCCCTGCCCGTCATCAAGGCGATGGCGAAGATCCAGGGCCAGTCCACCTCGAACCCGACGCACGCCGCGCAGATCGGCGCGCTCGCGGCGCTCACCGGCCCGCAGGAGTGCGTCGCCGAGATGCGCCAGGCGTTCGACGAGCGCCGCGTCGAGATGGTGCGGCTCCTCCGCGCGATCCCGGGCGTCTCGTGCCGCGAGCCGAAGGGCGCGTTCTACGCGTTCCCCGATCTGTCCGCGTTCGTCGGCAAGAGGTCGCCCGAGGGCGCGATCCTCGACGACGACGTCCAGCTGTGCGACTGGCTCGTCGACGTGGGCAAGGTCGCCGTGGTGCCGGGCTCCGGCTTCGGCGCGCCGGGCTTTGTCCGGCTCTCGTACGCGTGCTCGATGGGAAGCATCCGGGACGGCGTCGAGCGCCTGAAGCACGCGCTCGGGACGCTGACGTAGGGCGCCGGCCGGCTGCGCGTCGCTACTCGTACGCCGACGCGTAGCGGTTCTCGGGATCGCCCTCGTCGTCGCGCTGCTCGCCGAAGTGGAACGGCAGCTGCGTGGACTTGAGCAGCTGGACGCCGGCGCGCGTCAGGAAGTTGTCGTCGACGTCGATGTGGCTCAGGTGGGCGAACGCCTTCTGGTAGCGGTAGAAGACGCGCGCGCCGTCGTCGGAGAGCGCGCCCATCTTGAGGTCGAGCTCCGCGAGCTGCGGCAGGAGCTTTCCGTGCGCGAGCGGCTCGATCAAGGCGTCGGTGAAGTCGAGGTTCGTGAGCCCGAGGTGCAGGAGACGCGGCAGGCCCACGCCGTCGAGGATCGGCTGGAAGTCCTTGGCCTTCGTGCTGCTCTTGCCGGTGCGGCGCGCCGGGCCGACCTGGATCGAGAGCGCGCGCAGGCTCGGCCACGTCGCGGCGGCGATCGATCGGGCCGCCGTGTTGTCGAGGCCGCCGGTGATGACCTCGAAGCGCTCGAGGCGCGGCAGCACGATCGTGCCGAGATCCATGTCGCCGGAGCGGAGCTTCAGCGCGCGGAGGTTCGGCAGCGCCGCGTACATCGGCTCGATGATGCCGATGGTGCTCCAGTTGAGCTCGGTCTCCTCGCTGTGGAAGTCGCCGAGGAAGAGCGAGCGCAGGGACGGCAGGTAGCGCTGGCTGAGCACGCGCGCGATGCCGCCGTAGTCGTTGTCCTCGAACGTCACGATGCCCACGGTCAGCTCGCGCAGGAAGCGCGCGCTGGGCTCGTCGAGGAGGAGGCCAAGCACCTCCGGCAGGGAGGTGGACTCCTCGCCGGACTCGTCCCGGTCGAAGCGCTCGAACGTGCTCGCGATCCGCGCCGTGTGGAGGAAGCCGGCCCGCCAGCGCAGCTGGAGCAGGTCGCCGTACGGCGCGAGCTTGCCGAACCAGCGCTCGGCGCCGCGCCGGAGCAGCGACTTCTCCGCCCGCTGCAAGTCCTTGCGCTTCGGCTCGGCCTCGCGCTGGAGCTGGATCGCGGCCAGCTCGCCGCGCGGATCGCCCTGCGCCTGCAGCCAGTCCGCGTAGACCTGCGCCGCGCTCGTGTCGGCGTCGGGCGCCTCGTCGACGAGCTGCGCGAGCTCGGGGTTCCCGTCCGGCGCGCGCGCCGCGCGGAGCTTCGCCGACGCCGCCGCGGCCGCCTTCAGCGCCTCGCCGAGCAGGCGCTCGTAGGTCCGCTCGCGCTCAGCTGCCGGCGCCGCCGGGCGCGGCGCGAACGCCTCGTCGATGGTCGGCGGCGGCGGCGCGAGCTCGTCGGTGGCGCCCTTCCAGTACGGGTCCTTCGGCGACGCGAGCCGCCACACGGCGCCGCCGTCGCCGCACAGGAACGCGCCGTCGCCCCAGCTCGCGATGCCCCACAGCTTGCTCCCGATCTTCGTCGGGACCTTCGTGAACGTCTTGCCCTCGTTCGTGGAGCGCAGGACGACGGCGCTCCCTCCGCCCCACGCTTCCCTGCCGCCGACGACGAACAGGGCGCCCGCCACCCACGCGCAGTCCTCGAGATCCTCCTTGACCGACGTCTTGACCGGCGTCCACCGCGCGCCGCCGTCGGTCGAGCGGTACGCGATGCCGCCGTCGCCGATCGCGACGAGCGCGCCCGACGGCGCCTCGGTGATGCGCGTGATGACGTCCGTCTTCTTGCTGAAGCCGGCGAGCGGCCGGAGCTGCTTGCCGTCCCACGCGCCGCCGCCGCCCGTGCCGGCGAAGATCAGCTTGCCGGCGAACTCGCCGATCACGAGCACCTTGCCCTTCAGCGCGAAGCGCGCCTTCTTCCAGCCGCGGTCCGGCTGCTTCGATGTCAGGACCACGCCGTCGTCGCAGCCCATCCACCACGTGCCCGCGGCGTCGCGGTAGATGCAGAACCGGTAGCCGTGGGACGGGACCTCGATCTCCTTCCACTTCGCGCCGCGGTCGCGCGAGACCACGGCCGAGCCGCCGCACGCGTAGAGCGCGCCGTCGATCGAGGCGAGCCCGAAGGTCCGGCCCGGCGACTGCCGGCGGTGGAAGCTCTTGCCGTCGGTCGTCGCGAAGCAGCCGTCGCCGACGGCGATCGCGAACCGGCCGTCGATGACGACGCGCCCGAGCCGGCCGCCACCGGCGTTCTGCTGCGTCAGGGCCAGGTCTTTCGGATCGACGGCGGGAGCCGGCCGGGCCGGCTTCGCAGATGCGGCCGCCGGCCCCGGCGGCTTCGACGCGGACGCGGCCACCCGCCGCGCCGACGCTGCCTTCGTGGCCGCCGTGCCGGCGGCCCCGACCTCGCGGTACCCCTTGCGCGTCTTCTCCTGCACGAGCTTGTCGTGCTCGGCGATCGCGGCCGCCGGGCTCGCGAGCTTCTGCTGCTTCGACGAGCCGGCCGCGCCGATGCGCCCCCAGCGCGTGGTCAGCACCACGCCGCTGATCGCGATCTCCCAGAACTTGCTCGACGTGCCTTCCACCAGCTCAAAGCGCCGCATCGGGGCCGAGCGTGCCATAGCGGCCGCCGGCGATCACGAGCGGGGCCGCTACTCGTACGCGGACGCGTAGCGGTCCTCGGGCTCGCCCTCGTCGTCGCGCTGCTCGCCGAAGTGGAACGGCAGCCCCGTCGCCGCCAGGAGCTCGACACCCTCGAGCGTGAGGTAGTTGTCGTCGACGTCGATGCGGCGGAGGTGGGCGAACGCCCGCTGGTAGCGGTAGAGGAGCCCCGCGCCGTCGTCGGAGAGCGTGCCCATCTTGAGGTCGAGCTCCGCGAGCCGCAGCAGGACCTGCCCGCGCGCGAGCGGCTCGATCAGCGCGTCGGTGAAGTCGAGGTTCGTGAGCCCGAGGTGCGCGAGGCGCGGCAGGCCGGTGCCGTCGAGCACCGGCTGGAGATCGTCCGCGCTGGCGGTCGCGTCGCCCTGGCGCGCCGGGCCGATCTGGATCGAGAGCGCGCGCAGGCCCGGCCACACCGCGGCCGCGATCGCCTGGGCAGCCTCGTGATCGAGGCCTCCGGTGACGACCTCGAAGCGCTCGAGGCTCGGCAGCACGATCGAGCCGAGGTGCATGTGGCCAGAGCGGAGACTCAGCGCGCGGAGGTTCGGCAGCGCCGCGTACATCGGCTCGAGCTCGCCGAGGTTGCTCCAGTTGAGCTCGGTCTCGTGGCGCGCGAAGTCGCCGAGGAACAGCACGCGCAGGGTCGGCAGGTAGCGCTTGCCGAGCTCCGCCGCGATGCCGCCGTAGGTGTTGTCCTCGAACCGGACGATGCCGACGGTCAGCTCGCGCAGAAAGCGCGCGCTCGGCTCGTCGAGCAAGAGCCCGAGCACGTCCTCGAGCTCGACGGGCGGCAGCTTGCTGCCGTGCAGCCGGCTGCGCGCGACCGTGCTCGCGAGCCGCGCGCCGTGGAGAAAGCCCGCGCGCCACACGAGCTGCATGAGGTCCTGGTACGGCGCGAGCTTGCCAAGCCAGCGGCCTTCATGCCGCGCGAGCAGCGCCCGCTCCGCCTGCTCCAGATCCGCGCGGTCCGGATCCTCCGCGAGCTGGAGCTGGATCGCGGCGAGCTCGCCGCGCGGATCGCCCTGCGCCTGCAGCCAGTCCGCGTAGACCTGCGCCGCGCCCGTGTCGTCATCGGGCGCCTCGTCGACGAGCCGCGCGAGCTCGCCGTGCGCGTCCGGCGGCCGCGCGGCGCGGATCTCCACCGTTGCCGCCGGCGCCGACTGCACCGCCTCGGCGAAGAGGCGCGCGTACTCCCGCTCGCGCTCCTCTGCCGGCGGCGCTGCCGGCGGCACGAACACCGGATCGATCACCGGCCGCGCGGACGCGATCTCGTCGAGGGCGCCCTGCCAGTACGCGTCGCCGGGCGCCGCGAGCCGCCACAGCCCGCCCTGCGCGCCGCCGAGGAGCGCGCCATCTCCGCCGTGGCCTCCGTGGCCCCCACCGCCCCCACCGCCCCCACCGCCCCAGCTCGCGATGCAGGACAGCTTGCCCTCGATCGCCACGGGGAGCCGCGTGAACGTCTGGCCCTCGTCGGTCGAGCGCAGGAGGACGGCGGCCGGCGCGACGGCCGCCGCGCCGGTCGTGCCACCGACGACGAACAGCGCGCCGGCCACCCACGCGCAGTCCTCGAGATCGAACGCCACCCCCGCGTCGACGGGCGCCCAGGTCGCGCCGCCGTCGATCGAGCGGCGCGCGAGACCGGCGCAGCCGATCGCGATCAGCGCCCCCGACGGCGCCACCGCGACGCGCGTGACGACGTCCGTCGAGCGGAAGCCAGCGAACGGCCGGAACCTGGTGCCGTCCCAGGCGCCGCCGCCCCCGACGCCCGCGAACAGGAGCGTGCCGCCGATCTCGGCGATCGCGCGCACCTCGCCCGCGTGAAACGTCGCCTTCTTCCAGCCGCGGTCCAGATCCGCCGAAAAGCGGATCCCGTCGTCCCAGCCCATCCACCACGTGCGGCGGGCGTCGCGGTGGACGCAGAAGCGCGAGCCGCCGCGCGCGGTGCGCAGCTCCTGCCACCGCGCGCCGCGATCGTGCGTGACGGCGAAGCGCTCGCCGCAGCTGTAGATCGCACCATCGATCGCGGCGAGCGCGAGCGTTCCGCCCGGCGATCTCCGGAGGTGGAACGTCTGGCCGTCGGTCGTCGCGAGGCAGCGGTCACCAGCAGCCAGCGCGAGCCGGCCGGCGATCGCGATGCTGCGGATCGCGCCGCCGCCGGGGTGGAGCTGCGTGACGGCCAGATCCTCGAAGCGACGCATCGCCGCGAGCGTGCCACGTCTACTTGCCGGTGCCTGCGGGTACATGCCGGTGATCGGCGCCTCCGCTGGCTCCGCCCTCGGGCGGCCGCGCGCCGTACCGGCAAGGCCGAGGACGCAGCCGGTCAGCGGCCGCCGGTGACGGCGTCGGCGTCGGCGAGGCACGAGGCATCGAACAGGATCCTGTTGCCGGTCGTGATCACCTGGCGGGCGAACATCGCGGCGTCGGTCGCGCCCTCGTTCAAGTAGTACATGACGCATTTATCGTTGGTGCAGTGCGCGCCGTGGGGGGTGTCGACGTGCGCGCTGGTCGCCGGCAACCCGTTGTCGACGAGGCCGATCGAGTGGGCGAGCTCGTGGACGAGCGTCGACTGCTCGACGAACCGCACGAGGTTGGGGAGCGTCGCCGCGGACGTCGAGCGGATCACGTCCTTGAACATCGCGATCACGCCGGTGTTGCCGAGCGAGACCCCGAGGACGCTCGGCTGCACGCCGTCGGCATCGGCGAAGTGGCCGCTGATGAACAGGACGTAGTACGTCTTCGTGCCGGCCTCGTCCTTGCGCCCGCGGTGCGCCTCGGCGAGCGCGAGCAGGTCCGCCGACGTGAGCTCCTCGTCGGCGACCGCGCCCACGTCCTCCATCTCGGCCGCGGTGCGCGGGACCGTCAGCATCTTCTTGCCCGAGAACAGCCGATCGACGTTCTCGGCGGTCAGATCGAACGTGTCGCCGAACCCGAGCACCGGGCCGGTGTACGGCTCCTGGCCGGTCTCGTGGTCGATCTCGATCACGACCCGCGTGATCGCCGAGTCGAACACCGGATCGATGCCGCCGCCGTCGTCGCCGTCATCGCCGCCCGTACCGCCGCACGCCGCTGCCAGGAGCGCGAGCGAGACCGCGAGCGAGAGCCAGTGCCAGTGCCAGCGCGAGAGCCGAGACCTCATCCCCCTACGGTAGCAGCGATGGCCCGCCGGCCGTGTGCGCCGATCCACGCTCTCCCGATCGGTCGCCCTCATGACGCGCGTGCCGTGCGCGGCGGGTCGCCCGGCCGCGCGGGGTATGCTCGCGGGCATGTACTCGCCCGATCGGTATGTCGAGACGATGCGCTTCGCGGCGGCGCGTCACGTCGCACAGAAGGAGCCGGGGCACGACCTGCCGTACCTCGTGCACGTCGTCTCGGTCGCCGCCGAGGTCATCGCCGCGCTGCCGCTGACGCCGCTGGCCGATCCCGAGCTCGCGGTCACGTGCGCGCTGCTCCACGACACGGTGGAGGACACGGTGACCACGCTCGACGAGCTGGCCGCGAAGTTCGGGCCGGCGGTCGCCGCGGGCGTCGCCGCCCTCACGAAGGACCACACGCTCCCCAAGCCCGAGCAGATGGCGGACAGCCTGCGGCGCATCCGCGAGCAGCCGCCGGAGATCGCCGTCGTCAAGCTGGCCGACCGGATCACGAACCTCTCGGCGCCGCCGCACTACTGGACGAAGGAGAAGTGCACGGCGTACCGCGCCGAGGCGGTCACGATCGCCGACGCGCTGGGCCACGCGAGCGCCGCGCTCGCCGCGCGCCTGCGCGCGCGGATCGACGCCTACGCGGCATACTGCTCGTAGCCGACTGGCACGTGAGCTTCGGGCGCGCCTCGTCTCGTCATGGAGTCGCGCCCGACTCCCCTCGCGGCGGATCATGCCCCGACGCGAGCGGCTGCTCGAACTCGCTGCGCATCCGCACCCCGAGCGCGTCGAGGATACGGCTCGCGCGATCGACCGTCACGTTGTGATACTCGTTGCGCTCGTCACGCGAGACTTGGGACTCGTGAACTCCGAGCCGCTCGGCGAGCTGGCGTTGCGTCATCCCGAGCGCTATGCGGAGGGCGACGAGCGCATGACCGAGGCCGTGCAAGTTCAGGAGCTCCGCGATATCGCCGCGCTTGAGCCGCTCGTAGCTCTCCACCTCCTCGACGAGCTGCTCGTGGAACGCGCGCAGCGGATCGATCGCACGCTTCACCTCCTCGGGCGCAAGGCCCATCTCCTCGAGGTGCGCGCGATGCTTGGCCAGGCGCGCTTGCTCGTCCCGGAGCCGCCGCACCGCCTCCTGATATTCGCTCTCATTGCGGATCATGACGGGTCTCCCTGCTTGATCTTTATGATCCCCCGAGGTTGGCCATCTCTGCGAGACAGCCGAAACGCCGAGGGGAACTCGAGCTCATTGCCGTGCCTGTCGCGAATCCCCGAGAGCTGGCCAAAATGCGGATAAAGCTCGACCCGATACTGGTGCCACATCGGCAGCTGCCGCTTCGGATACCCACGATAGGACCGACGAGTCGTAGGATCCCACGTCCAGATCTTGTGTGGATCGAGCAGGTTCAGCGCGCTCTGGAGGCGTCCGCTGGCCAGCTCTCTCAGATCGCACTCGAAATAGCCAGCACCTCCAGGTTGTCCACGAGCAGTGCACGCCACTCACGATCCCAGTTGGGGTACCCATCCGCCGGACCCACGACCAGCGTCGAAGCACGCAGCTCCTCGAACGTGAGCTCGTAGTCTCCGGGCGCGAGGCAACCATCGGACATGAACCCTGGCAGCACCATGACATGGTGGCCTTGCTTGACTTAATCGTCAAGCTTGCGCCGCGTAAGCTGTTGCCTCTATTTAGATCGCGGTCAACCTCGCCTCCGCGCGTCCGACCGGCGAGCTACATAAGCGGGGCGACCGTCGCGAGCGACGACGCGGTTGACCATGAGCATCATCGACAAGGCCAAGAGCTTCATGGGCGGTCACGGCGTGACCGTCCGCCACGCCACGATCGAGGGCGCCGAGCCCGCGACCGCCGCGCTCGCCCTCACCACCGGCGGCCTGCGCGGCCAGTTCGCCGTCGTCTCCGACAAGCCGTGCACGATCCTCTCGCGCCAGACCGAGATGGTGACGGAGATCCAGCACGCCGACGGCCGCGCCGAGCAGGTCGTGCTCGGCCGCCAGATCACGCCCGATCCGGACGTCGCGCCCGATCCCGACGCTACGCCCGCCGCGGCCCCCACCGAGGGCACCGCGGCCACGGTCAAGTACCCCTACGATCTCGCGGCCGGCTTCGAGGTCGTCGACGAGTTCGACCTCGTCTTCGACGGCTCGATCGAGGCCGTGCTCGGCCAGCGCGTCCTCCTGCCCGGCAGCGACGTCCGCTTCTTCCTCCGCACGCGCGTCGACGTCAAAGGCTCCCCGTTCGATCCCGAGGCCGTCGACGAGCTGCCGCTGCGCCGGTAGCCCCGCCGTCACGCCGGCCACGCCAGCCACGCCAGCCCGGCCACGCGTGGTCCCGGCGATCCCGGCTAACGCGCCTCGCCGAAGTCGATCTCCGGCGGCATAGCTTCCAGGAGCGGCAGCCTCGGCACACCCAGCTCGTCGCAGATCTCGTCCATCGTGATCACGGTGCCGTCGCGCATCACGATATCGCCCCGAACATAGTATCTGAGCGCCCACGACAGGGGCGGCTCGTATTGCTCTGGCCGCGCCGCGGCCCCCTCGAGCACCGCGCTGTCCTCCGGGCCAGAGATCCGCGCGATGTGCCGCGCCAGCGCCGACCACAGCGGATCGCCCTGGTACCGCGCCAAGGCCTTGCTCAGCCGACGCGAGGCTGGCTCGTGACCCAACGAGACACGGCACGCCAGATTCAGCAGGTTCCACTCGCTCGCGCCATCGGCCGGGGGCCTGGCACACGCGACCGCAGCGCGAACGGATGCCCGGCCGAACACGGACACCGCCTCGATCGTGACGAAGTCCTCCCAGAGCGCTGCCGAGATGCCACCCAGCTCGACGCCCCACACCGCAGCGACCCGCTGCCCGAAATCACGCACTGATTGGGGATCGATATCGCGCATGAAGTCGTCATCCCTGATGCTCGCGCGATACCGAGCGGCCATGAATACGACCTGCGATCCGAGCCACCTCGAAATTCTGAAATAGTTGGCAAAATCCCGCACACACTCATACCCAAACCCCTGCACGAGGAAACGATGAAGATCGCGCGTCAGGTCACCTGCGAGCGTGGGTATAAAATACGAATCCAGCAATCTCGCGAAGTCATTCACGAACGTCCCTTCGAAGGAAGCCCCGATCTCCTTCAGCACGTACGTGAACCGTGCATCCGTCTCGAAATCACGCAGGACGCGGCTCCCGCGTTCAAGGACGCGCGGGGCGATGCGCATCAACACAGAACGCTCTGCTGCCAGGCTCACCAGTGTCTGAAGCGTCAGGCTCACATGAGCTCGAGCCGAGGGCCACAGACGAAGCAACGTCACGAGATGATGGCTGGGCCACAGCCACGACGAACCAGACCAGACCCGCGATCGTGCCAGGACCTGTTCGCTCGCCGGGATGCCATCGAGCTCCAGCGGCGCCGCCACGATCTTCGCGCCGTGCGCCTCGGAGAACGCAGGGAAATCGACGATGCCATCGAACTCCGGCGCGGAGATCGCGATGTCTGCACAGCCGCTCCATATCGAGAGCGCCATCCCGTCGAGCCAATGCGCAGATGACGCAGCGGCGGCGACCACCTCGCCGAGCGAGCTACGCCGCTCGTGCTGTTTGCTCATCTCCCAGGCCCACGCACACTGCTGACTCGCGGACCACGCGCGACGAGCCAAGAGTCCACAGATCTCCTGTCGCCACGACGCGAAGTCTTCAGGTTGCCCGGCTCCGTCGGCGAGGATCGCGCCAGCCAGCCAGAACGATCGCGGCTCCTGGCGCAGCGCCGCCAGCACCGGCGTCAGCTTGTCAGGCGAGAGATCACCTGTCAGCCCAGCCCACAGCCGGAGGGTCTCCCACCAATGCAGGTCGGCCGCGTGAGCGAGCATCGCCACGACCCGATCCTCTCCTTCATGGGTCGCAAACAGGTAGTGCGCAGCCAGGAACTCCTGGAAGCTCAGGTGCGTGAAGCTGATCGCCCCATCGGAGCGATCGACCAGGACGCCAGCGCTGTTGATCAGCCACACCAGGAAGCCCTCTCGCTGCTCTCGCGTCCATGACCCATCGAGCAGCTGCGACGCATCCTGCCAGGTACGGACGATGGCGCCCCGCCCTACAGCTTTGTACCCATCACTCTGCATCCGGTACGCCATCTCGGACACGGCGCGCAGCCGCGCCTCCTGATCGCTGGGCCGCCACTCGTTGCGCCGCAGCTGCGCCCCTTCGCTCTCGCGCAGCGCCGGCCGGGCGTCGAGGAGGTTGCGCATGCAGGCGAGGTACAGCTTGTGCCGCTTGTCCGGCAGCGGCCCCTCTCGGCTCAGCAGCAGCATCATCGTGAGCAGCAGCGCTGTGCGCCCGAGCGCCTGCGCCTCCGGGACCGCTTCGAGCCGCGTCATGAAGTCGGCTGTCGACCGCTCGGCCGCTGCCTCCTCTTCGCCGTGGACCCGCCGGTGGAACTTGTGAGTCAAGAGCCGCACGTCTGGGTCGCCCAGGGGTTCGATCTCGAGCGTGTCGAAGCCCTCGCTGCCAGCCGGGCGGCTCTCTCCATAGGGCCGGCTCGAGACGACGATCACGGCTCGTGGATGGGCCGCGCGGAACTCACTCAAGCACTTGCGAAAACGCTCGCCCAGATCGCCCAGCTCATCCCAACCATCCACCAGGAGCACCGGCCTTGGCCCGTCTTGCCCATCGAGGATCGCGGCGAGCGCTGCTTCAGACCCTGTGAGGCCACACTTCTTCACTTCATCGAGCAAGAGCGCCTCGATCGTGCGCTCCGCGTCATTACGCTTCTCCCAGGACGCTGCGATCTCGCGCAGCTCCACGAAGAACGGCACCGCCGTCCTGGCCTGGATCAGCTGGCGAAAGGTCTGCCTCATCCACGTGGTCTTGCCACTGCCCGCGTTCCCGATGATGACCAGAGGCTTTGTACGCTTCCGCAAGCCGTCGGCGTCGATCGGCTCTCCGCTCCCGGGGTTCTCGAGATCGTATCGCTGGCCGAAGCGCAGCGGGATGTACATATCGTCGAGGTTCACCTCGACGGGTCGGTTGTTGCCGACCGTGGGGGCCGCCCCGACCCCGCGCAGGTCCCACCGGGCGAACGTGTCTTTTTTACGGTCGTGGTAGGCAGCGATGAGCGCAGCCACGACGTTCTTGCCAGCCGCTCGCAGAGGCCGAGACGGCGTCGCCGACCGCTTGGCGGGCTGCTTCTTGCTCGCGGCGCTCGCGACACCCATCGCAGCCGGGAGCGAGAGCTTGAGCGGCACGTGACCGCGCGTGACCTCGTCGAGGACGAACGCGCCCAGCTCCACGACACCCTCCGCGCGCGCTCGAGGATCGTACCGGAGCAGGACCGGCTGGACGGTGGCGGCCTTCGGCTTCGGCGCGACGCGGACGAGCTGCATCACGACGGGCTGCTCGGCCGGCAACTTCTTCGCGGTCAGGCTCCAGCTCCCAGCCGAGATGACACGCGTATCGCCGGAGACTCGCTTGCCGCGCCAGCCCCAGGCGTGCACCGCGTCGGAGGCGTGATGGTGACCGTGAAACAGCAACGAGACCTGAGCATCGGCGGCGAGCGCCTGCAGCCGCTCGTGCCCCTCGAACCCTACGGCGTCCGCTGCGAAGTGCTCGAACAAGCCGGCATCGAGCTTGTTCTTCTTCACCTGTGATCGAAGCCAGTCTTGCCACTCGCGGATCGCAGGGGGGATGGTCGGGACCGGGTTGTGGTGGACGGCGACGATGCGGATCCGCTCCGCGGGTGCCTCCTCACTGCGCCAGTGCTTGAGCACGGCCTGTGCCTGCTCCTTGCTGACGAGTCCTCGGTGGTCCTCACGGCGATGTGACTCGACCTCGCACGAATCCAGCGCCGCTACAGAGACCATCAGATCTTCGAAGTCATGAATATATGCGCCGCGTGGCAACGCGGCCACTCGCCCTGCAGTCGCAGGCCGCGCCGGGCCAGGGCCACGATCGTCGTGAAGTGGCAACGACGGATCGTAGAACCGCGCGACCATATCGTCGAAGCGCGCCAGCTTGACCTCATCGAGGCGCCCGCGAAGCTCCGGCTCCCCGAACAGCCCGTCGTGAAGCCGACCTTCGACCTCCTTGCACTTCGTCCACGAGACATCGTGATTGCCAGGCACGAATACGAACGAGCTCCGTGGCGCGCCGAGCCCCTCCATCAGCCCTTCGAAGAACGTGAGCGCGCTCATGTACTCCGGTGGCCGCGCCGCCTCGGCGACGTCGCCGGTCACCAGCACCAGCGCGACCTCTTCCTTCCAGCCCAGATCGCCCCGGGCACCGCGGATGGCGTCGGCGCAGCGCCGCGCGAGCTCGCCCATATCCAGCCCGGCGAAGCGGCTGTACGGTCCGAAATGCAGATCCGAGAGCTGGAGCAAGACGAAGGGTCGCACGAGCGCCTCCCACGACGAGCATACCCACGTGCTCGACGGAGATCGCCTCGTTCGGGCGCGCCTGATCGGGCGCACCGCGGGCGCGGATCCGCGCGACCATCTGGCGGTGTCCGCACCATCGCCCGCGCCATCGCCCGCGCCATCGCCCGCGCCATCGCCCGCGCCGCTCGGCCACCTCGCGTACCTCTACGTGGGGACGAGCCGGTTCGACGAGGACCTCGCCTACTACCGCGACGTGATCGGCGCCGAGCTGGTCTGGAGCTTCCACAGGTTCGGCGCGCGCGTCGCCGCGTTTCGCGTCGCGGCCGGCCCGCCGCTCCTCCTCGCGGATCACCGGCCCGCGCCGAGCTGCATGCCGGTGTTCGCCGTGCCGGAGCTCGGCGCCACTGTGCGCGATCTCGAGGCGCGAGGCTGGAAGCCCGAGGCCGGCCCGTTCGAGATCCCCGACGGCCCGTGCTACCTGTTCCGCGATCCGAGCGGCAACCAGCTCGCCGTCTTCGGGAACGTCCGCCCGGACGCGCTCGGCACGATGAGCCGCGCGACGCGATGACCCCGACCGCCGAGGCCGCGATCTATGACGCACCGCGTCTCTCCTTTATATGAGGCGAGCGGGCTCCCCATCCGGAGTGGCGGCGCGGCGGCTACTCGATGACCGAGCCGGTGACCTGCGGCGGGCCGGCGGCGAGCACGAAGATGCCGGGGAAGCCCTGCGTCTGGAAGCCCTGGCTCGTGTTGCGGCGCAGGACCGAGCGATCGATGACGAGGCTGCCGCTGCGGTCGTTGCTCACGAAGAAGATCGCGCCGCCGCCCTCGCGCGCGGTGTTGTCGGTCATCTCGACGCCGCACAGGCTCAGCGTGAAGCGGTTGCCGTCGTTGTAGATGCCGGCGCCGCTGCCGCCGCCGGGCGTGCCGCTCTTGGCGGGGTTCGCGCCGAAGCCGATCGCCTCGTTGTTCGTGAACAGGCTGTTGATGACGGTGTGCGAGACGCCGATGCTGCTGAGGCCGCCGCCGTTCGAGCAGCGGTTGCCGAGCTCGGGGCCGCCGCCGAACGTCGAATTCACGACGTAGACGGGCAGCGGCTCGGGCGCGCCGGCCGGCTGGTACTGGCTGAGCGTGCGCACTGACGCGCCGCCCACGTCCGGTCCGGTGTCGTCGCACGTGTTGTGGAAGAACCGGCTGTTCACGATCTTGAACCGGCCGCCGCGCACGAAGATGGCGCCGCCGCCGTCGGGATCGAGGCCGGCGGCGTTGCCATCGATGAACGTCAGGTTCTGCACGGTGAGCTGCGGGTGATCCTGGTTCTGGCAGTGGCTGGTCGTCCACACCTGCGCCTGATCGCAGGTGTTCATGTAGAGGATGCGCCGCGCCCCGGCGCCGCTGAGCGTCACCTTGCCGCCGCCGTCGATCACGATCTTCGGCCCGGTGTTGTTGAAGATCTTCGCGGTGCGATCGAGCTTGATCGTGATCGGATCGGGCCCGCAGTCGAACGTGATCACGCCGCCGCGCGCGACGGCATCGACGACCGCGTCGCTCGTGCAGCTCGCTGGCGTGCCGGTGCCGACGACCGACGTCGGCTGCGAGGCGTCCTCGGCGGCGGCCTCCGCGGGGATCGGGCACGTGCCGTTCGGGTTGCCGGCGGGCGGCCCGCCCGATGGATCCGTGCCCGGGTCCGACGGCTCATCGGACGTGCAGGCGGCGAGCGCGAGGGCCGAGACGGAGACGAAGACGGAGGCGAAGACGGAGGTGAAGACAGAGACGGAGGGCGACGCGCGGCGACACCGATACGACGAGCGCATCGGCCGATCGTACAGGAACTGGCGCGATCCGCGCTCGCCAAGCTCGCGCGCCGGCCGCGCAGGCTCGCTTCTAGCTCAGCTCGCCGCGGGCCGGCTCACCGCCCGCGCCGCCCGCGCCGCCCGCGCCGCCCGCGCCGCCCGCGCCGTCGGCCAGCTCGCGCACCATGTCGCGCAGCGTCGCGCGCGCGCGCGGCAGCTCGTCGCCCTGCAGCGTCACGCCGCCGACGACGGCGTGGCCGCCACCGCCGTGGCGCGCGCACAGCTCGCCGATGTCGTGGCGGCGCCGCGACGGCGCCCACGGGTTCGTCCCGACGGTGATCTTGATGCACGTGTCTGTCCGGGTCGCGGACACCGTGTACAGGCACGACGGGAACAAGAGGTAGCCGAGGAAGCCGGGGCTGCGCGCGCCTGGATCGCCGAGCCGATCGAAGACGATCACGTCGCCGTCCCACACGCCGAGCCGCCGCACTGCCTCGAGCTCTCGCGCGCGCTCGGCCGCGACGGCGGCGAGCTGCGCCGCGACCTCGGGCCGCGCGGCCACCTGATCGAGCGAGTCGCGCGACAGCCAGTCCACGTAGCGCGCCGTGTCGAGCGATGTCCGGCCGTGCGCGAGCCACGCCGCGAGCTGCTGCGCGGAGGACTCCAGCGAGATCGCCGCCTCCGCCGAAGGAAACTGCGCGGCGTCGATCTGGTCGGCCCACCGCACCGCCTCGATGAGGTGCGGCGGCGGCCGCCAGTCCCAGCCCCGCTCGAGGGCCCTCGCGATGAGGCTCGCGCACGAGGGCGACCTCGGATCGAAGAACCACGTCGCGAGGTGCTCGCGCTCGAAGACCTCGCGCAGCGCCGGCGGCTGGAACGCCGTCGGGTGATGGTCGAACCACCACCGCATCCGCGGATCGGCGCAGAACCGGAAGTCGACGCAGGCGTGGTCGTCGGCGTCGAGCGGGACGCCCTCGAACGGGTTGCCGTCGCGGTGGACCATCCCGACCGGCAGGATCTGCACGCTGGGATCGATCACCTCGCGGTAGAACGCCGAGAACAGCGCGGCCGAGGTGGTCCCGTCAAAGCACGCGTCGTGGAAGAAGACCTTGAGGACGCGCGCCACGGATCTCGCGAAGCATACTCCGCCTCGAAGCGAGCGGGGATGTCTGCCGGAGTGTTACCTTCCACCGCATGTCTTTCGGAACAGGGCAGTGGCTGCTCGCGGGGCACCTCATCGGGTTGTTCGTCTGGATCGGCGGGATGTTCACCGTCTACTGGATGCTCCGCTTCCACGCGCACGCTCCGAAGGAGGCGCACGAGAAGCTCGTACTGGCCGAGCGCTCGCTCGCGCTGATGATGGACATCGCGTCGGGCCTCGCGATCGGGTGCGGCGTCGCGATGATCTTTCGCTACACGCCGAACCTGCTCGCGCGCCCGGGCGCAGGCTGGTTCCACATCAAGCTGACGGTCGTCGTCCTCGGCATCCTGTCGGTGCACGGCATGCTCCGCGCGCGGATCAAGAAGTTCAGCCAGGGCAACCTCTCGGCGGTGCCGGGGTGGCAGTGGAGCGTGCTGCTCGGATCGATCACCGCGATCGTGCTGCTCGTGACGCGCGGACCGGACTGGTTCGCGAAGGCGCCGCCGAAGCCGACGCCCGCCGCGCCAGCACCGGCGGGCGGCACCCCGCCGGCGCCGCCCGCCGGCTGATCCGGAGCGCGCGGTGGCGCGGACGATCCTGCACGTCGACCTCGACGCGTTCTACGCGGCCGTCGAGCAGCGCGACGATCCGGCGCTCCGCGGCAAGCCCGTCCTCGTCGGCGGCTCGTCCCGGCGCGGCGTCGTCGCGGCGTGCTCGTACGAGGCGCGCCGCTTCGGCATCCGCTCCGCGATGCCGATGGCCGAGGCGCTGCGGCGGTGCCCGCGCGCCATCGTGGTGCGCCACCGCATGGATCGCTACGCCGACGCGTCACGCGTGTTCTTCGGCATCCTCGGCGACTTCTCGCCCGAGGTAGAAGGGCTGTCGCTCGACGAGGCGTTCCTCGACGTCACGGCCAGCGAGCGCCTGCTCGGCGACGGCCCCACGATCGCCCGCGCGATCAAGGAGCGCGTGCGCGCGGAGCTGTCGCTCGTGGCGTCGGTCGGCGTCGCGCCGATCAAGCTCGCCGCGAAGATCGCGTCAGACATCGACAAGCCCGACGGGCTGCGCGTGGTCCCGCCCGGCGAGCTGCTCGCGTTCCTGCACCCGTTGCCGGTGACGCGCCTGTGGGGCGTCGGCGACACGACGCGCGAGGTGCTCGCGTCGATGGGCCTCTCGACGATCGGCGACGTCGCGCGCTACCCCGAGGCGGCGCTCGTCGCGCGGCTCGGCGCAAACCTCGGGCCGCACCTGGCGGCGCTCGCCCGCGGCGAGGACGCGCGCCCCGTCGTGCCGGAGAGCGATCCCGTCTCGCTCGGCCACCAGGAGACGTTCGACGATGACATCGACGACAAGGGCGACGTCGCGGTCGTCCTGCTCCACCAGGCCGACCGCGTCGCGGCGCGGCTGCGCTCGAGCGGCCTGTGCGCGCGCGCCGTCGTCCTCATCGTCAAGTACGACGACTTCCGCCAGATCACGCGGCGCACCACGCTCGATCAACCGACCGCCGACGGGGGCCTGCTCGCGCGCACCGCGATCGAGCTGTTGCGCAAGGTCACCGTCGAGCCGCGCCGGGGCGGGCGGGTCCGGCTGTGCGGGATCTCGGCGACGCAGCTCGAGCCGCGGGGCGCGCCGCGCCAGCTCGGCTTCGACGAAGCGTCCCGCGCGCGCGGCGAGCGGCTCGGCGACGCGCTCGATCGGGTCGCGGCCAAGTTCGGCAAGGCCCGGATCGTGCGCGCCGTCCACCTCAAGCCCGATCAAGCCGATCCGCCCACCGACAGCCAGCCTCTGCCGCCCCCTGCCGGCCGCGGTGCAAAATAAGGGTTCCCACGATCCGGGGGCCCGCGTGTCATGAGGCCAAGGACATGAGACCCGCCCGCTTCTTCCTGCCGGCCGCCGCCGCCACCGCCGCCGCGTGCGCGCTGCTCGGCGGGGCCACCCCCGCGCGCGCGGACACGCCGCCCGCCCCCGCGATCGCGAGCTACGCGCTCGTCGTCGGCTCGAACCTGCCCGGCCCCGGCCAGACCGAGCTCCGCTACGCCGAGGACGACGCGCGCAAGGTCGCCGCGACCCTCGTCGAGATCGGCGGGTACGCGCCGGGCGCCGTCGACGTGCTCGTGCGGCCGACCCCGGACGCGCTGCGCCAGCGGCTCGATCGGCTCACCCGGCGCGTCGCCGCCGACGCCGACGCCGGCAAGCAGGCCCGCTTCGTCTTCTATTACTCCGGCCACGCGCGCGGGACCGCGCTCGATCTCGGCCCGGCGGCGCTGCCGCTCGACGAGCTGCGCCAGCGCCTGCTCGCCGTGCCCGCGACGCTCAAGATCGTCGTCCTCGACGCGTGCCAGAGCGGCGCGTTCTCGCGCGTCAAGGGCGCCACGCCCGCGGCCGACTTCTCGTTCAACTCGCGGCAGCACCTCGACGCGAGCGGCGTCGCGGTGCTCGCGTCGTCGAGCGGCAGCGAGCTGTCGCAGGAGAGCGAGCTCCTGCGCGGCTCGTACTTCACGCACCACCTGCTCGTCGGGCTGCGCGGCGCCGGCGACGCCAACCGCGACGGCGCCGTGTCCATCGACGAGGCGTACCGCTACGCGTACCACCACACGCTCGCCGCCACCGCCGCGACCGCCGTCGGCGGCCAGCACGTGAGCCTCGAGGTCGAGCTCAAGGGCCACGGCGAAGTGCCGCTGTCGTTCCCGCGCCCGGCGACGTCGTCGATCGAGCTCCCCGCGCAGCTCGCCGGCCACACGCTGATCCAGGACCGTCAGGCCAAGGCCGTCGTCGCCGAGGTGCACAAGGCCAGGGGCGCGCCCGCCAAAGTCGCCGTCGCGCCCGGCGAGTACGAGGTCATCGCCCGCTCCGACGCGCAGGTCGCGCGCTGCCAGGTCACGGCCGGCCCCGGCGGCGCCACCGTCGAGCTCGGCCGCTGCACGCTCGAGGCGCTCGCGCCCGCCGCACGCAAGGGCGCCGCGTTCGCGCCCCGCTGGCGCGTCGAGGTCGCCGGCGCGCTCGAGCGCGAGCGACACGACGCGTACCGCGCGACCCTGGTCGACACGTTCGACTACCGCGAGGAGCGCGCCGTCTCCACCGAGGCCTCGCTCGGGGTCCTGCGCGAGTACGCCCGCCGGGGGCTGTGGCTCGGCGGCTTCGCGAGCCAGGCCGCGTCGCCGACGTACGTCTTCGACGCCGGCGAGCAGACGCTCCGCTTCGACTGGCAGACGACGCGCGCCGGCGCGCTCGCGCAGGGCGAGCGCAGGCTCGGCCGCTCGTTCGCGGCGTTCGCGCGCGCCTCCGCCGGGATCGGCATCGCGCGCACCCGCTTCGTCGATCAGGACGGCGCGGCGACGCACGAGACACACGTCGGGCCCGCGTTCGAGCTCGGCGCCGGCCTGCGGATCGACGACCTGTGGCTCGCCGGGTTCGCGATGTCGCTCGGCGGGAGCTTCGAGTACGCGCCCATCATCGAGAACGAGCTCGGCGAGCGCCACGACAGCGGCGGCTTCCGGGCGCGCTATGGCCTCTCGTACACGTGGTGAGGTTCCCCATGAAGACGATGACGACGATGAAGATGAAGACGACCACGCAGCCGCTCTCCCTCCTCGTCCTGGGCCTCGCCGCCACGCAGCTCGGCGCCACCGACTGCGGCCGCGTGCTGCGCGATCCCGGCTTCGATCTGTGGTGCGGCGATCGCCTGTGCTCGTGGAAGGTGGTGCGCGGCGACATCCGGCGCGCGCCGACGTGGCACTCGAGCGACGCCGGCGTCGAGCTCCTCGGACCCGACGCCGCGATCTCGCAGCTCGCGCCCGTCACCGACCGCGACGGCACCTGCATCCACTTCGAGCTCGTCGCGAACGTCGAGGATGACGCCGAGGCTTACCTCGAGATCGACGTGCACGGCGACGGCTCGATCAACCGCAAGGAGCGGCTGCCCACCTCGCAGTGGAAGCCGCTGTCCTACAACCTCCTGATCGAGGCGCCGTTCGACGGCATCCGCTTCGAGCTGTCGAAACAGGGCGCCGGGCGCGCCGTGCTCGGCCGGATCCACGCCGAGACCGCCAAGGACGCCTGCGAGGGGCTGACGCCGATCGATGGCGGCCCCGCCCCGCTCGGCGCGCTCTGCCTCGATGACGCCGGCTGCGCCAGCGGCATCTGCCGCCTCGACGAGGCGTCGCCGTTCCTCGTCGGGCAGCGCTGCATGGCGTGCGATCCCGCGGCCGGCGCCGCGGCGTGCGATGCCGGCCTCGTGTGCGGCGTCGGCGAGGCCCGGACGCCCGTGCACACGATCCCGCTCGAGTGCGTGCCTGCCGGCGGCGACGACCTCGGCGAGCGCTGCCTCGTCGACGCCGAGTGCGCCTCGGGGCTCTGCACCGACCACGTGTGCTCGACGTGCCGGGACACGTGCAGCGGCGGCGAGGTGTGCGGCGCCGCGTGGCCGCTCGGCCCCGCCGTGTGCGCGCCCGGCGAGCACCGGCGCCAGCGCGGCGAACCGTGCGCCACCGGCGCGGACTGCGCGAGCGAGATCTGTAACGGGGCCGTGCACCGCACGTGCGAGGACGGCCGGCCGTGCGGAAACCCCGGCGACTGCCCGGTCGATCCCGACCTGAGCGCCAGCGAGTGCACTACCGTCGGCGTCACGGGTGGAACCTGTCAGTGATCCCCAGGGCGCGTACCGCGCGTACGGGCCCGCGCTCGTGCGCAAGGCCGAGCGCATCCTCCGCAGCCGCGAGGACGCGGTGGACGTCGTGCACACGCTGTTCGTCGATCTGATCCCCCGCTGGAGCCGAGACGTGGACCTTGCGTACCTCTACCGCGCCGTGACGAACCGCTGCCTCAACGTCGTCCGCGACCGGGGCACGCGGGCGCGCCTGCTCGCGCGCGAGCAGCAGGCGGCGGCGCCCGTCGGGCGCGTCTTGCTCGAGGACGAGATCGTCGGCGTCGGGCTGCTCGCCGCGCTCGCCGAGCGGCTCGACGTCGGACACCTCGAGGTCCTCGTGTGCCGGTTCGTCGACGACATGACGCAGGAGGAGATCGCGGCGCACCTGTCCCTGTCGCGCAAGACCGTCGGCAAGCGGCTCGATCGGATCCGCGCGGAGGTCATCGCGCTGCGCGGCGAGGGCGGCGCCCGGCCCGCGCGCGAGGGGCAGGCGCCATGAGCGCGTGCATCGGCGAGCCCATCTCGTGGCTGCGGCTCGAGCGCTACGCGCTCGGCGGCGCCGCCGGCGATCCCGACGCGCACGCGCACCTCGCGCGGTGCGCCGCGTGCGCGCGCTGCCTCGGCGAGATCCGCGACGACCTCGTGGCGCTGCCGCCGCTCGCCGTCCCCGCGCCGCCGCCGCCGCGCGCCCGGTGGTGGGCGCCGGCGATGGCGCTCACGGCCGCGGCCGCCGGCGCGATCCTCGTGTGGCGGATCGGCGCCCCTGGCCCCGGCGGCCCCGGCTCCAGCCTCGGCGCCCGCCCCGACGAGCCACCGCGCGAGGACGTCGCCCAGGTCGCCCGCATCAAGGGCGTCGGCGAGGTCACCCTCGGCGTCGTGCGCGAGCGCGCCGGGGCCATCCGCCACGACGCCCGCACGTTCGCGCCCGGCGACCGCTGGAAGATCGCCGTGACGTGCCCGCCCGTCGCCGCCACGTGGGTCGACGTCGCCGTGTACGACGCCGGCCAGATCCATCACCCGCTCGAGCCCGCGCGGATCAGCTGCGGCAACCGTGTCCTGCTCCCCGGCGCGTTCGCGATCACCGGCGACCGCCCGAACCGCGTGTGCGTCCGCCTCGGCGCCGCCGCGGCGCCCGACCGCGAGCAGCCCCCCGACGCCTGCGTGACGCTGCGCCCCGAGTGACCGTCAGGGCCGCCCGAACGGCGCGAGCCACGCCGCGGACGTCGCCTTCGGCCCGACGACGACGCACTCGTACTTGCCGCGCCGCCACGCCACTGCGAGGAGCTCGCCCTCGAGCCGCTCGACGCGGGCCGGACCGATCCCCCGCACGTGCTGCACGATGTACGTGACGTCCGCCCCCTCGACCGTCACCCGCATCAGGGCGGCGCGCCGATCCAGGACATCGATCTCCCGCGCGCCCGCGGGCGGGATCGCCGGGAGCGGCGCGTCCTTGCCCACCACGCCGATCGTCCACGCCCGCAGCTCGGCGATCGTCGGCGCGGCGAGGTCCCAGGACTGCTCGCGCCCGTGCTGCGCGATCCCCTCGGTCAGGAGCACGTTGTGGCGGGCCGGGAACATCAGATAGATCGCGACCACCGTCCCCGTGAGCACGGTCAACGTGAACAGGAGCGAGATCGAGACCCGACGGTGAAGCGGCCGCGGCGGCGTGACCACCGCGGTCTCGCCCTCGATGGGCCCCTCTGCCTCCGCTTCGACGAGCTTCATGGGTCGTGGAATGGGTCGTAGAATGGGTCGTAGAATGGGTCGTAGATCGGCGCGCGACCGAACCGTCGCACGAAGTCCTCTCGTAACTTGGCACAGAACGCCGCCAGGTCAGTAGCGGCCGGAATCTCGATCAGATGCCGGCACAGCAGATCCGCCACGCGCCCCGCGTGCACCCCGGCGAGCGCCCGGGCGCAGGCCCGGAGGTCCGGGGCGTGGCGGTACGCCACCATCGCGCTCTTGCCCGTCGGGTAGTCCACGAGGCCCGCCGCCAGACGCAGCTGGAGCACGCCTTCCTCGGGTGGGGCGAGATCGCCCGCCTCCGCGAGCGGATACCAGGGGCAGAAGCGCACGCCCGCATAGTAAGGTTCGACCGTGGAGCAGATCGAGGTGACGATCACCGCGTCGCTCGACTTCGGTGGCGCGCCGCGCGATCCGGACCGCCTCGTGTGCGGCGACGCGCTCGACGAGCTGACCGAGCTCCCCGACGGCGCGCTCGACGCCATCTACATCGATCCGCCGTTCGGCACCGGATCGGTCCGCCACGGCCGCGGCAGCGATCATCGCTACGCGGACCGCACCGACGATCCCGACGCCTTCGTGGCCTGGCTCGGCCCGCACCTGGAGCACAGCCGGCGGGTGCTGCGCGCCACCGGCTCGCTGTTCGTCCACCTCGACTACCGAGCCGTCCACTACGTCAAGGTCGCGCTCGACCGATTATTCGGCCGCGCCCGGTTCGTGAACGAAATCGTGTGGTGTTACGCCGTCGGGGGCAAGAGTCGGCGCGGCTTCGGCCGCAAGCACGACACGATCCTGTGGTACGCCCGCAGCGATGACTGGGCGTTCTATCCCGACGCGGTCCGCGTGCCGCGGCGCGGCGGGTCGCACATGCGCGTCGTGCTCGACGGAGAGGTGCCCGTGCAGGAGAAGACCGATCGCCGAACCGGCCGGGTCTACCGCTATCCCGTCCCCGCCGGGAAGATCCCCGAGGACTGGTGGACCGACATCGAGACCCTCAATCATTCAGACCGCGAGCGCGTCGGGTGGCCCTCACAGAAGCCCGAGCGGCTCGTGGAGCGGATCATTTCAGCCGTGAGCGCGCCCGGGGACCGGGTGGCCGACTGGTTCGCCGGCTCGGGCACCACCGCCGCCGTGGCCCAGCGCCTGGGACGCCGGTTCATCGCCGTGGACCGTGAGGAGGCCGCGATCGAGCTGTGCGCGGCCCGGCTCGCCGCGCAGGGGCGCCGCCTGGCGGCCGCCGGCACGCCGCCGCCGCCCCTCTTCGTCCACGTTCGTACCGGTCGAGGAAGCATTCACCGCCCGGCACTTGCGATGCTCGGGCCGTCGGGTGAAGATTTGGATCTTCAAGGCTAGTGATGGCGGCCGCTCCCCAAGACGAGGTCTCGCCTCGCGTGACTCTCGAAGCATGGCTCGTCACTGACGTCGGCGTCGTGCGCGACCACAACGAGGACTCTGCGTTCATGGAGACCTCGAAGGGGTTCTTCATCGTCGCAGATGGGATGGGTGGTCACGCCGCGGGCGAGGTCGCCTCGGCGATGGCGGTCGAGACGGTCCGCAAGATGCTCGAGACCGCGCGCCCCGAGGTCGAAGCATTTCGCAAGGCCCCGAGCGACGCCGGACGGCGCCAGCTCGTCCAGCTCCTCCAGAACGCCGTGCTGTCGGCCCACCAGGCCGTCTACCAGCGCGGGCAGAGCGAGCAGGACAAGGCCGGCATGGGCACCACGCTCGACGTCGTGCTGGTCGCCGGTCCGGAGGCGTTCGTGGCCCACGTCGGGGACAGCCGGACGTACCTCATCCGCGAGGGCCGATCGTCGCAGATCACGACGGACCACACCGTCGCCGAGGTCCTCGTGATCGAGGGCAAGCTGACGATCGAGGAGGCGCAGGTCTCCCCGCTGCGCACGATCCTCGTCAACGCGATCGGTGTGTCGGCCGACGTCGGCGTCGAGATGGCGCACGTGACGCTCAAGCGCGGCGACCGGATCCTGCTCTGCTCCGACGGCCTGCACGATTACTTCCCGATCGAGGAGGAGATCGCGCAGAAGCTGTCCGCCGACGCGCCCGGCAAGGCCCTGAAGGACATGGTCGAGCTCGCCAAGACGCGCGGCGGCCACGACAACATCACCGGCATCGCGGTGCACATCGTCGAGATCTCCGAGAACGTCCCGGGGCAGCTCGAGCGCGAGCTCACGCACCCGGTGATGGACGCCGAGACCAACCCGTTCGCCGACGAGCCCACCGAGACGGCGTTCGTGACGCCGCCCGGCCTGCCGACGAAGGTGACGCCCGGCACGCTGCCCTCCAAGGCGACGCAGCCGATGCGCACCATGTCCGATGCGCAGGCCAACGAGTCGTTCAAGGACATCGGCGAGCGGCCGACCGATCCGAAGCTGGTCATCCCGAGCGACGATCTGACGAAGGCCCCGGCTCCGGCTCCGGCTCCGGCTCCGGCACCGGTGATGACGCCCGCGGCGCCAGCGCAGAGCGCGGCGGCCCCGGCCGAGCCCGCTCAGGCCGCGGCGCCGACCGACGGCGCGCCGGCACCCGACGACGGATCCGCCGCTGACGCCCCCGAGGCTGACTCCGCCGTGCCGACGGAGATCGGGACCGCCGACACCGGCCGGGTCCACGCTCCCAAGGACGAGGGCGCGAGCTGAGCTGGGCGGTCCCCGCCGCGCTCGAGGAGGCGGTGCGGGCCGCCGCGCGCGCCGAGCTCGGGGACGCGCCGCTCGCCACCGGCGCGCTGGTGCGATCGATCGTCGATCGATCGCTGCGCTACACCAGCGAGCGTGAGCGGCTCGCGGCCCCCGCCGATCGCACCGGCGATCTGGCCGCGCGCGCCGCGTTCTTCACCATCGCCGATGCCATGAAGGTGGCCGTCCCGCTCGGAGAGCTCTGCGGCCGCGGCGCGCTCCCCGCGCGGCGCCCGCTCCGCGTCGTCGATCTCGGCGCCGGCTGCGGCGCGATGAGCCTCGGCCTCCTCGCCGCGCTCGGCGCCCGCCTCGGCGCCCGCCTCGGCGAGCCCGGCGCCTCGCCCGAGGTCGCGCTCTCGCTCGTCGACCGCGACGCCGCCGCGCTCGCGATCGCCGCCGCCGCGCTCCGCGCGCTCGCCGCGCAGCTCGGCGTCACCGCCGCCGTCACCACGCGCGCTGGCGACGCCGTGTCCGCGCCGCTCGACGAGCCCGACCTCGTCGTCATCGGCTCGCTGCTCAACGAGCTCACCGCCGCCGACCCGCGCGGCGGGATCGAGCGCGCCACCTCCGTCGTGGCGCGCGCGCTCGACGCGCTCCCCGGCGACGGCGCGGTGATCGTCATCGAGCCGGCGCTGCGCGAGACGTCGCGCGCGCTGCACGAGATCCGCGACGCGATCCTCGCGCGCGGCGCCGGCCACGTGTTCGCGCCGTGCACGCGGCGCGGCGCCCCCTGCACCGCCCTCGCCGATCCCACCGACTGGTGCCATGAGGATCGCCCGCTCGAGCTGCCGCCGCGCACCGCCGAGCTCGCGCGCCTGACGCACCTGCGCGACAGCGGCATGAAGTTCTCGTACCTCGTGCTCCGCAGGCAGCCGCTCGCGCTCGTCCCCGTATCGCCCGGCGGCGGCGAGGCGTGGCGCGTCGTCGGCGTGCCGCGGCCCGAGAAGGGCAAGCTCGAGGTGATCGGCTGCGGCGAGCGCGGCCGCGTCCCGATCCGGCTCCTGCGCCGCCACCGCGCGCCCGAGAACCGCGCCATCGAGCGCGCCGCGCGCGGCGACGTCCTCGTCGTCGACGCCGCGCCCGGCGAGGGCCCGCGCGTCGAGCTCGACGAAGCCACGCGCGTCGAGCGGATCGAGCCCGCGCGGCGCACCGAGCCCTGACGCCCCGCGCCGCCGCTGGCGCCCCAGCGCCCCAGCGCCGCGCAGCACCCCGCGGCCCGACCACGGACAGCGCCGCGAGCTTGGGCGCCGCCTGCCAAAAATTCCCGCTCCCGCGGAACCGCGCGCGCGCCGCCGGTGTCACGGGGCCATGACGCTCGCCAGAGGCCTGGCCGCGATCGCCCTCGCGATCGCCGCCGCCCGCTCGCCCGCATCGGCCGACCTGCTCCGCGCCACGCGCAGCCAGCAGGTCGACGAGATCTCGCACACCGTCCTTGTCCGGATCTCGGACGGTGTCGCCACCTACACCGTGCAGCGGCAGTTTCAGAACCGCGGCAAGATCGCCGACGAGGCGCACCTCTCGATCAGCCTGCCGACCGGCGCCGCCGCCACCGGGCTGCGGATCCGCGCGAGCGGCACGTGGCACACCGGCGAGCTGCTCGATCGCGACGTCGCCGCCGCGCGCTACCAGGAGCTGACCGGCGCCGGCGTCTACGATCCGAAGGATCCGGCGCTCCTCTACTGGATCTCGTCCAGCGAGCTGTACCTCCAGGTCTTCCCCGTGCTGCCCGGCGCCGTCAGCACCGTCGAGTACACGCTCACCGTCCCCACGCGCTACGCCGCCGGCCGCTACTGGCTCACCTACCCGCGCGTCGATCCCGCCAGCCAGAAGACGTGGCCCGGCGCGCGCAAGCTCGTCGATCCCGTCGTCGCCATCGAGCCCGGGTGGGCGCCCGGCCGCGGCGGCATCGCCATCGACGGCAAGGCCGCCGAGCCCGGCAAGCCCGTCGCGCTCGCGCCCCACGCGCGCGATCCGTGGCGGTCCCGCGCCACCGCCACCGCGTACAACGATCTCGGCTACGACAGCCCCGACCTCGAGTCGCCGTACGCCACCAGCACCATCGACGTGCCCGCCGCGTCCGGCCCCGAGCTCCGGTACTCGCTCGGCAAGCTGCGCGTCGAGCTCTTGCACCCCCTCACCTCCACGCTCGAGCTCGCGCTCGTGACGCCCGCCGGCGACGTCGTCGAGGTCGTCGACAACATCGAGGACGCGCGCGACGGGCGCGTCACGCACGACGTCCGGTTCCCGGAGGCCGTGCGCGCCCTCGGCCGCTGGCGGCTCCTCGTGCGCAGCCGGGCCACGGACGAGACCGGCGCCCTCCTGCGGTGGTCGCTCGCCTTCGGCGACCGCGCCTTCGCCTCCGCCGGCCCGCCCGCCTTCATCCCGAGCCAGGCCGACGCGCGCCAGCTCGCGGTGCTCGACGTCGCGGCGCCGCCGGCGACCGCGTGGAGCGGGCGGCTCGGCCGCGTCGTCGCGTCCGACGCGCACGCGTTCACGCGCTTCGAGCTCGACACCGCGGCGCGCGTCTCCGAGCTGCCGAAGCGAGCCCAGGTCGTGTTCGTCCTCGACGCGTCGTACTCCGCCGGCCCCGAGCACCTCGCCGCGCAGCTCGCGATCGTCCGCGGGTACGTCGCGCACGTGCCCGACGCCGAGCTCGAGGTCATCGCCGTGCGCCGCACCGCGAAGCGCGTCTTCGGCCGGTTCGTCTCCGCCGCCGAGGCGCCGCGCCTCCTCGACGCCGCCGTCCGCGGCGGCACGCTCGCGCTCGGCAACGGCAGCGCGCTCGACGAGGGCGCCCGCCTCGCCGCCTCGCTCCTCGCCGGCCGCGCCGGCCCGCAGCGCGTCGTCCTCGCGACCGACGAGCTCTTGCGCGCCTCGCTCACCCAGGCCCAGGCGCTCGCCGCGCTCGCCGCGCTCGCCCCCGCGGCCGTCGTCCACGTCGTCGTCCCGCGGCTCGACGCCACCGCCGCCCTGCCCGCGCTCGAGCGCGACGACAACGCCGATCTCGCCGCGCTCGCGGCCGGCCACCACGGCATCCTCGCGCGCATCTCCGGCTTCCCCGCGCCGCAGGCCGAGCTCCGCCCCGTGGTGCTCGAGCTCGTGCGGCCGACGCGCATCGAGCACGTCGCGCTCAGCGGCACGACCCAGCTCTCCATCGGCGACGTCCTGCGCGAGGGCGAGGGCCTCCGGCTGTGGGACGACACCCGCGCCGCCGCCGCGCCGTCGTCGCTCACGCTGACCGGCAAGCTGTGGAGCGATCCCATCCGCCTCGATCTCGCCGCGTCGCCCGGCTTCTCGACCCAGGCCGCCGCGTTCGTCTTCGGCGCCGATCAGCACGGTAACCTGTCCGAGGCCGAGCAGCGAACCGTCGCGCTCGCCGGCCGCGCCGTCTCCCCCGTCACCTCGTACCTGGCGATCGAGCCCGGCGTGCGGCCGATGAAGATCGGCTTCGACGACGGCCCCGGCGGTGGCGGCGGCGGCTGGGGCTCGATCGGCGCCGGCCACTACGGCACCCTCGGCTGCGGCAGCGGCGGGTCAGCCGAGAAGCTCGACCTCGCGTCGCTCATCCCCACGCAGGCCTGCGTCCGCAAGCACGCCCCTGACCGCGCCTGGTCCGTCAAGCTCTCCGTCGAGACGACGAAGGACGAGATCGTCGACGTCACCGTGGACGGCGATCTCGATCCGCTCGCCGCGTGCCTCGTCGAGGCCGCGTGGGCCGTCCGGCTCCCCGACGCCTTCAGCCGGTACTCCAGGACCTACAGCTTCGAGCTCTCGGACCGCTGATCACCGGCGCTACCGCCCGGCGCACCGTGCGCTCGCGCGCCCAGCGCGCGCCGGCGCCTCTCCCGCCGCCCTGACAAGCGCGATCAGCCGATGCGTGCCTTCTCGACACCGTGTCGGGGCTCTGGCCGTGCGAGCAGGGCCCGCAAGAGCTCGCGCGCCTCGCCGACCAGCTCGGTCGCGCGCATCAACCCATGCGGCGGAACCGACGCTGTCTCGCGGATTTGAGCGAGCAGCGACGCCGTCTCGTGCACGGAGTCCAGCGCCGCGTGCAGCCGCGCCAGGGTCATCATGTCAGGTCCCGATCGGGGCATCGATCGCATGGCCCCGACATGGAGCAAGCCGCGCGCCATCCGTCGTCTCGTCATCGGCAGCGCACCGCGTTGTCCCACCCGCACGCGCTCGGGCACCATCCGGCCCATGAGCACGAGCGCCACCAGCCACCCCACGATCATCGTCTGCGGTCACGGCCCCGGAATCTCCGACGCCGTCGCGCGCCGGTTCGGCCGCGCCGGTCACCCCGTCGCGATCGTCGCGCGCAACGCCGAGCGCCTCGCCGAGGCCGCGCGCGCCCTCTCCGCCGACGGCATCAAGGCCGAGGCGTTCCCCTGCGATCTCACCGATCCCGACGCCGTGCAAGCGCTCGTCGGCGCCGTCCGCGAGCGCCTCGGGCCCATCGGCATCGTGCACTGGAATGCGTACGTCGGCGGCGCCGGCGATCTCACGACCGGCTCACCCACCGAGTTGCGGGCCGTCCTCGACTGCGCCGTGATCGGCCTCGTCGCCGCCGTGCAGGCCGCGCTGCCCGATCTGAAGGCGCAGCGCGGCGCCGTGCTCGTCACCGGCGGCGGCCTCGGCATCGATGATCCCAAGTTCAACGCGATGGCCGTGAGCTGGGGCGCCATGGGCCTCGCGCTCAGCAAGGCCGCGCAGCACAAGACCGTCGGCCTGCTCCACCAGCGCCTGACCGCCGAGGGCGTCTTCGTCGGCGAGGTCATCGTGACCGCGCTCGTCAAGGGCACGGCGTTCGACCGCGGCAACGCGACGCTCGAGGCCACCACGATCGCGGACCGGTTCTTCGAGCTGAACCAGCGCCGCGATCAGGTCACCGTGATGCAGAGCTGATCAGGCGCGGCACTGCGCTGCGCTTGCTCCGAGGCGAAAAACTTGCGCTTCCCTCGTCTTCCACGCTCCTCCCGGTGGAGGTTACGCTCGACGCTGTCAGGGGTAGCTCGATCCCTCCATCACCCTACCGCAATCGTGAAGCGCTTCTCCCTTCAACATTTTTATTACCGGAACATGTTATGCGTTGCGGTGGGATTGTTCTCAATTGCCGGTAGCGCATGCGGGGAAGGGACACGACACGACTTCGACGGTGGACTGCTCGACTTTTGCAAGGAACACCGTTCGACGAGGTCGCCGTCTGTGTGTGCGCACGCCCCGAGAGATCTCAACATCTGTTTCCCAAGCGAGGAGAGCACGAGTGAAGACCATACTTAGCTTGAGCTGCGGCGCGCCTGGCACCCACGACGATGCCACCGGCCGCGTCGAGGCGCGCGCGCCGCACAACCTCGACGCCGACCGCATGACCGGCGTCCGATCGCTCGCCTGCGCCGCCATCGCCGCGCTCGCCGCCGTCGCCTCGCTCGTCGGCTTGAGCCGCGACGCCGCAGCGCAGCAGCTGCAGATCGAGACACAGTACCCCGCCGAGCGGTTCGAGATCACCAGCCACCGCGACGGCATCCTCGGTGTCGAGTGGGCCGACGTGCGCGGCCACCTCGCGTTCGATGCCGGCCTGTGGGCCGGCTACGCCAACGATCCCATCAACGTGTACGACATGCAGAGCGGCGAGCGTGTCGGCTCGATCGTGCACAACCGGTTCGGCGGCGACCTGACGGTGGCGCTGCGCCTCAAGAATCGGCTCGAGATCGGCGTCGCGGCGGCGCTGATCTTCGGGCAGTCGGAGAACGCCGCCGCGGCGATGCTCGTCGGCGACACCTACGGCAACGGCCTCGGCGACATCCGGATCACGCCGAAGGTCACCCTCCTGCGCCGCGGCAACACCGCGCTCGCGCTCCTCGCCGGCATCGGCCTGCCGACCAGCACCGTCGACGATTTCGGCGGCGAACGCTCCGTGACGCTCTCCCCGGCCGTCGCGGTCTCGCACCTGATCGGCCGCATCCGGCTCGCCGGCAACGTCGGGTACCGCACGCGGCCCTCCACGATGGCCCTGGACCTGGCCATCAATGACGAGATCTACCTGCGCGCCGGTGTCGGCTACCGGTTCCCGAGCTCGCTCGAGCTCGACGCGACGTTCGACGTCGCGACCGGCGCCAACGACTTCTTCGGCGCGTTCAACCGCAACTTCTCCGAGGTCCGCGGCGGCGCCTCCTACGATCTCGGCCGCGGGGTGCGGGTGTTCGGCGCCGCGGGCGCTGGCCTCGCCGAGGGCTTCGGCACGCCCGACTGGCGCGCGCTCCTCGGCTTTCGTCTCGGTCCCGCCGAGCAGGCCGCCAAGCCGCGCGACCGCGACAAGGACGGCATCCTCGACGTGGCGGATCGCTGCCCCGACAAGCCCGAGAACATCAACTCGTTCGAGGACGATGATGGCTGTCCCGACGATC
>Ga0247790_10000133_pt1 | contig 38750 bp, 22 predicted proteins | sample UWRJS171409R4_FD_179913 | JGI IMG/M metagenome (GOLD analysis project Ga0247790, IMG submission 179913) | Soil microbial communities from Arlington Agricultural Research Station in Wisconsin, United States - UWRJ-S171-409R-4 | ecosystem: Environmental > Terrestrial > Soil > Agricultural land...
AAGGCCTCCAATACGGGCGAATTTGACAATTTCGGCGTGAGCGTCGCGCTCTCGGCGGACGACGCGACCCTGGTGGTCGGCGCCGCTGGGGAGTCCAGCGCGGCGAACGGCATCGGCGGCAACCAGGACGACAACTCCGCTCAGTACGCCGGCGCGGTCTACGTGTTTGAGCGGAGCGGCACGACGTGGAGCCAGCAGGCGTATGTCAAGGCGTCCAATACGGACGCAGGTGACTATTTCGGCCAGAGCGTCGCGCTCTCGGCGGACGGCACGACCCTGACGGTCGGTGCCTCTGGGGAAGACAGCACGGCGAGGGGCATCGGCGGCAACCAGGACGACAACTCCGCTGAGAGAGCCGGCGCGGTCTACGTGTTTGAGCGCAACGGCACGACGTGGAGCCAGCAGGCATATGTCAAGGCGTCCAATACGGGCGCAGGTGACAGGTTCGGCTTGGACGTCGCGCTCTCGGCGGACGGCGCGACCCTGGCGGCCGGCGCCTTTGGGGAGGCCAGCGCGGCGACCGGCATCGGCGGCAACCAGGACAGCAACTCCGCTCAGTACGCCGGCGCGGTCTACGTTTACCACCTGCCGGCCCAGTAGTCGCCGAGCACCACCGCCGCCCCGAGCGCGCCGGACGCACCCGCGTCCCCCGCGCCCGCGTCCGCGCCTGGCGGCAGGCTCTGCCAATGCAATCTCACGCCCATGAACAGGAGAGATGACGGATGAGACCCCGAATCCAGCAAGCGGTACCGATAGGGCTCCTCATCGCAGGCGTGGGGGCCGGTGCGTGCCTGTCACCACTGCCACACGTGCCGTGCAGTGACGGCTGGTGCCCGGAGGGATGTAGCCGTACGAGCCCTCGAGCGAGCAGGACGCAGCGAGCTTGAACAAGCGGCAGTCGTAGGAAACGAGCGCGAGGCCCTCCTTCATGGCGACCTCGAGATCGCGCCCTGGCGGTACCAGTGCTTCGACAGGAGGCCGATTCGCTCGTGGAGGTCGTCCATATACGCGAGCGCGACGTGCTTCTCCGCGAAGTCCACGCGCAGCCTGTCGACGATCGCGGGACCGCGCGTGACGCGCGCAGCTTGTCGTAGCCCTTCGGCGTGACGGCGGGTCCGCCAGCCGACGTAACCCCCTTCGTCGACGAGCGAAGTCCCGGTGCTCGACTCGCCTGAACACGGTATGCTGGCGCCGTATGGTCCAGGCCCAGCTCATCCCCGTCGCGCAGGAGACGCTCGTCGCGCACCAGAGCGCGCTCGCGGCATTCGAGCGCGCGTACACCACTGCGGAGGTGGCAGCCGGACTTGAGGAGCTGGCCGGACTGCACCGACGGGCGGTCGGGCTCGCTCGAGAGATCGAGGCCCAGGTCATCGAGTACGGCCGGCCGGCACCGCTGGCGAGCCTTCTCGACGTGATGCGGAGGGACGCGGACCAGATCGCGCGAGGCTTCGGACTCGTCGCGACGACCCTGGACCAGATGCGGCGGCGTGTGCTCGCGGGCTCATGGTCGCTCCCCGAGATCTCCGACGTCGTGCGCGCACAAGCTCAGCTCGGAGGTCTCTACTTCGAACAACTCGGCACGCTGCTCGATCGGCTCCGCGTCGTCGGCGAGCAGGCAATGAGGTATTTCGACGCCGCCTTCGCGCGCGTCGAGGCCGACCCCGTGTGGAATGAGAAGCTGAGGGAAGCCTTCGGTCCTGATGGCAAGCCACGTGGCGTACGACTCGCAGAGCTACCCGACGACGCCGATGGCTAATATCTACGGTCACGAGGGTCGGTTCCTCGACGATTTCAGGGCGCTCGATCCTGGCCGACGCCACGTCGCTCGTCGCGCCCTCCGCTGGATCGAGGCGTCGCCGCGGCCCGATGGCGTCGCGAAGCGAGAGGCTTCCGCCTACCCCGGCACCGGGTTGGTCATCGCGATCTATGACGACCTGGTGATCGGGTACGTGCTCGATGGAGATGTAGTGCTGTTCTTGCGCATTCAGGAGCGCGACGATCTCCACGAGGACGCGACGTAGCTGCTTCGTATGTCGGGGCGTCGGTACAAGATCGGCGACCGCGCATCTGCATCGTTGCCCAGAGGCGCCAGCCATGGCGCCGTGGCTCATGGACGACGGGCGGTACTGCTCAACGGAGTTACTTCTTCTTGCAGGCGGGGGCGTAGCCGCCATTGCAAGCCTGCTCGAACAGCGACTTCGCCCGCGCGGGGTCCTTCTGGACGCCCTTGCCGGACTTCGTTAGATCGCCGAGGCCGTCGCAGGCGCGCATGGAGCCCTCCTTGCAGCCCTTCTCGAAGAACTGGGCCGCCAGCTTGGCGTTGGCCGCGAGGTCGCCCTTGCCGTCGGCGTAGAGCGTGCCGAGGAAGGCGCAGCCCTCGACCTCGCCGCCGCCGTAGCAGGCACGGCGGAACGCGTACTGCGCGTCGCGCGCGAGCTGCTTGTCGGCGAGCCGCGCGACGCCGAGGTCGACGCAGCCCAGGCCGTCGCCCGCCTGGCAGGAGCGGTCGAGCAGCGCGAGCGCGCCCTTCGGATCCTTGGCAGTACCCTCGCCGGAGAGCTTCGCCGCGGCGAGCGTGCGGCAGCCGGCAGTGACGTCCTTGCTGCACGCGCGCTCGGCGAGCGCGGCCGCCTTCGCCCAGTCCTTCGGTACGTTGAAGCCGTCGCGGTGCATGGCGGCCAGCGTCGCGCAGCTCGCGGCGGAGCCGGCGTCGCACTGCGCGGCGCAGTCCTTCGCGTCGCCGGGCCGGCACTGGTGCGGCCGGGTGGAGGGGACACACGCGCCGTCCGCCATCGCAAAGCTCGGCGCGCAGGACGCCACGGCCAGATCGGGCGCGGCGGGCGGTGGCGCGCCGATGGGCTCGAGCTCGATGCGCACGAGCGCGCCGCACTGCGCGGGCGGCGCCTTGTCGTCCGGTGTCGCGGCGGCGCAGGCGTCGAGATCGCCGTCCTTGGACTGGATCTTCGTCCCGCTCTTCGAGCCGGCCGAGGCGCCCTTGCCGAGGAGTTTCGCGCTCGCCGCGAGCTCGGCCTTCGAGCCGCTCGCCACGAGGAACGCGCCGACCGTCGCCGCGCGCACGAAGTGCGTGGCGCCGTCGCAGCCGCCCTGGAGCTCGTTGCGGGCCGCCTGCTTTTTGGCCGACGAGCGCTTGCCCACCATCACGAGCTGGGCGAGCAGCGCGCTCTCGCGGCCGAGCTTGCCGCCGAGATCGGAGAGCCAGGAGAGACCGCCGACCGGCAGGTTCGCCGCGACCTCGTCGCTCGAGCTCATCTCGATCTTCTTCTCGCGCCGCGTCGTCCCGATGTAGCCGTATGAGCCCTCGAGCGAGCAGGAGGGCGCGAGCTTGAGCGAGCGGCAGTCGTACGAGACGAGCGCGACACCCTCCTTCATGGCGACCTCGAGATCACTGCGCAGCTCGGGCGTCCAGTCCACCACCATCAGATCGTGGCGCTCGGCCATCTTGCACGCCTCGATCGACGGCGGCTTCATCGACGGATCCGCCGTGCCCACCTTCGGCGGCTCCGGCTGCACTGTTTGTGCGGCCTTGCCCGCGGGACAGCCGGCGAGCGCGAGACAGAGCGCGAGTCGAGCGTGCATGGCCGGCAGTCGTATCACGGCCATCCCGCCGCGAGCACGCGACGCGTCGGCGCGCGCTGGACGCGACGCTCAGCTGTCATGCGAGCGGCGGCCGTCGGCGCTCAGCTCTCGCGCGAGCGCTGCACCGCGGAAGGCGCGGCGCTCAGCTGTCGCGCGAGCGGCGGCCGTCGGCGGCCGGGGCCGGGGGCGCGTGGCCGTTCGCCGGGCGCGCCGACAGCTGGTCGGCCTCGATCATCGCGTTGCGGATCTGGTCGGTCAGCGCCGAGAGGTTGCCCGGCGAGTGCGGGATCAGGATCGCGTTGCTGCGCGACGAGGCGCCGATCTCCTTCAGCATGTCGAAGTACTGCGTCATGAGCACCAGGTTCATGACGTCCTTGGCCGTCGTGCCGGGCACTGAGCGCTGGAACTCGTCGACCGAGTCGCGGAGGCCGGCGACGATCGCCTGGCGCTGGTCGGCGATGCCCTTGCCCTGCAGCGCCTTGCTCTGCGCGTCACCCTCGGCGAGCTTCACCTTCAGGATCCGCTCGGCCTCGCCCTTCTCGTTGGCCGCGACGCGCATGCGCTGGGCCGCGTTGATCTCGTTCATCGCCTCCTTGACGCGCGCGTCGGGCTCGATGTCCGTGACGAGCGCCTTCAGGATGCCGTAGCCGAAACCCTCCATGACGTGCGACAGCTCGACCTTCACCGCCTCGGCGATGTCGTCCTTCTTCTCGAACACGTCGTCGAGCTTGATCTTGGGGACCTGCGCGCGGACCACGTCGAAGACGTACGAGCGGATCTGCCGCGACGCGTCGTCGAGCTTGTAGAAGGCGTCGTAGACGCGATCGGGCAGCACGAAGTACTGCACCGCCACGATCATCTTCACGAACACGTTGTCCTCGGTCTTGGTCTCGACCCCGACGTCGAGCTGCTGCACGCGCAGGTTCACGCGGCCGGCGATGTGATCGATGAACGGCACCTTCATCTGGATGCCGGGCCCGGCCTCGCGCACGTACTTGCCGAAGCGCTGCACCACGGCGACGGTGCGCTGCTCGACCGTGAACAGCGACGCAGACAGGAGGGTAATCAGCCCGACTCCCAGGACACTGAGGACGATCCAGAACACGGCGTTATGCGTCATGAGGCTCCTTCGTTCGTGATGTGCTGCGACACGGGGTCGCGTTGAAGTCGTGCTGCCTTCCGTAACCAGCATTTTGCCGGCGCGCGATGCCCAGGCTGCCGATTTCTCCGCCAAGGTAGGCACGCTGTCCGACGGGCGGCGACGTGGAATGAGCCCACGGGATGACGCGTTCGCGCGCGCCTACTTGGCGATCACGCGCGGCGTGCGCCGAGCGCGGCGAACGCCGCCGTCACGGCCTCGCGCGGCCCGATCATCAGGATCACGGCGCGCGAGAGATCGATCGCGCCGAGCGCGGAGGCGCCGGGCTCGATCGAGGACAGGCGCGCCATCGCGGCGCAGCGCGTGCCCACGGCGGGGGCGGAGCGCGTGCTCGACCGCAACGGGTGTATGGTTCTGGCGTTGGGAGCAATCTCCTGTTCGGGAGAGAGAGGGGAGTTACATGTCTTTTGTGCCGAAGGTTCTAGCTTCGACGCAACCAGGGCTGATGTTGATGCCGACACACGGCGCGTTCGTGATCGTCTGGCTCCGTGAGGGGGCCGATCCGGGCACCGTGCGCGCCGCGCTGGGAGAGCTGGCGGGCATCGACGATCCGTGCCGCCGCGTCGTCGCGGGGGTGCGCGGCGAGCTGTGGGGGAGCTGGACCGGACGGATCCCGCCCGGCGCGCCGCCCGCCGATCCGATCCTCGCGCGCGACGCGCACTTCCGCGACAGCGGGGGTGATCTCTTCCTCTACCTCAAGGGTGACTCGACCGAGGCGGTCGACGTGCTCCTGGCGCGCACCGAGGCGCTGCTCGGTGCGCTGAGCGAGCGGCAGACGCTCACGCGCGCCGCGCTGCCGCCCGACGGCAAGATCCTCGATCAGCACTTCGTCGACGGCATCACCAGCCCGGCCGATCCAGCGTCGGTCGTCGATCGCATCTTGCAGACGGGGACGGACACGGCGCCGGGAAGTTGCTGGGCGCTGGCGCAGCGGTTCGAGGTCATGTGGGCGGCGTTTGGCGACATGTCGCCGGATGGCCAGCAGAACGTGATCGGCCGGACCGACGAGGCGGTGCTGATCCCGGATCAGGACATCCGCAGCCACATCAAGCGCGTGCGCGTCCTCGACGAGGAGCACGCCAACCTCGAGCTCGTTCGCCAGGCGCTGCCCTTCGGCCCGATCCCCGGCAGCGGCGGGCGCGAGCGCGGCATCTTCTTCGCCGCGTATGCGCCCGCCGCCGCGGTGTTCGAGACGCTCCTCGCCCGGATGATCGGCGGCGACTCGGGCGACGGCGACAAGCTGCTCGGCATCGTCCGCGGCGTGGAGGGCGGCTACTTCTACATCCCCTCGGGGACCGAGCTCGGCCTCGAGCGCGGCCTGACCGACGCCGACTTTCAGCCCGCGGAGCTCTGGCGCGTCCGCAGCCGCAACGGGCTCATGTTCTACAACTCGGTCGACTACCTGAACGCGATGGGCACCGGGCAGTACGGCCCCGGCGATCCGCCGTCGCAGCGCATCCTCGCGCTCCTCGGCAAGGTCTTCGGCCGCTGGCGGGACAAGTGGTACAAGCCGCTCGACACGCCGCGCATGCAGCCGCTGGCGGCGTACCTCGAGCGCGGCGAGGAGCAGTACCTCACCGCGCCCGTGCCGGTGCGCCAGGGGCTGTCGGTGAAGAAGATGCTCGGCCGCGTCTGCACCACGACCGATTACCCGATCCCGCGCGAGGCGTGGTGCTGGCAGGCGGACGTGTTCCGCATCGATCCGCACGATCTCCTCGCCGGCGTGATGCCCGAGCTCTCGCTCGGCCGCGGCAAGGAGGTGATGCCGTACCTCACCGCCGACGAGCGCCTCGCGGGCTGGCTCGCCGGCCAGCTCGACGAGACCTCCGGCATGGGCCACGTCGTGCCGAATCACGCGCGGGTGCTCTCGGCCGGCCTGGGCGCGCTGCTCGCCGAGCTCCGCGAACGCGTGCGGGGCGCGACCGGTGATCCACAGATCTTCTACGAGTCGGCGATCCTCGCCCTCGAGGGCGTGCAGGAGTACTGCCGCAACTACGCGCTGCTCGCCGAGCGGCTCGCCGAGGACAGCGCCGGCCACCCGGAGGCGCGGGAGAACCTCATGGGGATCGCCGCGCGCATGCGCCGGCTCGCCACCGACAAGCCGGCCGACTTCCTCGAGGCGACGCAGCTCATCTTCACGTACCACTGCTGCTTGCACCTCACCGGGCTCCCGGTCTCGATCGGCCGCCTCGATCAGCTGCTCTGGCCGTACTTCGGCACGACGACGGAGGCGATCGCGCAGGAGGTGCTCGACGCGCTCTGGGTCAAGCTCGGCGAGAAGGCGCTGCACAACCGGCAGCACGCCACCGATCACGTCACGTACGGCACGACCACCGTCTCGTACGTCGGCGGCCCGTTCCCGCAGGGCGACGGCATCAACCAGTGGGTGCAGCAGGTCACGATCGGTGGCTACGCCGCGAACGACCGCGCCACGCCCGAGCCCGCGGCGAACCGCCTGACGCTGCTCTGCCTCCGCGCGGCGCGCCGGCTGCCGCTCAACGCGCCGGTGCTCTCGCTGCGCGTCTACCCGGGGCTCCCCGAGGAGATCATCGCCGAGGCGGCGCGCGCGCTGGCGAGCGGCGGCTCGCACCCGATCCTGTTCCAGGAGGACCGCATGGTCCGCGCGCTGTCGGAGTCCTCCGGCCTGCCGCTCGAGGCCGCGCGCGACTACGTCTGCGACGGCTGCTACGAGCCGATGATCCAGGGGCAGTGCGAGTTCATGTTCAGCAACGTCACGCTGCTCGATCCGCTGGAGCTCGCGCTCAACCAGGGCGCGCGGCTCGCGCAGGCGGGACCGGTGTACCTGCGCGGCTCGAAGGCGAGCTTCCGCTCACTGCCGGCCGAGCAGATCGAGAGCTTCGAGCAGCTGCAGCAGATCTACCTCGAGCACCTGCGCTGGCTGACCGTGCAGTTCTTCGCCGGCGTCCTCGATAATTACGGCTCGCTCTGGAGCTATTGCCCGTGCCCGCTCCTGTCGGCGGTGGTCGAGGGCTGCGTGGAGAGCGGGCGCGATCTGACGAACGGCGGCGCGCGCTACCACCTCATCGCGCCGATGTTCCTCGCCGGTGCGGTGGCGATCGACGCGCTGTACGCGGTGAAGAAGCTGGTCTTCGACCAGGACACCGCCGTGACGACGCTGCCGGAGCTCCTCGTCGCGCTGCAGAACGACTGGGGCTACGGGATGACCGAGCCGTTCCAGAGCGTGCTCGCCGGCGAGCTGCGCGCGGGCGAGCGAGCGAAGCGGTTCATGCAGATCCGCGCCGCGGCGCTCGCGCTGCCGCGCTTCGGCATGGGCGACCCCGAAGTCGACGCGGTGGGCGCGTGGCTGATCTCGAGCATGGCCGCGCTGGCGCGCTCGATCCTGGCCGACCCGCCCGAGCCGCTGGCGAGCACGCTCGCGAGCCTCGAGCAGCGCTACTCGACGGCGGACCGGCCGTGGAAGCTCACGCTGCAGGTCGGCATGGGCACGTTCGAGGCGTACGTCGGCGACGCGCTGGGCAGCGGCGCGTCGCCCGACGGTCGGCGCAGCGCGCAGCCGTTCCCGTCGGACTTCAGCCCGACGCCCGTGCCGCAGGATCTGCCGCCGATCGCCCAGGACCCGCTCGCGCCCGGCGCGGTCCCGGGCACGAACCGGCCGATCTACACCGCGATGTCGAGCTGGAACATCGACGCGATCAACCACGAGGTCTCGAACGCCGCCCCGGTGGACCTCAACGTGCGCGAGGACTTCTCGGTCGAGAAGCTCGAGGAGCTGATCCGCGAGTACGCCGCGGGCAACGTCGGCTCGAACCTCGTGACAGTGACGATGGCCGATCCGGACACCTACGCGGCGGCCGCGGCGCAGCCCGAGCGCTACGAGCTGGTGCGCGTCCGCATGGGTGGCTGGACAGAGTTCTTCAGCGCCATGTTCCCGGCCCATCACGACCAGCATCGGCGCCGGCCGTACTTCGTACCGGAGGAGCGCCCGAAGCGCGCGTAACGGCCGCGCACGAGCTGTCACGAGTCGGAGGCCGGCTGCTACTCATCCCTGCATACGCGGAATATCTCACACACCGACCTCTCAGTATCAGGGATGAGTTTTAGCTTCTGGCGCCTAAATCTCGTACTTCGGGAGGATAATTATGCTCTCCTGATGTGCCCTCCACGTCAGGGATGTGTGCCGTGAAGCCTACACTGACCGCGCAGTGTGACGTGAGGGAACACTCCCTGAGGATGAGTTTCTTGGTGTGGCTGTTGTCCGACAACATCACAGGTACAACCTTACGTATACCTGCGCACGTTACGGCTCTTGGGCATTGGACGTGCAGACGTAAGCGCCATTATGACGAGAAGCTCGGTTGCTCTAGCGCTGTGCCTGTCCGCGTGGATCCCGGCCTGTGCGGTGGACGAGTCGGATTCTTCCTCCGACGGGATGGGGCCCTGGGAGTCGGCGCGGACGACGACGGACGACGGATCGATCGTCATCCAGCGGGTCACGTATCGCTCCGCCGGGATGCTCATCGCCGGTCAGGTGTGCCGTCCCGTCGGGACGGGGCCGTTCCCGCTGGTCGTGGCCAACCACGACGGCGTCTCGGGCCTCGCCGACTGGAACGGCGGCGCGTGCGCCGACGCGGCCCGCGCGGGCTTCGTCCAGATCGAGTCGTCGTTCCGCGGCCAGGACGGCTCGGACGGCCTCATCGAGCTCTGCCTCGGTGAGGTGGACGACGCGCTCCGCATGCTCGACCTGGCGCTCACGCTGCCCGAAGTCGACGCGAGCCGCGTCGGCATGTGGGGCACGGGCCACGGTGGCTGCGTGACGATGCGCGCCGTGCAGCGCGGCGCCCAGGTCAAGGCGGCGGCCAGCGTGTACGGCATCTCGAGCATGTCGAAGGCGTACGACCACTGGCGCACCCAGCTCGCCATCGACGCCGGTCCGCGCGCCCAGTACCAGCGCCTGATCGAGGTCGCGAACGCCGGCATCGGCGGCACGCCCGAGGATCTCCCGGAGGACTACCAGCTCCGCTCGCCGGTCGACCAGGCGGCGCAGATGCCGTCCAATACCGCGCTCCTCATCGCGCACGGTGTCGATGATCCGCTCGTCTCGGCGCGCCAGTCCTGCGAGCTCGCGCAGCGCCTGGGCGTGTCCGGCCACCACTTCGACGCGCAGCACCAGCTGGTGACGACGGCGCCGGTCGGCTGCGAGACCATGTGGACCTCGAGCTCCACGCAGGTCTCGAGCTGGACGAGCTCGCGCTACCTGCTCGTCTACGACGGCGCGCCCGCGACGCTCATGGACACCGACGTCCAGGGCTTCCTGAGCGCCAAGCTGCGCTGACGCCGGCTCCCCTCTCCCCTCTCCCCCGACGCCCCGCGGCTCCCCCCAGCCCGGGGCGTTGTCATTTTCGGCGCGCGCGCTCGCCAACGCTGCGCGCCGCCCGGTCACGCCATGGGAGTGATAGAACGGCCGGGGCATGGCGACCGAACAGGTGAGCGACGACGTCTCCACGGGCCTCCGGACCACGCGGGACGATCGCTCGCCGCCGGGCCTGCGCGTCACGTGGATCGCGTGGGACAGCGCGTTTCGCGGCAGCGGGCTCGCGATCAGCGATCGTATCGTCGCGGTCGACGGCGAAGCCCTCGATCCCGCGGGGGAGGACGTGAAGTACTCGCGCTACGTCGGCTCGATCAGCGAGCGGGAGCGCTGGAAGAAGCGCGGCGCGCGCGAAGGGCAGCGCGTCTCGTTGACCGTCCGGCGCGGGGCCGAGCGGCTCGAGATCCACGGCGAGCTCCGCGCGGCGCGCAGCTGGCGCGGGGACGACAATCGCCCCCTGCTCTCGCCGCAGGGCCCAGATCGCCTGTCCAACGACGGCTTCGTCGGCGGCTGGGGCGGCTGGTACGACAAGCTCGTCGAGTCCCTCTCGAACGTCCTCGACGGGAGCTGGCGCCACCGGATCGACAACCGCGCGCGCCTCCGCATGCTGCTCGACGAGAAGCCGCGCGTCGACCTGCTGATCGCGCGCTGGCCGGGCCCGTTCGCCGACATCCTCGCCGCCGACTTCGCGGCCGCGACGAAGTACCTCGAGGGCCGCGTCTACGAGGTCACGCCCGACGACCTCGCGTACCGCAACCTCGGAGCGGTCCGCGCCGCCGAGATCCGGGCCGCGGCGAAGGCCGCGCGCGCGAGCTTCCTCGCCACTCACGAGGCGCAGACGATCCCGGCGTTTCCGGCGGTGAACGCGATGAGCATCTCCGCCCGCGAGACGGTCGCCGGGAAGGTCGTGGTCCTGCCGCCGTTCGGGCGCGGCAGCCAGTGGCAGGTGGGGCGCAGGCACTGGTTCGCCGCGGGCGACGATCGCCAGGGCTACTACTTCATCGACGCCCACTCGGAGGCGATGGAGCGCGCGTTCGCCGCCGACTGGCGCTACATGAAGCTGATCGACCCGAAGCAAAAGTATCCCCACGCGATCATCGGCCGGATCGGGCCCAATCCGAAGATGGTCGTGAAGGACGACCGCGCCCACACCGGCCTCCACGTCGAGCCGATCGCCGTGACGATCGGCGACGACGCGGTGTTCGTGGACCTCACGCGGCGCGACGGCGACCTGTCCCGGTACGCTGGAGAGCCCGAGGTGCCGCCGCTCCCCGTCCTGTCGCCAGCGCTCTCGCCGGCCGAGGTCCTCCAGCTGTTCTTCGCCTCGCTCAAGCGCGGCGACCAGGCGACCTGGACCGCGTGCTTCGCGACCTGGTCGGTGCGGAGCTACGGTCCGGGGCAGATCTACTACTCTCCTCACGACCCGCCGCACCCCCCGGCCCTCGAGCGCGAGTGGGTGCGCGCCCGGGAGGCGATCCTCGGGCCGGTCCACGACGTGCGGGTGGTCGCGGTCGATCCACCCGAGCTCCTCGTCACGCCCGAGCTGTGCCCCGGCGCCCCGACGGTCGAGCAGGTCGTGGTCGAGGTGGATCACATCGGCCTGATCGACGGCGTCTATCGCGCGTACGCGAACAGCCGGCTGCATCGCGTCTGGCCGCTGCAGCGCAGGAACGACGGTGCCTGGCGGATCGCAACCTACGATCAAGGAATCTGACCCATGGGGCTCTCCTACGAACGCAAGAAAGAGCTGCTGGCATCGATCGAGGGTCCGCTGAGCGCGCCGCCGGCCGAGCAGTCGATCCTGATGCAGTCGATCGTCGACTGGAACGCGAAGCGCGCGGAGCACCTGGACGCGCTGCTCGATATCCTCACCGAGGACACCAAGGAACCGCGCATCGACAAGTGGAAGAGCCGCGTGAGCGCGCTGAAGGACGCGCTCTCGGTCTTCTGCAAGACGGACACGCGGCTCCCGCAACCGGCGACGGCCGCGTCGCTGGCGCTCGTGCTGACGAACGCCATCTCCGAGGCGGACCTCGTCGAGGCGGTCGAGGCCGCGCTGCCGGCCGTGGAGGCGCGGGACGCCGTGACGCGCTACATCGACGCCGTGCGCGAGGAGACGAAGACCCTGGAGACCTCGTGGGCGTCGGTGATCGCCTCCCATAAGTCGTACGAGGCGCAGGAGCTCGCCGTGATCGAGCAGGTCGAGCGGATGCTCACCGAGGTCGCGCGCGACATCGGGTCGCTGCAGAGTGACCTGAAGAAGCTGGCCACCGCTTCGATCCAGACGGCGAGCGCGGTGGTCAGCAAGATGCCCGAGGGTGGCGCCAACGAGGCCGATATCCCCGCCGACAACGAGATCCAGGTGGCGGATCAGATCATCGACCGCTGGCAGCTCTTGAAGACCGGCATGGACACCGAGGAGTACAGGTTCCAGACCTACTTCCGCGAGGAGCTGGGCGGTCCCCTCCTGGTGTTCCAGGACTTCCGCGAGGAAACGAAGAAGTTCATCGACGAGTACGGCTACTCGAAGCTCCTGGAGCAGGTGGAGAAGGCCAAGGCCGCGCTCGATCCGATCCGCTCGAGCGGCACGACGCCCGCGAACCTCAAGGACGGCGAGGCGTTCGTGACCGCGGCGAAGCTCATCCTTCAGCTGCACGCGACCAACGCGAAGAAGATCTGGGACGACTTCGCGACCAAGCACGAGGGCAAGTTCTTCGGCCCGATCAAGCCGGACATCTCCAAGGCGCTCCTCGATCGAGATGAGTTCGAGAAGAAGTACGAGCGCCTGCAGGCCCACAACCTGCACTCCCTTCTGCAGATGTGGCGCGACAGTTCGCGCGAGCCCTTCGGGATCGACTTCTCGGGGCTCCCCGCGCACGTCGCCGACCAGTACAAGGCCGCGATCCGGCCCGCGCTGGAGCGCGTCGACGAGGTCCTGAAGCAGCCGGTGCTGGATCGCTTCGGCGCGAACTTCAAGGTCGCCCTCCAGAACGCCTTCAACAAGTCATCGACCTGAGCCCACGGTAGGGCCACGTCGCATAACGCGCCGCGTCTCTCCTTTATATGGCCTCAGCGTCTAGCAGAGCTCGCGCTGCAGCCGGGCAGGCCTCACGGACTCAGAACGCGAGGAGCTCGACCGGGCCCCCGAAGCTTCCGATCACCCTGGTGGGCGCGCACTGCTCGAATGACGCGAGTGTCGGCGGGTAGTCGCGAACCCGGCCCCCGACCGGGATGTCGAACTCGACCTCGATCGAAGGCGCGGCAAGATCGATCGATTTGATCTCGACGCGCTCGCCGGCACCATGCTCGACGAAGCCGAGCACGCCCACGCCGCGGCCGGCGAACAGGCTGTCGAAGATCCTCGTCACCGTGTGCGGCGTCGCCGGCTCGGGGTCGTCGAACGCGAGGAGGAAGAAGGTGTCGTGCTGCGCGGCGTACTGCGCCCACGCCGCATCACTCTCCGTGTCGAACAGCTGGCCGTCGAGCACAAGCAGGGCCTCGAGCATGCCATCCGCCCTGCGGGCGACGACGATCCGCTCGTCGCCGCTCAACCGGTAGCTCGTCGGCTCGCCGCACGCCGTCCCGCTGAGGAGCAGGTCGTCGCCGCCGCCGCCGCCGCCGCCGCCGCATGCGCCGAGCCCCGCGAGACCTGTGAGGCCGGCGACGAGCATCCCCGCCAGCGTGCGCGTTCGATTTGCATCGGCCATCCGCGCACGATAACAGAGCCTCCACGCGCGGCGCGGGTGCGGGTTCGGCGGGATCGGGCAGCCGAGTACGGTATCCATGGGTCATGCCTCCGCTGACGTGGCTGATCCAGGCGAACATGCGGGATCAATCCTTCCGGTCGCAGCTCACAGCGGAGCTCGATCTCCTCGGAGAGGAATGGCACGAGGTCGAGCTGATCCCGTTCTCCGATCAGATTCCAGCCTTGCCATTTCAAGCCAGCGATCGCCTGATCATCTGTTACGGGCCGAGCTTCGTACCGCGCATCGCGCTCCACACGAGCTGGACACCGGGCATCTTCTTCGATGCTCGCCAGTTCCGCTGGTCCGTGATGTCCGAGCACTGGAATGGATTCATGTTCTCCGATGGCGTCCTCACCACGACGGGTGACGTCCTCGAAGAGCTGAGCGCAGGATCGGAGCCATGGTTCGTGCGACCCGACGAGGACAGCAAGCTCTTCGACGGCGGGGTCTACGCGGACACCTCGACCTTCCGCCATCACCTCGGAGCGGCCGCTCTCGCCTCGCCGGTCATCAAGGCGCGTCCGCGTCCGGTGGATGCAGAGTGGCGATGTTTCATCGTCGGCCGCGAGGTCATCGATGCCTCCGAGTACAGGCGGGCGAGCCGGCCGTCGCTCCACCGTGGTGCACCGCCTCGTGTCATCGAGTTCGCGGAGCTCGCCGCTGCGCGCTGGACTCCCGCGCCCATCACCTGCATCGACATCGCATCGAGCGGGGAGTGGTTCGGCATTGTCGAGGCGAACTGCTTCAATGCCTCGCGCTTCTATGCAGCTCATGCGGGAACTGTCCTCGCGGCGGTCGCAGCGCATGTTCGCCGTATCGAAGCCCCCTCTCGCAATCTCCGAACGGGGGTTAGTTCAGCGCACGCCCGCCGAGCCTCGTCGACGCGCTCTCGCCAACGCGTGGCGCCCAGGCGAGCCGGCCTCTTCCGAGAGCGGAGACGAGCGCGCGGGGCCCCCAAGCGGCCTGGCGCGAAGCGCACAGGCCGCGGGGCTCACCGGTCGTGCGTGCACCACGACCGCCGTGGCCGCGAGCGCCAACTCCACTGCGAAGCAGAGAACGCCCGGGGGGCGCGCGAGTCGCAGCGGATCGGAAGAGGCCGCGAGCACGGCGCCGCGCGTCCCCGCACGAGCACCACCGCGCACGTTCTCACTCTCACTCTCACTCTCACTCTCCCCGCGCGAGCACCACCGCGCGCGCTCTCACTCTCACTCTCTGCCCTAATCGGCCTTGCCGCGCCGCTTGCGCAGCGCATCCCGCCCGAGCCGCACAAACTCCTGCACGCTGCTCCGCAACAGCACGAGGGCCGAGCCGACATACACGACGGCGCCGACGACCACCTGCCCCACGAGCGACACGAGCAGCGGGACGCCCAGCTCCGCCATCGCGCCCTGCGCGCCGACAACAGCCAGGTACATCGGCACGCACGGCAGGAGCGGGCGCCCGACCCCGAGCAGGTACGCGCCGGCCGAGAAGCCAGCGATGCGGCCCGCGCCGATGATCGTGAGCAGGCTGTGCAGCGCGAAGCCCACCGCGGCGCCGATGCACGCCCAGTTCTCGCCGCCGAGGTAGCCGCACACCCCGACGAGCGAGAGCACGACGATCGCGCGGAAGAAGCTCGAGTACATGATGAGCCGGGTCTTCTGCACCGACTGCAGGTACGCCACCGCGGACCACGTCATCGGCCGGACGACGCCCGTGGTGGCGAGGATCCCGAGCATCGGCGCCATCTCCGGCCCCCACTTCTGGTCGAAGAAGGCCGCGACGAGGGTCGCCGAGACCGCGGCGAGGCCGACGCCGAGCGGCGACACGATGAGGCTCATCAGGGACGCCGCGCGCACCACCGCGCTCCGGCGCTGCTCGTCCTCCATCTTCGAGAACGCCGGCATGAGGACGTCGCCGATCTGCACGGCGATGGCGTTCACCGGCATCTCGGCGAGGCTGTACGACAGGTTGTAGCGAGCCATCACGGCCGCGTTGAACAGCTTGGACATGATGAGGTTGTCAAACCGCGTGGCGAGGTGATCGGAGATCGAGCCGATCATGATCGGCAGGCCGTACCCGAACAGGTTGCCGACGTCGGCGCCGCGGAGGCGCGCGGGCGCGGCCCACTCGGCGCGCGGCGCGGTGCGGAAGTACAGCGCGCACGTCAGCGACGAGCGGACGAGCCAGCCGAGGACGATGGCGTTCGGGCCGAGCAGCTTCGCGGCCGCGAGCGCGGTGGTGATGTACGCGAGCTCGCCGGTGGCGTTGATCGCCGCCACCGCGCGAAACCGCAGCGCGCGCAGGAGCAGGCGCTCGGGGATGTACCGCGAGCGATCGAGCATGACCGCGACCGTGAAGCCGAGCACGTACTGGTACGTCTCGGGCGTGCCGAAGAACTCGCCCAGCGGATGGCGCAGCACGTAGACGACCGCCATCGCGGCGACGCCGAGGCCGACGTGCACGATCAGCGCCTGGAACGCGACCTCCGGCGGCGCGCGCTTCGCGATCAGGTACTGACCGAACGCGAAGCTCGTGAGCATGCTGGCGGTCGTGACCAGGATCGAGGCCGCGATCACCGGACCGTACTTCTCCGGTGCGATCCAGTGCGTGAGGACCAGGACCCCGACGAGCTGGAGCACGCGCGAGCCGACGCCGAACAGCATGTTCCACGCGACGCCGTGGGCGGCTTGACGGGCGACGGACATCGGTCAGCCGAACCGGCCGGAGATCCACCGCGCCGTGGTCGCGATCAGCGCCGCCTGATCGTCGAGCTGCGTGAACGTGTGGTTCGCCCCGGAGAAGTACGCGCGATCGATGCGGCCGCGCAGCCTCGGGAACGACTCGAAGATCTGATCCTCGTGGTTGTAGTTCTCGCCGTGCATGCCGGCGTAGCACGCGAGCACGCCGACGCCGCGATCCGCGAGGGCCGCGAGGTTTGCGCCGAACTTCTCGACGGGCGGGTACTCGCGGCCCTCGGCCGGCGGCTCGCCGGCCACGCCGCGGCGCCACTGCTCGAGCCGCCGGAGCTCGCGCCGGAGCCGCGTCCGGGCGTGGCGGGCGGCCCAGCGCAGCGCCAGGGGGGCCCCGCCGGGCTCGACGAGCCGCCGCCGGAGCTCGCGGTAGAGCGAGCGCGGCGTCGGGTACACCGCGGGATCGACGAGCACGATGCCGGCGACGCGCTCGTCGGCGAGCGCGGTCGAGAGCGCGTTGTCGGCGCCCGCGCAGACGCCGAAGATGACGAAGCGGCGCGCGCCGAGCATGCCGCCGAGGCCGGTCATCGCCTCGCGCGTGTCCGCGACGGCGCTCTCCCAGAACGTCGTAGCGTCGGTCGACGCGATGCTGTCGCCGATGCCGCCCAGATCGAGCCGCACGGCCGGGAACCCCAGCCCCGCCAGGTGGCGCGTCAGGCTCACGTGGAGCCGGTGCGGCCCCACGCGATGCAAGACCCCGGCGTTCAAAACAATCACGGCGGGAGCGCGCGGGGTGCGAGCTTGTCCTTCAGCGGGGTGGCTCACGACCGCGACGAGCTGCCCTTGGGGACCGAGCCGGATCGCTTCGTCGCGGACGATCGCCAGAGCGGGCGCATGTCCCTGTACCTCGCGCGTTGCTGTCATGCAGCGCGCGATTGTAAGCTGGATCTCCGTTGCTTGTGAGCTTCGAGTACTTTGGGGGCGGGCGGCAGCTGCTCGGCGCGCTTCATCATCCGCAGCGACTTCGCGCACGTACGACCGCCGTGCTCCTGTGTAATCCGTTCGGTGAGGAAGCATCTCGCGCTCATCGAATCTTCCGCGTGCTCGCCACGCAGCTCGAACGCGCGGGCTTCACCGCGATGCGCTTCGACTACTCGGGCACCGGCGACTCGGGAGGCGAGAGCACCGCCGCCTCGCTCGACGACTGGCTCGCCGACATCGGCCTCGCGGCCGAGCGGCTGCGGTCCGTGAGCGGCGCCCCGCGGCTCGTGGTCGTCGGGCTCCGGCTCGGCGCCACGCTCGCGGCGCTGGCGGCCGCGCGCGGCGCGGTGGCCGCGCGTCACCTCGTCCTGTGGGATCCGGTCGTCGACGGCGGCGCGTACCTCCGCGAGCTGGCGGTGCAGCACCGCGCGTACATGCGCGCCGAGATGGGCCCGCTCTGGCACGACCGGCTGCGGACGCGCGCCGACGGCACGCCGCTCGAGGCGCTCGGCACGCCGATCAGCGACGCGCTGGCGGCCCAGCTCTGCGCGATCGATCTGGCGGCCGACGCGCTGAGCGCCGAGCAGATCTCGCTCGTCACGACGCGCCTGACGCCCGAGCTCGAGCGGCTGTCCGCGCGGCTGCCGGCCGCGGCGCGCTGGCTCCAGCTGAACGAGAGCGCGGCGTGGAACACCGACGCCGCGCTGAACGCGATGACGGTACCGATGGACATCGTGCGGGCGATCATCGCCCGCATCGAGGAGACCTCCACATGAGCCTGTCCGACACCCGCGCGCCCGCTCCGAACGACGTCACCCGGCCCGGCGAGAGCACCGCCGCGCCGCTCTCGGCCGCAGGCGGCGTCCGCGAGGTGCCGTCGACCGAGCCGCAGCGCGAGGTGTGGCTCGCCCACCGGCTCGGCCCCGAGGCGTCGCTCGCCTACAACGAGTCGGTGTCGCTGCACCTGCGCGGCGAGCTCGACACGATCGCGCTGCGCAGCGCGCTGCGCGAGCTGCCGGCGCGCCACGACGCGCTGCGCGCGACGATCGGCGCCGACGGCCTGACGATCCGCGCGCCGCTCGCCGCGCCGGCCGCCACGGTCCTCGCCGACGTGCCGCTGCACGATCTCGAGGCGCTCCCGCCAGAGGCGCGGAAGGCGGAGCTCGCCGAGCTCGCGCGGCGCCACGTCAGCGAGCCGTTCGACCTCGAGCACGGGCCGCTCGTCCGCGCCGAGCTCGTGCGCATGGCGGCCGATCACCACGTGCTCGTGCTCACCGGCCACCACGTCGTCCTCGACGGCTGGTCGACCTGGGTGCTCGTCAAGGATCTGGCCGCGCTGTACGCCCTCGCCACCGGCGCGCGCACCGAGCCGCTGCCCCCGGCCCCGTCGTTCATCGAGTACGCGGCCGCGAGCGCCGCGCGCGTGGACTCGCCCGAGGTGCACGAGAACGAGCGCTGGTGGATCGAGCGCTTCGCGGGCGGCGTGCCGACGCTCGATCTGCCGACGGATCGGCCGCGCCCGGCGGTGCGCACCACGCGCGCGGGCCGCGTGGATCACGCGATCTCCGGCGAGCTCCTCGAGAAGATCAAGAAGCTGGGCGCGGCCCAGGGCGCGGGCCTGTACGCGACCTTGCTCGCCGGCTTCGGCGCCCTGCTCCACCGGCTCACCGGGCACCCAGACCTCGTCATCGGCATCCCCTCGCCGGGCCAGGCGGCCGCGGGCCTCGAGGATCTCGTCGGCCAGTGCATCACGATGTTGCCGCTGGGGAGCCGGATCACGCGCGCCGATCGGTTCGCCGATCACGTCGCTGCCGTGAAGACGGCGATGCTCGACGCGTACGACCACCAGGACGTCACGTTCGGCCGCGTGCTGCGGGGGCTGGCGATCCCGCGCGATCCGAGCCGGCTGCCGCTCATCAGCGTGGTCTTCAACATCGATCAGGCGCTCGCGAGCGAGGCCGACGGCGTGCCGGGGCTCTCGCTCGAGCTCCAGACGAACCCGCGCCTCCACGAGACGTTCGAGCTGTTCATCAACGCCGTCGACACGGGCGCCGGGCTCTCGCTCGAGTGCCAGTACAACCGCGACCTGTTCGACGCCGCGACCGTGCGGCGCTGGCTCGCCGCGTTCGAGACGTTGCTCCGCGGCGCCGTCGCCGCGCCGGACCAGGCGATCGGCAAGCTGCCGATCCTGTCGGAGACGGATCGCCGCGCGCTCGCGGCCTGGAACCAGAGCGCGGCCGATTATCCGCGCGGCTCGCGCGTCGAGGAGCTGATCCTCGCGACGGCGCGCCGCGTGCCCGACCGCGTCGCCGTCACGAACCGGGGCAAGACGCTCACCTACGGCCAGCTCGCCGGCCGCGGCGCCGCGATCGCGGCGGCGCTGCGCGCGCGGGGCGTGCGCCCGGGCGACCGCGTCGGCCTGCTCGTCGAGCGCGACCTGGATCTGACGCCGTCGATCCTCGGCACGCTGTGGGCCGGCGCCGCCTACGTCCCGCTCGATCCGTCGTTCCCGACGGAGCGCCTCCGCTTCATGGTCGAGGACGCGGCCGTCACCGCGATCGTGACCACGGGCGGGATCGCCCCGACCGCCGCGGCGGTGATCGGCGCGGTGCCCGTCGTGCTGCTCGGCGACGTGCCGGCGCAGGCCGAGGCGGCCCCGACGGTGACGGGCGCCACCGAGGAGGCGGCGTACATCATTTATACGTCCGGCTCGACGGGCAAGCCGAAGGGCGTCCGCGTCCCGCACCGGAGCGCCGTCAACCTCCTCACGAGCGTCGCGAGAGAGCCCGGCATGTCCGAGCGCGACGTGGTCCTCGCGGTCACGACCTTGTCGTTCGACATCGCCGTCTCCGAGCTGATCCTGCCGCTCGTCGTCGGCGCGAAGATCGTCCTCGCCGACCGCTCCGAGGTCACCGACGGCCAGAAGCTGCGCCAGCTGGTCGTCCGCGAGGGCGTCACGTTCATCGACGCCACCCCGGCGACGTGGCGCCTGCTCCGCGCCGCGGGCTGGGAGGGCGATCCAAAGATCAGGTCCATCTGCACCGGCGAGGCCATGCCGCGCGACCTCGCCGCGGATCTCGCCCCGCGCGTCGAGCTGTGGAACGGCTACGGCCCGACGGAGACCACCGTCTGGTCGAGCTTCCACCGCGTCGACGATCCCGACGGGCCGATCCTCATCGGCCACCCGGTCGCCAACACCACGCTCCACGTCCTCGACGAGGATCTCCAGCCGGTGCCGGTCGGCATCGTCGGTGAGCTGTTCATCGGCGGCGACGGCGTCACCCTGGGCTACCTCGATCGCCCCGAGCTCACCGCCGAGCGCTTCCTCCCGGATCACACGCGCGATGTGCCGGGCGCCAAGCTCTACCGCACGGGCGACCTCGCTCGCTGGCGCGTCCAGCCGGGCGGCCGCGGCGCGCTCGAGTGCCTGGGCCGGACGGACTTCCAGGTCAAGCTCCGCGGCTACCGCATCGAGCTCGGCGAGATCGAGGTGGCGCTCGCGCGCCACCCGGCGATCGCCCACGCGGCCGTGATCACGCGCGAGGACCGCCCGGGCGACGTCCGCCTGATCGGCTACTACGTGCCCAAGGAGGGCGCCGCGCCGCCTGACGAGGCGCTGAAGGAGCACCTCGGCAAGACGTTGCCCGAGTACATGATCCCGTCGCGCTTCGTCTCGCTGGCGGCGATGCCGCTCACGGGCAGCGGCAAGGTCGATCGCAAGGCGCTGCCGGCCCCGTCGAGCGCGCGGCCGGAGCTGGCGCAGCCGTACCGCGCGCCGGCCAACGATCGCGAGGCGACGATCTGCCGCGCGTTCGGCGAGGTGCTCGGCATCGATCAGGTGAGCGCGCTCGACGGCTTCTTCGAGCTGGGCGGCAACTCGCTCCTGTCCCTGCGGCTGCTCGCGCGCCTGCGCGACGCCGGGCTGCCGGAGCTCTCGCCGGCGACGTTCTTCGCCGCGCCGTCGCCGGCCGCGCTCGCGCGCGCGGTCGACGGCCAGGCGGCCCCGAGCAACGCGGCCCGCGCAGCCCGCGCGGCCCGCGCGCGCAGCCGGGCCCAAGGCGGCGGCCCGGAGCCGATCGCGATCATCGGCATGGCGGGCCGCTTCCCGGGCGCGCCCGACGTCGAGACGTTCTGGGAGAACCTGTGCGCCGGCCGCGAGTCGATCCGCTACTTCGCGCCGCACGAGCTCGATCCGAGCATCCCGCTCGCGATCCGCACGGATCCAGCGTACGTGGCCGCGCGCGGCGTGATCGACGGCGTCGAGCTGTTCGACGCCGGCTTCTTCGGCATCTCGCCAGCCGAGGCGCAGGTCATGGATCCGCAGCACCGCCTCTTCATGGAGGTGTCGTGGCACGCGCTCGAGCACGCGGGCTACGTGCCCGAGACGGCGCCCGGCCCGATCGGGATCTTCGGCGGCATGTACAACGGCACGTACCTGCAGCGGCACCTGAACCTGAGACCGGACGTCGCGCACCGGCTCGGCGATCTGGTGCTGATGCTCGCCAACGAGAAGGACTACATCACGATGCGCGCCGCGCATCGGCTCGGGCTCACGGGCCCGGCGATCAGCATCCACACGTCCTGCTCGACGGCGCTCACGGCGACGGCGCTGGCGATGGACAGCCTGCGCAACGGCTCGTGCGACCTCGCGCTCGCGGGCGCGGCGGCGGTCACGTGCCCGCCCAACAGCGGCTACTTCCACCAGGAAGGGTCGATGGCGTCGCCGGACGGCCACACGCGCGCGTTCGACGCGCAGGCGAGCGGCACCGTGTTCTCCGACGCCGTGGCGATGGTCGTCCTGCGCCGGCTGTCCGACGCGATCGCGGCTGGCGATCAGATCTACGCCGTGCTGCTCGGCGCCGGGATCAACAACGACGGCGGCGAGCGCGCGAGCTTCACCGCGCCGAACCCCGAGGGCCAGGCGCACGTGATCGCCGCGGCCCACGACGCCGCGGGCGTCGACGCGCGCACGATCTCGTATATCGAGGCGCACGGCACGGCGACGCCGCTCGGCGATCCGATCGAGATCGAGGGCCTCACGCGCGCGTTCGCCCGCCACACGCAGGAGCGCGGCTTCTGCGCGCTCGGCTCGGTGAAGAGCAACATCGGCCACGTCGTGACGGTCGCGGGCGCGGCCGGCATGATCAAGACGGCGCTCGCGCTGCACCGGCGCACGCTGCCGCCGACGATCAACTTCACCCAGCCGTCGCCGAAGATCGACTTCGCGCGGACGCCGTTCCGCGTCCAGACGCAGCTCGCGCCGTGGCCCGAGAGCGCCGGCCCGCGCCGCGCGGGCGTCAGCTCGTTCGGCTTCGGCGGCACGAACGCGCACGTCGTCCTCGAGGAGGCGCCGCCGCCGGTGCGCCCGACGCCGTCGCCGCGCGCGGCGGAGCTGCTGCTCGTGTCGGGCAAGAGCGAGGCGGCGCTCTCCGAGGCGTGCGCGAACCTGGCGCGGTACTTCGATGCCAAGGCCCGCGATCCGAGCGCCGAGCCGACGCTGCTCGCCGACGCCGCGCACACGCTGCAGGTCGGCCGGCGCGCGTTCGATCACCGGCGCTACGTCGTGGCGGCGAGCCTCGGCGAGGCCGCGCGCCTGTTCGCGGCGCCGCCGGCGGAGCCGACCAAGAGCGGCGGCCGCGTGCTCGGCGCCGAGCTGCCGGCCGTGGGCTTTGTGTGCCCCGGGCAGGGCTCGCAGTACGCGCGGATGGGGTACGGCCTGTACCACAGCGAGCCGGCGTTCCGCGCCGCGTACGACGAGTGCTGCGCGATCCTCGAGGCGCAGACGGGGAGCGATCCGCGCGCGCAGTTCTTCTCCGAGGATCCGCAGGCGCTGATCCCGACGAGCGTCACCCAGCCGGCGATCTTCGTGCTCGAGTACGCGCTCGCCCGGATGTGGATCTCCTGGGGCGTCGCGCCGAAGGTCCTGATCGGCCACAGCGTCGGCGAGTGGGTCTGCGCGGTGCTCGCCGAGGTCATGTCCCTGCCCGACGCGCTCGGGCTCGTCGCCGAGCGCGGGCGGCGCATGCAGGAGCTGCCGGCCGGCAGCATGCTGTCGGTGCGGCTGCCGGCCGCCGATCTCGCGCCGCGGCTGCCCGAGGGCGTCGTGATCGCGTCGGAGAACGCGCCCGGCCTGTGCGTCGCGTCGGGCCCGACGGAGGCGATCGCCAAGCTCGAGGCCGAGCTCGGCGCGGCGGACGTCGTGACGCGCCGGCTCGTCACGTCGCACGCGTTCCACTCGTCGATGATGGATCCGGTGATCGAGCCCCTGGCCGCGCTCATCGCGAAGGTGAAGCTGGCGGCGCCGAAGATCCCGATCCTGTCGACGGTGACGGCGCGCTGGCTCACCGACGCCGAGGCGACGAGCACGCGCTACTGGGCGGAGCACCTGCGCCTGCCGGTGCGGTTCGGGCCGGCCGCGGCGCAGATCCTCGCCGACTCGCGGCGCGTGCTGATCGAGATCGGCCCGCGCGCCACGCTGTCGACGCTCGCGCGCCAGGTCGTCACCGGCAAGCGCGCGCTGCCGCCGGCGATCCCGAGCCTCGCCGACTCCGCCGAGCGCGAGCCCGAGTCCGTCGCCGCCGCGCTCGGCCAGCTGTGGTCGCTCGGCCAGGCGATCGACTGGGCGGGCTACCGCGGCGGCGCGGCTGGGAGCGGCGGCGCCTTCGGGAGCGAGCGGAGGCGGCGCGTCCCGCTGCCTGCGTACCCGTTCCAGCGCCAGCGCCACTGGGTGGATCCGCCAGCGGCGACGGCCGGAGCCGCGCTGCCCGCCGCCGTCGCCGCGCTCGCCGCGCCTGCCGCGCCTGCCGTTGCCGCCGCCGCCGCGGCGTTCCCCGCTGCCCTGCCCGCTGCCCTCCCCACCGTCATGGCTACCATCATGTCCAACGCCACGCCCACCGTCTCCGCGCCGGCGATGTCCGCCGCACCGGCCGCTCCCGTCGATCGGCGCCCGCGCCTGATCGCCTCGATCTGCGAGCTGGTCGAGGAGGTCTCTGGCACCGACGTCACCGAGGCCGATCCGGCCACGCCGTGGCTCGAGCTCGGGCTCGACTCGCTCGCGCTGACGCAGCTCGCGCTGCAGGTGCAGCGCGCGCACAACGTCAAGGTCACGTTCCGCCAGGTGATGGAGAGCTACTCGACGATCGCGAGCCTCGCGGCGATGCTCGACGAGCGGCTCCCGCCGGAGGTCGCGGCCGCCGCCGCGCAGGTGGCGTCCTCCGAGGCCCCGCCGCCGCCGCTGACGCAGGCGATGCTGATGGCGCAGCCGGTGCCGATGGCGATGCCGCAGTCGGCGAGGCTGCCGGGTGTGTCCGCGGACGGGCCGTCACCGTACGTGCGGCAGGTGATCGATAACCAGCTCGCCGTGATGGCGCAGCAGCTCGCGCTGCTCACGAGCGGCGCCGTGGCGATCGTCCCGCAGCCGATCGCGCCGCAGCCCGCGCCCGTCGCCGCGCAGCCGATCGCGGCACAGCCCGCTGCGCCGGCTCCTGCCCCGGCGCCAGCGAAGGCGCCGTCGACGAAGAATGAAGAAGAGCCGCCCGCCGGGCCGATGAGCTACGACGTCAAGAAGGCGTTCGGCGCGATCGCGCGCATCCACACCGCCGCCGACGAGCTGACGCCGCAGCAGCGCGCGCGCCTCGACGCGCTGATCGCGCGCTACACCGCGCGCACGCGCAAGTCGAAGGAGTACACCGCGAAGCACCGGTCCCAGATGGCCGATCCGCGCGTCGTCAACGGCTTCCGCCCGCTGACGAAGGAGCTCGTCTACCAGCTCGTCGTCGACCGCTCGCGCGGCTGCCGGCTGTGGGACATCGACGGCAACGAGTACATCGACGTCCTGTGCGGCTTCGGCATGAGCATGTTCGGCTGGCAGCCGGACTTCATCCGCGAGGTGCTCCACAAGCAGATCGACTCCGGCTACGAGATCGGCCCGCAGCACGCGCTCGCCGGCGACACCGCGCGGCTGTTCTGCGAGCTCACCGGCGCCGACCGCGCCGCGTTCTGCAACACCGGCTCGGAGGCCGTGATGGGCACGATGCGCATCGCGCGCACCGTCACGGGCCGGAGCCTCATCGCGCTCTTCACCGGCTCGTACCACGGCATCTTCGACGAGGTCATCGTCCGCGGCACGCGCAAGCTGAGGAGCATCCCGGCGGCGCCCGGCATCATGCCGGCCGCGTCGCAGAACGTGCTCGTGCTCGACTACGGCACGCCCGAGTCGCTCGAGATCCTGCGCCAGCGCGCGCACGAGCTCGCCGCGATCCTCGTCGAGCCGGTACAGAGCCGGCGCCCCGACTTCGCCCCCGTCGAGTTCCTGCGCGAGCTGCGCAAGCTCACCGAGGAGAGCGGCACGGTGCTCATCTTCGACGAGGTCATCTGCGGCTTCCGCTCGCACCCCAAGGGCGCCCAGGGCATCTTCGGCATCGAGGCCGATCTCGCGTCGTACGGCAAGGTGATCGGCGGCGGCATCCCGATCGGCGTGATCGCGGGCAAGCGCCAGTACATGGACGCGCTCGACGGCGGCGGCTGGGAGTACGGCGACGACTCGATCCCGTCGGTCGGCGTGACCTACTTCGCCGGCACGTTCGTCCGCCACCCGCTCGCGCTCGCGGCGACGCACGCGTCGCTCCAGCACATGCGCGACCTGGGCCCCGCGCTGCAGGAGCGGCTCACCGCGAAGACCGCCGGCATGGTCGGCCAGGTCAACGCGTTCATGCAGGAGATCGGCGCGCCGTTCAAGCTCTCCACGTTCGCGTCCCTGTGGCGCAACGTCTTCACCGAGGACCTGCCGTACGGCGACCTCATCTACGTGATGCTGCGCGACCGCGGCATCCACATCCTCGACAACTTCCCGTGCTTCCTCACCACGGCGCACGGCGACGACGACATCGCGGCGATCGTCGCCGCGTACAAGGCGGCGGCGACCGAGATGCAGGCGAGCGGGTTCTTCCCGGCGCGCGCCACGGTCGTGCCGGTCGCCGCAGAGGCCGGCGTGCGCGAGGCGCCGTCGACGGAGCCGCAGCGCGAGGTCTGGCTCGCCGACCGGCTCGGCGCCGAGGCGTCGCTCGCCTACAACGAGTCGGCGTCGCTGCACTTCCGGGGCGAGCTCGACATCGGCGCGCTGCGCCACGCGGTGCGCGAGCTGCCGGCGCGCCACGACGCGCTGCGCGCGGCGTTCACCGCCGACGGCATGACGATGCGGTCGGCCGAGTCGCTCGAGCTCTCCGTCCCGCTGCGCGATCTCGAGGCGCTGCCGCCCGCGGCGCGCGAGGCAGAGCTCGCCGCGATCAAGCAGCGCCACGTGAGCGAGCCGTTCGACCTCGAGCACGGGCCGCTCGTCCGCGCCGAGCTCGTGCGGCTGGCGGCCGATCACCACGTGCTCGTGTTCACCGGGCACCACATCGTGCTCGACGGCTGGTCGGCGTGGGTGATCGTGAAGGACCTGGCGGCGCTCTACGGCATCGCCACCGGCACGCGCAAGACGCCGCTGCCCGCGGCCCCGTCGTACATCGACTACGCCGCGGCGTGCGCCGCGCGCGCGGGCTCGGCGGAGGTGCGCGAGAACGAGCGCTGGTGGATCGAGCGCTTCACCGATGGCGTGCCGGCGCTCGACCTGCCGACGGATCGGCCGCGCCCGCCGGTGCGCACCACGCGCGCGGGCCGCGAGGACGTGATCGTGCCCGCCGACCTGCTCGCGCAGGTCAAGAAGATGGGCGCGAGCCTCGGCGGCAGCATGTTCGCGACGCTGCTCGCCGCGTTCGACGTCCTGCTCCACCGGCTCACCGGGCACCAGGACCTCGTCGTCGGCATCCCTGCCGCCGGCCAGAACGCCACCCCGGGCCTCGAGAGCCTGGTCGGCCACTGCGTCAACATGCTGCCGCTGCGCAACAAGCTCGCGCGCGGCGAGCGGTTCGCCGATCACGTGAAGGCCGTGCGCGCGACGATGCTCGACGCGTACGATCACCAGGACGTCACGTTCGGCCGCGTGCTGCAGGGGCTGCCGATCGCGCGCGATCCGAGCCGGCTGCCGCTCATCAGCGTCATCTTCAACATCGACCAGGCGCTCAGCGGCGAGGGCCACGGCATGCCGGGCGTCGCCGTCGAATTCCAGACGAACCCGCGCATCCACGAGACGTTCGAGCTGTTCATCAACGCCGTCGACACGGGCGCCGGGCTGCGCGTCGAGTGCCAGTACAACAGCGACCTGTTCGATGCCGCGACCGTGCGGCGCTGGCTCGCCGCGTACGAGATCCTGCTCCGCGGCATCGTCTCCGATCCGACCCAGGCGATCGGCAAGCTGCCGATCCTGTCCGAGGCGGATCGCCGCGCGCTCGCGGCCTGGAACCGGAGCGAGGCGGATTACCCGCGCCAAACGCGCGTCGAGGAGCTGATCCTCGCCACGGCGCGCCGCGTGCCCGACCGCGTCGCCGTGAAGAACCGCGGCAAGACGCTGACGTACGGCCAGCTCGCCCGCCGCGCGGCCGCGATCGCGGCGGAGCTGCGCGCGCCCGGCGTGCGCCCGGGCGACCGCGTCGGCCTGCTCGTCGAGCGCGACCTGGATCTGTTGCCGTCGCTCGTCGGCGCGCTCTCGGCCGGCGCGGCCTATGTCCCGCTCGATCCGTCGTTCCCGTCAGAGCGCCTCCGCTTCATGGTCGAGGACGCCGGGGTCGCCGCGATCGTCACCACGAGCGCGATCGCCGCGGGCGCGGCGAGCGTCATCGGCAGCGTGCCCGTCGTGGTGCTCGATGACGTGCCGGCGGAGCCCGAGCCGGGGACCGAGCTGGCGGCGGGCGCCGGCACCGCCGAGGACGCGGCGTACATCATCTATACGTCCGGCTCGACGGGCCGGCCCAAGGGCGTCCGCGTCCCGCACCGGAGCGTCGTCAACCTCCTGACGAGCGTCGCGCGAGAGCCCGGCATGTCCGAGCGCGACATGGTCCTCGCCGTCACGACGCTCTCGTTCGACATCGCCGTCTCCGAGCTGATCCTGCCGCTCGTCGTCGGCGCCACGATCGTCCTCGCCGATAGATCCGAGGCCACCGACGGCGACCGGCTGCGCCAGCTGGTCCTACGCGAGGGCGTCACGTTCATCGACGCCACCCCGGCGACGTGGCGCATCCTGCGCGCCGCGGGCTGGGAGGGCGACCCGAAGATCAAGGCGATCTGCACCGGCGAGGCCTTGCCGCGCGACCTCGCCGCGGATCTCGCCCCGCGCGTCGAGCTGTGGAACGGCTATGGCCCGACGGAGACGACCGTCTGGTCGAGCTTCCATCGCGTCGACGATCCGGCAGGGCCGGTCCTCATCGGCCACCCGGTCGCGAACACCACGCTGCACGTCCTCGACGAGGATCTCCAGCCGGTGCCGGTCGGCGTCGTCGGCGAGCTGTTCATCGGCGGCGACGGCGTCACCCTGGGCTACCTCGAGCGCCCCGAGCTCACCGCCGAGCGCTTCCTGCCCGATCACACGCGCGTCCAGCCGGGCGCCAAGCTCTACCGCACCGGCGACCTCGCCCGCTGGCGTACCTTCGATGGTGGCCGCGATGGTGCCCGCGGCGCCCTCGAGTGCCTCGGCCGCACCGACTTCCAGGTCAAGGTCCGCGGCTATCGCATCGAGCTCGGCGAGATCGAGGTCGCGCTCGCGCGCCACCCGGCGATCGCCCACGCGGCCGTGATCACGCGCGAGGACCGCCCGGGCGACGTCCGCCTGGTCGGCTACTACGTCCCGCAGGGCGGGGCCACGCCCCCGTCGGACGAGGCGCTCAAGGAGCACCTCGGCAAGACGTTGCCCGAATACATGGTCCCGACGCGCTTCGTCTCGCTCGCGGCCATGCCGCTCACGGGCAGCGGCAAGGTCGATCGCAAGGCGCTCCCCGCCCCGTCGGGCCCGGCGGTCGCGGGCGAGGGCGCCGCGGTCGCGCCGCGCACGGGGACCGAGGAGGTCATCGCGCGCGCGTACCAGGAGGCGCTCTCCCTGCCGCGCGTCTCGATCCACGACAACTTCTTCGCGCTCGGCGGGCACTCGCTGCTCGTCGCGCAGATGACGGCGAAGCTGTCGCAGACGCTCGGGCGCGCGGTGCCGATGCGCTCCGGCTTCGAGCACCCGACGGTGGTGAGCCTCGCGAGCTGGCTCGACGGCGCGCGGCCCCGCGACGCCGAGGCGCCGCCGCGCATCCCGCGGCGGGCCGATCACGCCCCGGCGCCGCTGTCCCTGATGCAGCAGCGCGTCTGGTACCTCGAGCAGCTCCAGCTCGGGCGCCGCGTGTTCAACGTGCCGTCGGCGCACCACCTCCACGGCGCGCTCGACACAGCCGCGCTGGGGCGCGCGTTCGCGGAGATGGTCGCGCGCCAGCCGGTCTTGCGCACCGCGCTCGGCCTCGTCGGTGACGCGCCCGCGCAGGTGATCCGCGACAAGATCGATGACTCGATCCCGTTCGAGGACATGACGAACCTGCCGGAGGCGCAGCGCGAGCCCAAGCTCCTGCGCCGCCTCGAGATCGAGGTCGCGCAGCCGTTCGATCTCACGCAGGCGCCGCTCTACCGCGTCCGCCTGTTCAAGCTCGGCGACGACCACCACGTGCTGTTCTTCATGCCGCACCACATCATCTGGGACGGCTGGTCGTTCGACCTCTTCTACGAGGAGATGTCCGAGCTGTACGCGGCGCAGCTGGCCAAACAGCCGACGACGCGCCCGCTGCCGCCGGTCTCGTACGCCGACTTCTCCGTCTGGCACCGCGACTGGATGACCGGGCCCGAGCTCGGGCGGCAGCTCGAGTTCTGGCGCGCCAAGCTGGCCGGCGCGCCCGACGCGCTCGATCTGCCGACGGATCACCCGCGCCCGCCGATCCAGAGCGGCGACGGCGCGACGGACTGGCTGAAGCTGCCCGCGCCGGCCGTCGCGGCGCTGCGCACGATCGGCCTGCGCGAGGGCGCCACGCTGTTCATGACGCTGCTCGCCGCGTGGTCGGCGCTCCTGGCGCAGCTCACGCGCCAGCACGAGCTCGTGATCGGCACGCCGGTGCGCGGCAGAAACCTCCCCGAGGTCGAGAAGGTGATGGGCTTCTTCGTCAACGCGCTGCCGCTGCGGCTCCGCGTCGATCCGGATCAGAGCTTCCTCGAGCTCGTGCGCCACTGCCGCCTGGAGATGGTCGAGGCGTTCGGCGCGCAGGACGTGCCGTTCGAGCACCTCGTGCGCGTGCTCGACACCAAGCGCGACGAGAGCCGGTTCCCGATCTACCAGTCGTTCTTCTCGTACCAGGACGCGCGCCAGCGCCCGCCGCGCTGGGGCAACCTCCAGCACCACAACCTGCCGGTGTTCCAGCCGGCCGCCGCGCAGGACGTGGCGCTGTGGTTCCTCGACAACGTCGATGGCGTCATCGGCGGCCTCAACTACAACACCGACATCATCGACGCGGAGACCGCCGCGCGCTGGAAGCGCCGCTTCCTCGCGCTCGTCGAGGCGATCGCGGCGGATCCGGACCGCCCGGTGCGGAGGCTCCTCGAGGTCACGGGCGAGGAGCGCGCGCAGCTCGTCGCGTGGAACCAGACCGAGCACCCGCTCGCGCCGGACGCGACGCTCACGGCGCTGCTCGCGTCGATCGGCCAGTACGGCGATCGCGTGGCGATCCGGCATACGGCCGGCGCGGTGACGTACACCGAGCTGGCGGCGCTGCGCGACCGCGTGGCGGCGGCGATCGCGGCGCGGGGCCTGGGCCGCGGCGACGTCGTGGCGCTCCTCCTCGAGCGCACGCCGCTGATGCTCGGCGCGGTGCTGGGCGCGATCGCCTCCGGCGCGACCTATTTGCCGCTCGATCCGGGGTTCCCGGCCTCGCGGCTCTCCTTCATGCTCGAGGACTCGGGCGCCAAGCTCGTCATCACCGACGTCGACCTGCGCGAGGTCCCGCTCGATCCGGCGCGCGTCATGCGCGCCGACGAGCCGCCCCTCAGCGCGGCGACGCCGGCGGGCGCGGCCCTGCCGCCCGCGAGCACGGCCCGGCCCGATGACGCGGCGTACCTCATCTACACGTCCGGCTCGACGGGGCGCCCGAAGGGCGTGCGCGTGCCGCAGCGCGCGGTCGTGAACTTCCTCGCGGCGATGCGCGAGAAGCCGGGGCTCGGACAGAGCGATCGGCTCGTCGCGGTCACCACGCTGTCGTTCGACATCGCCGTGCTCGAGCTGCTCCTGCCGCTCACCGCGGGCGCCGAGGTCATCCTCGCGACGCGCGAGCAGGCGACCGACGGCAACGCGCTGCGCGGGCTGCTCGAGCAGCACCGCGCCACGATCATGCAGGCGACGCCCGCGACGTGGCGCATCTTGCTCGAGTCCGGCTGGCGCGGCGGCGCGGGGTTCAAGGCGCTGTGCGGCGGCGAGGCGTTGCCGCCCGAGCTCGCCGAGGCGCTGCTCCGCACCGTCGGCGTCCTGTGGAACATGTACGGCCCCACCGAGACGACGGTGTGGTCGACGTGCGCGCGCGTCGAGCTCGGCAAGGGTGGCGGCGTGACGATCGGCCAGCCGATCCACAACACCCAGGTCTGGATCCTCGACGAGGCCGGCGAGCTGGTGCCGATCGGCGTGCCGGGCGAGCTGTACATCGGCGGCGACGGCGTCGCGCTCGGCTACCACGCGCGGCCGGAGCTGACGGCCGAGCGGTTCGTGACGGACAAGCTCTCGCAGCGGCCCGGCGCGCGCATGTACCGCACGGGCGACCTCGCGCGGTGGCGCGCCGATGGCAAGCTCGCGCACCTCGGCCGCACCGACTTCCAGGTCAAGGTGCGCGGCTACCGCATCGAGCTCGGCGAGATCGAGGTCGCGCTCGCGCGGCACGCCCAGGTCGCCGAGGCGGTCGTCACCGCGCAGCCCGGGCCGGGCGGCGAGCAGCGGCTCGTCGCGTACCTCGTGCCGCGCGGCGAGGCGCCGCAGCCGAGCGTCCTGCGCGAGCACCTGCGCCAGGCCCTGCCCGACTACATGGTGCCGGCCGTGTTCGTGACGCTCGAGCGGCTGCCGCTCACGCCGAACGGCAAGGTCGATCGCCGCGCGCTGCCCGCCCCGAGCGCGACCGCCGAGGCGCCGGTCCAAGGCGGCGCGTTCCGCGGGCCCCAGACGCGCGCGGAGCAGCTCGTCGCGACCGTGTGGCGGGAGCTTCTGGGCGTCGATCGGATCAGCGTGGCCGACAACTTCCTCGATCTCGGCGGCCACTCGCTCCTGATCATGCAGGCGATCGCCAAGCTCGAGGCGCGCACGGGCAAGCGCATCAGCCCGCGCGCGTTCATCTTCCAGACGCTCGAGCAGATCGCGCGCGAGTACGACGCCAAGAAGCCGGAGCCGCCGAAGCCGACGCCGCCGGCGCCCGCCGCGCCGACCTCGCGCCTCTCGCGCTGGCTGTCCGCCCTGATCCCGGGCAACAAGTCATGACCGAGGGCGCGGGCTCGCCGGACGCCGAGGGCGCGGGCTCGCTCCGGCCCGTCGCTCCGCTCGAGCGCGTCCAGATCCTCGACGTCCTGCGCGGCATCGCGCTGCTCGGCGTCCTCGTCGTCAACATCGAGAACGCCTTCAGCAGCGGCTGGTTCCGGCCAGTGCCGGCAGGGAACCCCGCCGACGCCGCCGTGAACTGGCTCGTCAAGCTCTTCCTCTACGGCAAGGCGATGTCCCTCCTGACGTTCCTGTTCGGCCTGGGCTTCGCGATCCAGCTCTCGCGCGCCGAGGGGCGCGGCCAGGACATCCGCACGACGTACGCGCGCCGCCTCCTGGTCCTCCTCTGCATCGGCCTGTGCCACACGGTGCTGTGGTGGGGCGACGTCACGGCGCACTACGCGCTCCTCGGCTTCGTGCTGCTCGCGTTCCGGAACTGCCGCCCGCGCACGCTCCTCGTCACGGCGGCCGTGCTCGTGCTGGTGCCGCAGCTCGTGATGGCGCTGCCGGGCGTCACCCCGGCGCTGCGGGTCGCGCTCGGGCAGCCCGTGAGCGAGGACTCGCTCCAGGGCGTCGTCGTGGCGGCTGTCCGGGGACCGGACTTCGGCGCCGCGACGGCCGCGCAGCTCCGGCACTACGCGAGCTACATGGCGAACGTCTTCGGCTGGTACGCCGCGTGGATCCTCGGCCGGTTCCTGCTCGGGTACTACGCCGGCCGGCGCGGCCTGTTCGACGGCGACGGCGCGGCGCACCTGCCGCTGTTCCGCCGGATCTTCGGGTGGAGCGCCGCCATCGGCCTCGTCGCGAGCGCCGTGAACACGGCGATCCACGCGAGCTTCATGGAGCGCTACGAGCTCCTGCTGGCCGGTCAGCTCGCGGCGGTCGTCGTCAACGAGGTCGCCGTGCTCGCCGTGACGGCGGTGTACGTGTCGGGCGTCGTGCTCCTGATGCAGCGGCCCGCGTGGCGGCGCGTGCTCGTCACCGTCACGCCGATGGGGCGGATGACGCTCACCGTGTACCTGAGCCAGACCGTCCTCGCGATGTTCCTCTTCTACGGCTGGGGCCTGGGCCTCTCGGGCAAGGTCGGCCCCGCCGTCAGCCTCGGCATCGCGCTCGCGATCTACGCGGCGCAGCTCGTCCTCTGCCACTTCTGGATGGCCCGCTTCCGCTTCGGCCCCGTCGAGTGGGTGTGGCGGACGCTCGCGTACGGCCGCCGCCAGCCGATGCGGCTGGCGAGCCACTAGCAGCGAGCTTCAGCCCTCCGGGCTCGCGTCGCGGACGAAGTAGTAGCCGCTGTACGCGTCGATGTCGCGGCCGCGCGTGAACGGGATCTCGGCGTGCTGCTCGCGGTTCTGCCAGTCGTCGATGACGCGGTACCCGAGCGCGGCGAGCTCGCCCACGAACGCGGCACGGTTGTAGATCCGGTACGGGTGGAACGCGCGGCCGGTCGACTGCACCGTCACGAACGAGTCGCCGTCGTACATCGGCATCTTGTTGACGATCAGGTGGCGCGGCAGCGGCCCGCCCATGCGCGCGAGCAGCGCCGGCAACGACTCGTCCACGTACTGCAGCGAGCCGGCGGCCATGAAGATCGAGCAGCCGCGCGCGTCGGCGAGCTCGCTCGTGAACTCGAGGCCCTCGCTCGGCCGCTCGCGCGCCAGCTCCGCGCCGACCTTCACGATCGCGGGCATGTCGTAGACGAGCCAGCGCATGCCGTGCGGGTAGCGCAGGTAGTGCCGCCAGCCGTGATACGAGACGCCGACGTGGCCGCCGAAGTCGAAGACGAATGACCGCGGCCCGAGGATGTCCTTGAGCCAGAACAGCACCGCGTAGTCGCTCTGGTTCGCCTTCTCCATCCGGTGGCGGTACAGCCCGGCCAGCTCGGCGTGGTCGTACCCGACCCGCTGGCCCGCCGGGATCGCGGCCTCGGCCTCGGCGAACGTCGCGTAGACACCGCGAAACTGGCCGGGCGGCCGGCGCGCGAAGGAGCGGGCGTAGTCCAGCTCGAGCACCTGGCCCACCACAGGGAGCCGCCAGGCGTTTCGCGCGACTCGCTTACCGAGATCGATGATCCCCATCGCTCCCTGTCGTATCACGGCCTCGCCTCGACGAAGTTCCCGCCTCGCACGCGCCTCTGATGTCTCCCTGTCGGCTCCCGGGCGTCTCCACGACGTCGGGCTCGAGGGAGCTCGAAGGCGCGCGCTGGCGCTTCGCGCGGGAGTCGCGCGAGCCGCGCTCGGATACACGCGCCCCCCGTTTGTGATCCGTTCCTCACGCTCACAGGTCAGCATCAGGCGCACCTACACATACGAGAATTTCGGGAGCGATTGTCAGCGGATGAAAGGCCGGACCAATTTCTTCTTTACGGGTAGTTTACGGGTAGTTTTCATTTTGGATAATGATAGTTAGGTCTTCCAGGCCGGGATCCGTCATCCGTCAAGATTACTGAAAACCTTCCGTGCAAGGCATCTCACCAAGTTTCCAGGGGGGAGCATGTGAGGTTCTGTGTGGGGAAACCTGGATCAGGTTTTCTTGGGAGGGGTGTATCTGTAACTCGCGATGCGGAACCTCCTGCCGATGATGTTCACGTTCGGTGCCTTGGCTGCCTGTGGAACGGACTCTGTCCTCCTCCCGGAAGCTGAACCGCCAGCTGACAACGCTGCGGACGAGGCACTGGCGATAGACATCGCGGCGGGGCTCGCGCAGGCGTGCCCCATGGCCGACCGCGCCGACGAGGCGGCCCGGCTGTCGTGCGGGGAGGCGCTGGCCAAGCTCACGCAGCTCCGCGATCACATGGAGGAGCCGTTCCTCTGGGGCGCTCAGAGTGCCGACAAGCCGCTGGACCTGTACCAGAACAACGTGACGCGGTTCAACCCGCTGGTCTGGCGCAAGATGTACGCGTCGCTGTTCATGTTCGGCAGCGACTTCCGCATCGAGCAGAGCGGCACGCAGACGCTGCTCTTCGTCCCCTACGCGTTCCGCAACGAGCTCGACACCGGCAGCTACCCGTACCCGTTCTGGCACTCCAAGGGGAAGTGGGACAGCTACCAGTTCGCGACCGAGCTGGTGCTGTTCATCGAGGACGGCAAGCTCCTCGGCGCGATGCGCGGCGCGAAGCAGGACACGTCGCGGCCGTTCACCGGGCACACGTTCGACGGCAACTGGAGCTGGATGACGCCCGAGGGCGTCCCGGCGCCGAGCAGCTCGGTGCTCTACTCGAAGCTGCTCTCCCCGGAGAACGCGATGGTCGCGCCGCTCAACTCCGCGTTCCGCGCGCTCGAGGAGAAGGCCCGCCGGCAGAACTGCAACGGCTGCCACAGCCCGGACAACGCCGCGAAGGCGAGCCAGCTCGTGCTGCTCAACTACCCGAACCAGGCCATCTACGCCCGCAACGCGATCGTCGCGGAGCTCGAGCAGAACACGATGCCGGCCGCCGGTGGCATCCCGGACCTCGAGGCCCGCATGGAGCTCTTGACCCTCGCCCGCAACTTCCAGGCCGCCGCCGAGCAGGCGCTCCGCCTCGAGGGCGAGCGCGTCCGCTAAGATTGGACGCGCCCGCCGGTCTGCCGGCGCCCCCCATGCGGATCGTCGCCGTCGCCGATACGCACCTGTTCCACGGTGAGCTCGCCGTCCCGGACGGCGATGTCTTCGTCCACGCCGGCGACCTGTGCCGCGGCGGTGACCTGGACGAGCTGCGCGAGGCCGCGGCGTGGATCGCCGGGCTGCCGCACCGCCACAAGATCATCGTCGCCGGCAACCACGACTGGGCGTTCGCGCCCTGCGCGCGGGGGAACGGCTTCTGCCGCTCGTGCCTGGCCCGCGGCGTGGACTGCCCCAGCGATCCGGCCGCGGCGCGCGCGCTCGTCGGCGACGCGATCTACCTCGAGGACGCGGGCGCGGTGATCGACGGCGTCCGCTTCTGGGGCAGCCCGTGGCAGCCGGCGTTCCACGACTGGGCGTTCAACCTGCCGCGCGGCGAGCCGCTCGCGGCGATCTGGCGCGCGATCCCGCCGCCGATCGACGTCCTCATCACGCACGGCCCGCCCGCCGGCATCGGCGATCGCTCGCCGGTCGGCGGCCGCGCCGGGTGCGCCGATCTGCGCGCGCGCACAGCCGAGCTCGCGCCGCGCCTCCACCTGTTCGGCCACATCCACCAGGACGGCGGAGCGTGGCGCCACGGCCCGACCTTGTTCGCGAACGTCACGACATGGGAGTGCGAGCGCGCGCCGACGGTGATCGACGTCATCGGCGGCGAGGCCGTGCCGGTGGTCGTGCCGCCGCACGGCCGCAGCGAGGACTTCGAGTAGCGGCGACCGGCCGCGGAACCAGGAGAGGAGCAGCGATGAGCAAGCGGAAGATCACGATCGTGGGTGCGGGGCAGGCAGGGCTCCAGCTAGGCATCGGGCTCGTGCAGGCGGGGTACGAGGTCACGTGCGTCTCGAACCGGACGCCCGAGGAGATCCGCGGCGGCCGCGTGATGTCGAGCCAGTGCCTCTTCGAGACGGCGCTCGTCCACGAGCGCGCGCTCGGCATCAACTTCTGGGACCGGACGTGCCCGCCCGTCGAGGGCATCGGGCTCAGCGTCCCGCACCCCGAGATCCGCGGCGCCAAGGTGATCGAGTTCGCCGCGCGCCTCGAGCACCCGGCGCAGTCGGTCGATCAGCGCGTGAAGTTCCCGCGCTGGATGGAGCACTTCGCCGCGCGCGGCGGAGAGCTGCGGTTCCAGGACGTGGCGCTCGCGGACCTCGAGGCATACGCCAGTAGCAGCGAGCTCGTCGTGGTGGCGAGCGGCAAGGGCGACATCGCGCAGCTGTTCCCGCGAGACGCATCTCGCTCGCCGTACGATCGGCCGATGCGCGCGCTCGCGCTCGTGTACGTGACCGGTATGGCACCGCGGCCCGAATACTCCGCCGTCAACTTCAACCTGTGCCCGGGCGTCGGCGAGTACTTCCCGGTCCCGGCTGAGACGATCACGGGGCCGTGCGACATCATGGTCCTCGAGGGCATCCCGGGCGGCCCGATGGACTGCTGGGAGGACGTCGCGACGCCCGATGCCTACCTCGCCCGGGCCCAGCAGATCCTGGAGACGTTCTTCCCGTGGGAGGCCGAGCGCTGCCGCGCGCTCGAGCTGACCGATCCGAACGGGATCCTGGCCGGCCGCTTCGCGCCGACCGTGCGCGCGCCGATCGGCGTCTTGCCATCGGGCCGGCGCGTGCTCGGCCTGGCCGACGCGGTGGTGCTGAACGATCCGATCACGGGCCAGGGTGCCGGCAACGCCGCGAAGGCGGCCGCGGCGTACCTGGCGTCGATCCTCGAGCGCGGCGACGCGCCGTTCGACGCCGCGTGGATGCAGGCGACGTTCGACCGGGCGTGGGGGGACGACGTCGGGGACGTCACCGCGTGGTCGAACGCGCTGCTCTCGCCGCCGCCGCAGCACGTGCTCGAGCTGTTCGGCGCGGCGTGCAGTAACGCGAAGATCGCGCACCGCTTCGTCAACGGCTTCGAGCAGCCGAGCGACTTCAAGCGCTGGTTCATGACGCCCGAGGGCGCCCAGGCGTACCTCCGGGAGGTGGCCGCCGGGGGCGCCTGAGCCTGAGCCTGAGCCTGAGCCTGAGCCTGAGCCTGACGCCCCGCGAGGACGCCCCGCGAAGACGCGCGGCTCAGCCGTCGACCGAGCCGGCGTGGATGAACTCCTGCACGTGCTCGTCGGGCGAGGCGAGCACCTCCTCGGGCGTGCCGTAAGCGGCGATCTTGCCCTGGTAGAGCATCGCGATCATGTGGGCGATCCGGAACGTCGAGGCCATGTCGTGGCTGATCACGATGCTCGTGATCTAGAACTGCT
>Ga0247790_10000134_pt1 | contig 38732 bp, 34 predicted proteins | sample UWRJS171409R4_FD_179913 | JGI IMG/M metagenome (GOLD analysis project Ga0247790, IMG submission 179913) | Soil microbial communities from Arlington Agricultural Research Station in Wisconsin, United States - UWRJ-S171-409R-4 | ecosystem: Environmental > Terrestrial > Soil > Agricultural land...
TGACCGCCGATGGCCAGCGCGCGGTCTCGGTCGCCGTGGACCACGATCTCAAGGTGTGGGATCTGGAATCCGGTCGCGAGCTGTTCGCCCTACCAAGGCAGGCCTACTGGGCGACTGCGTGCACGGTCACCGCCGACAGCCAGTATGTGATCTCGGCGTCGACGGACTACACGCTCCAGGTCTGCGACCTGGCGTCGGGGCGCAGGCTGTCCGTCCTGCGAGGTCACTCGGCTGCCGTGATCGCGTGCGCGGCGACGCCCGACAGCCGGCGCGTAATCTCGGCCTCATTCGACCGGACGCTCAAGGTCTGGGACTTGGTGTACGGCCGTGAGCTGCGCACCTTGCGAGGGCACACCGACAGAGTGAACGCGTGCGCGGTGACTCCCGACGGCCGGCGCGCGATCTCGGCCTCGGAGGACCACACGCTCAAGGTCTGGGACCTCGCGACCGGTGCGTGCCTCCACACTCACCGCGCCAATGCCGCCTATACGGCGGTCACCGCGACCGCGACCTCCGTCGTTGCCGGTGACGCGGCGGGCGCCGTCTGGTTCTTCGACCTGCCGCTGCCGGAGCTACACGGGCGCTCCGCTCTCGACAGCGCCGCACCCGCAGCTCCGCCCCACGTGCGCTCCGATACCGAATCAGCGCTCTCGAGGTTGCCGGTACCGAAGCACACGATCCTGTTTCTGGCCGCCAATCCGATCGCGACGGCGCAACTCGCGCTCGACCGCGAGGCGCGCGCGATCCAGCACGAGCTGGAGCGGAGCGGCTTCCGCGACCGCTTCGAGCTGGTAACCCGGTGGGCTGTCGAGCCGCTCGATCTGCTGCGCGAGCTGCGCAAGCTCAAGCCGACGGTGGTCCACTTCAGCGGCCACGGCGGCCACATCGTCGGTCGTCACGGCGCCGTCGATCACGCCGCCGGTGGGCACGTCGCTGCCGGCGCGGCTCCGTCGGCGTCGGCGCAGGAGCCGCACCGGCACATCGAGGGCGTCGCCGCCGATGCCGCTGCGATCGGCGAGCACACCGACGAGCGCCAGCACGGACTGTACTTTCAGGGCGCCGATGGCCGCGCGCAGCTCGTGACGGCGACGGCGATCGAGCAAACCTTCAGTGCGGCCGGGAGCTCCGTCAGGCTCGTGGTCCTCTCCGCCTGCTACAGCGACGCGCAGGCCGACGCGCTGCTCGCGCATGTCGACTGCGTCATTGGCATGCACGGCGCAATCCGTGATGCCGCCGCCCGTAGCTTCGCGATCGGCTTCTACGGCGGCCTGGGCGAGCGCGAGTCGATCGCGGCCGCCCACGCGCAGGGCCGCGCCGCGATCAGCCTGGAGGGCCTGCCCGACGGCGCGCTGCCACAGCTCCGGGTGCGCCGTGGCGTCGACGCCGGCCGGCTCGTGCTGGCCGCGGACCCTCTCTAGGAGGCTGGTGTCAAACTCCGAGATCGAGCTCTCGCCACGCCGCTCCCTGGCCACGGCGTTTCGAGCCCGAAGGAGCGCGATCACTGCCTCGCTTCCGGCGCGCTTACGCCGCGGATCTCGGTCTCACTCATCTGGCCGCCCTCGTCTCGTGCGCGGACGGGCATCACTGGCCTCCCTCCGCGTGCTCCTCGGCGAGCTTGACGAGGGCACGCAACACTCCTAGTTCCGTCATGCGGCCACGAGGCCGCGAGCGCGGGCGTTCATCGGCGCCCCCTTGCGTGCGACGCGACGAAGCTCAGCAACTCGCCGAACGCGACGAGCACCCGCCCATCGCTGCACGCGAACGCCGTGACGATCGCATTGGCGAGCTTCGCGTTGGACTCGCGGCCGTGGGCGATCAGGTCGAGCTGATCGCGTTCCCTTGCGGAGCGCGCTGCCGCGTCGAGCGGCGGCGGATGCGTGGGCGGCGCAGCATCAGAGCTGAGCCGCCGCGGAGACGGCGTAGGCTTGGCCCGCTTCGGGGCGTGGGCCTTCTGTAAAGGGGACATGGCGGAGACTTTCCTTGCGCGAGATCGCAGGCTCCCCCGCCGACGATTGCCGCCGGTGAAGTCTCCGCCAAGAGCGCAACCCCGAGGGTCGCCGACGAAGGAGCGATGCTGGGCTGTATCAGCTTTGGGTGGTGGAGCTCCCTCCTCGTGAAAGCGCTCTTTGGCGGAGAGTGCCGCTACGGTTGCACGGCCCTCTCATCCCTGCAAGCAGTTTCTCTGTCCGTACGTGATACCCTGTACAGCGCTGCCCTTGGGGGCATACTTGTGGGTGTTAGCCTGCTCGGGATGGCCAGCACGAGGAAGGCTGCACGAACGAAACAAGAGGAGGACGACCTCAAGCGTCGAGCGTTCGCCGGCTACTGGAAGTACGCGCGCGCGGGCCAGCCGCACGCCTCGTTCGACGAAACAGAAGCCGCCGTCCACGAGATCGGCGGCAAGCTGTACGTGACTCTCACGAGCGGCAAGGTCCGCGTGGCCGTATTCCGCGTCCGCAACGACGGCAAGCTCAAGCGCCTCGTCCGCGTCCCCCTCGAGCTGCAAGAGGACGAGTAGAAGCAGCCCTACGCGTAGGCCAGGACGGGCGGCGCCCGCAGGGCTACCTGATCCTCAATCAGGGAGGCCAGTCGAGGAACCAGACGGAGCCAATGGCGTCACCGGCGATGATCGCGGTCGTGGTGGTGGCGACCGCGGAGTAGGCGGCGTTGGCACGATGGGTGAACTCGCACGCGCCGGCTTCAAGATCCCATACCTTGAGCGTTTTGTCATCCGACGCCGAGACGACCCGCCGGCCGTCCGCGGTCATCGCGCACGCGGTCACTCTGGCGGTGTGGCCTTCCAGCGTGGCCACCGAGCGCCCGCTCGCGAGATCCCACACCTTGAGCGTATGGTCATAAGACGCCGTGACCACCTGCCGGCCGTCAGGAGTCACCGCGCACGCGGTCACGCTGTCGGCGTGGCCCGCCAGCGTGGCGACCGCGCGCCCGTTCTCGAGGTCCCATACCTTGACCGTTTGGTCAGAAGACGCTGAGACTACCCGCCGGCCGGCCGTCATCGCGCACCCGTTCACCCTGTCGGCGTGACCTTTCAGCGTGGCGACCGCGCGCCCGCTCGCGAGATCCCAAACCTTGAGCGTTTGGTCAGAAGACGCCGAGACCACTTGCCAGCCGTCCGGTGTCACCGCGCACGCGTTCACCCTGGCGGCGTGGCCTTCCAGCGTGGCGACCGCGCGCCCGCTCACGAGGTCCCACACCTTGAGCGTTTGGTCGGAAGACGCCGAGACGACTCGCCGGCCGTCCGGGGTTACCGCGCACGCGTTCACCCTGGCGGCGTGGCCATCCAGCGTGGCCACCACGCGTCCGGTCGCGAGGTCCCACAGCTTGAGCGTTTGGTCAGAAGACGTCGAGACCACCCGCCGGCCGTCCGGGGTCGCCGCGCACGCGTTCACCCTGGCGGCGTGGCCGTCCAGCGTGGCGACCGCGCGCCCGCTCTCGAGGTCCCACACCTTGAGCGTATGGTCATAAGACGCCGAGACCACCCGCCGGCTGTCCGGGGTCACCGCGCACGCGGTCACACTGGAGGCGTGGCTTTCCAGCGTGGCGACCGTGCGCCCGCTCGCGAGGTCCCACACCTTGAGCGTTCGGTCCCACGACGCCGAGACCACCCGCCGGCCGCTCGGGGTCACCGCGCACGCGTTCACCCTGGCGGCGTGGCCGTCCAGCGTGGCGACCGCGCGCCCGCTCTCGAGGTCCCACACCTTGAGCGTTTGATCAGACGACGCCGAGACCACCTGCCGGCCGTCCGGGGTCACCGCGCACGCCGTCACCCAGGCGGCGTGGCCTTCCAGCGTGGCGACCGCGCGCCCGGTTGCGAGCTCCCACACCCTGAGCGTTTTGTCAGAAGACGCCGAGACCACCCGCCGTCCGTCCGGGGTCACCGCGCACGCGGTCACACTGGAGGCGTGGCCTTCCAGCGTGGCGACCGCGCGCCCGGTCTCGAGGTCCCACACCCTGAGCGTTTTGTCAGAAGACGCCGAGACGACCCGCCGACCGTCCGGGGTCACCGCGCACGCGTTCACCCAGGCGGCGTGGCCGTCCAGCGTGGCGACCGCGCGCCCGCTCGCGAGGTCCCACACTTTGAGCGTTTGGTCCCTCGATGCTGAGACGACCCGCCGGCCGTCTGGGGTCACCGCGCACGCAATCACACCGAAGGCGTGGCCGTCCAGCGTGGCGACCGCGCGCCCACTCTCGAGGTCCCACACTTTGAGCGTTTTGTCATCCGACGCCGAGACGACCCGCCGGCCGTCCGGGGTCACCGCGCACGCGGTCACACCGTAGGTGTGGCCGACGAGATCGCGCACCAGCGCAGGGCTCTCGCGTGTGGCCAGGTGCCGCACACGGAGGAACTTCGACCCCGCCGGGAGCTGCACCTGTTGCTCGATCTCGTCAGTGCTCCACCCCGACTGCCGGAGCCGGTTCCATAACAGCGCGGCCGTCGCCTCCGGTGCGGCTCGTAGCCAGTGCGATTCGCGCTCGATCGCCCGGGCCAGATCATCGAACTGCCGACGGAGCGCGGCAACGCCGCTTGCGCGGCAACGCTCCGCCACCCGCGCCAGATCAGCCTCGGCCTCGTGCGCGCCGAGCTCGCGGCACGTCGCCTCCAGGAAGCCCAGATCGGCGGCTAGGCGCCAGGTGTCCGCCCACTCGCCAGCTTCGGTGCGATGGATCAGCGCATGGCGCAGCGCGTACCGACGCGCCGCTGGCTCCCTCGGCGCTGGCCAGGTTGCCAGCCCATGCGTCAGAGCGCGGTGCTGCCCGCGGAGCGCGGCGGGGCCGATCGACGCGGCGATCTGCCCGCGGATCGAGTCGTGGTGCAGCCGGTACTCGAGCACGGTGCTCTCGCGCCGACTCTCGATGAGGAGCTCACGCGCACCGCGCATGAACCTCCTCCGCTGCGCCTCGTCGGTCCAGCCGGCCACGGTGCTCAGCTCGTCGAGCGTGATCGCCCGCGCGCGGCGCACAGGATGCCGAGGCCGTCGACGATGACCGGATCGGTCGCGACCCGCTCCCACGCGCTCGCGAGCGACGCCGCGAGACCGCGCGGGATGACCTCGATGCGGCGCTGCGCTGGGGGCAATCCCGCCAGGTGTTGGCGCAGCATCGCGGCGTGCTGCAGGTTGCCGCCCGCACACGCAACGGCCTCGGCGATGAACTGCGCATCGAGGCCGAGCTCCGGTGCGGCCTGCTCCCAGAAGGCGCGCACTGTCGCCGCGTTGTCGGCCGCGAAGGCTTGCTCGTCGTCGAGATCGAGCTGCACCGCGCCGCGGGCTGCGAGCATGTCCACGTATGGATGGCGCGGCCGGCTCGCGCACAGAAGGCTCACGCCGCGCGGCAGCGCACGGGGCAAGAAAGCCGCGAGTGGATCGCGGCCCGGCACGTCCGCGGGTGGATCGTACTCGTCGAGGCCATCGATCAGCACGATCAGCCGCTCACCGCGTGGGATCAGCTCGTTCTCCGAGACGCGCCGGAGCGTTGCCTCCAGCCGCGCCGCCGGGTGCATGCGCGCGTCGGCCTCCGGCTCGCGCTGATCGGGGAAACGCAGCTCGATCTGCGCCACCAGCGAGCCGACCAGCTTTGCGGGATCGTCCCAGTCGTACTCGCCGCGGCGAATGAAGTGATGCGGTACCACGGCGTCGGCCGCCTCGCGCCGCAAGAGCCACGCCGAGAGCAGCGCGCTCTTGCCCATTCCGGGCCCGCCGGTCACCACGACCCAGCGGTCGGCGCGCTCTTCGACCAGCAGCTGATCGAGTCGAGCGAGCAGCGTCTCGCGCCCGACGAACTGGGCGTGTCGCGCTCGTTCCGCCGTGAAGTCGATCAGCCCCGCCGGTCTCGGCGTCGATGGCGGGGCTACTGAGGGTCTGAGGCCGAGGCGCCGACAGACACGGGCCGCGTACGCAGGAACGCGCGGGTGAACGCGGCAGCCGACGCACACGCGTACTTCGTCCAGGCGTCTGCTCGCTTCAGCCCGACGATGTCACTGATGCCGCGAATCGCGAGCATCGGGCAGCGCTCTTGCGCGGCGCGGTAGACGCCGCCGGACTCCATCTCGACGGCGAGGAGGTCGCGTGACGTCGCGAGCCAGGGGATCACCAGGTCCGGATCCTTCACCAGTCGATCGCTCGAGGCGATCGGCCCTGCAACGAATACAGGCCCACGAGGCGTGGAGCCTGCTCCATAGTGATGCTCCAGCTTGGCCCGTAGCTCTTTTCTCCACTTCGGCGGTCCGTAGAGCTGTCCCTTCGGCGTCCATTCGACCACTGGTTGCGAGGGAAGACCGGCCGTCCAGTTTCCCAGCTCGCTTTTTCGAGCTGCGAGGATGGCGACGTCGGCCGCGAGCGATGGAACGACCGGTCCCCCTTTGACTGCATACTCGGTCTTCTTGCCGTGCTTCCTCGCCTCGACGGTGAAGTCCTGGATCCGCGTGGAGAGGACGACATCACCGAGCTTCACGTCGTCCGAGGGCAACCCACCGGCAATTCCAACGACGAGCACCAGCTTGGGAGCGACATCATCGATGAGGTCTCTGGCCGCTGCTTGTGCCTCACCGTGACCTTGCTCGACTTGGCGCAACACGGCGATCGTGTACTGCTGGCCGTTGCCGGTGTCGGCACGGCGCAGCGCGTACTTGCGGTTCTTGCCCTCGGCGATGCCGGCCTCGCTGGGGAACACGTCGAGCACGGCGCCGAACTCATCGTCACGGATCGTCAGGATCCCGATGTCCACCCTCGGCGGGGAAGAGGCGATTGCCCCGGGGCTCGGCTGGGAGGCCGCCGGGCCGGTGCCGGCGACGATCTCGCTGGCTCTCCGGAGTGCCGCAGCCAGAACGAGCCGGGCGGCGTCGATGCCGGCGCGGACCTTGATCTGCGGGCGATCGGCCTCGCGCAACCCCTCCAAGCTGATCGCGGCGCAGCCCTGCTTGAAGGCAGCGGCGACCGACTCACGTTCTCCGAGGCCGCCGTAGAAGCCGATCGCGAAGCTGCGAGCCGCGTCGTCACTGAGCGAGCCGCTCATCCCGACGACGCAGTCGACGTGCGCGAGCAACGCCTCCGCCTGCGGCTCGCTGTAGCAGGCGCTCAGGACGACCAGCTTGACCGAGGCTCCCGCCGCGCCGAAGGTCTCCTCGAGAGCGGCGGTCGAGACGAGCTGTGGGCGGCCATCGGAGCTCTGGAAGAACAGTCCGTGTCGCGGTTCGTCGCCGTGGCCGGGCTCGCCGACGACATCGCGACGAGACGCTGGCTCGAGATGGTGCCCGGCAGTGGTGCCTGAGGCGCCGTGACCGCTGAAGTGGACGATCGTCGGCTTGAGCTTGCGGAGCTCGCGGAGCAGATCGAGCGGCTCGGCCGCCCATCGGGTCACGAGCTCGAAGCGGTCGCGGAAGCCGCTGCGCTCCAGCTCCACCTGGATCGCGCGCGCTTCGCGGTCGAGTGCGAGCCGGTCGGTGCCGAGTGGATTAGCGGCCAGGAACAGGATCGTGTGTTTCATCGGCGGCCTCTGCGAGAGGATCTCGATATCTGAGCAGGGAGTGTGCTTGTTGTCAGGGCGGCGATCATCGCGGTTCGAGCGCTCGCGGCGATTCGGCGACGGGCAGTCGAAAAACCAGACAGAGCCGACAGCGTCACCGGCGATAATGGCGGTCGTGGCCGTGGTGACCGCGGTATAGGCGGCGTTGGCACGATGGGTGAGCACGCACGCGCCCGCTTCGAGGTCCCACACCTTGAGCGTTTTGTCAGAAGACGCCGAGACGACCCGTTGGCCGTCCGGGGTCACCGCGCACGCGTTCACCCTGTCGGCGTGGCCTTCCAGTGTGGCCACCGCGCGTCCGCTCTCAAGATCCCACACCTTGAGCGTTTTGTCAGAAGACGCCGAGACCACCCGCCGACCGTCCGGGGTCACCGCGCACGCGTTCACCCTGTCGGCGTGGCCTTCCAGCGTGGCTACCACGCGTCCACTTTCGAGGTCCCACACCTTGAGCGTTCGGTACAGAGACGCCGAGACCACCCGTCGGCCGTCCGGGGTCACCGCACATCCGGGCACTCTGGCGGCGTGGCCTTCCAGTGTGGCCACTGCGCGCCCGCTCGCGAGGTCCCATACCCTGAGCGTTTGGTCAGAAGATGCCGAGACGACCCGTTGGCCGTCGGGGGTCACCGCGCACGCGGTCATCCTGGTGACGTAGTCTGCCAGCGTGGCCACCGTGCGGCCGGTCGCGAGGTTCCACACCTTGAGCGTTTTGTCAGAAGACGCCGAGACGACCCGTTGGCCGTCCGGGGTCACCGCGCACGCGTTCACCCTGGCGGCGTGACCTTCCAGCGTGGCCACCGCGCGCCCGCTTTCGAGGTTCCACACCCTGAGCGTTTGGTCCCACGACGCCGAGACTACTTGCCGGCTATCCGGGGTCACCGCGCATGCGGTCACCCTGGCGGCGTGTCCGTCCCGCGTGGCCAGCGCGTGCCCGCTCTCGAGGTCCCACACCTTGAGTATTTTGTCATCCGACGCCGAGACCACCCGCCGGCCGTCCGGGGTCATCGCGCACCCGGTCACCCAGGAGGCGTGGCCTTCCAGCGTGGCCACTGCCCGCCCGCTTTCGAGGTTCCACACCTTGAGCGTTTTGTCAGAAGACGCCGAGACGACCCGGCGGCTGTCCGGGGTCACCGCGCACGCGTTCACCCTGTCGGCGTGGCCTTCCAGTGTGGCCAGCGCGTGCCCGCTATCGAGGTCCCACACCTTGAGCGTTTGGTCAGAAGACACCGAGACAACCCGGTGGCCGTCCGGAGTCACCGCGCACGCGTTCACCCTGTCGGTGTGGCCTTCCAGCGTGGCCACTGCGCGCTCGCTCGCGAGGTCCCACACTTTGAGGGTTTGGTCCAAGGACGCCGAGACCACTCGTCGGCCGTCCGGGGTCACCGCGCACGCGTTCACCCTGTCGGCGTGTCCTTCCAGCGTAGCCAGCGCGCGCCCACTCGCGAGGTCCCACACCTTGAGGGTTTGGTCCAAAGACGCCGAGACCACCCGTCGGCCATCCGGGGTCGCCGCACACCCGGTCACACCGTCGGCGTGGCCCGTCAGCGTGGCTACCACGCACCCGCTCGCGAGGTCCCACACCTTGAGGGTTTGGTCAGAAGACGCCGAGACCACCTGCCGGCCGTCCGGGGTCACCGCGCACGCAGTCACTCTGTCGGCGTGGCCTTCCAGTGTGGCCAGCACGCGCCCGCTCTCGAGGTCCCACACCTTGAGGGTTTGGTCGTCTGATGCCGAGACCATCCGCCGGCCGTCCGGAGTCACCGCGCACGCGGTCACCCAGTCGGCGTGACCAACCAGATCGCGCACCAGCGCGGGGCTCTCGCGAGTCGCCAGGTGCCGCACGCGGAGGAACTTCGACCCGACCGGGATCTGCACCTGTTGCTCAATCTCATCGGTGCTCCACCCCGACTGCCGGAGCCGGTTCCATAGCAGCGCGGCCGTCGCTTCTGGTGCAGCTCGTATCCAATGCGATTCGCGCCCGAGTGCTCGGGCCAGATCATCGAACCGTCGACGGAGCGCAGCATCGCCGCTCGCGTGGCAGCGCTCCGCCGCCCGCGTCACGTCGGCCTCGGCCTCGTGCGCGCCGAGCTCGCGGCACTTCGCTTCCAGGAACCCCATGTCGGCGGCCAGATGCCAGGCGTCCGCCCACGCGCCGGCTTCAGCGCGATGGATCAGCGCATGGCGCAGCGCGTACCGCCGCGCCGACGCCTCCGCGGGGGCCGGCCAGGTCGCCAGCTTTCGCGACAGCATCCCGTGCTGGGCGCGGAGCGTGGCCGCGCCCAGCTGCTCGGCCATCAGCTCGCGCACCCAATCATGGCGCGGGCGATACGCCACGGCGCCGGACCAGGACGCGGGTTCCTCCAGCAGGAGTTGCCGCGCCTCGCGCAGGAAGCGCTTCCGCTCCTCGTAGACATCCGGACCCCATCCGGCGAGCTCGGCGATCATGTCGAGCGAGAGCGCTTCCTGCGCCGCGCACAGCAGTCCTAGCCCCGCGCGCACTCCGGGGCGTACCGCCGCCCGATCCCAGATCTCGCCAATCAGGCCGCCAAGCCCGCGCGGAATCTGATCAGCACGGCGCTCCTGTGCAGGCAGGCTCTGCAGCGCGTCGTGGAGCATCACCGCGTGCAGCACGTTGCCATCAGCGCGGTCGATGGCGGTGGCAATCATCTCGTTGGGGAGCGGCGGCTCGTACTTGGTCGCGGCGGCCTGCCAGAACCCGCGCACCACCGCCTCGTTGGATGCTGCCCACCGACGATCGTCCAGATCGATGCGCCGGGTAGGGCTCCGCGCCTCGATCCAATTCAGGTGCGGATACGTCGGTCGCATCGCGCACAAGAGCCGGATCCCCGCCGGCACCACGTGCGGCAGGAAGCGGGGCAGCGGGTTGTCGCCAGAGTCCGCGAGGGTCTCGTCGAGGCCATCGACCAGCACCACCAGGCGTCCCGCCGCGCCGAGGTGCTTCGATACCCGGCCGAGCAGTTCGATCAGGCGGCCTTCGGGCCTCGCCTCGGGAACGCGCAGGGTGGGGAACATCGCCTCGATCTGCGCTGCCAGCGACGCGGCGATCACCTCGGGCTGGTCCCAGTTGGCGACCTGACGGCGGACGAAGTGATGCGGCACCGCGGCGCCCGCAGCTTCGCGCCGCGCCAGCCACGCCGACAGGACGGCGCTCTTGCCCATGCCCGGGCCTCCGGTGACCACGACCCATCCCGCCTCGCTGGGGCCGATCAGCCACTCGTCGAGTTGCGCCAACACGTCCTCGCGCCCGACGAAGCGGCGATGTCGCTGCCGCTCGATCGTGAAGTCGATCAGCTCCGTCCGCGCCGACGATGGAGTCGAGGGCTCGCCTCTTTCGCCCACCGAGCCAGCCTATCGCACCGGGGCACGAGCCGTCACCGCGGCACGATGAGCGACGTCGCATACTCAAGGCGCTCGACCAAGCCGGCGCCGAGACTGGCGCGATGTGATCCGAACAAGAACTTCGGCAAGTTCAGTGCGCGCGTGCGGCGGTATGTGGCCCGCGAGCGGGCGCGCCGGGCCGTTACCCGGCGAGCGGCGCGCCAGAGTAGCAGCGACGGCGAGCATCGGGCTGGCCATTCGTGATCAACGGCAGCCGCGCGGGTCAGCGGAGCTCGAACACGCCGACGCGGATCTCGCCCGTCTTCGCGAGCTCGATCTCGTGGATCTCACTCGTGCGATCCTCGCTGTCGACGAACGCCCGCCATGGTAGCCCGGGCTCCGGGGGCTTCTCGCCGCGGTTCCACACGGTCAGGAGCGTGCGACCCTCCGAGTACAGCGCGCGCTTGGTCGTCATCTCGTAGCGGCGCATGTAACTGTGGCTCGGGTTGAGGATGAGCCTCGGCCGGGTCTGCTGAAGCCAGTCCGTGAAGCCGAACGGATCGACGATCTCGTCGGAGTCGCGGCGAGTCGAGACGATGTTGGCTTCGCCGCAGGCCATCATCAGCGTGCTGCCGAACCTCCGGGCCGGCAGCCCGTCCATGAAGGCCTGCTTGCTGCTCGTCGGCGACGTGGAGCGGGTGAACCGCTGCCGAAAGCGATGCGGCGGGGCGCCCCGTCGCCACACCTCGATCCGAGAGTCCTCGTCGTCGAACACCTCCAGGATCGCGGTCTGGACCTTCGTCGTCGATCCGAAGACGCGCGCCTCGTCGAGCGGGTTCGTCTTGCGCAGGTCGTGCGACCACAGCGCGTACACGACCGTGTCACAGTCCGCGGATTCGGCCGCCTGCGCTACGTCGGCGAAGAACGGATCGAAGCCGTCCTCGCAGGTGCGTGCTCGCGGCCCCGTTTCTTGCGGCACTGTCCAGTCCACCGCGGCCAGCGCGATCTTCTTCGGCGCCAGCTCGAACGGCGCCGGGGCGTCCGGCTCGCGTTCGGCCTCGTACGTCTCGTCCTTGCGGCTCTTGTCCTCTCGCATCGTGACCCTCCTTACCGGTTCATTCTTGCGGTGGCTAGAAGCGGCCGGTGAGCGCGAACCGTTGCGGTCGCACCGACCACCTCGCCGCCGACACTGTGGGACGCTACTTGAGCGCGTCCGAGACGCTGACCGCGGTGAAGGCTTGCTCGTTCCAGCGCTCCAAGGTCGCGAGGTCGGTGCACGCTTCGATGCGCGCATCCTCGTCGTTGCTCGGCGTGAGCTGCCGGTGCACAAGCACCCGGTGCAGGGCGGCACGCGCCTGCTTCAGTTCTCCCTTGTCGATGAGCTCCTGCTGCGTCTGGGGGCTTGCTTCCAGCAGGACCTTGAGGATGTGCTGCCGCCGGTCCTCAACTTCGGGATCCTCGGCCTTGCCGAACCTCCAGAGCAGATCCTCGCGGGCCAGCGTCGACATCGGTAGGTACTCTATCAGGGGCAGCACCCACTCGAGCGGCCGACGCGGGGCGACCCATCGGCGTCATCGGCGCCCCATGCCGGAGCGAGCGATTCTGGACGGTGACCCTGGCGGGGTAGCGATGGCGGCATCGAAGAGGATGCCGTCGCCACGATGCGAGCGCGTCATGAGGGGCGAGCGCGCCACGTGCCCGGCTGCGGCGGCACGATCGCCATGACGATCGCGCATGCCGACGAGGGCCTCGTGTGTGGATCGACGTGCCGCGCGTCTCCACACCGCCCTTGTCGTGGCCCTCACGCGGTCGCGCGAAGCACGCCTCGAACAAGTAGTGATTGGCGAGCGCGAGGAAGCGCACCGTCAGCTCGTGCTCGCTGCCGACGAACATCTTGCGCACCGCAGCCTTGAGATTGTCGTAGATCAGCCGGTGCGGAATCGCGCCGAGATGCGCGAACGCACACACCACGTGTGCGCGATTGGCCACGAGCTGATCCAGCGCGGCTATCGCGTGCTGTCGCCACGAGGGCCGTGCCGCGGTACTCGCCGCCGCAGCCCGCGGCGAGACAGCGCGCGATCGCTACGCGCGCGCGCGAGCGACGCAGACCGGGCACCTCGCGTGACGGACTACCTTCTCGGCCACGGAGCCCAGGAGCGCGCGTTTGATGCCGGTCCGGCCGTGACTGCCCATCACGACCAGGTCGATGCTCGGATCGTGATCGACCGCGGCGAGGATCTCCGCGCCCGGCCAGCCGACCCGGCACCGGGTCGTCACCGGGATCGATGACATGCTCCGGAGCCGCGCCGCCCACGCCTCGAGCTGGGCGGCGGAGCGCCGGTCGAGCTCGCGGATCAGGTCGGGGTCCGGCAGCTCCCCGGAGTAGGAGACCGGGGCTTCGATGACGTGCAGGAGCGTGATCCCGGTGCCGCTCGGCTGCACGAGCTCGGCCGCGAAGTCGATCGCCTGGCGCGAATCCTCCGAGAAATCGGTCGGACACAGCGCGTGCGTGAACGGCTTCGGCTCGTCGTCCGGCCGGATCGCGAGCACTGGGCATGGCGCATGGCGGACGACCTTCTCCGCGACTGAGCCGAGCAGGATCCGCGCGAGGCCGGTCCGGCCGTGCGTACCGATCACCACGAGATTGAATGCCGGGTCCTCGAGCGTGTCGACGATCGAGGTCCACGGGATTCCGTACCGCAGCGCCGGGGAAGTCGTTGAGCAGGGACGTGGGGGGCGAGGCGAGCCTCGCGGGCGAGGTCCGGCGCGTCGAGCCCTCGGCGTTCACGCGGATCTCTGCGCTCGGCATCGAGGAGCAGCGGGTGAACGTGATCGTCGAGCTCGCCGAGGTCCCGCCCGTGCTCGGCGACGGCTTCCGAGTCGAGGCGCGGATCGCCACGTGGCGCCGGAAGGATGTGCTCGCGGTCCCGGCCAGCGCCGTGTTTCGGGATCGCGGCCGATGGGCGGTCTACGCCATCGAGGACGGACGGGCGCGGCTCCGGCCGATCGAGGCCGGGCATCGGGGGCGGCTCGAGGTCGAGGTCATGAGCGGCCTCACCGAAGGCGCCGAGCTCGTGCTCCACCCGAGCGATCGCGTCCGAGACGGGGTGAAGCTGGCGCGCTCGCGATGAGCACGGACCCCGGGCGGACGGCGCCCTGTGCGCTCTCCGTTGGAGCTACGCGTGCGCGCGGGACGCTTGCCGGTTCCGGATCTGCGAACGAGGACGGCGGATACTCGTCGACCAGCGACGCCTACGACGAGCACCAGATGGAGATCCGCGACAGCGAGCGCGGAGGCTACTCGGGGCGCTCCTCGCGCGCGGGGGCGCGCAAGACATCGTCGCGAAGCGTGGCTGGAGCGAGGAAGGTTCGCTCCTCGGCGGCCATGTGCGCGTCGAACTCGTCGGCGAGATCATCGATCCGTGCGGCGATCTCGGCCCTTGGTCCCGAGAGCAACTCCCAGAATGCCGCGTGCTCCGCGACGTGCTCCTCGAACATGCGATCGATTAGCAGGGAGACCCATGCTGCGGGGCCGCGAAGCAGCTCGCGGACGACCGTGGTCTCGGTCTCGTTGTGAGCGGCGAGCTCCTCGCGTAGCACCTCGATCGCGCGGTCGAACTCGCTGCCGATGCTCTGGCTCGCGCGGTGCAGCTTGGCCAGCCTCGTACAGGTCTGGAGGTGCTCGCGGAGGCGCTCGTGTTGAGCGAGCAGGTGGAGGCGCGTGTTCTCGGCGTTCATACAGGTAGCTGTACGCAAGCGTCGCGCCATCGATCGAGCGGCGCGGGCGCGGGGACGCCCGCAGATGCTGCGTCAGCATGGCGCGCGCGTGCAAACGATGCGGCAGATCGCGGCGATCGCGCTCCGCTCCATCGGTGGGCTCGAGAATGACGCCGTCGGGCGCGGCATCGACCAGCTCGCGGAAGCGAGAGATCAGCCGTCTCGATCAGCGAGGCACGGAGCCGGGCAGGACCTCGACGGGGATCGGCGAGGCGAGCTCGATCCGGTAGCCGAGCGAGTCGATCGCCACCGGGAAGCGGCCGCCATGGCGCACGACGCGGCGATAGTACGTGCGGGTGTCGCCGCGGTGGACGTGCTCGCGGTGCGCGATCACGAAGCCGGCGAGGCGGACCACGTGGAGCCCGAGCAGTCGATGGCAGCCTTGGCTGGCACCGTCGGCGATCGACGCCAGGTTGCCGGTGCCGTGCGTGCGGATGCCCTGATCCCACGTCACCGCGCCGCCGCGGGTGCGCTCCTCGACGAGATGGACGAACGCGATCAGGCCGAACGCTGCGCGGTAGCTCGGACGGAGCAGCGCGCGCGCGAGCGCGTAGCGGCCGCCGACGGCGCGCACGAGCTCGCGATGGGGCGTCGTCGCCGACGGGAGCTCGCAACGCGAACACCTATCGCGCGTTCACCCTCTTGACGTACTCCGAGGGGCGCAAGGCCGGGCCGCGCCCGCGCTGGTTTCTCGCCGATCCGCCGACCACCTGGGCCGACGCACGCGACCGGCTCGGCGCCGCCGGCATCCTCGATCGGACCCTCGCCGGCCGCACCTCGACCCCGGGCGGCTGGATGCTGTCCGTTGGCCCGGCGAGCTTCCGCGAGGAGCTCGCGGAGCCGCTTCCCGGCGGGCCCGAGCTCGAGGAGGCGCCGTTCTGATGAGCGCCACCACCGACAGTCCCACTCAAGGAGTCCCGATGTTGACAGAGATGATCGAGGCCATCCGCGCCGCGGTCGCCGACGGCGCGACGCCCGAGCAGCGGGCGATCGGCGCGCAGGCATGCCGCACGATCCACGCCGCGCTCGGCGCCGAGCCCGGCAAGCCGATCGTCCTGCCGGGCGCACCCCAGTCGCATCCGCTGGCCGGCATCACCGCAGACCAGGCGCTCGCGCTGCTGATCGCCCGCCTGACCGCGATCGCCGAGGCGAAAGAGGCCGCCACGGCGAACACAGCGCCGCCGCGTCCGCAGGTCGCGCCACAGATCGCGTTCGTCAGCCCGCCGCCGACGCCGAAGCGCGCCGCCGGTCCCGCGCCGGTGCGACGGAGAGAAGGTGAATCCTGCGCGTCATCGCGGTCGATGATCGCGCTGAGTGCGGCAGGCTCGTTCGTGCTGGCCATTCTGCTCCATCGCCGCACGGCGAGCGCCGCCTCGGTGCGCAGTCCGGCCCCGGGATACGACCCGGCCACGGCGCACGGCTCGGCTGCGATGACCAGCTCGGCCGCACCTCTGCCCGCCGTGCCGGCGGCGGAGCTGCCCCGCACGCCGAGCTCGCCCGCACTCCGCCTGGACTTCGGCCGGCCCGTCCCCGTCGGAGTCCGCGCTGTCATGGGGAGCGGATGGGCAAGCCTACGCGGCGCGGGCTCGACGCGCCGGCTCATCGCGCGATCGACATCGGCCTCCCGATCGGCACGCCGATCCTGGCCATCGATCAGGGCGTCGTGACCCACGTGCATAGCAAGGATATCGGCGATGCCGTTATCTGGGCCGCTGTGCGGCACCCGTCGGGCATCACCTCTCGCTATATCCATCTGTCGCGCACGTTCGTGGAAGCCGGGCAGCTCATGCAGCGCGGCGAGCGGATCGGCTTGTCAGGCGATACGGGCAGCCGCGGCCTGCCTCCATCTCGATCTCCGCGCGCCGGTCGCGATGCTACCTGCGATCGAAGCGGCGATCGGCCGTCCGCGGAGCGGTTGGGGGCCCGAGATGCAGCCGTTCGGGCACTCGATCCCGGGCGAGCCCTGGATCCCGGTCGACGCCTACCGCGACATCGTGCGCACCGAGGCCGTCGCGATGGGGATCCCGCTCCGCGATTCAAGCCTGCCGCGCAACAGCACACCGGCATGGCTCCGGCACCTTCTGGGCGAGTCTGGCGTGTACGTCATCCTCGCGCGCGACGGCTTGGAGCGCTCGAGGTGAGCACCACGATCGAAGCTACGCTGCGCGCGAGCCTGCACATCGATGAGGTCGCAGCGAGACTCGCTCACAACGGTTTCCGAGGACACGCACCATGATCGACCTGACAGCAGACTTGACCGCATGGCTCGCAACGCCAGAGGTGCGTATGCTCCTCAAGAGCATCGTCACCGAGGCCGTGCGCGACGAGTTCCGCAGCGCCTTGGAGGACGAGCTCCTCGATGTCGAACGCGCTGCCCAGATGCTCGGCATGTCGGCTGGCGCGCTCCGCAAGGCTGTGGAGCGCGGCCAGGTCCCATGCGAGCGGATCGGGAGCCGTCTTCGGTTTCGCCACATGGACCTACTCGCATCCGGTGCGAACGCCCGCCGAGTTGCGAACCTCAATGCTTCGGTGCCTGTGCGAAGTGATTTGCTTCCCCCGGCCCTACGATCGAAGTCAGCGCGTTGACGCGGAGGCCCGAACGACGACCAGGGGCCTCCAAACGCAGGAATGCTCCGTAATTGCAGAACGGCACGATGTCCGGTGCGAGCGCTCGCCGAGTCGCGAACGCCAATTATCAGTGCCCATGCGAGGTGATTCGCTTCTCCTGCTCCAAGACCGAGGTCAGCGCGTCGGCACGCCAGGCCGAACAACGAGTGAAATGGTCGCCCTCGCCTCGAAGCGCGGTGCCTCATTGGGGAGGTGACGACCGCGAAATCAGAGATTGCTTCTATACACTAGGTATCAGATCCATCCTTATTCTTTTTGCCCGATCCTTTTCCAGCCCAAGATCCTCGCTTCCATACCTCGTCAAGCGAGCCCGATCCAAGAAGCTCATTCACAGTGTACAACATCACCCCTTCACTAGATGCCAATTCCATTGCTGCACGAGTTGCGCTGCCTGTTGTTAGCAATAGGCCTCGCGTTGCTCCAACGGTGGACATGTAACTCCGCAGTTGTCGGACGGACTCCACAGAGACCACACCTTGTGGCGGCCAGGTCTTGAGCTCAATAACTACGCTCTCACCATTGGGCAGATGTGCAATGCCACCGCTGGAGGTGACATCCTTTTCAACGGAGGCGCCATGGCCGCTAAACCACAGCAGCACTTCGTTGCGAATTTCGGCAGTTGCGAGAGCATCTAGACGTTTGTCGATCGAGGTGTGTGCATGTGCTCTCGAGTTTCGTATCGCCAACGCACGCTCTAAAGCATTCTTAACCTCATCCTCAACGTGAAAAACATCCTCGCCTATAACCAGATAAGGGAAGGCTGCCGCCTGATCTACAACACTATCAGCGTTGCGAGCCAAAAGAAGAATCTCCTTTCGCATCGCAGCAACTATGCCTAGTTCGAAGTAGACGCTGTTCGAGCGAGGCGACACGATAGCAACATAGAGATCAATTCCCCCAAGGGGGACTTCACCTGTGACAGGGAGCTCAAGTGGGTCGACGATCTCGTGTCCGAGATCTCGCGCGATCTGCATAAATCCGACAGCCAGACCGCGTTCCGAGACTTCGTGTGCGACATAGATCCTCACGATTTGACCTCCAGAACGCGAGAGATCGCCCAGAATTCATATAAAAGTCTGGTTCTCTCGTCACTCTCCTCTTTGGTCTCGGCTCCAAACTTGGTCAGCATTTCTAATGCCTTCTTGCACCGGAGAAGCCTATCTTGCAACACGGCTCGGATGGTCGCGGCAGTTTGCATAATGGCCATCGGTCGTCGATCCGCTGCCTCTTCCGGAGAGCACTTAATGTGCTTGCGTTCGAGGGTTACATTCCAGCCCACAGTCTTTGTGTGCTGCCACCGACCGACCTCAGGACGGTAGTCCGTCGAACCAAGACCACCAAGGAGCGCAGTGACAATTCGGGCGGCGTCATCACCACGCCAAGGAACAGCACCCAATTCGGGTGGATCGAGAGTCTCCATATCATAGACAAAGAGCTGGCCATCAGGGCTCAATCGTAGAACGCAGTCAACAAGAACATGTGCTATGTCGTCTGAGTTGACCTCGTGAACCGAATTGGTAAGTGTCACAAAATCGAAGCGTAACTCCTTCTCGTAGGCATTATCGAAACTGCGAATGTCCCCGGTTGTTATATTATGGTTGGCCAGATTGAGGCGAGTCGCCAACTTGCCTGCAGTGCGCAGACCTTGGTTGTCGATATCATATGCATAGTATTCGAGTTTGGCTCGGCCCTGCTCGGAGATGTTCTGATTCAGGTGAGCAATAATTTGTCCCCGACCACATGCCAAGTCTAGCCAGCGAATAAGTCCCACAGCCGGATTGGCGAGTCGTCCTTGCAAGAGTATGACGGCAGCTTGGTGTTGTGCGAGGACCCTGCTCGTGTCGAGAATCGACGCGCTGTCGGCAATGGCGCTCACAGGGGGACCCTAGCATGACTTGGTCCTGTATCTGAGCCGGGTCGAAGAGACGGGGACTGGTGGCAACGCTGCTAACGGTAACTTCTGTTTTGCAGAACACTACCGCTTCGGCATTGGCACGACGCGGCCGGCGGCTTGCTTTCCGAGGCCGAGGCCGGTACGCAGGCGCGGCGAGACCGAGCGGCGGATGAAGTGATCGTAGAACCGCTTCGTGACCACCGGCGAGGAGTGGCCCACGGCCGCGCTCACCTCGTCGAGAGAGGCGCCGTTGGCGAGATGGCGGCTCACGAAGCTGTGCCGCGTCGCCTCGTACCAGGTCATCGTTGGGCGCTGTACCTCGACGAGCTCGCCGGTCTTCTTCTTGATGGTGGCGGTCTTCGAGCCGACGAGGGCAGGGGCGGCCTCCTCCCAGCACTGCTCGAGGTACTCCTTGCGGTAGCAGAGGCCCTTGCGCCGGGCGCACGGGAACACGCGGTCCTCCGGGCCGGCGCCCTGGGCGCGGCGCTGCGCGAGCCACGGCCCGAGGAACTGCTCGCAGTCCTCGGGCGCGGGCACCCACTTCACCTTGCCCTCGCCCTTCTTGTCCTCCTTGAGCGGGCCGTCGTACGAGAACCGCACCCGGATCAGCCCCTCGTCGACGAACCCGAGATCGGACATCCGCAGGCCGGCGGCCTCACCGGACCGGAGCCCGGAGCGGTTCGCGAGGTAGAACATGAAGTTGATCGGCTCCTCGAGCTCGGCGATGAGCTTCCGCGCGATCGCCTCGTCCTCGAGCCAGGGCGTGTCGGACTTCACGGTCTGCGTCGGCCGGCTCCCCATCGGGATCAGCCGCACCGGGTTGATCGATGCCTTGCCGCGCGCGATCGCCCACGAGAAGGACCTCGAGAGCAGGTTCATGTTGTGGCGGATCGACGAGTCGCTCAGCTCGCCGACGGCGCGCTGCTCGTCGATCCACTCCATCACGGTCGCGAGCGTGACCTCGGCGATCCGCATCTCGCCGAACTTCGGTAGGAGGTGCCGGCGTCCGCGGCTGCAGTCGTCGTTCGCGTTGCGGTTGACCAGGCCCGCCAGGAACTGATCGAGCAATGCGCCGCACAGCGGTGCCGAGGCCGGCTCTTCGATGCCGACCTGGCCGCGTGCGATCCGCGCCTCGATCTCCTGGACGGAGCGCCTGGCGAGCGCCTTCGTCGGCTGATCGGACGGACGGTACTTCCACTTCCCGTTCTCGCGGTAGCCGACGTACCAGTTCGGCTTCTCCTTCGTACCGCGATTGAACACGGTGCCATGCTGTCGCTCCCATCCACTTACGGATCGGCGACGGGCAACTGGACCCAAGAATCCGAGGTCCTGTCAACCTCTCGAATTCTTGGTTTTATCTGGCGGAGCGGACGGGACTCGAACCCGCGGCCTCCGGCGTGACAGGCCGGCGTTATAACCGACTTAACTACCGCTCCAGAATCGTTCAATTTTCAGTGGGCGAAGCAGGATTCGAACCTGCGGCCACCGCCTTGTAAGGGCGACGCTCTTCCGCTGAGCTATTCGCCCGCTTCCGAGAGCACGGTTTTTAGAAGGCACAGCGTCCGCTGTCAAGCGCAACCGTCGCTGATTCTACGATGATAGGTCGCGGCCGGCAACGGCCAGGATGGATCGGACGAGCTGGGACGCGCGAGCAGCCATGGGGAGGCGCTTGAACAGCGCCCAGGCGTACGAGAAGGCGCCAGGGCGGGCGGCCAGGAGGCCGTCGGGCCGAAGATCGCCGCTCCCGCCGCGTCGGCCGGACTGGGCCAGCGCGGCGGCCGGACCGCATGAGCGCCGGTGGGGCCAGCGCTTTCCGTATCATCCGGCGATGGCTGGAGAACCGGGGGACAAGTTCCCGACGTACGCGGAGCTCGCGCAGACCCAGGCGTGGGCGGGTGGGGCGCCCGTGCCGATCATGGCGCAGGACCTCGAGATGAACCCGGGCGACTCGGGGTCGCGCTACACCGAGCAGGCGGTGCTGGGCGTCGGCGGGATGGGCAAGGTCGTGCTCGCCCACGACGCGCGCATCGGCCGCGAGGTGGCGGTCAAGCAGCTGCGGTCAGAGCGCGAGCTGACCCCGGAGGAGCGGTCGCGGTTCCTGCGCGAGGCGCAGGTGCAAGGACAGCTCGAGCACCCCTCGATCGTCCCGGTCTACGACATCGATTACCGGCCGGATGGGACCACCTTCTTCACGATGCGGCGCGTGCTGGGGCGGACCTTGCACGACATCCTCGATGATCTGCGGCGCGGCATACCGGAGTCTGTCGCGCGCTACACGCAGCGCGAGCTCCTGCAGGCGTTCGCCACGGTGTGCCTCGCGGTCGACTACGCGCACAGCAGGGGCGTCATCCACCGCGATCTCAAGCCGGCCAACATCATGCTGGGCGACTTCGGCGAGGTCTATGTCCTCGACTGGGGCGTCGCGCGGCTCGTCGATCCGCACGACGCGGGCGAGCCGCGGCCGCGGCTGTCGATGCCGGGCATGGGCCTCGGGACTCCGGTGTACATGGCGCCGGAGCAGTTCGACGATCCGAACGTCGACGCGGCGGCGGACGTGTTCGCGCTCGGCGCGGTGCTGTTCGAGATCCTCACGCTCCAGCGGCTCCGCACGTCGGGCAGGGGGGTGGCAGCCGTCGACGCGCGGCCCAGGGCGCGCGCCCCGGAGCGGGGCGTGGCGCCCGAGCTGGAGATCATCTGCGAGCGGGCGACGCAGCTGGATCCGGCAGACCGATACCCGTCGGCGCGCGCGCTGCAAGAGGCGATCGCGCGGTTCCTCGAGGGCGATCGCGAGCTGGAGCAGCGGCGCGAGCTGGCGGCGGGCCACGCGGAGCGGGCCCGGGCGGCGCGGCAGCGCCTCGAAGAGCCGGACGCGGATCACCGGCAGGAGACGGGGATCGCGATCCGCGAGCTGGCGCGCGCGCTCGCGCTCGAGCCGATGAACCAGGAGCACATCGCGATGTTCGCCGAGATCATGTCGGCGCAGCCGCGCGTGACGCCGCCAGAGCTGAGCGCGCGCATCGCGGCGCAGACGCAGAGCGTGCTCCGCGCGGGCGCGCAGTACTCGGGGCTGGCGGCGATCGCGTGGTTCTTGTTCCTGCCGCTCCTCCTCGCGATGGGCCTGCGCCGCCTCGACTACGTCTTCGTGATCGCGATCCCGCTCGTCATCTCGGTGGTGCTGAGCCTCGCAGCGGTGCGGCAGCGCCCGATCCGGCAGTGGATCTTGTGCGCGGCGCTGTTCGCGATCCTCGTCGCGAGCGCCGCGGTCTCGCGCATCCTCGGGCCGCTGATCGTCATGCCGACGCTCTTCACGGCGTGGATCATCGTGATGCAGACGAGCCCGGAGCCGTTCATGCGGCGGTTCAGCGTGGTCGCGGGCGTGTTGCTCATGCTGGCGCCGCTCGGCCTCGAGCTCGCGGGCGTGATCCCGAGCTCCTACGTGTTCGAGGACGGCAAGATCTCCGTGCTGCCGCAGATGACGGGCCTGCCGGAGCGCGCCACGCTGGCCTTCGCCGCGCTCGCGAACGTCGGGGCGGGGGTCGCCCCGGCGATCTTCGTCGCGCGCCTGCGCGGCGATCTGACCGATGCGCAGAAGCGCGAGCTGCTCCGCGCCTGGCAGCTCCGCCGCCTGCCGGAGGAGCTGATGCGCGCGCACCCGCGCTGAGCGCGTCGCGCGCCGGGGCGGAGGCTGCAGTGGCTAACCGTGCGACATCTGTAGCAGGCAATTAAATCGTATGCGATACAGTTGCAAACGACCGAAGGCCGCCTTAGAGTCCTTCGCATGTCGAACGCACCCACGATCCTCGAGAAGCGCCTCTACACCGCCACCGCCACCGCCAAGGGCGGCCGCGACGGCCACGTCAAGACCACCGACGGCACCGTCGACTTCGCCCTGGCGATGCCCCGCGAGCTGGGAGGCACCGGCGCCGGGGCCAACCCGGAGCAGCTGTTCGCGGCGGGGTACTCGGCCTGCTTCGGCAGCGCGCTCGCGCACGTCGCCCGCGCGAAGAAGATCAAGACGGGCCCGGTCGAGATCACCGCGGCGGTCACGATCGGCCCGGTGGGCGAGGGCTTCGGGCTCGCGGTCGAGCTGACGGCGTCGCTGCCGGAGCTGCCGCGCGAGCAGGCGGAGGAGCTGGTCCACGCGGCGCACCAGGTGTGCCCGTACTCGAACGCGACGCGCGGGAACATCGTCGTCGATGTCCGCGTCGCGTGACCCGAAGGGCGATCACCTCCGCCTGGAGGATCAGCTCTGCTTCGCGCTCTACGCCGCGTCGCGGGCGATGACGGCGGCGTACGCGCCGCTGCTCGACGCGCTCGAGCTCACGTACCCGCAGTACCTGGTGCTCCTCGTCCTGTGGGATCACGACGGCGAGCGGGTGTCGCACATCGGCGATCGCCTGCAGCTCGACTCGGCCACGCTGACGCCGCTGCTCAAGCGGCTCGAGGCGCGCGGCCTCGTCGAGCGCCGGCGCAGCGCGGAGGACGAGCGCGTCGTGGAGGTGTTCCTGACGGCGGAGGGCAAGCGGCTCCGGCGGCGCGCGACGGAGATCCCGCCGTGCATCCTCGAGAAGTCGGGCCTGACCCTGCCGGAGCTGATCGAGCTCCGGTCGACGCTGCAGGATCTGACGCGCCGGCTGCGCGGGGACTAATGCGCCTCGCGCGGGTCGGTGGGCGGCATCGTCTCGACGATGCGCCAGTCGACCACGCTCGACGGCTCGCTCAGGAACTCGTCGGGCTGCGGGTGCGCGAGCGCGTGCCGCAGCACCTCGTCCATGTGCTTGACGGGGATCACCGCGAGCTGCTCGAGCACCGCCTCGGGGACGTCCTTCAGATCCTTGCGGTTCTCGTCGGGGACCAGGACCGTCGTCACGCCGGCGCGGTGCGCCGCGAGGATCTTCTCCTTGAGGCCGCCGATCGGTAGCACGCGGCCGCGCAGCGTGACCTCGCCGGTCATCGCGATGGTCTGCCGCACGGGGATGCGGAGCAGCGCGCTCGCCATCGCGGTCGCCATCGTGATGCCGGCGGAGGGGCCGTCCTTGGGGATCGCGCCCTCGGGGAAGTGGACGTGGACGTCGACCTTGTTCTGGAAGTCGTTCGACAGGCCGAACGTGCCGGCGCGCGAGCGCAGGTAGCTCATCGCGGCCTGCGCGCTCTCCTGCATGACCTCGCCGAGCTTGCCGGTGAGCGTCAGCTTGCCCTTGCCGGGGACGATCGTGACCTCGGCGGTCAGGAGGTCGCCGCCGAACATCGTGACGGCGAGCCCGTTCGCGAGCCCGATCTCGTCTTCTTTCTCGCGGCGCGCCTCGCGGTAGCGCTCGATGCCGAGCCACTGCGGCAGCTTCTCGGGCGCGACCTCGAACGCCGTGGCGGCGCGCCCGCCGGCGAGCCACTCCTTGGCGATCTTGCGGCACACGGTGGCGATCTCGCGCTCGAGGTTTCGGACGCCGGCCTCCTTCGTGTAGCGGTGGATGATCGCGATCAGCGCGTCGTCCCGCCACTCGACGGACAGCGCCTTGATGCCGTTGGCCTCGGCCTGCTTGGGGATCAGGTACTGCTTGGCGATCGCGAGCTTCTCCCACTCGGTGTAACCGGGCAGCTCGATGATCTCGAGGCGATCTTGCAGCGGCAGCGGGATCGCGTGCTGCTGGTTCGCCGTCGTGATGAACATGGTCTCGGACAGGTCGTAGTCGAGATCGAGGTAGTGGTCGTTGAACGTGTTGTTCTGCTCGGGATCGAGCACCTCGAGGAGCGCGCTCGCGGGATCGCCGCGGAAGTCCATCGACATCTTGTCGATCTCGTCGAGCAGGAACACGGGGTTCTGCGAGCCGACCTTCTTCAGCGACTGGATGATCTTGCCGGGCAGCGCGCCGATGTACGTGCGCCGGTGGCCGCGGATCTCGGCTTCGTCCCGCACGCCGCCGAGCGACTGCCGCACGAAGCGGCGGCCGGTCGCGTGCGCGATCGAGCGCGCGAGCGACGTCTTGCCGACGCCGGGCGGCCCGACGAGGCACAGGATCGGCCCGCGCTGCCGCGGCACGAGCGCCTGCACGGCGAGGTACTCGAGGATGCGCTCCTTGACCTTCTTCAGGCCGTAGTGCTCGGCCTCGAGGATCGCCTCGGCGCCGTTGATGTCGTGGCGATCCTCGGTCTTGTCCTCCCACGGCAGCGCGATGACCCAGTCGAGGTAGTTGCGCACGACGGTCGCCTCGGCGCTCATCGGCGACATCTGCTTCAGCTTCTTGAGCTCCTTGAGGCAGCGCTCCTTGGCCTCCTTGCTCATCTTCTTCTGCTTGATCTTCTGCTCGAGCTCGGCGAGCTCGTTCTTGAACTCGTCGCGCTCCCCGCCCAGCTCCTTCTGGATCGCCTGCATCTGCTCGTTGAGATAGAACTCCTTCTGCTGCTTCTCCATCTGCTTCTTGACGCGCGAGCGCAGCTTCTTCTCGACCTGGCGGATCTCGATCTCGCCCTGCATGAGCTCGCCGAGCCGCTCGAGGCGGCGCGCGGGCGACGTGGTCTCGAGCAGCTCCTGCTTGTCCTTCAGCTTGAGCGCGACGTGCGCGACGATGGTGTCGGCGAGCTTGCCGGGCTCCTCGATCGTCCGGACGCTGACGAGCATCTCGGGCGGGATGCGCGTGTTGAGCTTGACGTAGTCCTCGAACACGTCCTGCACCGAGCGCATCAGCGCCTGCACCTCGGGTGAGTCGTCTTCGTTCTCGTCGACGTCCTCGACGTCGCAGACGAAGAACGGATCGATCTGCGCGAACGACCGGATGCGCGCCCGCGCACGGCCCTCGACGAGGACCTTCACGGGGCCCTTGGGGAACCGGAGCAGCTGGATGATGTGGCCGACGGTCCCGATCGAGAAGATATCTTCCTCGTTCGGATCGTCCGTCTTGGCGCGGCGCTGCGCGGCGAGGAGGAGCTGCTTGTCGCCGGCCATCGCTTCTTCGAGCGCCGACAGTGACTTGTCGCGTCCGACGAACAGCGGCACGACCATGTGTGGGAACACGATGATGTCGCGGAGCGGGAGGAGCGGAAGCCGGTAGCCGACTCCTCGGGGCTCGCGTTCGTCGGGTTTCATGGCCTGATACTTTAGTGGGAACGAGTACTTGAGCAAAGAATCCCGCGGCGTCGCGGCAAATTTACCATCCCTGACGAGGTAACCTGACCATGCTCCCGCGAGGATGGCCTAGTGCCGAGGTCAAAGATCACAGCCATATGCTGAGTCAAGTGTAAGGAATCTTCCTGACGCGGTGTGTGGCATCTGGGGTGCTCGGCCCCTGGACGCGGATCAGACCATGGACAACGCCTTTCCCCCCATCGTGCTCGCCTACCTGGTGCTCGATCAGCCGCGGCAACGGCTCGCGCACTGGACGGCCGCGCTCGCCGCGCTCGATGACCAGGCAGCGCCCCCGCTCGCCACGGTCGACGGGCACTACGACCCGACGCAGGACGAGGTGCTGCTCGGGGTGAGCTATGACGAGCTCGCGCTCGGGAAGGAGCGGCTCTCTTACGTCATCGACGTCGCGCTGCGCACCGGGTTTGGAATGATCCAGCCGTCGGAGCTCTCCGACGCGGATCGCCGGCGCTTCTTCACCGATCGTCTCGCGCGTTGCACGGTGAGCGTGGCGCACCAGCGCACCGTCGTCGGCGCGCTGACCGAGCTGGTGCGCCGGGTCCGCGTTCGGGAGGCGCAGCGCTCGTCGAGCCTGGCGGCGCCGCGCGTGTCGCCGCCGTCGCTGAGGGTAGCGTCGGCGGCGCCGCGCGCGGCGGAGCCGGGCGTGTCGCGGGCGGCGGCGGCGCGCGTGCTGTCGCTCGTGCCGGATGGGGCAGGGCGTGCGACGGCGCGGAACGTGGTCGCGCGGGCAGCGGTGGGCGTGGCCGACGAGCGGTCGGGGCGGGGCCCGCGGGCCGTGACGGCGATGATGGATCCGCTCGAGGCGCAGCGGCTCGCGGCGGAGGACCTGCCGCTGGCGACGCCGGCGCGCTCGGCGTCGGCGCGCTCGGAGTCGACGCGCCCGCGGACGCAGCTGCCGCCGGTGCCGCCGGTGCCGGAGCTCTTGGCGGACGGCTCCGGCGAGCTGTCGGTGGCCGACCCGTACTCGTCGGTGATCGCGCCGCTGCCGCCGGGGAGCATCTTCGCCCGCTACCTGCGCAGCGGCCGCTGGGTGCCGATCCGGATCAGCGCGCTCTCGCTGCGCGGCGCGGCGCTGTCGGTGGGCGCGCTGCCGCGGGTCCACGATCGGGTCGACATCGCGCTCGCGTACGCCGACCTCCGCGCGACGGTGCGCGGCCGGGTCCACATCATCTCGACGCCGGAGGAGGTCGCGCGGCGCGGCGCGGCGAGCTTCAGCGTCACGTTCGATCTCGACGAGCGGTCGCGCCCGCAGCTGACGGCGCTGCTCCAGGCCGCGCGCGCCGCGAACGTCACGATCAAGCCGCCGCCGGCGCGCTGCACCCGCCGCTTCCCGGTGGAGTGGCAGGTGTGCCTCGGCACGGCGCGCGGCGTGGTCCGCGCCGAGGCGCTCGACATCTCGCGCGACGGCATGTTCGTGCGGATCCCCGGCGCGCTGGCGCTCGACGCGAGCCAGGGCTTCTCGGTGGTGCTCGACGACGGCGACCGTCCGGTATCCGGACTGTCGCGCGTGATGCGCGTCATCGACGATGCGGTGGCCAAGAGCTATGCCCTCTCGTCGGGCTACGGCCTGCAGATCGTCGAGATGTCCGACGTCGATCGCGCGCGCTGGCAGGCGTTCCTCATGCGCATCGGGCAGCGGGCCGAGCGGCGCGTGCTGATCGGCGCGTCGGCGGACCGGCTCCCCGGGCTGCAGCGCGGCCTGGCGGCGGTGGGGTACGCGGCGGCGTGCGCGACGGATCCGGCGGCGCTCGTGCAACTGGCCCACCGCGACGAGCGCCCGGTGGACGCGTGCCTGGTCGACGCCGGGTGGTCGACGCCGGACGGCGCCGCGACGTGGTCCGAGGTGCTGTTCCCGGGGCAGGGCGTGCCGTGCATCGCGTTCCGCGGCGACGTGCGCCGCGCGCGCGAGGCGATCGATCAGGTGCTGTCGATTTCCTGACGCAGATCAGGGCGCAGATCAGGGGGCGTGTATTTCAGGCGCCCGCTCGATCATGGACGAGCGTTCACAACGTAGCGGGCTCGCACGCTGACCGCGGTTCCGGAGCGTGTAAGTCGGCGTTATCCATGGCCCCGGTGGTAACTCGCGCGCTGGCCTCGGACTTGCGAAGATTCCGGCGCACGGCGTTTCGCCGCCCACCTGGGGTTCACATGAAGAAGATCATCATCCTCGCCTGCCTCCTGTTCCCGAGCCTCGCGTTCGCCCAGTACTACTCGGCGCCGCCTCCGGCCTCCACGTTCCCCGGCGGCTTCCACAACCGCACAGGCCGCCTGATCTTCGGCTTCAGCCTCGGCGTCGGCGGGATGTCGGATCGGGGCGGCGACATCGAGTGCGCCAACTGCGAGTACAGCACGCTCGCGGGCCTGCTCTCGGGCCACATCGGCGGCTTCCTCGGCCCGCGCTTCGCGCTGATGGGCGAGGCCCAGGCCAACATGCAGACGCTCGCGACGGACGGCTTCGACGACACGACGCTCGTCCAGACGGCGCTGATGCTCGCGGGACAGTACTGGGTCACGCCGCAGCTCTGGATCAAGGGCGGCATCGGCTTCGCGAACCTGCAGGTCGAGGACTCGTACTACGGCACGGTGTCGCGGCCGGAGAACGGCGGCGCAATCATGGGCGCGATCGGCTTCGAGCTCCTGTCGGCGCGCAACTTCTCGATCGACCTGCAGGGCCGGCTCATCAACGGCTCGTACAAGGGCATCGACAACAACGTCACGGCCGGCAGCGTAGGCATCGGCATCAACTGGTTCTGATCGCTGAGGCGATCGATCCAGCGCGCGGCGCCCGGGCCCACCGCCCGGGCGCTCGTCGTTTTCGGCGGCCTCAGGCCTCGGCGGCCTTGGGCTCCTTGCTGTACGTGATGAGCGGGGAGCCGTGCTTCTCGATCACGTCCTCGTTGATGATGACCTCGTTCACGGCCTGGCCGGGCGTGTCGAACATGATGTCGAGCAGCGCGCTCTCGAGGATCGCGCGCAGGCCGCGCGCGCCGCTCTTCTGGTTCGCCGCCATGCTCGCGACCTTCGTCAGCGCGCCCTTGCCGAACTTGAGCTTCACGCCGTCCATCTCGAACAGCTTCTGGTACTGCTTGACGAGCGCGTTCTTCGGCTGCGTGAGGATCTGCACGAGCGCCTCCTCGGACAGCTCGTGCAGCGGCGCAATGACAGGGAGCCGGCCGATGAACTCGGGGATCATGCCGTACTTGAGGAGATCCTCGGGCTCGACCTCCTGGATCAGCTCCCACTGCGAGCGCTCCACCTTCTTGTTCATGCCGGCGCCGAAGCCGATGAGCTTCTGACCGATCCGGTTCTCGATGATGTCCTCGAGGCCGGTGAACGCGCCGCCGCAGATGAACAGGATGTTCGTCGTGTCGACCTGGAGGAACTCCTGCTGCGGGTGCTTGCGGCCGCCCTTGGGCGGGACCGACGCGGTGGTGCCCTCGATGATCTTGAGCAGCGCCTGCTGCACGCCCTCGCCGGAGACGTCGCGCGTGATCGACGGGTTGTCGCTCTTCCGGGCGATCTTGTCGATCTCGTCGATGTACACGATGCCGCGCTGCGCGCGCTCGATGTCGTGATCGGCGTTCTGGAGCAGCGAGACGATGATGTTCTCGACGTCCTCGCCGACGTAGCCGGCCTCGGTGAGGTTCGTCGCGTCCGCGATCGCGAACGGCACGTTGAGGATGCGCGCGAGCGTCTGCGCGAGCAGCGTCTTGCCGGAGCCGGTGGGCCCGAGCAGGAGGATGTTCGACTTCTGCAGCTCGACGTCCTCGTCGCCGCCGTGCGGGGCGCCGCTCTGCTTGTGATCGATGCGCTTGTAGTGGTTGTGGACGGCGACCGCGAGGATCTTCTTCGCGCGGTCCTGGCCGATCACGTACTCGTCGAGGACCTTCTTGATCTGCGCGGGCTTGGGGATGGCCGAGCTGCCGTAGGACTGATCTTCCTTCTCGATCTCCTCGGCGATGATGTCGTTGCACAGCCCGATGCACTCGTCGCAGATGTACACGGTCGGTCCGGCGATCAGCTTCTTGACCTCTTTCTGCGCCTTGCCGCAGAAAGAGCAGGTCAAGGAGGCACCGTCACGCTTCTCGATCGGCATCGTCGGAGGAGCGTACCGTGACCGGCGGGCCGGGACCACCCTTGGTGGCGCCAGCGGGCCGTGAGCCGGCTACGGCTTCGGCTTCTTGGCGGTGACGAGCACCTCGTCGACCAGGCCGTACTCCTTGGCCTGACCCGCCGTCATGAAGTTGTCTCGGTCGGTGTCCTTCTTGATCCGCTCGACGGGCTGGCCGGTGTGCCTGGAGTACAGCTCGTTGATCTTGTCGCGCATCTTCAGGATCTCGCGCGCGTGGATCTCGATGTCGGTGGCCTGGCCCTCGAAGCCGGCGAGCACCTGGTGGATGACGACGCGCGAGCGCGGCAGCGCGTAGCGCTTGCCCTTGGTGCCGGCGCAGAGGAGCAGGCTCGCCATCGAGCCCGCCTGGCCCATGCACAGCGTGGCGATGTCGGACCGCACGTACTGCATCGTGTCGTAGATCGCGAGCCCCGCCGTGACGTGGCCGCCCGGCGAGTTGATGTACAGCATGATGTCCTTCTCCGGATCTTCGGAGTCGAGGAACAGGAGCTGCGCGATGATGACGTTCGCGACGTCGTCATCGACCTCGCCGGAGAGGAAGATGATCCGATCCTTGAGCAGGCGCGAGTAGATGTCCCAGCCGCGCTCGCCGCGGTGCGTCTGCTCGATGACGGTAGGGATCCGCAGGATCGGCGGCTTCATGGGCCTTCCGACTGTACCGGCGGGGACGGGCCTGTGGCCAGCTCCCTGAACGGCGAGGCGTTCGGGGGCGCGCGGTGAAGCTACTTCTTCTCGTCCGGCTTCTTCTTCGCCGTGATGAGCACCTCGTCGATCAGGCCGTACTCCTTGGCCTGCGGCGACGACATGAAGTTGTCGCGCTCGGTGTCGGACTTGATCTTCTCGACGGGCTGGCCGGTGTGCTTCGAGTACAGCTCGTTCAGCGTGTCGCGCGTCTTCAGGATCTCGCGCGCGTGGATGTCGATGTCGGTGGCCTGACCCTGGAAGCCGGCGAGCGGCTGGTGGATCATCACGCGCGAGTGCGGCAGCGCGTAGCGCTTGCCCTTCGTTCCGGCGGCGAGCAGGAAGCTGCCCATCGACGCCGCCTGGCCCATGCAGATCGTCGCGACGTCGCAGTGCAGGTACTGCATCGTGTCGTAGATCGCCAGGCCCGCCGAGACGTGGCCGCCCGGCGAGTTGATGTACAGCATGATGTCCTTCTCGGGCTCCTCGGAGTCGAGGAACAAGAGCTGCGCGATCACGACGTTCGCGACGTCGTCGTTGATCGGCGTCCCCAGGAAGATGATGCGATCCTTGAGCAAGCGGGAGAAGATGTCCCAGCCCCGCTCGCCGCGATGGGTCTGCTCGATGACCGTCGGGACGAGGTAGCTCAGCTGCGTCTTCATCGAGCCGACTGTACGAGCCGGCGAGAGCGCGTGCAACGCATCGCGGGGGGAGCTACCAGATCGGCCAGGCTCGGGACGCGGGCGACGCGGGCGCTTGGGGCCGCTATGAAGCCGCTACGAGGCCGCTATGAGGCCGCTACGAGGCCGCTACGAGGCCGCTAGCGCTTGCCGGACGTCTTGTACGAGACGAGCTTCGCCTCGACCTCGTTCGTGGTGCCGTGGTGCGCGTAATGGAAGCGCGACACGCCGGTGCCGGGCTGAAGCTCGTACGACTGCTCGTCGGGACCGGTGTAGAACGACAGCCGGTAACCGGTCTCGACCGCGGTGACGCGCCAGCAGTACGCGATCTCGGCGCTGGGGCAGATCTTCTGGCCATCGATCACGGGCCACGAGAACCAGCCCTCCGCGCCGTCGAGCGACGGCTCGGCGGACGTGCCGAACATGAAGTTGTTGCCGTGGCGGAGGATCGTCTTCTCCGTCGCGATCGGGACCTGCTGATCGAAGTCGGCGAGGTCGGTCGGCCAGCCCCGGATGCGGAACGCGGTGACGCCGTTCGCCTCCCGGGCGTCGAGCACCTCCGTGGTCCACGACATCGTCTTCGTGGTCTCCTTGTCGAGCTCGGGGTTGAAGCGCTTGACGGTCACCTCGTACGTCCACCGCGCGCCCTTCGCGAGCGGCAGCGGATCGGCGAGCACCATGTCCTGGTGAGAGAGCGGCTTCTTGGCGGGGCTGCTGCAGCCGCCGCCCAGGATCGACCCCGACACGAGCGCGAGCGCCGCGAGACCTGCGCGTGCGAGGCGTGGGCTGAGCATGAGCACCGATATCCTACCTCCGGGCGCGCGAAGACACAGGGGCGACCACGCGCGAAAACGGCGCAGATCACAGAGACTCGATCTGGTAGGTTCGCCGCCGATGGCGCTCGCCGACCGGATCCCCCTCGCCAAGCTCTTGCCGAAGCCGCGAGCTGGCGGTCACTGGAATCTGATCAAGCAGGCATGGGACCTGCTCTCGGGCATGCCGGGGGGCCGGATGCTGTTCTCGCGGCTGGTCGGTCGGATGGCGCCGTACACGGCAACGATCCATGCGAGCGTCACGGTGCTGCGCGCGGGCTACGCCGAGGTCGAGATGCAGGACCGGCGCGGCCTGCGCAACCACCTCGACAGCATCCACGCGATCGCGCTCGTGAACCTGGCGGAGCTGGCGGGCAACCTCGCCCTGGCGTACTCGCTCCCCGGCGACGCGCGCTTCATCGTGAGCGGCCTCGAGATCGAGTACACGAAGAAGGCGCGGGGCCGGATCACCGCGATCGGCGAGACGCCCATCCCACGGACGTCGGCGCGGGCCCAGTACGACGTCCCGGTGACGCTGCGCGATGGGAGCGGCGACGTGGTCGCGCGCGCGGTCCTCCACAGCCTCGTGGGGCCCAAGCCGGGCGCGGCGAGCGACCGGGACGTCAACTGATCGCGCGCCGGGTGCCGGGGGGCCCCTGCCGCGACCTGCGGGTCAAAACTGCCGCGGCGGCGCTGACAAAGAAATAGCGTCCCCCGAAGCGCCGTCTTATGACTCTGGAGGCTCACATGCGCTTGGTGCTGACGGCTGCTGCGTTGCTCGGGGGGATCGCGATCGCCGGATCGGCGCGCGCCGACGCGGTCGATTACGTCAAGGACGCCCGGCTCTACTACCGGGCGGTGACGTGCTCGGGCACCGAGCCCGTGCCGGCGACGCTCGACACGCCGACGGTGACGAAGCACTGCGAGGAGATGGCCAAGCGCTTCGCCCGGTTCACGGAGACGTACATCCAGCGGGCGCAGCCGTTCTTCGCAGGCGTGCGGCCGGCGGGCCTGCCGCAGACGGTCGTCTACCCGTTCGGCGGCGGCGATCTCGTGAGCGCGCTCGTCACGTACCCCGACGCGCAGGAGATCACGACGATCTCGCTCGAGCACGCGGGAGATCCGACGCGGCTCGCCGCGATGACGGACAAAAAGCAGCTCGGGGCCGCGCTGCAGGCGTACCGCGACGCGATCTACGGCCTGCTCACGCTCAACGACTCGACGAGCGAGAACATGCGCAAGCTCGAGAAGGGCGGCATCCCGGGCCAGCTCTCGTTCCACCTCACCGGGATGGCCGTGATGGGCTACGAGCCGGTGTCCCTGCGGTTCTTCCAGCTCAAGGACGACGGCTCGATCGCGTACCTCTCGCAGGCCGACATCGACGCGCTCGCGGCGACGAAGGCGAGGAAGGTGAAGCACGGCTGGGTCGACACCGACTTCTCCGAGGCCTTCAATCACATGGAGCTGGTGTTCCGCAAGGCGGGCGATCCGAAGGCGCCGACGATCACGCACCGGCACATCGCGGGGAACCTCGCTGACAAGGCGTTCAAGGGCAGCCCGCTCGAGAAGCACCTGCTCGCCAAGGGCAAGATCGCGGCGCTCACGAAGGCGGCGAGCTTCCTGATCTGGGAGGCGGGGTTCTCGGGGATCCGCGACTACCTGCTCGCGAACATGGCGTGGATGGCCTCCGACGCGACGGGCATCCCGCCGCGCTTCGCGCGCAAGGCCGGCTTCAAGCAGGTGACGTACGGGACCTTCAAGGGCCCGTTCCTGCCCGAGGCCAACGGCGTCATCGCCGAGGAGATGGTGAAGCTCTGGGAGTCACAGCCCCGCCGTAGGCTCGGGTTCCGCTACGGGTACGTCGACTCCGAGCTGGGTGTCCACCTGATGATCACGCAACCCGCGCCACCGCCGGAGCCGAAGAAGAAATGAAGCTCTCGCCCACGCTCGCGATCGCGGTCCTCTCGGCGATCGCCCAGCTCGGCGTCGCACGCGCCGAGGATCCGCTGCCGGACGAGGAGCCGGCGGCCCAGGCGACGTCCGCCGCCGATGTCGATGCCGAGGATGCCGATGCCGATGCGGCGCCCGCGGCGCCCGCGCCTGCGCCGGCGGCGCCCGGGGCGCCCGCGGCGTCCGGTACGCGCGCGCGCGTCGCGAGCCCGGCGTCGCGCCCGACGGCGAAACCGCGCGCGGCCGACGACGGCACCGGCCGCCTCGAGAAGAAGGAGGACACCTTCCAGGGTGGCCGGCACTGGCGGATCAAGACGGGACAGGGCGCGGTCCACGTCTGGGTCCCGCCGGGTTACAACCGCGAGACGGCGGGCACCGTCGTCTACGTGCACGGCTACTACACCGACGCCGACGGCGCGTGGCGCGATCACGACCTCGCCAAGCAGTTCAAGGCGAGCAAGCAGAACGCGATGTTCATCGTGCCCGACGCGCCGGCCGCGAACGAGCAGCCGGTGCACTGGCCGGCGCTCAGCGATCTGCGCCGCGCCGTCACGCGCGCGAACCTCCGGCTCCCCGAGGGGCCGATCGTCGTGATGGGGCACTCCGGCGCGTTCCGCACGGTGATGCAGTGGGTCGATCACCGCCTGGTCGATCAGATCATCCTGCTCGACGCGCTGTACGCCGGCGAGGCGGCGTTCGACGAGTTCATCCGCAGCGGCAAGCACGCCGACGAGCACAAGATGATCGTCGTCGGCGCGGGCACGGCGCAGGACTCGGCGAGCTTCGCCAAGAAGTACAAGTTCGCGGTCGCCCGCGAGGGGTTCCCGGCGACGCTCGGCGCGTTCACGAAGGGCGAGCGGCGCGCGAAGCTGCTCTACATCCGCTCGCAGTACGAGCACATGTCGATCGTGACGAGCCAGAAGGTCATCCCGCTGCTGCTCCGGGTGACCCGCCTCAAGGCGCTGTAGTCGCCGGGCGCGCGGGCGCGCGGGCGCTGCGGGCGCTGCTGTGCGCGCGGGCGCGCGGGCGCGCGGGCGCGCGGGCGCTGCTGTACTGCCGCGGGTGCTGCCTCGGGTACTGCCTCTGGTACGATGGCGCGGTGACCGTCCTCATCGCGGTGCCAGGCAGCGAGGCTTGCGCGCAACGGCTGGGCACCCGGCTCGGGCTTTCCGTGATCGTCCCCGAGCTGCGGCAATTTCCGGACGGCGAGCTCTACGTCCGCATCGATCGCGACGCGCTCGGCGAGGACGCCGCGATCGTCGGCAACCTCTCCGGCGACAACTTCCTGCGCGTCGCGTTCCTCGCGGGCACGGCCCGGGACCTCGGCGCCGCGCGCGTCGGGCTGGTCGCGCCGTACCTCGCGTACATGCGGCAGGACAGCCGCTTCCAGCGCGGCGAGGGCGTGACGTCGGCCTACTTCGCGCGGCTCGTGTCGAGCGCGGTCGACTGGCTCGTCACGGTCGATCCGCACCTCCACCGCTACGACTCGCTCGATGCCATCTACTCGATCCCGACGACGATCGCGCGCGCGGCGCCGGCGATCGCGCGCTGGATCACCGAGGAGGTCGAGCACCCGGTGCTCGTCGGGCCGGACGCCGAGAGCGTGCAGTGGGTGGCGGCCGTCGCCGCGCAGTGCCGCGCGCCGTACCTGGTCCTCGAGAAGACGCGGCGCGGCGATCGCGATGTCTCCGTCTCGGCGCCCGGCGGGCCGTGGAATGGCCACACGCCGGTCGTGATCGACGACATCGTCTCGACCGGGCGCACGATGGTCGAGGCGACGCGCCAGCTCCGCGCTGCGGGCGCGGCCGCGCCGATGTGCGTCGCGATCCACGCGGTGTTCGCCGACGCGGTCTCCGCCGAACTCGTCGCCGCGGGCGCGCGGGGCATCGTCACGTGCGACACGATCGATCACGCGACGAACCGGATCTGCGTGGCGGATCCGCTCGCCGACGCGGTCCGCGCGCGCCTGGCGTGAACGGCGCCGCGCCTACTCGATAGTCGAGACCTGGACCTCGAGGGGGCTCTGGACCCCGCTGCGCATGAAGCCGGACGGCGGCGTCCAGACGATGATGAACCCGGCGCCGGCACCGCCGCCGCCGCCGCTCCCATCGCTGCTCGCGCCGGCGAGGGACGCGTCGCCGCGTCGGGCATCTCCTTGGGCGATCCGAACGAGCACCCGACGAGCCCGCCGAGGAGGATCAGGATCGCTTCCCGTCCCATCATCGGATCAGCCTAAAGCAAACTCGCAAGACCGGACGCCGATCCGCTGCCATCGCTGCGGCGACGGTGCCCTGGCACGCCGGCGCAAGATTCGCGGCCCGGCCGGCGGCGCGCGGAAAATGCGCCGCCCGCGTGTCGCGCGAGACACGGCACGTGCAAGTGGGCGCGCCGACTCGGCTCGGCGGTGGCACCCCGCTCGCAGCACGGAGGGCATGCTCATCGCGCTGCTCCCCGTGCTGACGCTCGCCACCACGGAGACGATCACGTTCGACAGCCAGGAGGAGCTCGAAGACGCGGCCTCGGTGCGGCTGCGCTCGGCGATCGCGTCGGGCTGGACGCTCGTCGATGCGAGCGCCGAGGACGACGGCAGCGGCCTCGGCTTCACGCTGACCCAGAACGGCGCCATCGAGCGCCTCGTCATCGCGTTCGACCGCAACGTCTATCGCGTCGGGCCGGCAGACCTGCCCGCGAGCCCGACCCGGCCGAGCGCGCGGCTCCTCGAGGCGCTCCGCGGGCGCGGCGGCATCCGGATCGTGGGCGGCTGCGACGGTCTGTACGAGGAGCCGTACCTCATCGACGACACCGCGGCCGGACCGGAGGCGCGCTCGCTCGTCGCGCGTTCGCTCGCCGCGGCGGACGATCTCGAGGGCGCCTGGGTGAGCGGCCGGCGCGCCATCTTCCAGCTCGAGGCGGACGGGAAGGCCGTCGATCTGGTCGTGACGCTCGGCGAGGAGGGCGGCGTCGCCGGGGCAGAGCTGCGCCGGTACGCGTCGCGCGGAGACTTCCGGACGTACCGCCGGCGCGGCGCGCTGGCGCGGGCGCTCCGCGGTGCGTCCGTGACGCGCATCGAGAGCACGGGGAGCGCCGTCGTCCTTCGTACGAGCCGCGGCCGGTTCACGATCGATCCCGACGGCGCGGCGTTCCGCGAGAAGCCCCGAGACGTGGAGTACGAGGGAGGCTGCGGGTGCTAGCGTCTGTGCGCCCGCGTCAGCTCGCCCGGCGCTGCGCCAGCGCCGCCCGATCCGCGGCCTGATCCGGCGTCTGGATGTCGGCCTCGACGATCACGGGGACGCGCAGCGAGTTGAGGACAAGGCAGTACTGCTTGGCGTCCTCGAGCGTCTGCTCGACGCGATCGACGTCGCCCGCGACCTCCATGTCGATGGAGAGGACGATCGAGGTGAACATCAGGCCTTCGGTGGTGCGATCGACGGTGCCGCGTGCGCTGGCGACCCAGCGCAGGAGCTCGATGCCGTCGCGCGCGGCGAACGCTTCGAATGTGGTCAAGAGGCAGATCCCGAGCGACGACAGCACGAGCTGCTCCGGCGACCACGCCGACACGTCGCCCTCGAGCTGGCTCGAGGGGCCCCCGTGGAGCGATGGGCGCGGCGGCGCCTCGACCCGAGCGCGCGACGCGAACGTCCGGCTGATCGTGGCGCTGTACTGATGAGGAAACGGGGCAGGCATAAGTTCATCAGGAGCACGAAGCGATCCAACCCTCCCGCCGTCGATTCGGGCGGTTGCGCCACAGCGCACGGCGGCTGATCTCCGACGGTGTGCTCGTGCGAGCTCGAATCGGCCGTCAGGCGCTCGTCGGCGAGCCGGTTGTCGCGCGACCCGGGCGTGCGGCCGTGGCGGGACCGCGCGCGATCGCGTGGCATGTGCGCTGCACAGGAACTGGGTATGGCGCCTGCTCGAAGAAAAGACGAGGATCGTAGAAGGCTACGCGAGACGCTCGGTGCGGCGATCTCCGTCGGGATCTCGATGCTCACGCGGGTGGCGCGGCGGCTCGGCGCGCCAGCGGCGCTCGCGAGCGTCCCCGTCAGCGCGGTGATCCTGAACCGGCTCACCACCGTGAGCGTCGAGCAGCCGCTCGAGGACGTGGCGCAGCTCCTGGTCGCCGGCCAGCGCTCGGAGGTGCCGATCGTCGATGGCGATCGGCCCG
>Ga0247790_10000135_pt1 | contig 38704 bp, 27 predicted proteins | sample UWRJS171409R4_FD_179913 | JGI IMG/M metagenome (GOLD analysis project Ga0247790, IMG submission 179913) | Soil microbial communities from Arlington Agricultural Research Station in Wisconsin, United States - UWRJ-S171-409R-4 | ecosystem: Environmental > Terrestrial > Soil > Agricultural land...
CCGCTGCTCGTCGCCCCCGGCGCCGAGGTCGTGGTGCTCTCGCGCGACACCGCCAGGCGCGGGCCAAGCTCGGGGGCGGGCTGCCAAAGCTGAGCTGCGTAGGCCATCGAGCTGGACCTGATACCTCGTCCAGCTTCCTTCTCCCTTCTCCCTCCGAGACCGCGGTTGATCACTCACGAGGGATCCGTTATTGAGGTCCAAATGGGATTCGACGACCTGGCGAAGCACATGGCGAAGCGGGATGGGCGAAAGAAGTCGCAGTCGAAGACCGGCGATGCCGATCAGATCGTCGCCGAGGCGATCAAGGCCGATCAGCGTTTGAACAGGACGCGCGACCTGGTGCTCGGTCCGCTGCTCCTCGTGGGTGGTCTCGGCATCGAGGTGCTCGTCTACAGCATGCTCCGCAATGACAGCTCCGAGCTCGTCCGGGAGCAGTCGCTGTCCTACGTGATCATGGGCGGCGTGTTCGCCTTGGGCCTGATCATCGTCGGGCTCCTGAAGACGATCCGCGGGCTCACGCGGCGCGCCCCGATCGGCGATGCTCCCGAGCAGATCCTGGACACGCTCGTCAAACCCCGCGACTGAGCGCCCGGCGCCGGACCTGCCGGGTCGAGATCTCCCGCCCCAGACGCGGTAGGCTCGCGCCGATGACGCCCCCCCGCGAGGATCAGCCCGCATGAAGGTCGTGGTCACCGGCGCGACCGGCTTCATCGGGCAGAAGCTCGTGCCGCTGCTCGTCGCCCGCGGCGACGAGGTCGTGGTGCTCTCGCGCGACGCCGCCCAGGCGCGGGCCAAGCTCGGCGCCGGCGTCACCGCCGTCACCGCGGATCTGCAGACAAAGGGCCCGTGGACCGATGCGCTCGCCGGTGCGGGCGCGGTCGTCCACCTCGCGGGCGAGTCGGTCGCCGCGCGGCGCTGGGACGCCCGCCAGAAGCAGGTCATCCGCGACAGCCGCGTCGAGACCACGCGCGCGCTCGTCGAGGCGATCGCCGCGCGGCCCGCCGGGGAGCGTCCCGCCGCGCTGATCTGCTCCTCCGGCACCGATTACTACCCGTTCGCCGACCCTGCGCTCGGTGACGACGAGGACGTCACCGAGAAGGATCCGCCCGGCGAGTCGTTCCTCGCCCGCGTGTGCCGCGACTGGGAGGCCGAGGCGCGGGCGGCCGAGCCGCTCGGCGTCCGCGTCGTCCTGATGCGCACCGGCCTCGTGCTCGGCGGCGGGGGCGGGCTCACCAAGATGACCACGCCGTTCAAGCTGTTCGCTGGCGGGCCCATCGGCAGCGGCCGCCAGTGGGTGTCGTGGATGCACCGCGACGACGCCGCGGCCGCGTACGTCGCTGCCGTGCACGACGAGCGCTACCGCGGCCCGATCAACCTCGTCACCGACTCGATCCGCGGCAAAGCCTTCGCGCGCCTGCTGGGCGCGGCGCTGCACCGGCCGAGCTGGCTGCCGGTGCCCGCGTTCGCCGTGAAGCTCGCCGCGGGCGAGCTGGCCGAGTACATCCTGCACGGCCGGCGCGTCGTACCCGGCAAGCTCCGCGAGCTCGGCTTTACGTGGAAGTACCCGGACCCCGAGGCCGCGCTGGCCGCCGCGCTGGCCGAATCGGCATAGGACGCTCGCGGCCGAGCTACGGATGGAGTGACCGAAAGCGTCGCACTAGAAGTTCTGCGACGAGATACAGCAGACCCTCCCCGTGCACTCGCCTCCTGGCCTCAGGCCCGCTCGCCCTGATCGCTGCATCGCGAGTGTCTGCGGTGTCGTCGACGGGGGCCCGATCTGACGCATCGCGTCTAACGCGCTGCGCCCTCCTTTATACCTCTGCTGTGAGCCTCCAATCCGGAGTGAGCACAGATCGCGGGTCACTGACCATTACGCGGCGCCGATCGGGTCGTCCCATCGTTACGAGCGCGAGCTCCGCGCTTCGCCAACGCGCGGCGCGCCGCGCGCGAGGGGATGTCCCGACGCGACGCGACGCGAGCTGGGGGCCGATCGGTCGTCACGAGCGTGGCGTCCGTGTTCGCGCGAGCCCAGCTGAGCACGCGATTAGGCCCCCCGAGCGAGCGCGCGAGGGACATCCCCCGCGCGCTTGGCAGCCGCGCCGTCCCCACGCAAGCACCACCGCGCGCGTCCTCGCTCTTGCGTCGCTTGCGTCGCTTGCGTCGCCCGCGTCGCCCGCGTCGCCCGCGTCGCCGCGGCCACTACTCGAGCTCGTACTCGGCGCGAACGACCGTGATGATGTCCTTCTCGAACGCCGAGTGATCGTTATTCCCCTCGGCGCTGGTCTCCGTCGAGTTCGCCGGGTTCACGTTGATGATGCCCATGTTCGTGTTGCGGAGCTTCTTGATCGACGCGCCGCCCGTCGACTTCAGGATGTTGTCGGCCCGCGCGCGCGCGTCCTTGCCGGCCGCCGCGAGCATCTCGACCTTGAGCTCGCTGAGCTTCGTGTAGTAGTACGACGGCGCGTCCGACGTGATCGACACGCCCTGCTCGAGCAGGCCCGTCACCTCGCGCGACGCCTTCTCCACGCGCGGAACGTCCGAAGACCGGACAGTCACCGTCTGGCGCGTGACGAACCCCTTGAACACCTTCTTCTCCGTCTTCACCGGGACCGTCGTGTGGTTCGGCCCCGGCACCTGCTTGATGTCCTCGACCGTGTCGAACTCCTCCTCGAATGTCGCCGCCGACGGCTGGATCTCCGTCGGCTTGATGCTCTGCGCCTGGAGGAACGCGACCGCCTTCTCGGTGTGCTCGCGGAGGAGCTTGTAGGCGGCGGTGCGATCCGGTGCGCGCGACTCGATCGAGGCGCTCCACTCGATCAGGTCCGAGATGATCCGCTTCTTCGCCGAGCCGATCACCTTGATCGTGCGGACCTCGGGCTTCACCCGGACGCTCTTCCACGTGCCGGCGAGGATCGAGATCGACCAGACGATCGCGATCGAGAACGCGATCAGGCCGATCGGCCGCAGATCCAGCCAGCGCGGCACGCCGCCGCCATTGCCCACCGGCTTCTCGCTCGTCATCTCAATCGGGTCCATCGGCCGCCTCCGGGTTCGCCGCAAAAGTGTCCGCGGCAGGGTCTGGGATCCCTGGGATCTGGGATCTGGGATCCAAAAAAAAAAACGTGATCCCGCCCGGAACGCGCCGGCCCGATCGCTTATTTCTCGCTCGCCCCGTTCTCTCGCGGTTATTTCTCGAGCTGGTACTTCTGCACGAGCCGGATCAGGTTCCGGCGCGAGACCTTCAGGTCCTCGGCGGCGCGGGTCTTGTTGCCGTTGTGCCGGCGCATCGCCGCGCCGATCATCCGCCGCTCCAGCGCCTCGATGGCGGCCGGCAGCGACCCCGTGTCGGCCTCGCGCGTCGGCGCCTCGGCCGGCGTCCAGTGCCGGATCCGCGGCGAGAGCAGCTCGGTGCTGATGACCGGCGCGTCGCCCGCCAGCACCACGAGCCGCTCGATCTCGTTCTCGAGCTCGCGCACGTTCCCCGGCCACGGGTAGGCGAGCAGCTGCGCCATGCAGGCCGGCGCGAGCCGCTTGGCCCGCGTCTTTCGGTGCCGCCCCAGGAACTCGTCGATGAGCAGCGTGACGTCGTCGCGCCGCTCGCGCAGCGGCGGCAGCTGCACGTGGAGCACGTGGATCCGGTAGAACAGGTCCTCGCGGAACTGCCCGGCGGCGACCATCCCCGTGAGGTCGCGGTTCGTCGCCGCGATGATGCGGACATCGACCTTGCGCATCTCGGTGTCGCCGACGCGCGTGAACGTGCCCTCCTGGAGGACGCGCAGCACCTTGACCTGCAGCGCGGGCGACATGTCGCCGATCTCGTCGAGGAAGAACGTCCCGGTGTCGGCCACCTCGAACAGGCCCGGCTTGTCGACGACCGCGCCGGTGAACGCGCCGCGCCGGTGGCCGAACAGCTCCGAGTCGAGGAGGTTGTCGTTGAACGCCGAGCAGTTCGTGATGACGAACTTGCGATCGCGCCGCAGCGACAGCTGGTGGATCGCGCGGGCCACCAGCTCCTTGCCGGTGCCGTTCTCGCCCTGGATCAGGACCGTCGAGTCCGACGGCGCGATCCGCTCGAGCAGATCGTAGAGCTCCTGCATCGCGGGCGAGGCGCCGTAGATGCCGTGATAGCTCGGCTGCGCCGCTGGCGGCCGCCGCGCGGCGAGCGCCGCCGCGACCTCGTCCACCACCTCGCGGAGGAGCGACTCGACCAGCGCCAGCTCCGGCGCGGACAGGTTCGGCGCGATCACCGCGACGCCGGCGCCCGTGGCGTCCGCCGCCGACAGCGGCAGGTAGGCCGCCGTCTCGTTCGGCTTGCGTTCGACCAGCGTCAGCTCGAGGCCGCGGCGGCGGAGCGCGCTGCGCACGTGGCGCAGCGGGCGGAGATCGAGTCCGGACCACCACGGGGGCACGGCGAGCAGTGTGACAAGCCGTCACAGACACGACAAGTGCGAGATCTAGCCTTCTTACGCGGGATATGTTGAGGTCCGTTACAGCATGCCCCCGATGAACGGGCTCCAGGTTGTCCGCTCGCGCATCCACGGTTATGGCGTGGTCGCGACGCGCAGCTACGCCGCGGGCGAGGTCATCACGCCGATCGACGGCATCCTCTACCGCGCCGATGCCGGGGGCGACGATCGCGGCACGCTGTGGCTGGAGGGCGATCTGTACCTCGACATCCTCGATCAGATGCGCTGGCTCAACCACTCCTGCGATCCGAACATCTGGATCGACGGCGGCGTCCGCGAGGACGGCACGCCGTGGGCGCACGTGGTCGCCCTGCGCGCCATCACCGCCGCCGAGGAGCTGACGCTCGACTACGCGCTCGACGCCGCGCAGGCCGAGCCCTGCGCCTGCGGGGCGCCCGCGTGCCGCGGCTGGATCGTGGACGAGGGGGAGGCCCCCGTGGTCACCCCGCGGCGTCGGCGTGCGGCGTCGGCTCGACGATGAGCCAGTCCTCGTGCCACATGAGCGCGCACGCGCGATCGCACGGCCCGCGGTCGCCGAGGACGGCGCCCGTGCAGTGCAGGCCGCCCAGGATGTAGATCCCGCCGCGCGTCTCCGTCCAGCGATCGTGCTCGAACACCGTCGTCAGCTGCTCGACGATCGGGAAGCGCTTGCCGGCGTGGCCCGCCATCTCCGGCATGAACGTGAGGCCGTCGCGCCGGCCCCGCAGATCCAGCCCCACCTTGATCTCCTCGGAGCTGCGGACGCGGGCGTGGCGCAGATCCGCAGGCGCCGCCGGCGTCGGCCCGCGGCTCGGCGCCGCCGCCGGCTCGAGCCACTCGTCGCGGTACATCATCGGGCAGTGCCGCCCGCAGCCGTGCGGCTCGGCGCCGTCGCCCAGCGAGCAGTCCACGTCCGCGAGCAGCACGGTGCGCGACACCGGCCGGTACCGGCCGTGATCGTCGCGCAGGCGCCGCACGTGCTGGCTGACCTGGAACACCCCGCCGGCCGTCTTCCACTGCGCGCCCGTGAACAGGAGGCCGCGCGTCTTCTGCTGAGCGTCCATGACCGCGCGCAGGGCGTCCGGATCTTTCACGCGCACCCAGCTCCCCGGCGCGAACGCGGACGGCGCGCCGACCGGCGGGCGCGGCGGCGGCGGCCGGAGCCACCGCTTGATCCCGGACTTGATGCCGAGCCCCTTGTCGAGGCGGCCGCGGATCCGCTGCACCAGCGTGTGCTCGCCGATCAGGTCCGCGCGCTGGCAGCCGCGCGGCAGCACCTCGCCCAGGCCGCCGCGCAGGGCGGCCGGCAGGCGCGGGCGCACGAGCGGCTTCACGAGGTGCCGCACGGTGTAGCGCGCGAGGCCGGCGGGGCTGTTGCGGTAGATCGTGAGCGCGACGTGCTCGTGGACGCGCTCGGTCCACTTGCGCTTCCACTCGTCGTCGCGCCCGACGAAGTCGAGCTCCACGAGCCCGCGCGCCTCGGCGTCGGCGGCGACCTTCCAGACGATCAGGTGGCCCGGGGAGAGGTTCGCGCAGCTCGGGTCGTACCCGATCTTGAGCGCGTACACCGTGTGGCCGTCCTCGACGGCGAACAGCGCCGCGATCCGGCGGCCGCCGACGCGCAGGAAGTAGAGCGCGCCCATCCCGCGGCGGCCGAGCAGCCGCGCCAGCGCGCGGTAGAGGTGCGCGGCGCGCGGATCGTCGGCGATGCTCGTGCCGGCGGCCGCCTTCCAGGCCATCGCCTCGATCGCGAGTGCCTCGTCGAACGCGGCCCGATCCGGCACCGGCAGCTTCTCGAGCTCGACGCCGCCCGCCTTGCGGGCGCAGCGCTGGAGGTTCGTGCGGAACTTCGGCGCCAGCCCCGCCTCGAAGGCCGGCAGCGCGAAGTACGGGTGGCGCGAGTCCATGCGCGCGACGACCGGGCAGCCGTCCGCGGCCGCGAGCGCCGGCAGGCGCGTCGCGAGCGGCGAGCAGATCGGCACCTTGGCCAGCTCGAGCTCGCTCCAGCTCTCGTCCTCGCGCAGCGCGCGCCAGATCGCCTCGACGCCGTCCGGCGCGCCGCAGTAGTCGTACTCCGGCGTGTAGTCGCAGCGCAGCCCGACCAGGCGGTCGCCGGAGTGGACGAGCGGCAGCGCCCCGACCAGCTGATCGCCGTCCCAGGCCTCGGCGACCACGGGCTCGCCCTCGGCGAACCGCGCCGCGAGTGTGAAGAACTCCGGTGTCAGGAACGGGGGCGCATGGGCGGTGAGCTGTTGCCACCTCGACCAGTCGGGGAGCCGGCGAGCCGAGGGGAGATCGACGAGGGCAGAGCGCATGGGGCGAGGGTCAAGCAAGCCGCGTTCCCGCGCGCGAAGCGCGCGGCTCCGCGCGCGAAGCGCGCGGCTCCGCGCGCGAAGCGCGCGGGAAGCGCGCGAAGCGCGGCTCGGGGCGCTGAGAGGCGCTGGGTGCTCGGAGGCTTGTCCGAGAATCGGAAACGGAGCCGCGGAGGCTGCGCGCTTCGCCCCCTCGCTCGGGCTCGGGCTCGGGAAGAATCGGAAACGGAGCCGCGGGGACCCCGAGCTTTGGCCCCTCGCTTTGGCCCCGCGCGCGGGCGCGGGCTCGGAAGAATCGGAAACGGAGCCGCGGGGACCCCGAGCTTTGGCCCCGCGCGCGGGCGCGGGCTCGGAAGAATCGGAAACGTAGCCGCGGGGACCCCGCGCTTTGGCCCCGCGCTCGCGCGCGGCGAGAATCGGAGACGAAGCCGCGGGGACCCCGAGCTTTGGCCCCTCGCTCGGGCTCGGGCTCGGGAAGAATCGGAAACGGAACCGCGGGGACCCCGCGCTTTGGCCCCGCGCTCGCGCGCGGCGAGAATCGGAGACGGAGCCGCGGGGACCCCGAGCTTCGCCCCTCGCTTGCGCTCGGGGCTCAGAACGTCTCGGCCATCGCCTGCTTGAGATCTCGCACGCGGTCCTCGATCGCGAAGCGCAGCCGCGCGCGCTGCACGCACAGCCACGCCAGCTCCGTCGCGCCCGTCGCGAGCTGCGCCTTGTAGCGCCCCGCGCCGCCGAGCAGGTCGTACACCGCGTGGCCATCCGCGGCGCAGCGCGCGATCGCCGCGGCGTGGCACACGAGGCCCGGCTTCACGGCCGGATCGTCGAACGCCGCCAGCCCCGACTGATAGAAGAGGACGCGCCCGCCCGCGATCAGGTTGTACAGGCAGCCCACCGTCGCGCCGTCCGCGGCGCGGAGCCGCACCAGCTGGATCTCGCCGTGCGCGAAGCGCCGCTCGATCAGGCGGCGGTGGAACCGCGCGAACCACGGATCGGCGAAGGCGCCCGGCTGGCCGCGCGCGCGCCAGCACGCGGTGTGCAGCGCGATCAGCTCGTCGTAGATCGCGAGTGCGTCGGGCAGCGCGGCCGCCACCTCCAGCTCGCACGCGCCGAGGCGGCGGCGCGCCCGCCGGATCTGCGCGCGCGTGTTCGCCGAGACGACTGCCAGGTAGTCGCCGGCCGCGCGCACGCGCGCGAGGTCCACGAACGGGGCCGGGCACGTCCGGGTGATCCGCGCGCGGTACCCGGCCGGCACGCGCAGCTCGCGGCCCGCGTCGCGGGGCGCCTCGCGGGGCGCCTCGCGGCCTGCCTCGCGGCCCGCGTCGCGGAACGCGTCCAGATCGACCGCTGGCAGGAACAGCTCGTCCCAGTCGCCGGGCAAGAGCTCGATCAGCTCGCCGAGCGAGCACCCCGCCCCGAGCAGGCCGTTGTGCTCGATGCACAGCTCGTCCTGGCGCTCGACGCCCGTCGCGTTGACGAACACCGCGCGGCTCGGCAGCACGTGGTGGCGGAGCACCGTGCGGCGGCCCAGGAAGCACGCGCCGGCGATCTCGCCGCCCCGGTGGATCACCGCCAGCGCCGGGGCGTCCTCGCGCGGCAGCACCGCCAGCCAGTTCTCGATCCAGCCCCAGGTCAGGAAGTATGCCGGGCGCGCGTCGCGCTCGAGGTCGCGCCAGAGGGTCTCCGCGCGCGCCGCGTACGGATCCATGATCTCGAGCTGGAGGCGCAGAGGTCCCATCGGCGCCAGCAGCAGCAAGCGACGTTCCACGCGCCGGCCCGACGCGCCCGGCGCATCGCCAGCGCATCGCCGGTGCGCACCCCAGCGTCGAAGTCGTGCGAGGACGGGGAGCCCGCCGCGTGCCGTCTCGGCGTGTCTCGTGCGGCCGAGGTCGCGTTCTCGCGACAGCCGGGCACGACAGGATCTGTCCCGGTGCGTCGCCCGGGCACTCGGCCCTGAATCTGGGGGGCGTGGGAGCGTCTATGGCGACATCTGCAGCTCTGCACGTTCCGCGCTCACGCCTGGCTCGACTTGCGTGAGGCAATCCACTCCGAGCGCCCGTGACACGCCGTACGATCTCGCACGGCGGGCCGGCGAAGGTACATTCCAGCGCATGCGCCGTATCTGCATCCTCGTCCTCCTGCTCGTCGCTGGCGTCGCCGGCACCGCTGGCGCGCAGCCCGTGAGCTTCGAGCTCAAGGGCGATGTCGCTGCCGGGCAGAAGCCGGTGCTCCGGGTCACCGCCACCCAGCAAGTCACCGATCTGCGCGTCGAGCTCAAGCGTGACGACGGCAAGACCTTCACGATGCGGCAGCCCGCGCTGGCGCGGGGGGCGAGCGTGATGCTGCCCGTCGGCGACGGTGCCGCGGGCAAGGCGGCGTACGAGGGGACGATCTCGGCGCAGATCGTGGGTGGCGAGCGATGGAGCGAGCCGCTCACGTTCGAGACGCTGGTGCGCGTGCCCATCAAGGTGACGTACGACGTCGATCACCTCGATCTCGACAAGCGCGAGCTACAGTTCCAGCTGTCGCGCCCCGCCGGCAGCGCCGAGCTCGTGGTGCTCGGCGAGGATGGCAAGGAGCTCGGCAAGGGCGCGGCCACGTACAAGAAGGAGGCGCCCGGCACCTGGCTGTCGATCTCGTGGACGCAGCCGGCCGGCACGCGGGTGATGACGATGAAGCTGCGCGCGGTGTCGGCCGACGGGCTCGCGTCGAACGTGGAGCTGATCCCGTGGTCGGTCTCGATCGAGCACGAGGACGTAAACTTCGCGACGGACAGCGCGGTGATCGATACCGCCGAGGAGAAGAAGCTCGACGCGAGCCTGGGCAAGATCGCCGAGGTCGTGAAGCGCAGCGAGAAGTTCATGAAGATGCGCCTCTACGTCGCCGGCCACACCGACACCGTCGGGCCCGACGGCAAGAACCGCAAGCTCTCGCTCGACCGCGCGCGCGCGATCGCGAGCTACTTCCGCAAGAAGGGCGTCAAGCTGCCGATCGCGTTCGCCGGCTACGGCGAGTCCGTGCTGAAGGTGAAGACCGCCGACAACGTCGACGAGCGCGCGAACCGCCGCGCGGACTACGTGATCGGCCCCGCCGCGGGCGCGCCGCCGTTCAAGGGCGCCTACCTGAAGGCGCAGGCCGGCTGGCAGCAGCTGCCGTAGCAGCGCGGGCCGTGCTGGCAGCGGCGGCAGCCGCAGCAGCGCAAGCCGTGCTGGCAGCGGCGGCGGCGGCAGCCGTAGCCGCGCGGGCCGTGCTGGCAGCGGCGGCGGCGGCAGCCGTAGCCGCGCGGGCCGTGCTGGCAGCGGCGGCAGCAGCCGTAGCCGCGCGGGCCGTGCTGGCAGCGGCGGCAGCCGTAGCCGCGCGGGCCGTGCTGGCAGCAGCGGCAGCCGTAGCCGCGCGGGCCGTGCTGGCAGCGGCGGCAGCAGCTGTAGCCGCGCGGGCCGTGCTGGCAGCAGCGGCAGCCGTAGCCGCGCGGGCCGTGCTGGCAGCGGCGGCCGTAGCTGCGCCAGCCGGTTGGTAGCAGCGGCCGTAGCAGCGCAGGCCGTGCTGGCAGCAGCGGCCCTCGCGCGTGAACGAGTTGGCGGCAGGGCGGCAGCGGCTGTAGCGGGCGAGCGAGTTGGCGGCAGCGCGGCAGCGGTGGTAGCGGGCGAGCGAGTTGGCGGCAGGGCGGTAGCGGCGGTAGCGGGCGCGCGAGTTGGCGGCAGGGGCGGTAGCGGGCGCGCGAGTTGGTGGCAGGGGCGGTAGCGGGCGCGCGAGTTGGTGGCAGGGGCGGTAGCGGGCGAGCCAGGCCGTTTTGGCCGGCAGCGGCCGCGGGGCACACCAGCATTCCAGTCTGCCGCAGTCCCGCCGGATCAGCTCGTCTTGACGAGCTTGATCGCGTTCTCGGGGCACGCGACGACACAGAGCCCACACGCCTTGCAAGCATCCGCCCGTGCGGCATAGGCGGTCTGCTTGCCGTGGGCCCACACCTTCAGCTTCGCGAGCGGCCCCAGCGGTCTCCAGTGGGCATCATCGATCCGGCGGACCTCGAACACATCGTAGGGGCACACCGCCACGCACTCGGACTTGCCCTCACAACGCGCGTGGTCGACCTCAGGCCGGTACTGTGCCGGCTCGGCCTTGCAATGCTCCCCCGGGCGGTCCGCGTGTCGCGCGGCGCGCCGCGCCTTGTCGCGGTCGAACTTCGGACTCGCGCGCGCATCCGGGAGCTCGTGCTCGTCCTTGGTGCTCGTCGGCTTCATTGGTGTGAACTCCTCACGTGCCGACTTTAATGCGTTTCGAGGGCGCCCTCGATCTTCCGTTCTCTGCGTTCCGCGCCCGCGTCCGCGCTCCGCGCCCGCGCTCCGCGTCCACGCTCCGCGCCCGCGCTCCGCGCCCGCGCTCTGCGCCCGCGGTTCGCGTTCCGCGTCCGCGTTCCGCGCCCGCGCTCCGCATTCCGCGTCCGCGTTCCGCGCTCCGCGAGCTTCCAAGTTTACGGTTGGCTCCAGGCACGGTCGTGACCACAACGACCAGGATGGGCGGATCCCGTCGCTTGCTTCGCGCTCGTGGCCGGCACCGGAACAAGAAAGCGTGTTCGTCGTGTTCGTCAGTTCTCGGCCACCACCGCAAGATCACCGCAGGATCAGGGCTCCGCCCTGTCGCCACGCGCGAAGCCGACGCAGAGCAGAAGCCAGGATCTGCCATACAGAATTCTTGATGCCATTTCGCCTGGTCAACCTGGATTCTGCGTACTAAACGATATCGGCGAAATCAACTGTCCTGGCTCTCATGCAGAGAGAGACTCACATGGGCCGCACGCGCAAGACACACGAACAGATGACGATGCCATTCCGGACGCGCGGCGGGCGGCGGCCGGGCGCCGGGCGACCGCCCCGAGGGCCTCGCTCGAGCGAGCGTCACAAGGCACGGCCTGCTCACAACTGCCGGCACCCGGTCCACGTCACGACCCGCGTGGTCGATGATGTCGCGAACCTCCGCCACCGCGACTTCTATTTGCAGCTGCGCGAGGCCACGATCGTGACCGCGCGGCGCGAGGACTTCCGCATCGTCCAGATGTCCATCCAGCGCAACCACCTCCACCTGATCGTCGAGGCGAACGACAAGGCGGCGCTGTCGCGTGGCATGCAAGGTTTCTCGATCTCGGCGGCGAAGCGGGTGAACGCGACGATCACGGCGCGCACGGGCGAGCGGCGCACCGGCCGGGTCATCGCTGATCGGTTCCATGCGCGGCCGCTCACGTCACCGCGCGCAGTCCGCCACGCCCTGGCGTACTGCCTCAACAATTGGAGAAGGCACGGCGAAGATCGCTCGGGGCTCCCGCGGGCGTGGAAGGTCGATCCGTTCTCGAGCGGCCCGTTGTTCTTTGGCTGGCAGGAGCTCGAGGACTCGCCGGTGCTGTGGCCGCTGCGCGAGACGTACCTGCCGCTCATCGTGCTGCGCCCGCGAACCTGGCTACTCGCGCAGGGCTGGCAGGAGCATCACCCGCTGATCTCGGTGCGCGAGGTCCCCGGCCCGCACGCCGGCCCTCGCGCCGGTTCGCGGCGCTGACGCCCCGCGGCGCTGACGCCGGTTCGCGGCGCTGACGCCCCGCGGCGCTGACGCCCGCGGTGCTGACGCCCGCGGTGCTGACGCCCGCGGTGCTGACGCCCGCGGTGCTGACACCCGCGGTGCTGGCTCGCCGCGGCGGCCATCGCGTGCCCCAGCTCGCCGCGGCGCCGGATCGCATGGCGCTGCGGCTGGCACGCCCGCGCCCGGACCCTGCGGACCCTGCGAACGGCTGTGGCAAAGGCGCGGCCGTGTCGTCGAGGGCCCCAGCTCAACCAGCGTTCACGGTCGGGGAGCGTGCGGGTGTCCAGTCCGCGACACCGCTGGTTCAAGCTTGCGGCTGGCTCCAGGTACGGTCGAGACCGCACGACAAGCACGGCCATTCTCGCCGTTAGCTTCCAGCTCTCTGTCAGGGACTTCGGCCAGAAGCAGCCGGAGCCTCATATCAAGTGATCCATGGATCGAAAGCCGGATTATTTCGATCAGTTGGCTATGTGGTTCGATTGATCTGGCCCGGGCACTTCTGGCTGGCCGAAGTCCCTGTCTGTAGCGCCAGAGCAGAAACGGGATCTGCCATATAGACTGCTTGGTGCCAGTCCCTTGATCAAGCTGGGAGTGCTCGCCCGTAACGATATCGGCGAAATCCAATGTCCTGGCTCGATGCGGAGAGCTCGTGCCCCCTCGCCTGCGTGCTGGCGCTGCCGGGCTGCGGCGAAGGCTCGGCTATATCGGCGAGGCTATCGGCCGAGCCCGCGTTCTCGGCGGCAGCTCCACTACCTCCACACGACCTCCACGACCGCTACTGGATCTGCGTCGGGAGCGACCAGAACGGCGAGATGTTGTTCGCTTGCGCGCTCTGGCCGGGGAGCCACATCGGCGGCGCGCTCGGGTCGGCCATCGTCCCGAGGCGGTTCTTCGCGATCGCGCCGAGCCAGATCTGCTTGCACTGGCTCACGCCGTTCGCCTTGCAGGCCGCCGGGCTCGTCGCGGCCGTGGTGCGGTGGCCGTAGTCGCGCTCGCTCGAGAACACGACCCAGTAGTACTCGTTCGAGATCGTCGGCGCCCAGTGCGCCCAGGTGACGCCGTTGTCGGTGGTCGCGCCGCCGTTCATCGCCGCGAGGTCGGTCGTCCACGCGCCGGTCGCGTCGGTGAGCATCAGGCGCGCGCCGGTGCCGCGCATCGAGCTGAAGTTGCGCCACGCCTGCCGCGCGGCGTTGAAGATGACGAGGCTGCCGTCCGGCGAGAACGACGGGAAGAAGAAGTTGGTGTAGGCGCCGATCGGGCTGGGCACCAGGAGCGTGGGCGTGCCGAACGTGTGCTGGCCTCCGGCGAACGAGTAGGTCATCTTCGCGATGCGGCCGCCGTCGAGATCGATCCACTGGTTCGCCGTCGGCGTCGACGTGAACACGACGTGGTTACCGTCGGCCGACCAGTCGGGCATCATCGCGCTGCGCCCGGCGGGCAGGACGCTCGGCAGGTTCGACGCGACCGGCGCGCCGGTGTCGGGATCGTAGAGCGCGAGCGTGCCGTTCGACATGCCGACCATCGCGACCGACTTGCTGTCGTCGGGATACGGATTCCCGATCGGCGCGAACGTCGTGTACGAGCCCCGGATCGTCTTCTGGTCCGCGTTGTAGCTCTCGTCCCACGCCTGCGTCACCCCGTTGTACTTGAGGAAGCCCGCGTAGAGCTGCCCGCAGTCGTTCCCGATGCAGCGGCTGTAGCCGATGCGCGACCCGTTGCGCGACACCGAGTGGCACGACGTGCAACTGCCCTTCACGAGGGACGGCGGCGTCGGATCCCCGAACGTCTGGCTCATGATGTTGCCTTGCGACGACGCCCAGTAATAGATGGCCGTCTTGTCGATGTTGTCGTGCGTGACGGTCAGCGACCGCGGCGCGCTCGTGTACTTCGTCGCCGGCGCGCCCTGCGCGAGCGCCTCCACGGTGAACGCGAGGTTCTCGCCCGCGGCCGTCCCGACGAGCGACTCCCAGTCGCGCGCCTGGAGCAGCGCCTCGACCGCCGTCGTGTAGACATCGACCTTCGCGAACGACGACCGCAGCGCGACGTGGAACAGGTCGTTGCCCGCCGGGGTCCACTGGAACTCGACCGACGGGATGTTGCGCGGCGAGACCGCCTTGTCGATCGGGTATTCGATCAGCGGCGTCCGCGCCGCGTCCGTCGCCGCCGTCGCCTGCTCGAACAGGTCGGCCGCGTTCGGCGGCGTGCCCGCCCCGACGACGACGCTGCCCGTGAGGTCCACCTTCAGGGAGCCCCGGCCCGTGAGCGCGCCGCACGTGGCCTCGATCGTCGTCTTGCCGCCATGCGCGAGGATCGTGAGCGTCGCGCCGTTGAACGACCCGAAGCTCGCATCGACCGCGAGCGCGCAGCGCGGCGTGATATCGGTCTGCTTCGACCCGCTCACGCCGACCACCGTGTAGCCCTGCGACGCCGTCGTGCCGAGCTCGACGGTGTGCTCCGCGAACGGCGGCTCGACCTCGATCCGTTCGAAGTCGAGCCCGTCATCGCCACCCCCGCTGTTGCCGCCACACGCCACGAGCAAGACGAGCCATAGAACGCGCATGGCCGCGATGGTATCCGCCGGGCGCGCGGCCCGCCATGGCCCGCGGAGGCTGCGGCGGCTCGCGGTCTCGGCCGCCTCCCGCGAGCGGCTGCTAGCGCCGCCAGGGCCACCGGCGCGGCCGCGCGGCTCCGCCGCGGAGGTGGCGCCGCACCCACGCGCCGAGGAGCGGGATCGTGAGCCGCTCGTACGAACCGTCACGCTCGACGAGCCCGAGCAGCCGGAGCTCGTCGAGCGCGGCCTCGGCGTCTGCGACCGAGAGGGCGTCTGCGACCGAGAGGGCGTCTGCGACCGAGAGATCGTCGCCCGCGAGCGCGGCGGCGTCGCGCAGCCGGCCGCTGGCGGCCCCGCGCAGCACGCGCTGCTCCGCCGCCGACAGCCACGGCAGCAGGTCCTCGAACGTGCCGCGCGGCGCGACCAGCTCCTCGGTCGCGCGCGCGAGGTCCCTCGACGTCAGCTCCACCGCGCGCAGCGCGTGGTGCGCGGCTTCGCGACGGTGGCGCTTCAGCATGGCGCTCGCCAGCCGCCGGACCACGTCGACGCTGCCGCCGGACAGCTCGGCGCACCCGGCGACCACGCGGTCCGATGCGGTGACGTTCATCTGCGCGCCGAGATCGCGGATCAGCCGCGCCACCGTCTCGCGATCCAGGCGCGGCACCTCGATCGCGTGGACGTCCGCGGCGAGCGGGTTCGCGCGGCCGCCGCGGACGCGCTGGGCGAGCGCGTACCCGCGCACCGTCGTCGCGAGCGTGCTCATCACCCGCGCGCGGGCCAGCTCGACCAGCGCGGCCCACAGCGCGCGCGGGGCGGGCTCACTCGCGGCCGGATCGGCCAGCTGCCCGAGCAGCGGGTCGGCGTCCTCGAGGACGAGCACGAGGCTGCCGGAGGGCAGGGCCTCGCGCGCCGCCTGCGCGGCCACGCCGAGATCGCCGGGTCGGCCGAGCGCGGCCGCGATCTTCGCGGTCAGCGCCTCCGCGTCGAGCTCGCCGCACGCGACGCGCACGAACCGCGCGGCGCTCATCCCGTAGTCCGCCATGCGCACGAGCGAGCTCCGACCCGAGCGCGGCAGGCCGTAGATGACGGTGATCCGCTCGGGCGCCTCGAGCTCGGCGATCAGCTCGTCGAGCACCTGCCGCATGCCGAAGAACCGCGTCGGATCCGCGAGCGGCCCGCTGGCGGCGTACAGATCCGGCACCGCCTGGAAGTCGACGAACCGCTCCATGAACAGCGACTCGAGCCGGCCGGCGCGGTGCGCCTTGCGGACCTCGCCGACGTAGATCGGGACCACGAGCGCGTCGAGCCGGTTGCGGTAGTCGAGGATCTTCTCGCGCACGCCGCGGCCGAGCTCGAACGAATCGGACACCACGATCACGACCTTGCGGGCGTCGCGATCGAGGGTCGCGAGGTGGTGCTCGAGCGGCAGCGCGTGGTGCATGAACGTCACGGTGCCGAGCTCGCCGACGCTGGCGGCCCCGCCGAGGAGGAGCGCGAAGAACTGGAAGCCGGCGGCCCCCGCCACGCGCGGCGCGGTCAGCCGCAGCGCGCTGGGCCCGATCTGCTCGTAGCCGCCGGAGACGTGCCCGAGGAACGCGCGGATCACCGGCGCGTCTGTGCGCAGGTGCGGTGGCAGCACTCGCTCGAGCGGATCGCCAGCCTGCGCGACGCCCGGCGTGGGCGTTCGGGGCCGCGCCTGCGCGCGCTTCGGGAGCTCGGCAGCGGCGTTGTCCCGGCTCGCATCGACCGTGCGCAGGGACGCAGTCGTCGACAGCGCGCGGGCGACGTCCTCCATGGAGTCGAACCGCGCGTCGGGTCGCTTCTCGAGCATGCGCGCCACGACCTCCTCGAGCTGTGTCGAGACCGCGGCGAGGGAGCGGAGCCGCGGCGCCGGCTCGCTCAGGTGCGCCGAGAAGAGCGAGGCGATGTCGCTCCCTTGAAACAGCCGCTGACCGGTCACCATCTCGAACAGCGTGCAGCCGAGCGAGTACTGGTCGGCGCGCGCGTCGACATGGTGCGCGCCCTTGAACTGCTCGGGCGACATATAGGCCGGCGAGCCGAACACGCTACCCGTCCGGGTGATGACGCCGTCAGCGTCGAGCTCGCCCGCTAGCTTGGCGATCCCGAAATCGAGCACCTTGGTCCGCCGTCCCGAGGGAGCAGTGGGATCATCGATCAGGAAGATGTTATTGGGCTTGAGATCGCGGTGGATGATGCCGAGCCGGTGCGCGGCCGCTAGCGCCTCGGCCACGCCCTGCGCGATCGCGATCGCCTCGCCCTCGAGCAACCGACCCTGCTGCCTGATCAGCGCACCCAGATCGACGCCCGCGAGCAGCTCCATGATGATGCACGGGGCGCCGCTGTCGTGGACCGCGAGGTCGTAGATGTCGATCACCCCGGGGTGCTTGATCTGCGCCACGGCGCGCGCTTCATTGATGAACCGCTGGACGGTCTCCGAGCGCCTCGCGCTCTCGGGGTGCAGGACCTTGACCGCGGCGACCTTGGGGATCGCGATGTGCTCCGCCTTGAACACCGCCCCCATGCCGCCCTCCCCGATCCGCCCGACCAGGCGCCACTGGCCGAGGACCGTGCCCACATCTGGATAAGCGGCGCGCTGCGGCGCCGGCTCAGGCGGCGGATGCGCGGGTGGCGGCGGGCTCGGCGACGCGATGGTGAGGTCCGGCATCGGCGGCGCGGCTGCGGGTGGACCCTCCAGGTAGCCGATGCGGACGGTGTCGCCCGGTGGTGTTGCTGCGGGCGTGCCCAGTCGAGGCACGATGTCTACGCGCGGGCCCTCCTGGTAGAACGTGCCGCCGCTCGGCGCCGGATCGTCGAGCTCCTGGCGCAGGAAGAACTCGAGCACGAAGCGCGCCGAGGCCCGGCAGGCGAAGGCGCGGAACCCGTCGTCCTTGTCGTGATCGCCGTAGTCGGAGACCGCCTTGGCGATCAGCGACGGCACGCCGAGCCGCTCGGCGACGTAGCCGATCGCCGCGGCCTCCATCTCGATCCCGATCGCGTTGCGCGAGAACTCTCGGATCCGGTCGAAGATCTCCGGATCCACGCGCACCGTCTTGCCCGTGGCGATCGGGCCCACGTGGACGCGAAACGGCGGATCGCGCAGCGGCGCGTCGAGCGACCGGATCTGATCGCGCTGCGCGGCGGCGCGCCCCTCGGGCGTCAGCTCGACCGCCTGTGCCCGGTACGCGATCATCCCGCGCCGCTCGAGGTAGCTCAGCGTGCTCGACCAGCTCGGGCACTCTGCCGCTCGCTGCGGGTGGCCCATCGGATCTTCCCCGGCGAGCAGCACCCGCAATAGCCAGCGCGACTGCCGCTCGAGCGACAGCGGCCGGCGCGCGGCGAGCTCGGTGCTCCACGCGAGATCGCGCGCGAAGTACTGCACCTTCATCGACCAGGGGTCGCGCAGGTTGTAGGTCGTGATGTCGCGGAAGATCTCCTCTTGCCGCTGGCCGTCGGGTCCAGTCGAGGCGATCAGCTTGCCGTGGTCGTAGCTGAACACCCGGTCCGCGACGATCACGTCGCCCATCGCCACCGCGCCGCGCCGCCCCGCGCAGATGCCGCACATCACGAGCCAGCGCGGTGCCAGGTGCTCCGCCAGCGCGCGCGCGCGATCGGTCGCTGCGACCTCGCCCATGTTGCCCGACCACGCCGCGGCCAGCTCGAGCGGCCGGCCCGCGGCGCGCGCGATCGACCGCACGTGGTACGGGAGTCCCGCCGGGTCCACGACCTCCCGCCAGGCGCGTGCGCCGCCCTCGCCGAGCTCCAGCACGGCGTCGAGCTCGTCGAGCAGCGCCGTCAGGATGAGCACGTCGATGTGTGCTCGGCCGCCCGCGCTCATGGTGGCAGTGTACGTGACTTCAGCGCCTCGGCGCCGATCCTTGGGATCCCAGGGTGCATGTACATGCTGGCGCCGCGGCGCGCGCGCGCGCCGGACGGCTGCGTCGCGCCTCGCGCGGCGGGCGCAGGTCGTGCGCGTGCGGTCGAGGGATTCGAGCTTGCAGCAGGCTCAGGCAGGAAGGCAGAAGAGGCAGAAGAGGCACAAGAGGCACAAGAGGCACAAGAGGCACAAGACAGGCTCTGTTCGTATAGACTTCTTGAGACCCATTCTCCTGATCAACCTGGGTTCTGCGTACGGAACGATATCGGCGAAATCAAACTTCGCCCTCGGCAGCCAAGCGGTCAACGCGCCGATCCCCGTGCGCGCGGGGGATGCGGCGCACCGGCCGGGGGCATCGTGCTCCGCCCGCGCGCCCCGCGCCGGCGCGCCGTCCGCGCCCGGGTGCGGTCAGGCGTGGGCAATGGGTCGCCAGCTCCCAGCCCAGCGGGCCCAACCCCGTGCGATCCCTCGGCTTGCCGGCGGCATGGCCCGTGCTGTGACTGCTCCCCGTGACGATCCAGCGGCTGCTCCCCGTCCTGACCCTCGCCGTGCTGGGCTGCGCAACCGACCCCGGCGACCCCGACGACGTCGCCGACCCCGGCGATCCGGACGCCGGCGACCCCGCCGGTGATCCGTTCGAGGTCACCGATCCGACCGACGCCGATGGCGACGGCGTGCCCGAGCAGCTCGAGGACTACCTGATGGCGACGTTCGGGCCCGAGCTCCGGCTGCCGCCCGACGACGTCGACTGGACGCGCCCCGCGAGCGTCGACTGGTACCTGCCCCGCGTGAAGCTGCGGTTCGATCACGCCGGCTGCCCCGACGACGGCGACAACCTGCTCGACGTCGGCGCGATCACGGGCGCCAACATCCACGCGCAGAGCCACTACCTGAAGGAGACCGGGCTCGGCCTGTGCCGCCACAGCACCGCCGCGGCGGATCAGCGCTTCTCGAACAAGAAGCACCTCGAGTTCTTCCTGCAGGCCGAGGACGACGCGCTCGTCCACGCCGGCGTCCCGCCCGCGCGGTCGTCCGAATGGCGGACATACGTCCAGGTCCGCAAGAGCAGCTACGTGCGCGCCGACGGCAAGGCGGCCGCGTACGATCTCCAGGTCTGGTACTTCTTCCCGTACAACGACTTCGTCGCGAGCGCGAACCACGAGGGCGACTGGGAGCACATGACGGTCTCGGTCTCGGCGGATTACAAGCTCGTCTCGGTGTTCTACGCGACGCACGACAACGGCCAGCGCGTCGACGAGCTGGCCAAGCTCGAGTACGCCGGGGGCACGCACGTCGTCGGCTACATCGCCGACGGCAGCCACGCGACCTACCCCACCGTCGGCACGCACGCGACCACGGTCCCCGGTGTCAGCGATCACACCTACGCTGGCGGGCCCGTCTGGAAGTCGTGGGCGAGCTACAAGAACATCGGCCAGGTCGGCAAGATCCTGAACGGCCAGGCGTGGGCGGCCTACGGCGGGCGCTGGGGCGAGGTCGGCGAGACCAGCTTCACGTCAGGCCCGCCCGGCCCGATGTTCAACGGCAAGTGGGACACCCGCAACGAGTACGCGCCGTAGCGGCGCTCGGAGCTCGGGGCTCGGGGCTCGGGGCTCGGCGCTCGGCGCGCTACTGCGGCGTGTCCTTGACATCGATCCGGAAGAAGTGGTGGCACGCGCTGCAGGTCTCGCCGATCTTCTGGAGCGAGGAGGACATCACGTTGATGTCCTTCCGGGCGGTGGCCGAGACGAACCGCTCGTTGTCCTTCCGCAGCGTCTCGTTGTAGTCCCGGTACACCGAGCGCGCCTCGTCGCTCTTGGCCTGCGGCGGGAAGGTGAGCTTCAGCACGCGATCGATCGCCTCGCTGAGCCGCGCGCTCTCCTCCGAGATCGCGTCGTAGTTGGGCCCGCCCTCGGCGTGGAACACGAGGTACACGAGCTGGCTATAGGACACGTTCATCCGCGTCCGCATGATCTTGTCGAGCTCGCCGCCCTTGGCCGGCTCGCTAGAAGATCCGCCCGTCGGAGGGGTCGTCGGATCTTTCGCCTTCGAGCCCGGGCAGCCGGACGCGAGCGCGAGTGCAGCAACAACAGCAGCCGAAAGGACACCAGGAAAACGCCTCATCAGATCCGCTAGTTTGCCACGATCGATCGAGGAAGCTGCATGAACGAAAGCGAAGGTGACGCGGGGATCATCCGGCGGGATTAAGATTCGTGCACGTCCCCGACGAGCCGGGAGCGCGGGCGCGCCAAGGCCGCGGCACGCGCGGCTACCGGCGGGGCGGCGCGGCGCGCTCGACGAGGTCGCCGCTGTCGATCGCGCCGACCGGGACGGGGACGGTCCGGGCGCCGAGGACGCGGCGGAAGTCGTGGAAATAAGACGGCAAGCCCTGGGCGTGGCCGGTGGGGCCGTCCTGGAGCTGGTAGTGGAGGTGCGGGAAGAGCGCGCTGCCCGAGGCGCCGATCGCGCCGATCCGCTGGCCGGCGGTGACCTTGTCGCCGACCTTCACCGTCACGCTGTTCTGCTGGAGGTGCGCGAGCACGCTGATCTCGCTGCCGCCGTGATCGATCAGCACGCGGTTGCCGTACATGACCAGGAGCTCGGTCTTGAGCGCGGCCGTGTCGAAGTCGTGGTTGTCGGGCTGATCGCCGACGGCGGCGATGACGGTGCCGGGACCGGGCGCCAGCACCGGCTGGCCGAGGCCGAAATAGCCGGCGTCGGCGCGCGGATCGCCCTTGTGCATCGCGCCGCCGGCATCGACCGGCACCAGATCGTACGAGTAGCGCGCGGCGTTGCTGTCGAATCCGAAATTGCGAATCGGTTCGAACAGGTAATCCCACCTTCGGTGGTGAGACAGATAATCGTGGCCGTCCCACACCAGCACGCGGCCAGCGAGCGGCAGGCGCAGCGCCACCTTGTTCTGGTAGACGATGGGCGCGGTGTCGGCGGTCGCGGTCGTTCGCTCCTCGCCGTCTTGGCGCTGGAACGTCAGCTGGAAGTGGAGCTTGCCGGGCTCGAGCGCGAGCGGCAGCTCGTGCAGCGGGTTCAGCAGCAGCACCGCGCCGGTCGCCGGGAGATCGCGGTTGGGGACCGTCAGGATCCCCGGGCTGACGCCGTTGTCGTTGACGAGCTTGCGCCACGCGAGCGCGCCGGTGCGGTCGTGGACGGACAGCTCGAGCTCCGCCAGCCGCCACGGCACGCCGGTGCCGTTGTCGATCCGCAGGTCGCAGTTGACGAGCTGCGCCGAGGCGCCGCGCTCGACGTAGACGGGCGCGGGCAGGATCGTCACGGTGATCGCGCCACCGGGGAGCGGCTGCGGGCGCGGGGCCGCGGGCGCAGCGGCAGGCGGCGCGGGCGCAGCGGCAGCCGGCGCTGGGGTAGGTGCCGCCGCAGCGGCAGGATCGGCAGGCAAAGCTTGCCCGGTCGCAGGCACGCGCGGCCCGCCGCAGGCGAGGAGCCCGGCGACGGCAGCAGCGCAGGAGCACAGAGGCAATCTACACATCACGGCGAAACTAGCATGCTCGCCACATGCCATATCGGCGGCCGGCCCGCGCCGCGTCACTTCACATCGAACTTGCTATTGCTGCCGCCGAAGCCGTCGGGCGCCGCGTCCGGCGCGTACGGATCCTGGGTCCACTTGCTCTCGATGACGTACTTGTACTGGTACGTGCCGGGGGCGAGCTTGACGGTGATGCTGTACACGCCATCTCCGTCGGCGTCCTTCATCAGGTATTGATCGTCCGAAGGATTCCAGTTGTTGAAGTTCCCGGCGAGGTAGATCTGCCGGCCCTTGCCGTCGAGCTTGTGGTTGAAGACCACGCCCTCGGGCGTGACGTTCGGCCCGGGCTTGGTGATCGCTGGCGCGGCGGGCGCGCCGCCTGCCGGGGCGGGCGGCGGTGTCACCACCACGGGGGCGGGGCCGGTGGGCTGGCCTGCGCCTGCACCTGCGGCGGCGCCACCGCCGCAGGCAGCGAGCGCGGCGGCGAGCAGGGGCGCGAGTACACGAGAGGTATGCGAGGTCATAGTGCGGCCGATACTATGCCGATCCCCGCCAGCGGTGTAGCTCCCGACCGCTACCTGCGGCCGCTAGTTGACCGGCTGGATGTAATTGCTCACCACCGGGCCGGGGGAGTGGCAGTACCAGCGGAAGCTCAGCCCGGGCGTGCCCGTGAGCGTCACCTCGTAGATCCCGCCGGGGGCGCTGCCGGGCGAGGTGCTCTGATGGAAGACGCCGTTGGGGTTCGTGTCGACGTGGATCACGATGGTCGACGGGTTCGTCGGCTTGTTGAGCCAGCGCAGCTTCGTCCCGATCGACGCGTAGACGGTGCCCCCCGGCGCGGGGTAGGTGCACAGGCCGTTCAGCATCCCGATCCCGAACGTGATCTGGTTGAGCGCGGTCAGGCTCGCCGAGCGGGTGAACGTGCCCGTCACCGCGCTGCTCGTGACCGTGATCTGCGCCGTCGCGGCGAGGCCGACGTTCTGGCTCGGGATGGTGACGGTGGCGGTGGCGGTCGCGGTCCCGTTCGTCGGGACGGTGACGCTCGTCGTGTCGAACGTGATCGCCCACCCCGGGATGATGTTGCCGCCCGCGTCGCGCACGGTCCCCGACAGCGTCGCCGTGCCGCCGAAGCCGCCGGAGCCGGTCAGCGTCACGACGATCGGGTTCTGCGTCGCCAGCTCCGTCGTGATCGATGTCCGATCCAGGCTCAGATCGAGCCGGGTCACGGAGCTGCCGCAATCGGAGCCGGAGCCGGCCCCGGCGTCGCTCCCGAACCCCGCCCCGAGCAGGACGGGATCAGCCTCGGTGGAGGCATCGATGCACGCTGCGAGCGCGGCGGCACCGAGGAGGAGACCGAGGAGGAGGAAGTGGGACAAAGAGAGCACACTGCGGGCTGTCTTGGTTTGCGCCATGGGCGAGGTGAAACGCGCGCGCGTCGCGATCGATCCGCAGCATCACGACGTTTCCGTCGAGGATCGATCGCTCGTCGCACCGGATGAAGCCGGGGACGATCAGTTCAGCACCGCGCCGCTTCGCGATGCTCAGCGCCGCTCAGCTCGTAGCTGGGGCTGTGATCCCGAGGGCGACGGGGTGATCGCCGTACAGCGCGTCGTAGATCGCGCGCGAGCGCGCCTGGATCTGCTCGCGCACGAGCGCGAACCCCGGCGAGTCGCGCACGTTCGCCAGCATCGGGCAGCGATCGAGCCAGTGCAGATCGAACAGCCGCGCGTACTGCGCCGCGTGGGCGAGCACGCGGCTGCAGACGACGCCGTCGCCCGCGTAGCCGGCGGCCTCGGCGACGAGCTGCGCGACGAACCCGCGGCGGCGCTGGCTCGGCCAGCTCCGATCCTCGGCCTTGGCGATCAGCGGATCGCGGACGCGTGACCACGCGCCGTCGAGGATCACGGCGAGCAGGAGATCGAACAGCTCGGGATCGAAGACGCCCGCGAGCTTGCCGGACTCGCGCCGCGCGCGCACGCCCTCGAGATCGCCGCGCCACCAGAGGAGACGCGTCCGCGCGATCGGGCGATCCGGAAGGCTATCGTGCGCGAGGATGCGATCGTGCTCGTCCCAGCGCTGCTCGAGCGCCATCGCGCGCGCGATCTCCCATTGCACGGTGCGGAAGTCGGGCGAGATCGCGGTGGCGTGCTCGAGGCGCGTCAGCGCCGCGTCGAGGTAGCCGGCCTCGAGCAGCATGCGCCCGAGGAGGTCGTGCGCCTCCGGCGAGTGCGGCGCGCACGCGATCGCCACGCGGTAGTGCGCCGCGGCGACGGCCGGATCGCCGACCTGCTGCTCGAGGTGCCCCGCCGCGAGGTGGGACTCGACGAGCTGCGGGCCGGTCGTCAGCGCGATCCGGACGTGATCGGCGGCGCGCTCGAGCAGCGACATGTCGCGCGAGAAGAACGCGCCGCGCACGATCATGAGCGCGAGGCTCGCGCGGATCCGCGCGTCGTGGGGGCGCAGCGCGTGCGCGCGCTCGAGCATCGCGAGCGGCCGCCGGAAGTGCGACGGGCCCCGCCGCGCCTCGTGGCGCGCGCGGACCAGGAGCTCGTAGGCCTCGTCGTTGGGGTGCGCCGGCGCCTTCGCGAACAGCGCCTCGACGGCGCGCGCCGCGAGCGCGACCGACTGCCCGACCCGATCCATCGCGAGCGGCAGATCGAGCGCCAGCGCCGGCCCGGGCTCGCCCGCGCGCGTCGCCGTCATCTCCAGCGCGGCGCCGACCGTGAACCGCAGGACGACGTCCGCCGGGGCGCCGGCCAAGGTCGGCAGGGCGCGCGGCAGGACGCGCAGCCGGCTGCGCGCGAGCACGGCGAGCAGCTCCTCGTGGATCGCCTCGGCGATCGGCACGAGCGGCCCGTCCTTGTCCACCCGCGGCGCGACGACGAGGATCGTGCGCTCGCGGGCCACCTCGGGGGCCTGGCGCGGCGCGAGCTGCTGCGGCGGCGGCAGCGAGTCGCTGTTGCGCCACGGCGCGAGCGCGTTGTGCAGCTCCGCGGCCGTCGCGATCCGCTCGGAGAGCTCGCGCGCGGTCGCGCGTCCGATGACCTCGACGAGCTCCGGCGGCAGGTCGCTCCCCACCGGGACGAGGCGATCCACCTGCTGCTTGGCGTCGAAGATCGCCATCGGGTTGCCCATGAAGGCGCGGCGGCCCGACACCATCTCGTGCAGGAGCACCCCGACGGCGTAGACGTCGGCGGCCGGCGTCGGTGGCTCGCCGCGCGCCTGCTCGGGCGCCATGTACGCTGGCGTGCCGGAGATGTCGCCGTTGTCCGAGATGCGGACGGCCGCGATGCCGAAGTCGGCGAGCACGACGCCGCCGTCGCGCGAGAGCAGCACGTTCGCTGGCTTGATGTCGCGGTGGATCACGTCGGCGGCGTGCGCGGCGATCAGGCCCTCGCACAGCCCGCTCGCGATCGCGACGGCCTCGGGGACCGCGAGCCGCCGCTCGCGCACGAGCCGCTTCGCGAGCGACTCGCCGTCGACGAGCTGCATCGTGCAGAACATGAGACCGTCGGCCTGATCGAGCTCGAACGTGCGCGCGATGTTCGCGTGCGTGACGCGGCGCGCGAGCTTCACCTCGTGGCGGAACCGCGCCACGAGGTCGGGCGAGCTCGCGAGATCGGTCCGGATCACCTTGAGCGCGACCAGCTCGTCCAGCTCGCGGTCGCGCGCCCGGTACACCTCTCCCATTCCGCCCGTGCCCAGCAGCTCGATCAGATCGTAGCGGCCGGCGAGCGTCTGGCCCACCAGGCGAGTCTCCATGCGGTTCATGGTCCCCGATGCGCGCGAGCGTGACAAGCGCGGTCCGGTGCGGCCGCCGATCCCGGCGGGCGGGCGCGGCGCGGGGTCACCGGCTCAGATCAGAGCCGGTAGCCGAGGACGCCGTCGATCGTCGGGAACGGCGTCTTGGCCCCGAGATCGACGCCTGGATCGCCTGCCGTGCGCGCGGACATGTGGATGTACTGGACGCCGAGGCCGAGGCGCAGATCGAGGCGGCGCGTCAGGCCGAACACCCAGCCGACGACGCCGCCCGCCGAGAAGGCGTGGCCGTCGGCCGAGAGGTCGTCGCGGGTGACGGTCACCGCGTCGAGCCGGCCGAACGCGAGCACGTAGAGCCCGCGCCCGGTCGGGCGCGAGAACCAGGTCGCCCGCAGCTGGCCGCCGAAGCCGCGCGCCCGGTCGCCGGCGTCGAACCACGGCAGGAAGTAGGTGCCGAAGATCTGGCCCTCGGCCTGGAGCGCGAAGTGCGCCGCGATCGGCAGCTCGAAGCCGAGGCCGACCACCGCGAGGCCGACGTCCGCCTGGAGCTGGGGCGAGAGCTTGCGCGCCGGCTCGGGGCGCGGCGCGGGCTCGGCGGAGCCGGTGGGCGCAGCGGGCTGGGCCGGCGCGGGCGGCTGGGCCGGCGCGGGCGGGTCGGCAGGAGCGGGCGGCTCGGCGGGCTCGGCCGACTGGGCGCGGGCCGCCGGTGCCGCCGCCGCGAGGACCGCCGGGACGAGGATCGCGATGCGCATCGCCGGCAGCTTACGCGCCCGCGGCCGCCGCCGGTCGCTCACAGCCCGTAGATCTCGCCGTACTTCGTGCGCAGGTAGCGCAGGTACGGCGCCGCCTCGAGCGGCTTGCCCGTCGCGCCGCGCACCAGCTCGTCGGGCGTCCGCGCGCGGCCGTGGACGTAGATGTTCGCTGCGAGCCAGCTCCGCAGCGTGTCGAACCGCCCCGCCTCGATCTCCTGCGGGATCTCGGGGTGCGCGCGCAGCGCCGCCTCGAAGAACTGCGCGCTCATCAGGTTGCCGAGCGCGTACGACTGGAACGCGCCGCCGACGTGGCCGCCGAACCAGTGCACGTCCTGGAGGCACCCGTCCCTGTCGGTCTCGGGGGCCACGCCGAGATCGCGGCGGGCGCGCTCGCGCCACGCCTCCGGCAGGTCGGCGACGGCGAGCTTGCCCTCGAGCAGCTCGAGCTCGAAGTCGAACCGCATGATCACGTGCAGGCCGTACGTCACCTCGTCGGCGGCCGTGCGGACCGTCGAGCGCTCGACGCGGTTGATCGCGCGGTAGAACGCGTCGAGCGGCACGGCGCCGAGCTGCGCCGGGAACGCCGCCTGGAGCGCCGGGTACTGGCCGCGCCAGAACGGCAGGCTGCGGCCGACGAGGTTCTCCCACAGCCGCGACTGGCTCTCGTGCACGCCCATCGAGCTGCCCTGCGCGAGCGGCGTCGCCTCGTACCGCGGATCGATGTGCTGCTCGTAGAGCGCGTGCCCCGCCTCGTGCAGCGTGCTGAACAGGGCCTCGGACAGGTAGTCGGCTCGCACCCGCGTCGTGATCCGCACGTCGCCGAGCGAGAACTTCGTCATGAACGGGTGGGGCGTCCGGTCCTGGCGCCCGCGCGCGAGGTCGTAGCCGAACCGCGCGGCGATCGCGAGGCCGAACGCGAGCTGCTCTTCCTCGGGGAAGTGCTGGCGCAGGCAGCGATCGTCGACCTGCGCGGCGCTCGTGATCGCCTCGACGAGCGGCACCAGCTCGGCGCGCAGCGCGGTGAACACCGCGCGCACGTCCGCCGCCCGCACCCCGGGATCGGTGAGATCGATCAGCGGATCGGCGACGTGGTCGTACGGCGCGAAGAACCCGGCGTACTCCCGGGAGAGCTCGACCGACCTCGCGAGGAGCGGCGCGACCGCGGCGAAGTCGCTTGCCGGGCGCGCGTGCGTCCAGCGCTCGTACAGGGTCGCGTTGTGCGCGGCGAACGCGCCGACGAACGCGGCGGGCACTTTGGTAGCGCGCTCGACGTCGCGGCGCGCCGCGCGCACGAGCCGCGCCGCGAACGAGCCCTCGCCCTCGCGCGCGGCCGCCGGCTGCGCGCGATCGAGGAGCCGCGCGAGCGCCGGATCCGTCTGCCGCGCGTGTGCGATCTGCTCGAGCGTCGCGAGCTGGCGGCCGCGCGCGGCGGCGCCGCCCGTGGGCATGTACGTCGCCTGATCCCAGCCGAGGAGCGCGACCGACGACTGCACGTCATCGATCTCCGCCAGCCGCGCTACGAGGTCTTCGAAGTCCGCGTCCATCGCGTGACGATCGCACGAAGCCGCCGGGGCCGTGTCTGCTCCGCGCACCGCGCGCGGGGCGCCGTCCGCTGCGCCCACGCCGCCCGGGCCGCCGGCCGGACGCGCCGGGGTTGCGCCCTGACGCGGGCTCTGCGCGAGATTTGCGATGTCCCCGTAGTGTCACGCGCGCACGCGGCCGTCGGGGCGCTGGTACGTGGTTCGCATTACTGCTGCGTATGCAGGTACTCGTCCGACACGACGACACGATCCAGGGCAGCGAGCGGCTGACCGCGCTCACCACGACGGCCGTGGAGGGCGCGCTCGAGCGGTTCGCCGAGCACATCACCACCGTCGAGGTGCACTACGCGGACGAGAACGGGAAGAAGATCGGCGGCGACGACATCCGCTGCACCATCGAGGTCCGCTTCGAGGGCCGGAGGCCGACGGCGGTGAGCCACCACGCGTCCGATCTCGTGGTCGCGCTCGACACCGCGGCCGAGAAGATGGCGCGCATGCTCGATCACCAGCTCGGGCGGATCCGCGATCAGATCGCGCCGCCCGCCGAGGCCGTGCGCTGAGCGCGCGCCTCAGCGCCCGAGCAGCTTGTCGCGCTCCGCGCGGGTGCCGATCCACTGCTCGATCTTGACGACGGCGTCGATGCCCTCCTCGATCGTGACGAGGCGCTGCGGGGCGCTGATGTCACCCATGTAGTGCCGCACGTCCTTGCGCTTGCCGCCCGCGGGCGTATACGCCGTGTAGACCGACGCCGCGTGGGTGTACCCCTCGTACTCGTACGAGTCCTTCAGCTCCAGGTAGCGGTGCTTGCGGAACAGCTCCTCGAGCGCGGTGACCTCCTCGGGGCGGAGCTCGCCCGCGGCCTTGCCCTCGACCTTCACGTACTGCTCGCCCTCGTACTCGACGGCGCCGTCGCGGTAGACGGTGAGCTTGTAGACGGGGCACGACCCGTAGCAGCCGATGCGCTCGATGGTGGCGAGGTGCTCGTGCTTGGGCGGCGCCGCCGTGCTGCGCCCCTCGAGCGGCAGCTGGCGCGGCCTCCCGCCGCCGCACCCGAGGGCCCCGAGCGCGGCGAAGGCGACCAGGATCGCGAGACGCGCCGCCGTCCGAGCTGGCTCCATGCGCGCGAGCCTAGCACCCGGCCTGGCTGGATCCGGAGTCATGCATGCGTGGCCGATGTCTGCTGCGGCTCCAGCTTGCGCGTGAGCTCCTCGAAGCTGTTGGCGAGCTTCTTCAGGTCCCGCCGGTCGTGCCAGAGGACCCGCGGATTGGAGCCTTCGGGGCGGGGGTCCACGGTGTCCTGGGTCCATACCTCCCCGCGATGGGGACCCGTGTGCGCGAGCAGTAGCATGCCGCTGTCGGTGTACCCGATCAGCAGCAGATCGGGATGCGGTAACACGTGACGGGCCCACTCGGCGCAGGTCTCGAGATCGAGCGACGGGTGCTCCTTCTCCGCGAGGCTCAGGAGTCCATTGATGAACAGATGCGATACCCATGTGTTCTCGTCCGCGAGGCCGCCGCCGTTGACCTCGAGGAGGAAGCGCCTGTAGTCGTCAGGGAGTGTGATCCCGTGCCGGTGCTCGAACGCAGAGACGAGAGCTTCGTCGACCCGCGGACCGCGGCTCTCCATGCGGGGCCAATCAGTCGCCATAGCGCAGGAGTCCGAATACATGTCTGTACACAACGGCCCCTCCGGTGTGCGGCACAGCGTTATGGAGGTCTGCGGGGACGAGGAGCATCGTCTTCATATCCTCGTGGTGATGCCACCTGAATCCGAGCGGCGTCTTCTTGTAGCCGGCGGCAGCGTTCGCCGCGGCGAAGTCGCCGCTCCGACTCCCCGTATACGTGATCTGGACCGACCTCTTCCCGTTGGGCAGTGTCTTGGCGTAGGGCGAGAAGTCCGGATAGCCGGCCTCGGAGAAGCGCAGTCCGATCGGGCGAGGGGCAGACGGCAGCAGGACGCGGGAGACGTGCTGCGCGCGCGCGGGCGGCGAGCGCTTCGTGCGCGGCTGTTGCTTCCGATGAAGCCTTTTCGGCTTGGGTTTGCCTGGTCTGTGGCTCATCTCTCGCCCTCCGTTCACGTCCGGTCGCCTGGGCGGAAACCTAGGACAAGAAGATCGCCGAGCGCAACCCGAGAACGCCAGTGAGCCCAATGAGCCGGCTGGCCCCCGGCGACCTAGCTCCCCGGCGAGAACCGCACGCCGAGGTTCGCCAGCCGGTCGAGCCCGAAGCCCACGTACCAGTAGCTCGTGTCCGCCTGGAGGTCGTAGCCGAGGCCGACCTGCAGGAGGTCGCCGAACAGGAGTAGCGAGCCGCCGACCCCGATCTCCACCGCCGAGTCGGTCTCGACGGTCGCGCCGGTCGCGTCGACCTTCGTCTCGTCGAGGTCGGGGTTGAAGAAGTGGATCCCCACGCCCGGCCGCAGCGCGTTCATGAAGCGCGCGCCGCCGGAGTCGGGCCGGAAGCGGTAGTGGACCGCGGCCACCACGCCGGGCGCCGTCGAGAACGGCCCCCACGCGTCGTCGCGCTTGTTCACGAACGCCACGCCAGCGCTGACGTCGATGTACAGCCCCATCCGCACGACGCGGAAGTCGGTCGTCGTGCCGGCGAGCGCGGCCGAGCCGTCGGCCTTCGTGAGCGACGGCCGGAAGTGCAGGAGATCGTCCTCCTTGCGCGCCGTGCAGCGCAGATCGATCGCGGTGTCCGTGATCGCCTCGAGGGCCAGATCCGTCTGCTGCTCCGCGAGCCACACCGGCGCCGCCGCCATCTGCGAGCCGAGATCGAGCACCCCGAGCAGCTGCTTCCAGCCTTGCTCGGCGCGATCGGCCCACTCCTTGAGCTGCCCGATCGTCTTCAGCTTGGGGACCAGCTCGCGGAGCGGCTGGAGGAGCGCGCCGAGCCGGGCCGGGGGGCGGGCCGGGGGCTGCTCCGTCAGCCGGACGACCGCCGAGAGCGCCGCGGCGGCGGCGCGGATCTCGGTGATCAGCCGCGGGCCGTCATCGAGCATGATGCGCGCGCAGCTCGTCGGCTCGGCCGCGGTCACGCGATCGATCGCGCCGCTCCGCGCCGCGTCGATCAGCGGGGCGCACGCCGTGCGCAGCCGGCGGACGGTCTGCGCGACGGCCTGCACGGACGTCTTCACCGTCCGCGCCTCCGCGAGCTGCAGCACGTCGTCGCGGATCGCCGCGAGCGCCGCCTCGACGGCGTTGGCGTCGCCGTCCATCGCGCGCAGGAGCGCCTCGATCTGCTCCTGCAGGGCGGCGGCGGCCACCCGCAGCGCCGCCTGCCGCGCGCCCGCGAGGTCCTTCAGGTTCTTCGCGAGCTGCCGGGCCTCGTCGAGCTGCGTCGCGAGCTCCTTCGGCGTGGTCTGGGGCATCAGCTTGTCGACGAGGCCGCACGTGCCGTCGGGGTACGTGTCGTAGTTGGCGAGGTGGATCGGCGTGCCGCGCGCGAAGACGGCCTGCATCCGCCAGCGCAGGCCGCGGGTGGGCTCCGTCAGCTTGTCCGCCAGCGCGAGGACCCGGCGCCGCTCCGCGTCGAGGGCCGTGAGGACGCCGGCGAGGCCGCTGGCGAAGTAGTCCCCCGGCGCCTGCCCGATGCTGCGCGCGTAGCTCGCGATCGACGCGTTGAGCGCCGTCCGGTCCGTGTAGAGCTGCGAGACGTCTGCCTCGAGCGCCGACGGCAGGGCCGTGACCGGGCCTGCCGCCTTGAAGCGCGCCACGAGCTGCGCGAAGCGCTCGATCAGGCCCGTCTGCTCGCGGGTCAGCCGGGTGAGCGCCACGAGCTGGGCGCGGATCGGCTCCGCCGCGGCCGCGTCGACGTGGGCCGCGCGCGCAAAGATCGCCTCGACGCGGGCGCGGTCGACGCGCACCTCGATGCGGCTGTTGATGTCGACGTCGGTGACCCCGCCGCCGGTGATCGGGACGCGCTCACCCTCGGCGGTGACCTCGGTCAGGGCCACCGTCTCGGCGAGCGGCCCCAGCGGCGCGCGCGGCGCGGCGGTCCGGCAGCCGAGCCCGCCGCCGATGCTGCAGAGCAGGCACAGGGCGAGCGCCCTCATGGCTTGCGCTGCCCCGCCCGGGCCCGCGAGAACGCCTGCTCGAGCTCGAAGAAGTCGATCGCGGCGGAGCCCTTCAGGGTCGAGGAGACCTCGAAGCGGATCGTGAGCGCGACCGCCTCCTCGCCGGCCTTGTGATTCGCGACGAGGACCGCGAAGGCGGCGTCCCCGGCGAGGACGCGGACGTCCGGAACGTAGATCACGTGCCGGAACGGATCGTTCTCCGCGCAGCGGTCGGCGCGCGAGGCGATCTCGCGGCCGCGATCTCCCTCGCCGAAGACCACCAGCGTGCAGTGCACCCGCTGCGCGGTGACGTCGCGCAGCATCTGCTGCGCGCGTGCCTTCCCGTTGCGCGTCTTCGTCGTCGGTAGGATCAGCATCCGACCGGGTATCATAGGTGATCGTCGGAGCGGGCCGCTAGCGGGCCGCGGTCCCCGCAGGCGGCGGACCAGCGCCCCGATCTCGTGGTCGCGGCCCACGTAGCCCCCGCCGGTCGCTCGCGATCTCGATCGATGTTCGCGGGCTAATCGCCGGGCCCGTCGGCCTCGTCGAGGAGCGCGGTGATGGCTGGATCGACGTCGCCGTGCACCGTCTTCAAGAGCGCGCGCACCCGCTCCAGCTCGCGCCGGAGCACGCGGTGGTGGTTGCGGCTCTTGAGCAGCGACGCCTGATCGAGCAGCACGAAAGCTGCGTCGCGATCCTGGCGCCGCTGGATGGCCGCGCACAGCACCAGGCCGCGGAAGGCGTCGGTCAGATCGAGCGGCAGCCGGGCGGCCGACGCCTCGCGGCGCTCCGCCTCGTCCACGTACGCGCGGGCCGCGCGCCACAGCGCCGCCCAGAGCCCGGGCGCCTCGGGCCGCTGCTCGTAGCCGAGCGCTTGCTCCACGTGCCGCGCGAGCACGGCCGGGCTCTCCGCACCGCCGGGATCCGCGATCATGATGGCATACGCGCGGCGCACGATGTTATCGAGCTGCCGCAGGTTGCCCGGCCACGGCGTGCGCAGGAGCAGCGCCATCGCCTCCGCGGCGATGCGCGGCGCCGGGCCGCTGCCGGACTCCGCGTGGCGGCGGCGGAACATGTGCTCTACCCACGATGGCAGCTCGTCGAGCCGCTCCTCCAGCGAGGCCAATCGGACCGGGAGCACGTTGATCCGGTAGTACAGATCCTCCCGGAACTCGCCGGCGCGCACCGCGGCGTGGAGATCCACGTTGGTGCTCACGATGAAGCGCACGTTGGCGCTGCGCTCGCTCGCGTTGTCGCCGAGGGGCCGATACCGGCGCTCCTCCAGCACCTGCAAGAGACCGGCTTGGGCCTTGAGCGATAGCTTGTCGATCTCGTCGATGAACAGCGTGCCCGTCTCGGCGCGCTCCAGCGCCCCCGGCGTATCCCGGACCGCCCCCGTGAACGCGCCCCGGCGCCACCCCATGAGCTCCGCCATCTGGAGGTCTTCGGGCACGCTGAGCAGCCGGACCACCTCGAACGCACGATCCTTGCGCGGCGACTGCGCGTGGCACCAGCGAGCCAGCCGCGACTTGCCGACCCCGGTCGGTCCGCTGAGCAAGATGGTCTCGTCTTGCCGGGAGAACACCGAGAGGATGCGCATCATGCTCGCGGTCGAAGCACCGATGACGGGCGCCAGGCTGTCGGTCCGCGGCTCCTCCTTGCGGGAGAGCGGCAGGCTGCTCAGGTAGGGCGCCGCGGCGCTCGCCATCACGTCCAGCGCCGCGCGGCAGCCTCCCCAGAGGACGTCGTCGCTCATCGAGGCGCGCACGTGCACCTCCAGCGAGATCATGCCGATGACATGGCCCTCCGGCGGCAGCCCGAACGGGACGACGTGCACGTGGGTCGCCTCGCGCTGGATCATCCGGTCGCGCGTCTCGATGCCCGGGATCCCGGCGGCCTCGCGGAGCGGCTCCGGCTCGCTCGCCGTCTCGGCGTGCCAGGTGCGCAGCGTCCCCGTCATCACGTTGATCGAGACCGCGGTCCGATGCTCGGACACCCAGCGCCACACGTTCGCGCTCGTGAGGTATCCGGTCCCCTCGACACGCTCGCCGCCCGGGTGCTCGATCCCGAACAGGCGCTGGTAGCTGCCATCGGGGCGGAGGTGGAGCACACCGCGCAGGAGCCGCCCTTTGCTCACCTGCGGGGTCCGGGCGAAGTGCCCCCCGACGACGGCGAGCATGGCGACGAGCGTCTGCTTCGCCGCGTCCTCGAAGTCTCTCGCCTCCCGGAGGCGGAGGATCAAGGAGCCAAGCGGTTCGACAGCCGACATGAATGACGCAGAATACGCCATCGGCGAAGATCTGTTCTCTGCATTCGCCAGCGAGAGGCCCTTCGTGCGCTCCGATTTCGTACGAGCTCGCCAGCTCCCAGAGACCGGATCTCTGGAGCTGGCGCTCCGCCTCTGCCGCACGACGCGGCACCGGCGCCACGTCGACGATCGGCCCGTCGACAACTGCTTGGCAACTGCTTGGCGACCTGCTGCTACTGCGCTGGGGTGACGAGCCCATCGGCCGCGCGGGCGGCCTTGACCTGGCGCAGGCAGGCTTCCAGCTGGGCCCTGGCGGTGGCCTCGGGCACGTTCAGGACACGGATCCTGAGCTCGACGGGCGGACAGTAGGTGGTCGCAGTCCAGAGCCTGGGGTCATCGAGGCCCTGGAGCGGCTCCACGTCGGACCACACCCACAGGGTCTTGTCGTCGGCCGCCGCGGCGATGCGCTTGCCATCAGGGCGAAACGCCGCCCAGGTATAGCCCTGATCGGCGCCGCGGAGGACCAGGATCTCGCCGGTCCCCTCGGCGCTCCACACCCGGACGGTCTTGTCGGAGGACGAGGTGACAATTCGCTTGCCGTCGGGGCTCCACAATGCCGAGATGACCGCATCCTCGTGACCGCGAAGGACGAGCGGGTCGCCCGTCCCATCCGCGCTCCAGACACGCACGGTCTTGTCTTCTGACGCGGTGGCGATGCGCCTGCCATCGGGGCTCCACGCCACACAATAGACCGTACCCTCGTGACCGCGAAGGACGAGCGGCTCGCCCGTCCCATCTGCGTTCCACACCCGCACCGTCTTGTCACGGGACGCGGTGACAACGCGCTTGCCGTCGGGGCTGAGCTCTGCACAGGTGAGCTCATTCTCATGGCCACGCAGCACGGTGGGCTGGCCCGTGCCATCCGCGTTCCACACGCGCGCCGTCCTGTCTCTCGACGCGGTGACAATGCGCTTGCTGTCGGAGCTCCACGCTGCACAAGAGACCGAGGTGTCGTGAGCGCGAAAGATGAGGGGCTGGCCCGTGCCATCCGCGCTCCACACGCGCGCCGTCCCGTCCATGGATACTGTGAGGATGCGCGTCCCGTCGGGGCTCCACGCTGTACAATGGACCTCGTTCTTGTGACCGCGAAGGATGCGGGGCTGGCCTGTTCCATCGGCCCTCCACACGCGCGCCGTGCCGTCCCAGGACGCGGTGGCGATCCACTCACCGTCCGGGCTCCACGTCCCCCAGACCACCTCCCCCGTGTGACCGCGGAGGACCAGGGCGCCGCCCGTTCTTCCATCGGCCTTCCACACGCGCGCCGTGCTGTCCAAGGACGCGGTGACGATCCACTTGCCGTCCGGACTCCACACCGCTGAGGAGAGGTTGTTCTGGTGACCGCGAAAGACCAGCGGCGCCCCCGTTCCATCGACGCTCCACACCCGAGCCAGCTTGTCCCATGACGTGGAGATGATCTGCTTGCCGTCCGGGCTCAGGGCCACAGAGGTGACCGGATCCGTGTGACGGAGGATCAAGGGCTGGCCCTTGCCGTCCGCGCTCCAGACCCGCACCGTCTTGTCCCAGGACGCGGTAGCGATGTGTTTGCCGTCGGGGCTCCACGCGACAGAGCTGACCTTCTCCGTGTGATCGCGAAGGACGATGGGCGGCGAGCTCCCGTCCACGCTCCACACCCGCGCCGTCATGTCATTCGACCCGGTGACGATGCGCTGGTCGTCGGGGCTGAAGCTCGCCTCGGTGACCGCGCTCTCGTGCCCGCGGAGGATCACAGGCTGGCCCGTCCCATCCGCGCTCCAGACCCGCACCGTCTTGTCCCAGGACGCCGTGACGATGCGTTGTCCGTCGTGGCTGAACGCCGCCGAGGTGACATCGTTCTCATGCCCGCGCAGGACAATGGGCAGAGACGGCGGAGACCTCCCGTCCGCGCTCCATACGCGGACCGTCTTGTCTCTCGACGCGGTGACGATGCGCGCGCCATCTGGGCTCCACGCCGCGTACGTGACGCTGTCCTCGTGCCCGCGCAGGACGTGGGGGTCGCCCGTCCCATCGGCGCGCCATACGAGCGCCAGCTTGCTGGCGGCGGTGAGGATGTGCTCGCCGTCGGGGCTCCACACCGCCCTTTGAACCGCGTCTGAATGCGTGAGCACGACGCGGGCGAGGCTCGCCTGCGACGCCCAGAACGCGAACTCCGCCCAGCCGCGCGGGATGTCCGGGAGCTCCACTTCGCGCAGCAGCGCGAGCACCGTCGTGGGGTCGCCCAGGAGCTCGCGCGACGCGGCCATCCGGGTGGCGTTGCGCGCCTGCCGCGCCTCCGCCTGCGCGCGGACGGTCTCCTGATCCGCGCGCGCGGACTGCTGCGCCGCGCGCGCGGACTGCTGCGCCGCGCGCGTCGCCGCTCGCCGCTCGCGAACGCCGAGCACCGAGACGACCACCGCGACCAGGCTCACGACCGCGAGCACCCCGGCCATGATCCGCTGCCGGCGCCGCCGCCCGCGCTCGGACAGCGCGACCACCGCGACCAGGAAGCGCTCCTCGCGCTTGCCCAGCCCGAGCGGCTCCCCGGCGGCTTGCTCCGCGCGCCGGCGGGTCAGCCACTCCGCGGCCTCGCGAGCCGCTCGATCACGCCACAGCAGGCCCTCGGCCTCCTGGCTCGTCTCCCACTGCTGGGCTGCGGCGTTGAGCCGCGCCATGAACTGCGCGTCTGCCGCGCTCTCGGCGAGCCACTGCGTGAGCTTGTCCCAGCTCTCGATCAGCGACTCGTGGCACAGCTCCACCGTGGTGCCCTCGCGCTCGCCGCCTGCCTCGACCAGCACCAGCCGCGCATCCGACAGCCGATGGATCACTTGATCCACCGTGCCGCCGTCTGCCGCCAGGCCGCGCAGATCCGGCAGGCTGACGACCGCGCGCGTGCGCTCCGGCGTGCACAGCCGCAAGAACACGGCGCGACACAGCCGCTGATCGGCCGACGGCAGCGCCGCGAGCACCGCGTTGGCGTGCGCCGAGAGCGCGCCCGCGACGCCGCCGATCTGATCGTAGCTCCCCTGGGTGAGGAGCCGGCTCTTCCGATCCCGCGCCTCCCACAGCTTGGCCGCCGTGAACTGGAGGAGCGGCAGCGGGCTCTTGGTCCGCTCGAGCCCGTCGACGATCGCCTCGATCATCGCCTCGTTCTCGAAGCGATAGCCCGCCGCTTCGAGCGGGCGGGTCAGCGCGGCGCGCAGGCCGTCGCGTCCCATGGCGCGGAGGAAGAACAGGCCGCGCGTGACCTCGGCGGTGAAGTGGCCCTCGTCGGCCATGCGATAGAGGAAGTCGGAGCGCAGCGAGATCATGACGCGGAGCGGGGACGACGCGTCGTCGGCCGCGCCCTCCAGGCAGGCGACGAACGCGGCGCGCTCGGCGGCCTCGGCGCCGAGCGTGTAGAGCTCCTCGAACTGATCGACGAACAGGAGGATGCGGTGGCTTGCGCCCGCGCGGCGACAGCGCGCGCGGAGGAGCGTGCCCACGAGCCCGGGCTGCGCGGGGAGCGCATGGAACAGAGCCTCGGTAGCGCGCGCCTCGGTGGCGCTCGCCGGGGGCGCGCTCGCCGGAGCGGCGTCGGGCGTCGCCGGCTCGAGCTGCGCGATCAGGTCTGCGAGCTGTGCGAGCGGCCGCCGGCCCGGGCGCAGGATGAACGCCTCCCAGCCTTCCCCCGCGCGCTTGAGCGCCGGGATCACGCCCGCGCGCACGAACGACGATTTGCCGGCGCCGCTGGGCCCGGCCACGATCACCAGCGGCTGGTTGCGCAGGCGGCCGACGAGCGCCCCGATCTCGCGGTCGCGGCCCACGTAGCGCTCCGCGTCCGTCTCCTGGAACGCCGACAGGCCGAGGAACACGCTCTCGTCGTCGCCGGGCTCGCTCGCCTGGCCGCCCCGCGCGCACGCCTCCAGCGCCGCCACCAGCGCCGCAGCCGATCCGTGCCGGTGGGCCCGCTGCTTCTGCAGGCACTGATCGATGATGACCCCGAGCGCCCCCACGTCCGGCCGTTTGTCGCGAACGCGCGGCATCGGCTCCTCGGACTCGGCGATGTCCAAG
>Ga0247790_10000138_pt1 | contig 38639 bp, 34 predicted proteins | sample UWRJS171409R4_FD_179913 | JGI IMG/M metagenome (GOLD analysis project Ga0247790, IMG submission 179913) | Soil microbial communities from Arlington Agricultural Research Station in Wisconsin, United States - UWRJ-S171-409R-4 | ecosystem: Environmental > Terrestrial > Soil > Agricultural land...
CCGGCAGCATGGCCGTGTTCTGGGCGGGGCTCGCGATCGGCAACCTCGTCTGGAAGCCGCAGTTTCTCGAGCTCCGGCCGCTCTTCCTCGGGACGGTCGCCGGGCTCGCGGCGCTGATCGCCGCGGGCGTCGCGTTCGCCCGCGTCCTCTGGCGCCTGCCGCACCCGCGCGGCGCGCGGCGCGTGCTGCTCGCGGTCGTCGTCCTCGGCGCCATTGGGCTCGCGACGATGGCGGTGTCGTTCGGCCAGGCGCGCCGGCACCTCGATCCGGGGGCGTGGCTCGTCGTCGCGGTCCCCATCCTGTGGGTGATCCCGCTGTGGCTCCTGACCGCGGTCGCGCCGCGGCGGGAGCCGGCGATCCCGCGGGCGGCCGTCTCGCGCTGAGCGCAGGGCGACGGGCGCCGCCGCGGATTGACCGCGGGCGGCCAGGATCGCCAAGATCCGGCGATCCCGATGGCCGCCGTCGACGACGAGCTCGCGAAGCTGGGGGCGATCCTCGTGGAGGACCGCGTGCTCCGGCGCGTCATCAAGGCGCACCGGCGCGTGCGCGCGGTCGGGCTGCAGGTGCCGCACGAGCACTGCTACACGCTGCCGCGCGCCGAGCTCGAGCAGTACGTCGAGCGCGACGAGCTGGCGGTGGACCCGGCGGCGCTGCCGGAGCGCGTGATCCTCGTCCGCGGGGATCGCGACGAGCTCGCCGAGACGGTCGAGGGCCAGGAGGCGCGATCGCGCCAGTGGCGCGCGATCTTTCATGCGCGCATCCACCAGGCATTCGACGAGCTCCTGGCCGCGAAGACCCTGACGCAGGCCGCGATCCGCGAGCGCGTGCACCGGATCGGCCAGACGGAGTTCGACGAGATCCGATCGGTGCTCAAGCAGGAGGACCTCCTCTTGCCACCGGTCGACGAGGCGAGCACGTACATCGAGTTCGTCGCGCTCTACCTCGAGCTGCGGTACTTCGCGCCGGGCGCCGTCGAGCGCACGTTCCCGGCGGTGTTCGATACCGCGCAGCTCGACGCGGCGATCGCGCTCGATCTCGACGCGGCCGCGCTGCTCGCGGCGTCGCGGCCGGAGAGCGCGCCCGAGGCGCCGATCATCGAGCAGCCGGCGCCGGAGCCGGTCCCGATCGAGCCGCCGCTCGAGCGCGCGGAGCCGTCGGCGCGCCGGGCGGCGGAGCGGGCGCGCCAGCGCGGCAACCACGGGCGCGCCGCGATCCTCGCCGCGCGCGGCGGCGATCTGGTGGCCGCGCGCGCGGATCTCCACGAGCTGGTGCTGCGGCTGTCGCGCGCGCTCGGCGTGCCGGCGAGCCCGACGGGCTGGGTCGACGTGCTCCTGCCGCTGATCCAGCGCGCCGGGACGCGGCGCTCGCTGCGGTTCAACGCCGGCGCGCGGCTGATCCACGACCTGTCGGCAGCGTGCCTGGTCGCCGAGCGCGAGGTCAGGGTCGTCGATGCGGTCGAGTGGGCGCTCTCCCGCGGGAAGCGGCCGATCGTGCGGTCGCTGCCGGCGACGCGCGAGGTCAAGATCGCCAAGCACGTGCGCGCCGCGACGGCCAAGATCGCCGCGAGCGGGCTCGACGGCGAGGCGCTCGATCGGCTGTCGGCCGCGCTGCACGCGATGGCGCGGCTCGCGGAGGACCAGGTCCGCACGGTCCTCCGGCCCAAGCTCGAGGCGGCGCTCGACGCCGTCGGGCTGCACCCGCACAACGTGCCGGAGCGCGTCTCCGAGAAGACGCTCGTCGACGAGCTGCTCGATCGCGCGGTCACCGTCGGCCGGCTGACGATCGGCGACCTGCGCGACGCGCTGTCGCGCAACGAGCTGAAGCTCCCCGACCTTGCACTCGCAGACCTGCGCGCAGGCGATCCGCTGCTGCGCGCGGACGCGCTGCTCGCGACCTCGCTCGACGGCGTCTACCGGCGCGGCGAGATCTACATGCGCGGGCTGCAGAAGGGATCGTCGGTCCTGTTCGGCACGCGCCTGGGCCGGCTCGTCACGCTGTACGTGCTCTTGCCGCTCCTGGGCGCGTTCGCGGTCCTCGAGGGGCTGCAGCACATGGTGGGCCCGCTCGTGAAGAAGCTGTCGGGCGACGCGCCGGAGATCTACACGCGCGAGTCGCTGCTCGGCGGCGCGGTCTTCCTGTTCCTGCTCCTCCACGTGCGGCCGTTCCGCCGCGCAGCAATCGCCGCCGCGCGCGGGGTGTGGCGCGGGCTGCGCTTCTTCGCGCTCGACGGGCTGCTCGCGCTGTGGCTGCACCCGCGCTCGCAGGCGATCCTGCAGAGCCGCTTCGTGCGCTGGATCGTGAAGCCGGGGCTCCCGGCGGCGCTCGTCGCGTGGCTCACCTGGCGCTGGGGCTGGCCCTGGTGGCGCTGGGCGGTCGCCGGGGCCGTGTTCGCGGTGATCGCCCTCGCGCTCAATTCGCGCCTCGGGCGGCGCGCCGAGGAGATCATCGTCGACTCGCTGGTGCGCTCGGCGCGCCACGTCACGGGCCGCGTCGTGCCGGCGCTGGTCAAGTCCGTGCTCGAGCTGTTCGCCCGCATGGTCGAGCTGTTCGATCGCGCGCTCTACCGCGTCGACGAGTGGCTGCGCTTCCGCAGCGGGCAGTCGACGCTCGCCGTCGTCGTCAAGGGCGTGTTCGGCGCGATCTGGTTCTTCGTCGCGTACGTCCTGCGGCTCTCGGTCAACCTGTTCATCGAGCCGACGGTGAACCCGATCAAGCACTTCCCGGTGGTCACGGTCGCCGCGAAGCTCATCCTGCCGTTCACCGAGGCGATGCTCCGCGGGATCGGCGGGCCGGTGTCGGCGATCGCGGGCCCGGTCATCGGCAACAGCTTCGCGGCGTTCGCGGTGATCATGCTGCCGGGCCTCGCGGGCTTCCTCGTCTGGGAGCTCAAGGAGAACTGGAAGCTGTACCGGGCCACGCGCGCGAAGGAGCTCGGGCCGCGCGTGATCGGCCACCACGGCGAGACGATGGCGCGGTTCCTCCGGCCGGGCTTCCACTCGGGCACGATCCCGAAGCTGTTCACGAAGCTGCGGCGCGCCGCGTGGAAGCACGACGTGGTCGCGGTGTCCAAGCAGAAGGAGGGGCTGCACCACGTCGAGGAGTCGATCGGCATCTTCGTCGAGCGCCAGCTCATCGCGATGCTCGCCGAGGGCTCGGCGTTCGTGCAGGAGGCCGGCCCGCGGATGGCGGGCGTCGCGCTCGAGCACGTCGAGATCGGCTCGAACCGCGTCCAGGTCGTGCTGATCTGTCCGGACGTCGGACCGGAGCCGGCGACGCTCCGGTTCGAGCTGCAGTCGGGGTGGCTCGTCGCCGGCATCCCGGCGCCGGGCTGGATCGCGCGGCTCACCGCGCCGCAGCAGCGGATCTTCGAGATCGTGCTGGCGGGGTTCTACAAGCTCGCGGCGGTCGATCTCGTGCGCGAGCAGATCGCGCGCGCGCTGGAGAGCCACCCGGGGGCGGTCGCGCCGCCGTACGACATCGCCGACGAGGGGCTCGTCGTGTGGCCGGCGCGCGGCTTCGAGGTCGAGGTCGTCTACGACCTCCACAAGCGGGCGCCGCGGCCCTCCGTGCGCGGCGCCGAGTACCACGGCGAGGTGATCGATCTCGCCGGGCGGCACGCGATGTTCGGCCACGAGCCGCTCTACTGGTCGATGTGGGCGGCGGCGTGGCAGCAGATCGCGCGCGGCGAGGCGCCGCGGCAGATCACCGTGGGGCCGAGCCTGCTGCCCGATGCTGCCACCGCCGGCCGGCGCGCGGCGCTAGCATCCCCGCCATGACAGCTGGAGGCCGGATCGCCGTCGTCACCGGGGCCAACCAGGGCCTGGGCTACGCGCTCGTGGAGGGGCTCTGCCGCGCGCTCGCGCCCGACGACGTCGTGTACCTGACGGGCCGCGACGAGGGGCGCGTCCGCGAGGCTACCGAGCGCCTGCGCGCCGATGGCGTCGCGCCGCGGCCCGCGGTGCTCGACGTGAGCGACGCGGCGAGCGTCACCGGCTTCGCCGAGCGGATCGCGCGCGAGCACGACGGCGTCGACATCGTGATCTCGAACGCGGCGCACCGCATCGTGCGCGAGGAGCCGCAGGCCGCCCAGGTGCGCCGGTTCGTCCAGACGAACAACCTCGGCACCACGCACATGCTCGAGCGCTTCGCGCCTCTGCTCCGCGACGGTGGCCGGCTGCTCGTGGTCGCGAGCGGCTTCGGCCGCTTGCGCCACCTGGCACCACCGCTCCACGCGCGCTTCGATCGGGCCGAGTCGCTGCGCGCGGTCGACGACGTCATGCTCGCCTACGTCGATGCGGTCGAGCGTGGCACCGCCGCCGCCGAGGGGTGGCCGGAGTGGGTCAACATCGCCTCGAAGGTGGGCCAGGTGGCGTCGACGCGCGTGCTCGCGCGCGCGATGCGCGCCGAGGCGGAGCGCCGGCACCTCGTGATCGACGCGGTGTGCCCGGGCCTGGTCGACACCGCAGCGTCACGGCCGTGGTTCGACGACATGTCGAAGGCGCAGACGCCGGCCGCCGCGGCGGCCGACATCGTCTGGCTGGCGACGGCGCCGTACGATCCGGCGCTCCCGTACGGTGAGCTGGTCCGCCACCGCGAGATCCTGTCCTGGGCGGAGTAGACTCTCCGCCCGATGCACCCGAACGCCCGCCTGATCGAGACCTTCTACACGTCGTTCCAGAAGCGCGACGCCGAGGGCATGGTCGCCTGCTACCACCCGGACGTCCGGTTCTCGGACCCGGTGTTCCACGAGCTGCAGGGCGCGCGCGCGTGCGCGATGTGGCGCATGCTGTGCAAGCGCGCCTCGGACCTCCAGATCGAGTTCCGCGACGTCCAGGCGGACGATCGCACCGGCAGCGCGCACTGGGAGGCGCACTACCTGTTCTCGGCGACCGGTCGCAAGGTGCACAACATCATCGACGCGAAGTTCGAGTTTCGCGACGGCAAGATCGTCCGCCACGCGGACACGTTCGACCTGTGGCGGTGGGCGGGCATGGCGCTCGGCCCCAAGGGCAAGCTCCTCGGCTGGCTGCCGCCGATCCAGCGGGCGATCCACCAGAAGGCGGTCCGCGGCCTCGACGAGTTCGAGCGCGCCCAGGCCGCGGCCGGCTAGCCGCTCCCGGCGCGGACGTGGCCTCGACATTCATATCGTGAAGGCTCGTGCCGCGTCGCCTCACTGGAGGTGTCGCGAAGCGACGAGACGGCAATACGAGGAGCAGCGATGCCCTGGTGGGACTGGATCAAAGGGAAGCTGGGCGGCAAGTCCGCCCGGGGAGGCGAGGGTGACGGCGACGGCGGGTCGGCGGAGCCAAGGACGGCGCGCTCGCCGAGCCGAGAGCGTGCGGCCGATTACTTCGAGGATGCGTGGCTGCGCAGCGAGCACGGAGATCTGGCCGGTGCGCTCGTCGCGTTCGGCAAGGCCATCGAGCTCGAGCCAAGCGCGGACGCTTGGTATGGCCGCGGCGTCACTTACTGCAAGCTGAGGCGCTATCCGCAGGCGATCACCGATCTGAACCGGGCTCTCGAGCGGGAGCCTCGGTTCCCCGCGGCGCTCACCGAGCGCGGCCTGGCCTACGTCAACAGCGGCGACGTCGAGCGAGGCATCTCGGACTACGACGCCTCCATCGCGGTCGATCCGTCCTACCAGATGGCGTACGCGAACAAGGGCTCGGCCTGCTTGCTCATGCAGCGGTGGGCAGAGGCGGTCCCGTGCCTGGATCTCGCGCTCCGGCTCAAGCCGCGGGACGCGAACAGCCGTTACCACCGCGGCGTGGCCCACGAGATGCTCGATGACTTTTCACGAGCCATTCGCGATTACCAGGGCTCGCTGGAATCCAACCCAAAGGGTGAGCTCGCGCCTCACGCTGCGCAGCGGCTGCGCGAGGTGCTGACGCGCGCGCGCGACATACCAGAGCCCGAGCGCCCCCCGCCGGAAGACCTGTGGACCCAGCTGGCCCCGCTCTCGCTCGAGGACACCGTCGCCGACCTGGTGCGCAAGGTGCACGCCGAGCATGCTTTCTTCGGTCTGGTCACGCTGCGTGACGGCGGCAGGACCTACACGCCGGTCTATGGCAGGGACGGGCTCCGGCAGCGCCTCACGGAGATCGCCGACGTCATCGGACCGCGCATCCTCGAGCTGAAGCTGGGGCAGTTTGATGCCCTGTTCCCCGAAGAGGTCAAGGCACCTCCGGCGGAGGAGCGCTCGAAGTCCTCGCGGCGCGCGGAGGACGGGGATGGCGAAGACGATGGCGAGCCGGAGCGGCTGGTGGAGGGGCAGGAGATCTTCGTGCTCACGCACGGCGAACGCTTTCTCGGCGTGTTCTCGGGGAACATCGATTATCACTATCCCCGTCTGCCCACTGCGATCTTCGGCGAGCGACCCAGCTTCGGGCGGAGCGAGCAGACCGACGTGACGCGTCGGTGCTCGTCGTGCCGGCGCGACGTGGCGTACTTCGAGCCTGCTCTGGAAGGAGACAAGCTGGCGGGGTACGCGTGTCCGCATTGCAGCGCGAGCCCCACCGAGGCATGGATCGAGGAACGCATGCGGCCGGGTGGCTGGTCGCGCAGCGGCTTCCTGGGTCCGTCGGAGAGCTTGCGCGAGGTCATGGCGCGGGACGAGCAGACGCTCTCGCGGCTCGGAGTCGGCCGTGCCCAGGTCGCGTACGCGCTGGATCGCCTGCTCGACGGCGCCTTGCGGGCGTCCGCGGAGCGCATCGAGCGTGCCACCGCGAAGTTCGAGGAGGAGCTCCGCGCGTCGGGCATGCGGGGAGTGCCCGGGCTCGCGGCGCTCCCCCTGGGCTTCTCTCTCGATGACATTGAGCGGCGGCTGCGGAACGGGGGCCGGCTCCCGGCGCACCGCGGTACTATCATCGACGGCCACGACGTCTTCCTGCAGGTCTATCTTGGTTATCAGTACTGTCCCTTCACGAGGCTGCGCCTTCCGTGGAGCGACGACGAGCCGAAGCGGGAGGTCATCCGGCGGCGCGTGGAGGGCGTCGTTCACCTCACGTCCCCCACGGATCGGCGGCTGCCGTGCCGGCGGGAGCTCTCCTATCGTTACGCCAACCTGGAGTTCCTCATCGTGCGCCGCGACGACCGGCAGGCCCTGCGAGGATCGGGGCTGCTGGTCCACCTCATTCGTGATCACGGCTTCTTCGAGGGCGCGGAGAGCCCGTTCCGGCTCGATCCCGAGCAGGCCGCGCGGGTGCTCGGTCTGCTGTCCTGAATCGGCACCTAGGGCGACCTGGGCGACCTAGGGCTGGAGCTCGGCCGCGAGCTCCTCGACGAGGAGCTGCCCCTCCGCCGATCGCACCGTGTAGTTGTAGTGGTGCAGGAAGCTGAGGCCGATGAGGCCATCGATCCCGTAGCGATCGGCGAGATCGAAGACATGGATCGGGAAGTCGGTGCGGGTGAAGCCGAGCGCCTGGAACCGCGGCACCTTGATCAGGTAGCCCTGCTCCTTGCCGACCGCCGAGTACACGCCGGTGATGACGATGCCGTCGCGCGGGTTGAAGCCGAGCACGTCCATGATCTCCGGCACGATCACGGTGTGCGCCGAGCCGGTATCAAGGGCCAGCTTGAGCACGCGATCCCCCATCGGGCCCCAGACCTGGGCCTCGATAGTGATCAGGTCCAGGAACGGAGTGAACGGAGTCGTCTTCACCGGAGTAGGTGGGCAATGGACCGGGTGATGGGGCCCGTGAACGGGTTCGCGAAACCTGAGTATCCGCGCTCGAAGGGCCGAGCCTGGTCGAACGACTCTCGTCGTGACTTGCCGAAACCAGCGACACGAGCCGTCCGGAATCCATAGCTATGGTTCTCGTCTCGCCAGTCAGTCTCGACGAGCACGACCCACTGGTCGGGATATCGCTCGCAGATCTGATCCCAGGTCAGCGGCTCCGAAAGGAAGAATTCGGGCGCGGGCGCTTCGGTGGTGGTTTCTTTTGCGGCTGCTTCGGCCATCCCCGGATTGTTCCGGTGTGCGCGGCCGTGTCAACTTTTCGGCAATCGGGGCCGCTACTCGAGGCAGCGCCGGTTCGTTTGCAGTACTTCGCCGAGGTTCGGCGGCATCGGCAGCTGCATCTTCTTCATCGTGCCGGTGAAGTCCTCGGCCGTCTTGAGCTTGAGCCGCGGGTTCTGCTTGCGCTCGCGGCTGATCGTCGAGGCGCGCCGGCCGTCGTAGTCGTGCGCCGGGAACACGCCGGTGCCGTCGGGATCGAGCAGGCGCCGCAGCGAGTGGCGATCGGCGTGCGTTTGCGTCTCGATCGTGTAGGCGAGCTGGTAGCGCTTGGCCTGCAGGAGATCGAGGTAATCGTCGACGCGCTCGCGGATCGGATCGGATCGACGAATCGCGGCCTGCTTCGTCTCGGGGCTCGATCTGCTGTCCTGAATCGGAACCTAGGGCAGGAGCTCGGCCGCGAGCTCCTCGGCGAGGATCTGCCCCGCCGCCGATCGCACCGTGTAGTCGTAGTGGTGCAGGAAGCTCAGGCCGATGAGGCCATCGATCCCGTAGCGATCGGCGAGGTCGAAGACGTGGATCGGAAAGTCGGTGCGGGTGAAGCCAAGGGCCTCGAACCGCGGGACCTTGATCATATAGCCCTGCTCCTTGCCGACCGCCGAGTACACGTCGGTGATGGCCAGGGCGTCGCGCGGGTTGAAGCCGAGGTCGTCCATGATGTCGGGCAGGATCACGGTGTGCATTGAGCCGGTATCCAGGACCAGGTCGAGCTCAAGCTCCCCTCTCGGCCCCCAGATCTTGGCCTCGACGATGATCAATTCCCGTAAAGGAGTGAACGTGGTTGTCCTCATCGGAGCAGATGTGCGATCGACCGGGCGATGGGACCGGTGAAGCGGTTTGCGCAGGAGTGATATCCGCGGTCGAAAGGCTGGGCCTGAGCGAACGCCTCGCGTCGCGTCTTGCCAATGCCAGCGACACGCGCGGTTCGGAATCTGGCGTTGTGATCTTCGGCCGGCCTGTTGATCTCGACGAGCACGACCCATTGGTCGGGGTATCGCTCGCAGATCTGCTCCCAGGTCATCGGCTCCGAAAGGAAGAGCTCGGGGGCGGGCGCTTCGGTGGTGGTTTCCTTTGCGGCTGCTTCGGCCATAACCGGATTGTTCCGGTGTGCGCGGCCATGTCAAGTTTTCGGCGATAGCTCGCGCGCGGCCGCCCGCCCGCAGCCGGCGGCCGCTACTCGAGGCAGCGCTGGTTCGTCTGCAGCACCTCGCCGAGGTTCGGCGGCATCGGCAGCTGCATCTTCTGCATCGTGCCGGTGAAGTCCTCGGCCGTCCTCAGCTTGAGTCGCGGGTTCTGCTTGCGCTCGCGGCCGATCGTCGAGGCGCGCCGGCCGTCGTAGTCGTGCGCCGGGAACACGCCGGTGCCGTCGGGCAGATCGAGCAGGCGCCGCAGCGAGTGGTAGAGCGCGTGCGCGTCGCCGGAGGGCAGATCGGTGCGGCCGCACCCACCGATCAAGAGCGTGTCGCCGGTGAGCACGCGGTCGGGGAGCACGAGGCAGACCGAGTCGGACGTGTGGCCGGGCGTCGCGATGACGTCGATCCGCAGCTTGCCGAGCTCGATCGTGTCGCCGTCGGCGAGGCCGCGGTCGACGCACACGACGGGCGACGCGGCGTGCATCAGCATCTTCGCGCCGGTCAGCTCGCGCAGGCGCGGCGAGCCGGACAGGTGATCGGCGTGCGTGTGCGTCTCGATCGTGTAGACGAGCTGGTAGCGCTTGGTCTGCAGGAGATCGAGGTAATCGTCGACGCGCTCGCGGATCGGATCGACGATCGCGGCCTGCTTCGTCTCGGGATCGGCGATGAGGTAGCTGCGGCAGCCGGCGTCGGGCTGCAGGATCTCGAACTCGTAGCCGCGCGGCGCGCCGATCTCCTCGCCGAGCGCCACGCCCTCGCCCTCGTGCGTCGCCTCCATCCAGCGATCGGCGCACCGGCCGGCGAACTCGGCGGACATGTTCTCGCCCTGCATCCGGTAGCGGCCGATCCACGCGCGCGCGCGGACCTTGGCCACGTACTCGAGCAGGCGATCGATGTCGTGCTCGTCGTTGTAGAGGCCGACCGAGGCGCGCACGGCGCCGGTGGGCCGCGGCGCGTCGGGGTTCTTCGCCGCGGCCATCGCGAGCAGGCGATCCATGTAGATGTGGGCGCAGAACCGGCCGGAGCGGACGGCGACGCCGCCCTCCTCGGACAGGACGGCGGCCGCGAGCGGCTCGGAGACGCCCTCGACGTTGAACGGCACGACGCCGAGGCGCTGCTCGGCCGTGGGCGGGCCGTAGACGGTGATCCCGCCGATGTTCGCGAACCCGTCGAGGATCTTGCGCGTGAGCTTGATCTCGTGCGCGCGGATCTCGTCCATGCCGATCGACTGCAGGAACAGGAGCGCGCGCGCCATCGCGACCACGCCGGCGATGTTCGGCGTGCCGCCGTGGTGGCGATCCGGCGACGGCAGGAACTCGACGTCGCGCGGGCCGACCGACTTCGCCGTGCCGCCGCCGGGGATGTACGGCGGCACCTCGTCGAGCACCGCCCGCGGGCCGTAGAGGAAGCCGGCCCCGAACGGCGCGTACGCCTTGTGCCCGGCGGCGGCGACGAAGTCGAGGTGCTCCGGGTCGTCGGGCGGCCGCACGTCGAGCTTGCGGCGGGCGAGCGCCTGGGCCGCGTCGACGAGGATCAGCGCGCCGTACTCGTGCGCCATCCGCGCGATGCGGTGGACGTCGGGGATCGCGCCCGTGACGTTCGCGCCGGCGGTGACCGCGACGAGCTTGACGTCGTTCTTGCGCAGGAGCTCCTCGAGGTGGCCCATGTCGAGCAGGCCGTCCTCGCCGATGCGGCAGCGCAATACGCCGCCGCGGCGGCGGTGCGTGAGCTCGTTCGAGTGGTGCTCCATCTCGGTGGTGACCACCTTGCCGGGCCGCTCGGACATCGCGTGGCTGCACAGATCGATCGCGTGCGTCGTGTTCGTCGTGAACACGACGCAGCCCTTGCGGAGCTCGGCGCCGATGAAGTCGGCGACCACGTAGTACGCCTCCTGGAACCGCTCGGTGGCCTTGCGTGACAGGAGGTGCGTGCCGCGGTGGACGTTCGCGTACTCGCGCTCCATGAACTCGACGAACGCGGCGAGCACCGTCTGCGGCGCGTGCGTCGACGCGGCGTGATCGAGGTAGACGAGCGGCCGCTGGCCGGAGCCGAGCACCGGCACGCTGCGATTGACGATCGGGAACTCGCGGCGGACCTCGGCCCAGTCGACCCGCGCGCCGGGGATGCGGCACACGGCGGTGCCGCCGGCGAGCGGCAGCCCGAGGTGCTTCCAGCGCTCGATCCCGCCGGCGAGGCTCCTAACGCGCGTGTAGCCCATCTTCAGCATCACGTCGGCGACGAGCGCGGAGCGGCCGCCGGTCGTCGAGTACACGATGACCTCGGCTTCGCGATCGGCGACGTGCTCGTGGACGTGCTTCTCGGCGAGGCCGCGCGGCAGGAGCACCGCGTCGGGCAGGCTCCCGGAGCGCGTCTCGTCGTGCTCGCGGACGTCCAGCAAGAGGTGGGCGCCGGCCTGCTTGGAGAGCTCCTCACAGGTCAGCTGGTGCACGCGCGTGAGCGCGTCTCGCACGAGCTCCGAATAAGTCCACGCCATCGCCCATCTATACCGCGACGCAGCGCCGGTGTAGGGTCGCGCCGTGATCCACGACTCGGTGCTGGAGCTCATCGGTAGGACCCCGATGGTGCGGCTGCACCGGATCGCAGGCGAGGCGTCCGGGATGGCGGACGTCGTGGTCAAGCTCGAGGGCCAGAACCCGGCGGGCAGCATCAAGGATCGCGCGAGCCTCGCGATGATCGAGGCGGCCGAGCGCGACGGTCGGCTGCGGCCGGGCGATACGATCGTCGAGCCGACGAGCGGGAACACGGGGATCGGCCTCGCCCTAGTCGCGGCCGTGAAGGGGTACCGCCTGATCCTGTGCATGCCCGACGACGCGCCCGTGGAGCGGCGCGCCGTCATGACGCAGTACGGCGCGGAGGTCGTGTTGACCCCGGGGCGCAAGCTGATGCGGGGCGCCGTCGAGCGGGCGCGCGAGATCGCGACGACGAACCCACGCTGCTTCATGCCGCAACAGTTCGACAATCCGGCGAACCCGGAGGCGCACCGCGCCGCGACGGCGCGCGAGATCCTGAGCGACACCGGCGGCGCGCTCGACGCGTTCGTCGCCGGCGTCGGCACGGGCGGCACGATCACCGGGGTGGGCTCGGTCCTCAAGGCCGAGATCCCGGGCGTGCGGATCTTCGCCGTCGAGCCGGCGGCGTCCCCGGTGCTCGGCGGCGGCTCCGCGGCGCGCCACCAGATCCAGGGGATCGGCGCGGGGTTCGTGCCGGGGGTGCTCGATCGGGGCGTGATCGACGAGGTGATTCCGTGCGAAGATTTCGCGGCGTTCGACATGGCGGGGCGATTGGCACGGGAGGAGGGGATCTCGGCGGGGCCGTCCGGCGGAGCCGCGGTGTGGGCGGCCGTCGAGGTCGCGCGCCGGCTGGGCCCGGGCAAGCGCGTGGTCGTCATCCTGCCCGACGCGTGGGACCGCTACACGAGCGTCGAGCGGCCGCGCGCGCCGGGGTTGGACTTCATCATCTGAGGCTCCCGTGAGCGCGGCGAAGTCGTCATCGATCCCGGGCGTCGCCCTCGCGATCGCGATCGCGATCGCGGCGTACGAGCTGCACGCGGTGCCTGTGCCGCCGTTCTCGATCGGCGATCCGGCGCGCCACCCGATCGACGCGATGCTGATCGCGATCGTGCTCGGCATGCTCGTGCGCAACACGGTCGGCCTGCCGGCGCCGTGCACCGCGGGCGTCCGCCTCTGCGTCACCAAGCTCATGGCGCTCGGCATCGTCTTGATGGGCGCCCGGCTCGACTTCTTCGAGGTGGTCAAAACCTCCGGGACGGCGCTGATCGTGAGCGTCATCTGTGTCGCCGTGGCGCTGGGCATGACGGTGTGGCTGTGCCGGCGCCTGGGCGTCGCGCCCAAGCTGGGCCTGCTCATCGGCGTCGGCACGGCGATCTGCGGCGGCACGGCGATCGCGGTGGTGGCGCCGGTGATCGAGGCGGAGGAGAGCGAGACGGCGTTCGCGATCGCCACGGTCACGCTGTTCGGGATGGTCGCCGTGTTCGTGCTGCCGCTGCTCGGCACGGCGCTCGGCATGTCGCAGCTCGAGTTCGGCGTGTGGGCCGGCACGTCGGTGCACCAGACGCCGCAGGTGATCGCGACGGGCTTCGCCTACGGTCCGGCGGCGGGCGACACGGCGACGATCGTCAAGCTTGTGCGCGTCCTGCTCCTCGCGCCGGTGGCCGTCGGGCTCGGCGTCTGGTACGCGCAGGAGAAGCGCCGCCGCCAGATCGCGCACGTCACGAAGATCGGCAAGCTCCGCACGCTGTTCCCGCCGTTCATCCTCGGCTTCGTGGGGCTGGCGCTCGCGAACACGCTGAGCCTCTTGCCAGACTTCACGCTGCACCTGCGCGACAGCGTCGCGTGGGAGGCGCAGGAGCTCCGCGTCGTGACCGCGAAGCTCGCGACCACGTGCTCGACGTTCGTGCTCACGGTGGCGATGGCGGGCGTCGGCCTCGGTGTCCACCTGCGCGGCGTGGCGCGGACCGGGCTCGGCGCGCTATACGTCGGGCTGATGTCGGCAGTGATCCTCGCAGTGTTCAGCTACGCGCTGCTCCAGGTCGTGCTGTGACGCCGCGCCTGGTCCCCGGCGAGGACACGTTCCTCTGCGAGCCGCAGCGGTCGCTCGTGCTCGACGCGGGCTTTCGGTTCCACCGCGGCGACGTGATCGCGCCGTTCACGATCGTCTACGAGACGTTCGGCGAGCTGTCGCCGGCGCGCGACAACGCGATCCTCGTCTGCCACGCGCTGTCGCCGGGGCCGCACGCCGCCGGCAAGTACGCGCCGGACGACGCGAAGCCGGGCTGGTGGGACGGCATGATCGGCTACGGCAAGGGGATCGATCTCGCGCGCTGGTTCGTGGTGTGCGTGAACTTCCCGGGCTCGCCGTGGGGCACGACGGGGCCGCGCTCGATCGATCCGGCGACGGAGCGGCCGTACGGCTCGCGCTATCCGTGGATCTCCGTCGAGGACATGGTCGAGTCGCAGCGCCTGGTCGCCGATCACCTGGGCATCGCGCGGTGGCGCTGCGTCACGGGCAGCTCGCTCGGCGGCATGGCGGCGATGATGTGGCCGGTGCGCCACCCGGAGCGCACGGGCGGGCTCCTCGTGATGGCGGCGGCGGCGGCGGTCCCGGTGACGGGCGTGGGCTGGCACCTGATCGGCCGCAAGCTGATCGAGAGCGATCCGGCGTTCGGCGGGGGCGACTACTACGACGCGGCCGACACGCTGCGCGGCCTCCAGCTCGCGCGCATGGTCGGCCACATGACGTACCTGTCCGGTCCGGCGCTCGAGGCCAAGTTCGGGCGGCGGCGGCGGGGCGGCACGCGGCAGTTCGAGGTGGACTCGTACCTCGAGTACCAGGGCCGCAAGTTCGCGGACTCCTACGACGCGAACTCGTACATTCGCGGCCAGGCGGCGATGGACGAGATGGACCTCGACGAGCAGTACGGCTCGCTCGACGCCGCGTTCGCGCGCTACAGCGGCAAGGCGCTGCTCGTGTCGTTCGACACCGACTGGCTGTTCCCGCCCGACGAGGTCGCGCGGCTCTCCGCCGGGATGCGCCGCGCCGGCGCGGACGCCGTGCACCTGGCGATCTCGACGCCGAACGGTCACGACGCGTTCCTCGTCGACTACCCGCTGATCGTGCCGCCGGTGCGCGAGTTTTTGGACAGCCTGTAGCGAAGCGGCTTGTCGCTCAGGTGCGCCAGGTCCGGTACGGCGCCCGGACGAGGCTCGCGTTGTAGTAGCGCGGATCGTGCGAGACCTCCTCGAGCGCCCACGGCGGTCGCTCGAACGGCTCGTCCTCGGACGCAAGCTCGAGCTCGGCGACCACGAGGCCCTCGTTCTCGCCGCCGAACACGTCGATCTCCCACGTCTTGCCGGCGTGCTCCTCGGTGTGGCGCACCTTCTCGATCAGCGGCCGCTCGCACAGCGCGAGCAGCTGCTCGGCGTCGGCGCGCGGGATCGCGTACTCGAGCTCGAGGCGCGACACGCCGGAGGTCTTGCCCTTGATCGTGAGCTTCCCCGCGTCGCCCTCGAGCCGCACGCGCACCGTGCGCTCGGGGTGCGAGCTCAGGTAGCCCTGGCGGAACGCGACGCCGGCGCCGGCCGGGCGCCAGCGCGCGACATCGACGAGGAACTTGCGCTCGATCTCCTGTCCCACACGATGGGTGTAGCGCAGGCCGCCTGGCGGTTGCAGCAGAAGCGGCTCCCGAGCGCGGATAAACGCGTGCTCGCCGACGGATCATGCTGAAGCTCTGGTACAGGATCGAAGGTTCGAGCCACTGAACACCCAGGAGACTTCCATGGCACTGAACGCCCCACTCCTCCGCGAGAGCTTCGCGCTCGTCACCGAGCGCGAGCCGCGGCTCGTGAACCGGTTCTACGAGATCCTGTTCGAGCGCTATCCACAGGCCCGGCCGCTGTTCGGCAAGAACAGCGGAGACCGCCAGGCGGAGATGCTCCGCTCCGCGCTGGTCGCGGTGCTCGACCACCTCGAAGACGAGGCCTGGATCGTCGCCACCCTGAAGCAGCTCGGGGCCAAGCACGTCGACTATGCCGTCACCGACGAGATGTACGGCTGGGTCGGCGAGAGCCTCATCGCGGCGATGGCGGAGGTCGCCGACGCGGACTGGACGCCCGAGCACACCGCCACATGGGCCGATGCGTATGGCGTGATCGCGACGTTGATGCAGCAGGGCGGCGCCGAGGTGGTCGCCGAGCGCGCCGCCAGGGCGCCGGCCTAGGCCTGCGAGTTACTCGCGCGAGACCAGCTCGCGCCACTGGTGGCCGTAGCGCGCGATCATCGCGTCGGCGGCTGCCGGCCCCGCCGAGCCGGGCTCGTAGAGCTGGACGCCCGACGTGGCCTCCCAGACCTGCAGCACGGGCTGGATCAGCTCCCACGCGCGATCGACCGAGTCGCGGCGGTTGAACAAGGTCGCGTCGCCGCGCATGCAGTCGAGGAGCAGGCGCTCGTACGCCTCGGAGATCGGCCGCTTGAACGCGTCGGCGTACGTCATCGTCATGTGGACGTTGCCGACGGAGATGTTCTCGCCCGGCACCTTCGCGACGAACCGGAGCGAGATGCCCTCGTGCGGCTGGATGCGGAGCGTGAGCACCGCCGGCTGGAGCGCGCTGCCGGCGGCCTCCTCCTTGAACAGCACGAGCGGGACGGCCTTGAAGTGGATCGCGACCTCGGTGAGCCGCTCGGCGAGCCGCTTGCCGGCGCGCAGGTAGAACGGCACGCCCTGCCACCGCCAGCTGTCGATCATGAAGCGCATCGCCGCGTAGGTCGGCGTCTGCGAGCCGGGCGCGACGTTCGGCTCGTCGCGGTAGCCGCGGTACTGGCCGCGGATGCAGTCGTTGGCGACCTCGTTCAGCGTGAGCGGGCGGACCGAGCGCAGGACCTGCGCCTTCTCGTCGCGGATGTCGTCGGCGGCGAACGATCCGGGCACCTCCATCGTGACGAGCGAGAGCACCTGGAGGAGGTGGTTCTGGATGATGTCGCGGACGACGCCGGTCGACTCGTAGAACGCGCCGCGGCCCTCGATGCCGATCGACTCGGCGGCGGTGATCTGGACGTAGTCGATGTGGTTGCGGTTCCAGAGCGGCTCGAAGATCGAGTTGCCGAAGCGCAGGACGAGGATGTTCTGGACCGTCTCTTTCCCGAGGTAGTGATCGATCCGGTAGATCTGGCTCTCGTGGAGGTAGGTCCCGATCATCTCGTTGAGCGCGCGCGCGGTCGCGAGATCACGGCCGAACGGCTTCTCGACGATGACGCGGCATGACGGCGCGTCGCCGCGCTGCACCCGGCGATCGATCAGGCCGTGCTGCTGGAGCTTCTGCAGGATCATCGGGAACGCGGCGGGCGGCGTCGACAGGTAGAACACGCGGTTGCCGCGCGTGCCCTTGGCGGCGGCGGCCTCGAGGCGCGCCTTGAGCGCGACGTACGTCGCGTCGTCGGCGAACTCGCCGCCGACGTAGTCGAGCATCGCGGCGAACCTCTCCCACTGCGCGGGCTCGACCTTCTGGCGCGAGTGCTGCGCGACGGGGCCCTTGAGCTTGTCGGCGAACGCGGCGGCCGGCATCGCGCTGCGCGACACGCCGATGATGACGGTCGGCTCGGTGAGCGCCCGATCGAGCATCACGTTGAACAGCGCGGGCGCGAGCTTTCTGCCGGTGAGATCGCCGGTGGCGCCGAAGATCACGATCGCGCACGGATCGGGGCGGCGGCGTCGGGTGACGACGTCGCCGAGGATCTCGCCGACGACGGAGGACTGCTCCTCGAAGGGTGGGTGGATGGAGTCGGTCATGGCTCACCTCGGGTCGTGGCGTGGTGCGCGGCGCCGAACAGCGCGGCGCGCGGCTCGAGCATGACGCGCACGGAGAGCGTGGACGTCAAGCGGCGGAACCGGCCCTTGTCGTTGAACCGCTCGATCAGGGCGCCGGTCTGGAGCAGCGGCAGGATCCTCGGCGGGATACCGCCGCCGATGACGACGCCGCCGGTCGCCATCGAGCGCAGCGCGAGGTTGCCGGCCTCGGCGCCGAGGACCGCGACGAACATCGCGAGCGCGCGGACGCAGTCGGCGTCGGTGCCGGCGAGCGCGGCGTGCGAGATCGCCGCGTTGCGGCCGCCCTCGGCGAGGTGCGCCGGCTCGGGCTCGGTCGCGCCGCGGGCGGCGCGCGCGAAGTCGTAGAGGTCGCCGATGCCGTCGCCCGACAGGACGCGCTCGACGCTGACGTGCGAGCCGTAGCGGCCGCGCAGGAAGCGGAACAGCTCGATCTCGTCGTCGGTGCCGGCGGCGAAGTCCGCGTGGCCGGCCTCGGTCGGCAGCGCGCGGTAGCGGACGCCGTCGGAGACCAGCACCGAGCAGCCGAGCCCGGTGCCGGGCGCGATCACGGCGATCGTCGCGTGCGGCGCGGGCGGCGCCGCGGGCTCCTGGAGCGTCGCGAACGCGGTGGGCGGCAGGACGAACGCGCCGAGCGCCGTGGCCTGCAGGTCGTTGATGAGCACGACCGGCGCGCCGCCGAGCCGCTCCGACACGGCGCGCGCGTCGATCGTCCACGGCAGGTTCGTGATCTTCGCGGTGCCGGCCTCGACGGGGCCGGCGACGCCGAAGCACGCGCCGGCGAGGTCCTGCGGCCCGGCGAGGAACTCGCCCAGGATCGCCTCGAGCGAGGCGTAGCTCCCGCCCTGGAACTGCGCCTCGCGCAGGATGCGCAGCTCGCCGCCGCCGCCGCCGCCGCCATCGCCGCCGCCGCCGCCGCCATCGCTGCGCTCGCAGAGCGCGAGCAACGTCTTCGTCCCGCCGACGTCGCCGGCGAGGTACGTCTTTCCCATCATCGGGCACTTCCAAGCTGTGCGGCCGCCGCCTCGTCGACGAGCCACGCCACGTCCGCCGCCTCGATCAGCTGCGCCGGGTAGCGCCGCGGATCGCGCGGCCCCTCGAGCACCGCGGCGAGCGCGGCGGCCTTGTCGGCGCCGCCGACGAGGAACCGCACGTGCCGCGCGCGGTTGATCGCCGGCGCGGTGAGCGTGATCCGCGTGGCCGCGCCGCCGGGCACGAGCGGCGACCGGACGGCGTTCGCGATCACGTGGCGCCGGGTCTCGCCGAGGCCGGCGCTCTCGGGGAACAGCGACGCGGTGTGGCCGTCCGGGCCCATCCCCTGCATCGCGTAGTCGAGGACGGGCGGCTCGCCGAGCGCGGCGCGGAGCTCGTCCTCGTACGCGCGCGCGGACGCGCCCGGATCGAGCTCGCCCTGCATGCGGTGGACGCGCGCGTCGGGCAGGCCGAGCGGCTGGATCAGGTGCTCGCGCGCCATACCGTAGTTCGAGTCGGCGTGCTCGGGCGGGACACAGCGCTCGTCGCCCCACCAGAGCTCGACCCGGTCCCACGGCAGCGCCTCCTTGCGCCGCGCGAGGAGCTGGAACAGCCGCTTCGGCGTCGAGCCGCCGGAGAGCGCGACGTGGAACGCCCCGCGCGCCTCGATCGCGGCGCGCGCGAGGTCGATCAGCTCGTCGGCCGCCGCGCGGCTGAGCGCGTCGAGATCGGCGAACCTCCGGACCACGCTCATTTGTGGCCGGACGGACGCTCGGTGTGGCCGCCGAACTGGAAGCGCATCGCCGAGAGCACCTTCTCGGCGAACGACCGCTCCATGCGCGACCGGAAGCGCGTGTAGAGCGCGGCGGTGATCACGTCGGCGGGCACCGCCTCCTCGACGGCGGCCATGACGGTCCAGCGGCCCTCGCCGGAGTCCGGCACGTAGCCCTCGAACTTCGACAGCGCCGGATCTTCGCGCAGCGCCTTGGCCGTGAGATCGATCAGCCACGAGCTCAGCACGCTGCCGCGGCGCCACACCTCGGCGACCTCGTGCACCGGCAACGTGAAGCGGTGCTCCTCGGCGACGGTGGGGTTGCCGGCGCCCTTCATGATGTCGAAGCCCTCGGCGATCGCCTGCATGATGCCGTACTCGATCCCGTTGTGGACCATCTTGACGAAGTGGCCCGCGCCGGCGGGGCCGCAGTGCAGGTAGCCCTCCTCGGCGGTGCCGCTGGCGTCCTCGCGCCCGGGCGTGCGCTCGATCGTGCCGCGGCCCGGCGCGAGCGTGCGGAAGATCGGATCGAGGCGCGTGACCGTCTCGGTGTCGCCGCCGATCATGAGGCAGTAGCCGCGCTCGAGGCCGTGCACGCCGCCGCTCGTGCCCACGTCGAGGTAGTGGATGTTCTTTGCGGCGAGCGCCTTGGCGCGGCGGACGTCGTCCTTGAAGAACGAGTTGCCGCCGTCGATGATCGTGTCGCCCGGCGCGAGCTTCTCGCCGAGCTCGGTCACGGTCTGTTCCGTCGGATCGCCGGACGGCACCATCACCCAGACGTGGCGCGGCTGATCGAGCGCGGCGATCAGCGCGTCGACCGAGTCCGCCCCCTTGCCGCCGTCGGCGACGAGCGCCGCCACCTCCTTGGCGCTGCGGTTGTAGCCGACGCACGTGTGGCCGCCGCGCAGGAGCCGCCGCGCCATGTTCCCGCCCATGCGACCCAGTCCGATCATTCCGAGCTGCATCCTTCGCTCCCTTCGACTCAATGAGTGGTTGCACGATCGCACCGAAGCGGGCGCCCGTGCAGCGCCGATCGGGCTTTTTCGCCACCGCCGACCGCTCCCGGCGCCCGGACCGGAGATGATGCGGAGATGTCCAGCTCCGGTGACGACGACGGGGACCTCGCGGGCGGCCAGCGGATCGAGCGCGACGGCGTCCGCATCCACTTCGTGCGCAGCGGGCCGCGGGGGGCCACGCCGCTCGTCGTGCTCCACGGGCTGTCGGCGAACGCGCAGTACTTCACCGGCCTCTTGCGCGCCGGGCTCGACGAGCGCCACGACGTGATCCGCGTCGATCTGCGGGGCCGGGGCCAAAGCGACGCGCCGGAGGGCGAGGGCCGCTATTCGATGCAGGCGCACGGCGAGGACGTGCTCGCGGTGATGGACGCCGCCGGCCTCGATGACGCGGTGCTCGTCGGCCACTCGTTCGGCGGCCTCGTGACCGTGTGGCTCGCCGCGCGGCACCCCTCGCGCATTCGGCGGCAGGTGCTGGCGGACATCTCCGGGCCCACGATCCAGAACCCGGAGATCGTCCGGCTCCTGTACCCGCTCCTCGATCGCCTCGATCGCGAGTTCCCGTCGTTCGAGCGCTACCTGGATTTCATCCGCGGCCTGCCGTTTTTGGCGGGCGTGTGGACCGACGAGCTGCTCGAGTATCTCCGCGCCGACGTGGCGGATCTCCCGAGCGGCGCGGTACGGCCGCGGACGCCGCGCCGCGTGATCGATCAGTGCCTCCAGCTCGGCGCGCGCGAGGACTGGGCCGGGCTGATCGCGCAGGCGCGCGCCCCGGCGCTGGCGCTGCACGCCCCCGGCGCGTTCGGGCCCGCGGGCGCGCCGCCGCTCGTCCTGCGCGCCCAGGCCGACGATCTCGTCGCGTGCCTGCCCGACGCGCGGCTCGCTTCGGTGCCCGGCAACCACATGACGATGATGTTTGGCCCCGGCGCGCGCGCCGTCGTCGCGGCGATCGACGCCTTCCTCAGCGCGTCCGGCCCGCCCGGGAGCGCATAATCGTAGGCGGCTACGGCCCCGGGCGGCGGGCCTTGAAGCGGTTGATGAGGCCGTTCGTCGAGGCGTCGTGCGAGGCGACCTGCGCGTCGCCCTCGAGCTCCGGCAGGATCTTCGAGGCGAGCTGCTTGCCGAGCTCCACGCCCCACTGATCGAAGCTGTTGATGTTCCAGACGATGCCCTGGACGAAGATCTTGTGCTCGTAGAGCGCGGTCAGCGCGCCGAGCGTGCGCGGCGTGATCTGATCGACGAGAATCGACGTGGTCGGGCGATCGCCGGGGAACGTCTTGTGCGGGGCGAGCGCTTCGATCCGCTCGGCGGAGAGCCCTTGCGCGGCGAGCTCGGCGCGCGCCTCGTCGAGCGTCTTGCCCTTCATGAGCGCCTCGGTCTGCGCGAAGAAGTTCGCGAGCAGGATGTCGTGGTGGTGATCGATCGGGTTGTGGGTGCGGATCGGCGCGATGAAGTCGGCGGGGATCAGGCGCGTGCCCTGGTGGATGAGCTGGTAGAAGGCGTGCTGGCCGTTGGTGCCGGGCTCGCCCCAGATCACGGGGCCGGTCGTGTAGCCGGTGATGACCTGGCCGTCGCGATCGACGCGCTTGCCGTTCGACTCCATGTCGCCCTGCTGGAAGTAGGCGGCGAAGCGGTGCAGGTACTGATCGTAGGGCAGGATCGCGTGCGTCTCGGCGCCGAAGAAGCTCGCGTACCAGACGCCGAGCATCGCGAGGATCACGGGCAGGTTCTCGGCGAGCGGCGCGGTGCGGAAGTGCTCGTCGAGGTCGTGCGCGCCGGCGAGCAGCTCCTCGAAGTGGTCCATGCCGATCACGAGCGCGATCGACAGGCCGATCGCGCTCCACAGCGAGTAGCGGCCGCCGACCCAGTCCCAGAACGGGAACATGTTCTCGGTGTCGATGCCGAACGCCGCCACCTCCTTGGCGTTGGTGGACACGGCGACGAAGTGCTTCGCGACGGCGGCGGCGTCGCCGCCGAGCTTGTCCAGGAGATGGGCGCGCGCGGTCCGCGCGTTCGTGAGCGTCTCCTGCGTCGTGAACGTCTTCGATGACACGATGAACAGCGTGCGCGCCGGATCGACGCGCCGGAGCGTCTCGGCGATGTGCGTGCCGTCGACGTTGGACACGAAGTGCGCGCGCAGGTCGGGCCTCCCGAACGGGCGGAGCGCCTCGGTGACCATGACGGGCCCGAGGTCCGAGCCGCCGATCCCGATGTTGACGAGATCCGTGATCGGCTCGCCGGTGTGGCCGCGCCACGCGCCGCTCCGCACGCGCTCGGTGAAGTCGCGCATCCGCGCGAGCACGGCGTCGACCTCGGGCATCACGTCCTTGCCGTCGACGAGGATCGGCCGCTTCGAGCGGTTGCGGAGCGCCGTGTGGAGGACGGCGCGGCCCTCGGTGTTGTTGATCTTCTCGCCGGCGAACATGCGGTCGCGCCAGCCAAGGACGTCCGCTTGCCGGGCGAGCGCGAGGAGCAGCGCGAGCGTCTCGTCGGTGACCCTGTGCTTCGACCAGTCGACGAACAGGCCGCACGCCTCGCGCGACATGCGCGCGAACCGCTCGGGATCGGCGGCGAACAGCTCGCGCATCGAGGTGGCCTCGATCGACGGCTTGTGCGCGGCGAGGGCTTGCCAGGCGGGGGAGCGGGTGAGAGCCGACATGGCCCGGGAGCAAACCACGGTCCGGCGCACTTTGGCTGCCCGCGCGGCGCGGAAGCGCGCCCGCTCAGGGGGCGGGGACGCAGGCGCCGAGCGCCTGCCCGAGCATTTTGCGGCAGTCCCAGCCGCACGTCCCGCCTGGCGCCGGAGCGGAGGCTCCGAGCGAGCAGTCGACGCGGCTCTGGCACCGCGGTCTGCAGCTGCCGCCGAGGCACACGCCGAGCACGTCGGCGGCAGCGTCGTAGCATGCCGCGCCGTCCTCCATGCACGCCGCGTCCTGCGGCAGCCCTGGGAGCCCCGCGAGCAGAGATGCCCGGATCGGGTGCAGCTCGCTCGCGGCGACGATGCGCGTGGTGTCGTAGGCCCAGCAACCTGCCGACAGCTCGGTCACGACGCGCGCGCCGGGGCCGGCCTCGGGGGCGGTGCAGCTCGAGGAGGCCGCGTAGGCGTTCTCGTGGCCGAGGACGAACCCGGGCTGCATGGCCGGGAAGGCGCCGAACAGCAGCACGCACGGGTCGAAGTTGTCGATCTGAAACAGCGCGACCTCGTCGGTCGGCGAACAGCCGGTCCGTACGAAGGACGGCGCGCACGAGAAGAGCGCGCAGGCGACGATGCGGGCGTTCTTCGGCGCCTGCCAGGTGAGGCGAGGCGGGACCTCTGTCGTCTCGACGAAGCTCGGCATCCCGCCGACGCCAAAGCCGCGCTGCAGCGCGAGGCGGCGGAGCCCGGTCGCGAGGCGACCTTGGGCGACCGGCCGACAGCGGCACCCCGTATCGCGCTCGGCCGTGAAGCACGGGTCCTGGGCGACCACCTCCGCGCAGGTGAGTCCGTCGGGACACTGGCTGCCGTCCTCGCAAGTCGCACCGCCAGACGCACAGGCTCCCCGATCGATCTCCGGTTCGAGCTGACGATCGCAGATCTTCACGTCGTCTTCCCCTGGATCGGCGGGGTCTGCGTCCCGGACATCGCAGTCCTTTGCCGAGTCGCGGCACCCGATCGCGCAGAGCGCCAGTGCCAGTGCTAGCGCCAGCGCTGCCATGCATGCCTTGCCACTCATAGCAGCGCTCCTCTGATCCGCAGTCCGCTGTAGAGCTGCCACAGTCTGCGCTCGGTGCGCTCGGGCTCGCCATGGAACGCGTCGGGGAGCGGATCCCCGTCCTCGTCGGTCCCATAGAACTGGTGCTTCTCTCCCCAGCGAATCCCGGCGTTCAGCTCGAGCCATGCGTTCCACCTGGATGGCTTGATCCGCCCGAGGACCCCCGCGAACACGAAGGAGCGCAGCGTGCCCACCTTCTCCTTGTCGCCTGCCAGCGGGCGGCCGAGGCCGGCACCCCCCATGGCGCCGAGCTGCCACTCGCGGTTGCGCCCCCAGCTCGTCACGGCGAGCTCCGCCATGGCCCGGTGATAGGGGACCTTTCCGAGGCGGGCGCCCCGGCCACCGGGCAACTGGAGGACACCGTATGCGGTTCGAGTGGGCTCGTACAGGAGGGTGACCTCGAACGAGCCCGGCAGCGGCCGATCGAAGTACAGCTCGAAGCCGGCGCCGACAGAGCCGTAGGGCTCCCCATCGCGCTCGGTCTGGTACACGAGCTGGTTTTGGGGGAGGAGCGCGCCACCGCCGACCACGACGACCCAGTGGAACAGATCGCGATAATGGCGCGGGCTGTCCAGGACGAGATTGCCAGTCTGCGAGAGCCCCTGATCCACACGGTCGAAGGTCCGGGCACCGACGACGCTCACGGTGAAGCGCTCCGAGCAGGTCGCGTTCGGGACGGAGACGATCGCCCAGCGCGGCGGATCTGCTTGAATACCGACGGTCCGCGTGATTCCGGAGCTGCTGCGGAGCTCGACGTGATCGATCTCGTCGCCGGGGCGGCTCCGCCAGGCGGCCGGGTCGGGTAGCTCGACGACGATCTTCCGATCGGCCGGTGCCAGGAACGACGTCAGCTCCTGGCCCGAGTACCGCAGCGTGTCCTCCCAGCTGTAGGCGTGCCGGATCTCGGGCTCGGCGCCGCCGCGCCACAGGCCGTACCGATCGAAGCGCACCGGTGTCGGGAGCGCGAATGCGGGCATGCCGGGCGCGACAGCGCAGCGGTACCGGCAGAGCTGGTTCGTCTCTCCCAGGTACTCGCACGCGGCGCCAGCGACGGGCAGGCTCGCCTGTGGGCACGCGGCGCTCCACGCGGAGCCCGAGCCGGAGTCAGACCTGGGTTTGGCCTCGGCCGGCAAGGCTCCCACGAGGCAGTCCTTGCGCCACGACAGCTCGAGCTGCCGGTGGCGGGCCTCCAGCACCTCCGGCGGAGCTCGTCCGGTCCACCCGGCCTCGAAGGCGACCGCGGCCGCCGGGCTCGCGTAGGCGAGCCGCAGCGTCCGCTGGACCCCGGGGGTGCCGTGGGGGAGCCAGGCCGAGATCGCCTTCGCGCTCGTCTCGATGCACTTGTTCACCGGCTCGCCGTCCAGCGTGGCCGACAGGGCCTCGGCCGCGAGCGTCTCCGCTCCCGGCGGCAGCGCGAGGGTGCTCGAGGTGCACCGCGGGTGCAGCGGCAACACCATCCGCTCCTTGGTGCCCAGGCCCTCGGTGCTTGCGAGGTAGTCCCCGCCGAGGCTGCTCAGGAGCTCGTAATCATCGATATCGACCGGCTTCGAGAAGTAGACGGTGACGTGATTGCCGAGCAGCTCGAGGTTATTCACGGGTGCAGGGACGTTGAGCTTGTGAAACCGCAGGAACGCGACCGCGACTCGATCGCTGTTTGTCGGCCGGCCGTTCTTCGTGCAGGTGACGTAGCCGCGGGGCTCGCCGGCTGTCCCCATGTAGACGTTCTGGGTCACTTTGGGGGTGCACAGGCTGCAGGGCTGTCCTTTGTTGCCATTGCGGCTGGAGGTGCCTCGCGGGCTGAGCGCCTGCAATGCCTCCTTGAGTGACGCGCTCACTGGCTTGTCCCACGGCTCGGGGACGCTGAAGCTGATGGCGTTGTCATGGAAGGACATGACGTCCTTGATCTCGGACAGGTCGCTGCAATGCCGCTCGTCGCATCGCTGCTCGCCGATGATGCAGAAGATCTCGGGAGTCGCTTCGTGCGGTGTCTCCAGCGTCACGATCAGCTTCTTTGTAGTGTCGGCGAAGGCCGTCGCGGCCTGCAGACACACGATCAGGCTCAACGAGATACCGGTGCTCGCTCGCATATCCAGACCTCGGCGCAGCGGGTGAAGGCGCTCGGCGGGACGCGGACCGGCGCGTCCTCGGAAGCCGCGCTGATGCAACCTGCGGGACACCCTCGCTGATCGCAGGACCGCGGGTCGGCGTGGACGTCGTCGCGCATGACCCAGCATTTGCGGGGCCATGAGGGTGCATGGGGCGCATGGGGCGCATCGATGGGGTCGGTCGCGGCGTCTCTTGGGCCGGCCGGTCCATCGGTGAAGCTGACCGCCGCGTCGGCGTGGCGGGACATGGCGTCCGCGAGAGCCGCGTCGGAGGCAGGTGCCGCATCCACGGGAGCGACCGCCGCGTCGGGCGAGCCACGGCCCTGGCCGGCCGGCGCGGGATCACGGCTCCCGACCGCGCTCCATGCGAGCGCGGCCAGCAGCGCGAGCCCGGCCGCGTTCGCGGCGAGGAGCCAGCGCCGGTAGCCCCTCCGCCGCTTCACCGCCGACGCGGACACCGCCCGCGCCGGATCGACGACGATCGGCAGCATGATCTCCCCGCGATCGTCCAGCTCGAGCGCGCCGTAGTCCGGCGTCTGGCGGCTGCCCGGGAACGTCGTGACGCGCCGTTGCACGTACTGCCCCAGCTCGGAGCCAGTCACCTCGCGCTTGCCATCCCGGGCCAGGCCGCCGGTGAGTGCCTCGATGAGGCAGCCCGTGAACAGGGAGTGGCCAGGCACCGGGCCGCTGTCGAGCGCTTGCTCGTTCTCGAGCGCCGATGTGATCACCCGGCGGCTCTGCCGCGCCCGCAGCTGGGCCAGCGGCTCGGCCGTCGGTCCGTCGTCCACGATCCCGCGCCACGTGACCACCGCATCGAGCGCGACGCCGCTGTAGCAGGCGTCGAGGATCACGAGGACGTGCTTGACGGGCAGCCGCGCGACGTCGCTCAGCCAGCTGTCCAGCCGCACCCACGTGGACGCGGAGCCCGGCGGCGCCTCGCCATCGGCGGGGATGATGTACCCGGTCTTGATGATCGCGTTCGCCAGGCTGTGCGTCCGCGTGAAGCCGTGCCCGGCGAAGAACACGACGAGGCTGTCCTCCGGGCCGAGCTTGGCGAGATCGTCCGCCACCAGGCGGCGGAGCGCCTCGCCCGTGGCGGCGCGATCGAACAGCGGTGCGGCGGCCAGCTCGAAGCCGAGCCGGGTGAACAGCTCGAGCGCTCCCCGCGCGTCGCTCCCCGCGTTGCGCAGCGTCGGCCACTCCGCGTAGTCGTTGATCCCGGCGACGGCGATGACCTTTCGGCCGCGCGGCTCGATCGGACCGTCCGGCGCGTCCGGCGGCTCGACATCGCGGTGGCTGTGGGGCGGCGGTCGCAACGCCGGTGAGGCGACGCGTCCGCGCGGGTCCCGACATGGATCGTTCGGGAACGTTCGGGAACGTTCGGGAACGTTCGGGAACGCGCACTTTGGCTGCCCGCGCGGCGCCGAACGCCCGCGCCGCAGTGATATGGCTGTGGTGGGGGGGTTATGAGCACCGCGGCAGATCCACCGGAGAGCACATCGAGCGCGCCGGGCCGGGCCGGAGACGCTGCGAGCGAGGATCGCGCGCGGCTCGCGATCGATCGAGAGCGCGAGCGGGTGCGGTCGTTCTCCGATGACCTGAGCGGCTGGCGGCGGTGGGGGCCGTACCTGTCGGATCGCTCGTGGGGCACGGTCCGTGAGGACTACTCCGAGAACGGCGACGCGTGGAGCTACCTGACGTACGACCGCGCGCGCGCGAAGGCGTACCGCTGGGGCGAGGACGGCATCGCCGGCATCTGCGATCGCTACCAGCTCCTGTGCTTCGCGCCGGCGTTCTGGAACGAGCGCGATCCGCACCTCAAGGAGCGGCTGTTCGGCGTCACGCCGCACGAGGGCAACCACGGCGAGGACGTGAAGGAGTACTACTTCCACGTCGACAACACGCCATCGCACTCGTACATGTGCCTGCTCTACAAGTACCCGCAGGCGGCGTTCCCGTACCGTGATCTCGTCGAGGGGAATCGGCGGCGGGCGGGGCAGGGCCCCGAGTACGAGCTGATCGACACCGGCATCTTCGAGGGTGATCGGTACTTCGACATCTACGTCGAGTACGCCAAGCACACGACCGAGGACCTCGCGATCCGGATCACCGCGCACAACCGCGGACCGGATCCGGCGCCGCTGCACATCCTGCCGACCCTGTGGTTCCGCAACACGTGGGCGTGGGACGGCGCGGGGCGGCCCGAGCCCGAGATCCTCGCGAGCGAGCGCGCCGACGGCGTGCTCGCGCTGCTCGCCGATCACAGCCGCGCGGCGCCGGACTCGAACATGCCGGCCGCGTACCACCTGGGGCTCCGCTGGCTGTACGGCCCGCGCGACGGCGGCACGCTCCTGTTCACCGACAACGAGACGCACGGCGCGCGCGCGTACGGGCCGGGGAACACGAGCCGCTCGCGCCACACGAAGGACGCGTTCCACCGCGCGCTGTGCGAGGGCGAGGCGGGCGCGGTGCGCACCGAGGCGGCGCGCGGCACCAAGGCCGCGCTGTGCTACCGCTACGTCGTGCCGGCGGGCGGCAGCGTCGTCTTGCGGCTGCGGTTCTCTGACGGGCACCGCGCCGATCCGCTGGGCGACGTCGACGCGATCCTCGCGGCGCGCCATCGCGAGGCGGACGTGTTCTACGGCAACCTCGCGCCCGAGACGGCGTCCGCCGACGAGCGGCTCGTGCAGCGCCGCGCGCTCGCGGGCCTCTTGTGGAGCAAGCAGAGCTACCTGTTCGACGTCGCGAAGTGGCTCGACGGCGACAACCCGGCGCACCCGCCGCCGCGGCGGCACAGCCCGCGCAACGCGCACTGGCGGCACCTCAACTCGATGCGCGTGATGTCGATGCCGGACAAGTGGGAGTACCCCTGGTTCGCGGCGTGGGACCTCGCGTTCCAGTGCGTGCCGTTCGCGCTCGTCGATCCGCGGTTCGCCAAGGACCAGCTCTGGGTGCTCCTGTTCGAGCAGTTCCAGCACCCGAGCGGGCAGCTCCCCGCGTACGAGTGGGAGTTCGGCGATCTGAACCCGCCGGTGCACGCGTGGGCGGTGTGGCGCGTCTACAACATGGATCGGATCCGCAGCGGGCGCGCCGACCGTGAGTGGCTCGAGCGCTGCTTCCACAAGCTCCTGATCAACTTCGCGAGCTGGGTCAACAAGGTCGATCGCGACGGCAACAACGTGTTCGAGGGCGGCTTCCTCGGGCTCGACAACATCACGGTCTTCGATCGCAGCGAGCCGATGGGCGACGGCTCGTACCTGCAGCAGTCGGACGCGACGGGGTGGATGGGCATGTTCTGCCTGAACCTCATGCGCATCGCGCTCGAGCTCGCGAAGGAGAACCCCGTCTACGAGGGGCTGGCCTCGAAGTTTTTGCAGCACTACATCTACGTCGCGTACGCGATGAAGCACATGGGCGGGCGCGATCACGCGCTGTTCGACGCCCGCGATGGCTTCTTCTACGACGTGCTCGTGCAGCCAAACGGCAGCTACCGGCAGTTCCGCCTGCAGTCGCTCGTCGGCCTGATCCCGCTGTTCGCGGTCGAGCGGCTCGAGCTCGAGTGGATCGAGCCGTTCCGGGAGTTCACGGCGAACCTCAACTGGTTCGTGCGCAACCGCCGCGAGATGGTGGACGAGGTCGTGCACGCGTTCGAGCGGCCCGACGGCGGGCACACCTACCTGCTCACGATCGTCGACATCGAGCAGCTCCACCGGATGCTCGATCACCTCCACGACGACGAGGGCTTCCTGTCGCGGTTCGGGGTCCGCTCGCTGTCGAAGCGCCACGAGCGCGCGCCGTTCGTGCTCGACGGGCGCTCGGTCGGCTACGAGCCCGCGGAGTCGTCGTCCAAGCTCAAGGGCGGCAACTCCAACTGGCGCGGCCCGATCTGGTTCCCGACGACGTTCCTGATCGTCGAGTCCTTGCGCAAGCTCGGCACCGCGTTCGGCCCGCGCTATACGGTGAAGACGCCCGCCTCGCGCGAGCAGCCGATCGCGCTGCGCGACATGGCGCGCGACGTGGCGCGCCGGCTGATCGACATCTTCCTGCTCGACGAGCACGGCCGCCGCCCGGTGTTCGGCGGCGCCCGGCACTTCGCCGACGATCCGCGCTGGCGCGATCACCCGCTGTTCTACGAGTACTTCCACGGCGACAACGGCGCCGGGATCGGCGCGAGCCACCAGACCGGCTGGACGGCGCTGGTCGCGAACCTGATCGACGAGTGGCAGTAGGCCCGCGCGCGGGGGGGGCGACGTTCGGGCGCTGCGCGCACGACCGGATGGTTTCACCATCGAAGAGCTCGCTCGCGCCTTGGGTAAGCTACCGCGACGGACGCTGCAACGTCGGCTCGCGCAGCTCGTGCGGGACGGGCGCGTCCAGGTCGTCAGCGGCGGCAAGTACCGTCGTTACCGCCTCGCGGGCCTCGCGAGCGCTCGTGCCAGCGCTATACCGTCGCGCGGGACTCGCTGCCGCAGCCAGATCCGCTTCGGCTCCGCAACCGCGAGCAGCTCACCGAGGTGGTCAACGCGATCGTGCGTGACGATCGCCTCCCCGACGACGTGGCCGTGCGCGAGCTCGCCGCGCCGCTCGTCGATCCTACGGACCTCGACGACTTTGTCGCGATGGCGATCCATGAGCTGCACAGACTCCATGAGGGCAACCTGGCGCGCTACCGGCTGCGTCCGAGCGAATTTCAGCGCTGGCAACTCGGGCGGCGCCGTGACGCCGCGCTGTCGGCGCCGCCCCGGGTTCCGCCGCCGCCGCGGCCACGACGCGCCGCCACGACGGCTCGGCGCACGCGTTCGAAGTCTCGCCCGCGAGCGAAGCCGCGGCGCTGAGCGCGGGCTACCGGGCGTGTGCCGGTGCGGCACAGGTGTGCGGCGCCGGCACGCTGCGCGCCGCATTCTCCGACGAGAAATCGCGAATCTTTCGCGCGCGGCGCGCGTTGCACCCGTCATGCGCCTGCGCGCCGGCATCCTGGCCCTCTTGCTCGCGAGCGGGTGCTCGCTCGCGCAGTCGCTGCAGATGAAGAACGCGACGCCGCGCGAGCGCGAGACGGTCTACGCGGTGATCGGCACGTTCGTCGTCATGTCCGTCGTCGCGGGGCTGATCGCGGGCGCGCCGCCCGAGCAGCCGTCGATGATGCCGCGGCCCTCGACCGAGCCGCCTCTCGGCCCGTAGCGCGCGCGGCGGCCGGAGCTGGCCGGGAGCGGCCGAGCTCAGCGAGGCGGCGAACCGTTGCGCTGGTTCGACCGTCGCGCCGCCGAGGCGCCGCCGCGTGAGGCGCGCTACCGCAGGGGCCGCCGAGAGGTGCTACAGAGGAGGCGATGCGCGATCTGAGCACGCAAGTAGGAGGCAGCTCCGCGGCCGATGCGGCGGGCGCCATGGGCCCGGCACTGGGCAAGAGCACGCTGGTCGATCAGGTGCAGCGCCAGGCCGCGCCCGCGGATGCGGCGGCCGGCGCGCCGGCCGAGGCCGCGGCGGACGCCGCGCCCACCGTCGACAACGCGGGGCGCGCGGTGGTGCGCGTCGGATCGAGCGGCCCCGACGTCGAGGCGCTGCAGCAGCAGCTCACGGCGGCCGGGCACGCGTGCACGGTCGACGGCAAGTTCGGCCCGGCCACGCGCGCCGCGGTGGTCGCGTTCCAGCGCCAGCGCGGGCTCGCCGCGGACGGCGTCGTCGGGCCGATGACGTGGCAGTCGCTCGGCGGCCGGGCGCCGGCGACCCCGACGGGGGGTGGGACCACGGGCCAGGGCCAGGGCCAGGGCCAGGGCCAGACGCCGACCCCGACTCCGACGCCGACGGGCGACGGCGGCGGCGGTGGCGGCACCGGCACCGGCGACGGTACGGCGCCGCAGCCGTCGAGCGGCAGCGCGGTCCGCGACGCGATCGTCTCCGCCGCGCGCAGCAAGATCGGCTCGGTCTACTCCGATGTGCCGGGCGCCGCCGACGAGACCGGCGACAAGGTGCGGACGGGCTGGGAGACCTTGACGGAGATCTTCAACGTCGCGTTCCCGTCGTTCCCCAAGCACATCATCAAGTACATCAAGTACGGTAAGAACAACGGCAAGCCGGGCTCGAACCCCAACGGCCTCGTGAGCTGGTGCGGCATCTTCGCCACCTGGGCCGTCATGACCGGCGGCGGCAACTGCGGGACCTGGGACGGTGGCCCGCGCTGCAGCTCGATGAGCAAGATCACGAGCGACCCCAAGCCCGGCGACGTCGGCTACTTCACCGCCAACGCCCACCACTGCATCATCGCGTCGGTCAACGGCAACCAGATCGAGACGATCGACGGCAACAGCTACGACGGCGACAGCGGCGGCAACGGCGCGATCACGTCGAAGATGCGCAGCCGCAGCGAGTTCGCGGGGTTCTTCAAGCAGGTCGACGACTGACGGCTGCCCGCCACCCCGGCGCCCGGCCCTTGATCTGCGGCCGGGTTGTGCGCGAGCGTCTGGCATGCGCGCATTCTGGTGGGCCCCGGCGCTGATCGCGATCTTCCTCGCCGGCTGCGGCGACAACATGCAGAGCCGCCGCTGCGACGACGGCTTGTTCTGCAACGGCATCGAGCGCCTCGTCGACGGCGAGTGCGTGAAGGTGCCGGCGGACCCGTGCGACGACTTCCAGGACTGCACGATGGACCGCTGCGACGAGACGTCCCAGCGGTGCACCCACGTCGTGACGGGGGCGAGCTGCGCCGTCTGCCGCCAGGAGAACTGCGAGCCGGACTGCGCGGGCCGCGCGTGCGGCGACGACGGCTGCGGCGGCAACTGCGGCTCGTGCCCTGCCGGGAAGGGCTGCACGCCCGACGGCGGCTGCGCCGACGCGGCGGGCGCCGGGACGTGCGCGAGCCCGCGCACGCTGGCGGTGGCGACCGGCACGGTGCTCCTCGACGGCAACACGATGCCGCTGGTCCACCAGGCCACGCCGACGTGCAACACCGCGAGCACGGCGGCCGAGGAGGCGTGGCGGTTCACCATCACCGAGCCCACCGGGATCGAGGCGCAGTCCTTCGGCTACGACACGGTGCTGAGCCTGCGCAAGGGCGACACCGCGGCCGCGTGCCTCGACGACAGCGCGGACACGACGATCGCGTGCAGCGACGACTCGGCGCCGCCCGGCAACTACGGCTCGCGCATCTTCGCGCTGCTCCAGCCGGGCACGTACTACCTGCTCGTCGACGGCTTCGACGCCTTCGCGGTCGGCGCCTACAAGCTGCGCGTGAAGTTCGCGCCGGCCTGCGTCCCGAACTGCGACGGCCAGTACTGCGGCGGCGACGACGGCTGCGGCGGCTCGTGCGGCACCTGCGCGATGGGCGAGGCGTGCGGCAGAGACTTCCAGTGCCGCCCCGAGCCGTGCGTCCCGGACTGCAAGAACGTCGACGGCTCCGAGCGCACGTGCGGCGACGACGGGTGCCTCGGGAGCTGCGGCGCGTGCGGCGCGGGTGAGCTGTGCGTCCCGCTGTCGGGCACCTGCGAGGAGTTCGTCGCGTGCGATCACGAGAACCCCGCGTGCGCTGGCGGCTGCCCGGCGCGGAGCTTCTGCGGCAGCGACTGCGAGTGCCACTCGATCGACGAGCCGCTGCCCGATCTCGTGATCAACAAGGATCGCCTGAAGGACGAGATCCTGTTCGATCGCATCAACGTCCGGGAGAGCTCGTGCAGCTACGTCGAGCAGTGCGTCGGCGGGCTGGGCGATCGCCGCCTGCTGCGGTTCTCGGTCGAGGCGATCAACCAGGGCCAGGCGACGGTGACGGTGCCGCCGCCCGAGGAGCGGCCCGATCTGTTCCTGTTCTCGGCGTGCCACGGCCACTACCACTTCAGCGGCTTCGCGAAGTACGAGCTGCTCGACGGCCAGGGCAACGTCCTGGTCACCGGCCGCAAGCAGGCCTACTGCATGGAGGACACGATCCAGGTCGCCCAGGGGCCGGACGTCGGCTGCTCGAAGGTCTACGACTGCTACAACCAGGGCATCCAGGCGGGGTGGTCGGATCTGTACGGCAACACGCTCGACTGCCAGTGGCTCGACATCACCGGCCTCCCGGCGGGCGACTACCAGCTGAAGGTCTCGCTCAACCCGAGCCGCGAGCTGCAGGAGATCACGTTCGACAACAACACGGCGGTCGTGCCAGTGACGATCCCGAAGCCGTGAGCGATGCAGCGGCAGAACGAGTGCGGCTCGTAACCTGCCGGTAAACGCGATCGATTTACTTCGACCGCGAGCTGGCTATGCCGGAAGTGGCTGCACTTCAAGCGGGAGAGACGGAAGCGCCGTATCCCATGCGAGCGCGCTTCGATCGACCCGTTTGAGTGTGCGTGTCGTGAGGTTGCTCGAGTCCTGTTGTTCGGTGAGATCGGACTCGCGCACAATACGAAACTCTTCGGCGGGCAACTTTCCCAGACACTCGAGCGGTGACCTGAGAAAGCGGAGTGCAAAAACTTGGGCCGTGTAGATGGTTGGCTCGCCACTCGCAGATCTCGATGCGAGGGGCCCCCAGCGCAGCGGTTGGTCGAGCAAGGGCAAGAGGGTGAAATCTTCACCGAATCTTAGTGGTGCAAGCTCCTCGTTGCATTCGCGAACCGCGGCGCGTGCCCAGTCGTTCTTTTCATCCGGTTCGACATGACCACCTACGAGGGACCAGTCGTGCCACTTCTTGTGCCGCATCAGGACGTGGTACCGCTCGGAGTTCACCTTCAACCTGATGAGAATGAGGGCAAGCTCAGAGTGCCTCATGCGTCTGTATCCTTTTTTCTAGTGAGCTTGATGTTACGAGCCATGTAGTTCGACCAGGGCTCTAGCTCGAGGTCTTCGAGATCTCGGACGATCTCCTCTTGGGTCATGAACACGCTCTTGAGCCGCCCGGAGCGGCCCATCTTTTTGAACTGTTTGTTCTTCAGGTGATCCGCGACATAGTCACTCGTGACTGGCACGCGAAACATCACGCTGAAGTGCAGGCTCTCTGCTTGATTCCTGTCCCAGGCTAGGCCAAGGAGGTCCATCGGCGGATGTGTCGCCAAGTGCAACTCTTGCTGGATACGTCGCTCGAGGCAGTACGTTGCTCCAGCAAGCAGATCCTGATCTTGTTTGTCGATGTGACACCCAATCCACAGCGTACGCCGGCCATAGTCGGTGGATTTCTTGTCGCGGAGATCTCGTTCCAGCACCATGATCCTGTCCTGGTGCGCGTGGACCCCGGCCGCGATGAGCTGGACGATATCCTTGTCCTGTTCGGCATCGGAACGCTTCCGAAACGAGACGTGCTCCGCGAGCTGAACGAGGGCCGGTCGTGCATCCTCACCATGCAGGAATGGCCGCTCGCTGAACACCGCGATCACCTTCTGCCGCGGAATTACGGCGATCGATGGATCTGCCCATTGCTCCAGTCGTGGTAGCAGTGCTTCGAGGAGGTCGATGCTCGTTGGGACAGCACCCGCCGCATTCGTGGTGTCGATCTGGATCAGGGAGAAACAATCCGAATATTCACGGGCAACATGTGCCAGCGCATCGTTGAACTCGCCGAGTGCTTGCGGATTCATCATGCTTCCGACGCGGTGGACGATTTGGTTCTGATGCTCCCGCTCCAGCGCCTTGTCCGCACTGACCTTCATGACCACCGTGACGTCGACCAGAGAGCGCCAGCGCTCCAGCAGCACGAACTCCGAGAACACACGCTTCTCGTCGGGGGTCACCTGGTCGCGGCGTGCCTGCAACTCGAGCCAGACCAGCGCATCGAAAAAGCCGCGATCGAGGATCAAGAGATCGACATTTGTTTCATGTGTCTCGAGGACCTCGGCCAGCATCGTGGCCGTGGTCCATGCGTTGAAGAAGAAGTGCCCCTTCATGGGCAGGGGGCAATCGGCAGCCCGTTCCTTGAGCAGATGGACCTGGTAGCCGGCCTCCTTGAAGAACGTCTGGAGCGCGACCACCGACGTACTCTTTCCGGCCTTCGGGGTGCCGGTCAGCTCGATGACGAACGCACGCCGTGCCTGGGTTCGCAGGATGCCTAGGAGCTCACGTGCACGTCTGAGGAGGCGCTCTCCTTGGACGGCACGCTCCTGCTGCTTCTCCTGCTCCTCCGTTGCCATGTCGTGACCTTAGCTCTGACGGTACCTGGAGGGGCTGACATGTTGCCGCAAGGTCCTTGAGGAGCGCGCAGGGCTGGCACACCGAGGCCACAGGTCTGGTCAGAAGCCGTGAGCGATCAGGGCGGCGCGAGGCAGGACGCCTTGCGCCGCGCGAACTCGCCGAGGCCGGGCGGGACCGCGACTTCGATCCGAGACAGGACGAGGCGCGCCTTCGCGAGGAGGAACGGATCGTCGACGGCGCGCGCGCACAGCTCGGCGGGGAAGCTCATGACGAACTCGAAGACGGAGGCCTTGTCCTCGGCGATGTCGGTCTTCGCGTAGTCGTTGACGAAGCCGGTGTAGATCGTGGCGGAGGCCGGATCGCCGTAGCGGAAGCCGCGCGGGTTCAGCCGCTCCCACGCGGCGTCGCGCTGCGGGTTGCCGCCGGGCGCGGTGGCGCGATCGAACAGGTGGAAGATCTCGTGGTGCAGCGTGGCGTAGGGGTGCTCGAGGTCGCGGTGATCGAGGTTGACCATGAGCCGCCACGCGGAGCCCTCGGCGAGCCCGGCGATGTGGTGGGCCGTGTCGGCGGACGCGCTGGTGCTCTCGTCGGTGTCGGCGACGAGCTTGCGGCACAGCGCGATCCGCTCGACGCGCGCGGCGCGCAGGAAGCTGTGCGGGTACGCGAGCAGCGTGGTCGCGAGCGTGCGCAGCGCGCCCTCGAGCGGGTGCGCCGTTTGGCCGGCCGCGGGCCCGGGCAGCGGCTCGAAGACGGCGAGCGTGCACCGGTAGCAGGGCCGGGACGACGCGCCCGGCGTGTCCGCGCAGCTCTGCGTCGAGACGATCGGGCCCGGGCCGACCTCGAGCGAGATCGAAGCGGCGCCAGCGATGCTCCGCAGGTCCGCCAGGTCCATCGGGTTGGGCTCGACCCTCCGATCGGACTCGAGCGTCGGGTACGACGGAGGCGGGCCGGCGTCGGGTGCGATCCGCACGCACCCGGCGAGGACCAGCGCGAAGGCGATGCCGCGCACAAAGGTCGGGCGCAGCAAGCAGCGGGCCACGCGATCGGCGTCGCCGCTCTCGTCGCTTACGCCGCGCCGCCCAGTGCCGTGCCCTCACAGCGTGGCGCTGGCGGCACGCTGCGGATTTCGGGAATTTCGGGAATAGGCCGGCGCGCTCACGTCTCGTACGACATCACGATGTAGCTGAGGGCGAAGAGCGCGATCGCGGCCGCGACGAGCGCGCGGAGGTACACGAGCCAGCGGCTCTGGTGCAGGTATGGTCCCGTCAGCTCGACGGCGGCCGGTCCCGCGCAGGCGAGCGCTTGCTGCGGGGGCGTCGCCCGCGCCACCTGGATCAGCGGTGACTCCGTCACCGGCGAGCGGCGGTACAGCGGCGGATCCTGCGACCGCGGCGGCAGCGGCCGTGGCCGCTGCTGCTGGTAGCGCGGCGGCCGCGCGCTGCGCGCCGACTGCGCGGGCGGCGCGTCTGGCGCAGTCTGCGACGATACCGCCGCCTGCGCGTCTTCCCCGGGCTGCGAGAGCGGCTGATGTGACGTGCGCGCGCGCCGTCGCTTCCCGGACGGTTGCACCAGGCGCAGCGATGGAAGCGGCACCCAGCCGAGCATGGTGATATTGCGATGCACGGGCGCACCCGGTGCAGCCGCGATGCCGTCCGCGAAGCCGTTGAGATGCATGGTGGCGGGGGCGGTGCTCGGCGTCGCAAACTTGCCGCAGTGCGGACATCTGCCGCGCACGACCGCTACAGCGGAGTTTCCCGGATCGGCGCAGCGTCACGCGCGGCTCACCGCGCGAACACCTCGTCCGGGCGCCGGAACGCCTTGACCTCGATCGCGTTGCCGCTCGGATCGAGCAGGAAGAACGTGCCTTGCTCGCCGGGCTCGCCCGCGTAGCGGATGCGCGGCGCGATCACGAACGGGACGCCCGCCGCCGCGAGCCGCGCCGCGAGCCGCTCGTACTCGTCGAACCCGACGATCACGCCGAAGTGCGGCATCGGCACGGCGATGCCGTCGACGTGGCCGGTGCCCGCGGCCGGCGGCGGCGTCCCGAGGTGACACGAGAGCTGGTTGCCGAACAGCTCGAAGTCGACCCACGTCGGCGCGCTGCGGCCCTCGCGGCAGCCGAGCAGCTCCACATAGAACCGGCGCGCCTCGCCGAGGTCGCGGACCAGGAACGCGTAGTGGAACGCGCGGAGCTCCATGGGCCGCCCGCTACAGGCCCATGCAGTTCGCGTAGTACGTCGTGGTCGCCGCCCAGTCCGAGAAGACGCCGCGGACGCCGACCTGCTTGGCGAGCACGTCCAGCATGATGAACGTGTCGCCGTCCCGTTTGATCGCGGGCGTCACCGACTGGTAGTAGTAGCCGCCGCCGGTGTTCAGCAGGCCCGAGCGCTCGAGCGTCCACGTGATGATGTCGAGCCCGGCGCTCTTCGCGGT